>JAESFN010001002.1_pt1 | contig 16245 bp, 11 predicted proteins | sample 9269411 | NCBI WGS metagenome assembly JAESFN01 (sample SAMN14505399, study PRJNA617100) | algae metagenome | isolation source: Iphinoe sp. HA4291-MV1 and co-occurring heterotrophs from trail next to... | place: USA: Maunawili Falls, Hawaii | collected 2009-07-25
GCGGCGCTGATCCTGGGCAACTCCCAGCTCCCGCACCGCGGCGGCGTGCTCTCCTTCGCCGAGGGGCTGGGCTGGCTGGCGCAGATCGGGCTGTTCGTGCTGCTCGGGCTGTTCGCCTCGCCCGGGTCGCTGTCCGGCGCGCTGCTGCCCGCGCTGGTGTCCGGGCTGGTGCTGCTGCTGGTGGCCCGCCCGGTGTCGGTGCTGCTGGCCGCGACGCCGTTCCGGGTGCCCTGGCGGGAGCAGGCGTTCCTGTCCTGGTCGGGGCTGCGTGGCGCGGTGCCGATCGTGATGGCGCTGATCGCGTTGACCCAGTCCCCGGACAGCCCGTCGGCCCGGTTGCTGGTGGATACGGTGCTGGTGCTGGTCGTCGCGCTCACCCTGCTGCAGGGGACCACGCTGCCCTGGGTGGCCCGGCTGCTGCGGGTGTCCAACCCGTCCGAGCCGACCGAGCTGCAGGTCGACGCGGCCCCGCTGGACGAGCTGTCCGCCGACCTGCTGCAGGTGCGGGTGCCGGTCGGGTCCAAGCTGCAGGGCGTCTACCTGCGCGAGCTGCGGTTGCCGACCGGGGCGGTGGTCAGCCTGGTGGTGCGCGGCGGGACCGGGTTCACCCCCGGCCCGGACACCCGGCTGCGCGAGCGCGACCAGCTGCTGGTGGTGACCACGGCGGCCAGCCGGACCCGCGCCGAGCAGCGGATCCGGGCGGTCGACCGGGCCGGGCGGCTGGCCCGCTGGCGGGGCGAGACGGGGGAGGAGTGACCGGGCAGGCAGAATCGTGGCATGACCGGCCCTCACCGACCGTCCGCCGACCCGTCCGCGGACGCCGAGGCCACCGAGCAGTTCGCCGCGGTGCCCGCTGAGCAGTTCGACGGGGTGCCCACCGAGCAGTTCGCCGCCCTGACGCCGGAGCGGTTCGCGGAGACGTCCCCCGAGCCGGTCGACGAGCAGCCGGTCGACGAGGAACCGATCGATTCGATCGCCGGGGAGGCGCCGAGGCCGCCGCGCCGGGTGCTGCTGCTGGCCGCGGTCGCGCTGCTCGGCTGGGCGCTGGACCTGGGCACCAAGGTGATCGCGGTCCGGGAGCTGGAGGGCCGCCCGCCGGTCACGGTGATCGAGAACGTGCTGTACGTGCAGCTGGTGCGCAACGCCGGGGCCGCGTTCGCCCTGGCCACCGGCATGACCTGGCTGCTCACCCTGATCGCGCTCGGGGTGGTCGTGGCGATCTTCCGGGTGGCCGGGCGGCTGCGGTCCACCGGGTGGGCGGTCGCGCTGGGGCTGGTGCTGGCCGGGGCCCTGGGCAACCTCACCGACCGGCTGTTCCGCAGCCCAGGGCCGCTGCACGGCCGGGTGGTCGACTTCATCTCGGTGCTCGAACCGGACGGCCTGGCCTGGCCGGTGTTCAACGTCGCCGACTCCGCCATCTGCACCGGTGGCGCGCTGCTGGTGCTGCTGGCCCTGCTCGGCCGGGAGCTGGACGGCACCCGGTCCCGCGACCACCGGGACGAGCCCGATGCCTGACCAGCGCACCCTGCCGGTACCGGACGGGCTGGACGGCATGCGGGTGGACGCCGGGCTGTCCCGGATGCTCGGTCTGTCCCGCACCGTGGTCGCCGGGCTGGCCGACGACGGCGCCGTGCGCCGGGACGGCCACGCGCTGGCCAAGTCCGACCGGCTGGTCGCCGGGGCCTGGCTGGAGGTCACCCTGCCCGACCCGCCCCGCCCGGTCACCGAGGCGCCGGCCGAGGCGGTGGACGGGCTGACCGTGCTGCACGCCGACGACGACATCGTGGTGGTGGACAAGCCGGTCGGGGTGGCCGCGCACCCCAGCCCGGGCTGGACCGGGCCCACGGTGACCGCCGGGGTGGCCGCGCTGGGGTACCGGGTGTCCACCTCCGGCGCCGCCGAACGCCAGGGCATCGTGCACCGGCTGGACGCGGGCACCACCGGGGTGATGGTGGTGGCCGCCTCCGAGCGGGCGTACACCGCGCTGAAGCGGGCGTTCAAGGCCCGCGAGGTGACCAAGCGCTACCACGCGATCGTGCAGGGCCACCCGGACCCGACCCGGGGCACCGTCGACGCCCCGATCGACCGGCACCCCCGGCACGACTGGCGGTGGGCGGTGGTGGCCGGCGGGCGGCCCAGCATCACCCACTACGACACCCTCGAGGCGTTCCCGGCCGCCACCCTGCTGGACATCGCCCTGGAGACCGGCCGTACCCACCAGATCCGGGTGCACATGTCCGCGCTGCGCCACCCGTGCGTCGGCGACCTCACCTACGGGGCGGACCCGACTCTGTCCGCCCGGCTGGGCCTGAGCCGCCAGTGGCTGCACGCCCACCAGCTGGGGTTCGCGCACCCGGCCGATGGGTCCTGGGTGGAGTTCACCAGCCCGTACCCCGAGGACCTGGCGCGCGCGCTGGAGCTGCTGCGCGCCGACGGATGACCCCGCCCGCCGGTGATCCGCGTTCTGGTGGAGAAACGGAAGCCCAGCATCCGCTTTCGCACCGAAACGCCGATCACCGCCCGGAGGCGGGCGCCGAGGGGGCGGAGGTAGCGGGGGAGCCGGCCCGGCGGCGGTACCTGTGGGCGCTGGCGGTGCTGCTGGTCACCCTGGTCGGGGTGGCCTGGGTGGCGGGGCACCAGTCGATGCGTGGCGCACCGGCCGGGGCGAAGTCCCTGGACGCGGAGCGGCTCGGACCCGAGGCCGGCCAGCCGGTGGCCGAGTACCTCGCCGCGCTGCCCGCCCGGCTGCCGGCCCCGGGAATGCCGCCGGTCCCGGCGCTGGTCCAGTTCACCGCCGGTCTGGACGCTCCGGCCGCCGCCGCCCTGATCGCCGCCGGCCCGGCGCCCGGCACGACGGGCCCGGCGCCCGTCACCGCCGTGCTGCGGGTGCCGCTGCCCCGGGTGCAGACCGCCCTGCGGTTCCAGCCGCTGGCCCCGGTGACCGACCCGGACCCGGTGGCCGCCCTGCGCCGCCGGCTCGCCCTGGCCCAGGCCGCGGCCCAACGCGTGGCCACCACCGACGCCGCCCGGCTCACCGGCCGGCGCGCCCAGGTGGCCGCCGCCGAGGCCGCCGCACTGGGCGCTCCCGGCTGCCGCTGCGTGCTCGCCGTGCTGGTCAGAGCCGACCGCGCGGGCCTGGACGGCCTGGCCGCCCGCCCCGGGATCCGCGCGGTCGACGCCGCCCCCGAGGGCACCCCGGACGACGGGGTTGCGCTGGCCCCGCTGCTCCCTGAGCAGGCCGCCGTGGCCGGTCCCGTCCCCGACGACGGCCCGGTCCTACCCGGCTGATCCCTACACGAATCAGTCGATCTTCGCGAGCGCGACACGCCGGTAGCCGCGTGAGCAGCCGGTTCGCCGATCGTCCCGCCCGGTGCGCGGAACTGTCGGGGCGCGGCACTAGATTGGCCCCATGTCAGCCGCAGCCGGACCCTCCCCGAGCGCCGGCTCGACGGCGAAGAGCTCGTTCGTGCACCTGCACACGCACACCGAGTTCTCCATGCTCGACGGCGCCGCCCGGCTGGACGACCTGTTCAAGGAAGCCGCCCGGATGGGCATGCCCGCCCTGGCCATGACCGACCACGGCAACGTGTTCGGCGCCTACGAGTTCTGGCGCAAGGCCAAGGCGCACGGCATCAAGCCGATCATCGGCATGGAGGGCTACCTCTCCCCGGGCAGCCGGCACGAGCGCAAGCGGGCCACGCTCGGTGGGCAGGTGGTGAGCGACGACAACCCGGGTGAGATGTACACCCACATGACGCTGCTCGCGGAGAACACCGAGGGCATGCACAACCTGTTCCGGCTCTCGAGCCTGGCCTCCCTCGAGGGGTACTACTACAAGCCCCGGATGGACCGGGAGCTGCTGGAGACCTACGGCAAGGGGATCATCGCCACCACCGGCTGCCCCTCCGGTGAGGTGCAGCGGCTGCTCCAGCAGGAGCGGTTCGACGACGCCTGCCAGGCGGCCAGCGACTACCGGGACATCTTCGGCAAGGACAACTTCTTCTGCGAGCTGATGGACCACGGCATCGAGATCGAGCGCCGGGTCCGGGACGATCTGGTCCGGCTGAAGAAGGCACTCGACCTGCCCGGCCTGGCCACCAACGACCTGCACTACACCTACGCCGAGGACGCCAAGCCGCACGAGGTGTTGCTCTGCGTGCAGACCGGCAAAACGCTGGCCGATCCGAACCGGTTCAAGTTCGACGCCCAGGACTTCTACCTGAAGTCGCCGGCCGAGATGCGCGACCAGTGGGACTCCGAGTTCCCCGAGTCCTGCGACAACACCCTGCTGGTCGCCGAGCGGGTGAACGTCTCCTTCACCGAGGGCCAGGACCTGATGCCCCGGGCCCCGGTCCCCGAGGGGGAGACCGAGGAGTCCTGGCTGGTCAAGGAGGTCGAGCTGGGCCTGCACAAGCGGTTCCCGAACGGGGTCACCGAGCGGTACCGCCAGCAGGCCCGCTACGAGCTCGACGTGATCATCCAGATGGGGTTCCCGGGGTACTTCCTGGTCACCGCCGACCTCATCCAGTACGCCAAGTCGGTCGGCATCCGCTGCGGCCCGGGCCGGGGTTCGGCCGCCGGCTCGCTGGTGGCCTACGTGCTGGGTATCACCGACCTCGACCCGATCGAGCACAAGCTGATCTTCGAGCGGTTCCTCAACCCCGAGCGCATCTCGATGCCCGACATCGACATGGACTTCGACGAGCGTCGGCGCGGCGAGATGATCCGCTACACCACGGAGAAGTACGGCGAGGACCGGATCGCCCAGATCATCACCTACTCCACGATCAAGGCCAAGGCCGCGATCAAGGACTCCGCCCGGGTGCTGTTCGGCCAGCCCGGCTACGCCGTCGCCGACCGGATCACCAAGGCCATGCCGCCGGCGGTGATGGGCAAGGACATCCCGCTGTCCGGGATCTTCGACCCGAGCCACAAGCGGTACTCCGAGGCCACCGAGGTCCGGGCCATCTACGAGACCGACCCGCAGGTCAAGGAGATCATCGACACCGCCCGGGGGCTGGAGGGCCTCAAGCGGCAGTGGGGCGTGCACGCCGCCGGCGTGATCATGTCGTCGAAGCCGCTGATCGACGTCATCCCGATCCAGCGCCGCGAGGCCGACGGCGCGATCATCACCCAGTTCGACATGGGCGCCTGCGAGACCCTCGGGCTGCTCAAGATGGACTTCCTGGGCCTGCGGAACCTGACGATCATCGACGACGCCCTGGAGAACATCGAGCTCAACGGCAAGCCCACGCTGGTCATCGAGGACGTCGCGCTCACCGACCAGAACACCTACGACCTGCTGGCCCGGGGCGAGACCCTCGGCGTCTTCCAGCTGGACGGCGGGCCAATGCGGGACCTGCTGCGCCGGATGGCCCCCACCGAGTTCGACGACATCTCCGCCGTGGGCGCGCTCTACCGGCCCGGTCCGATGGGCGCCAACGCGCACAACGACTACGCCGACCGGAAGAACAAGCGGCAAGAGGTCACGCCGATCCACCCGGAGCTGGCCGAGCCGCTCAAGGACATCCTCGGCGAGACCTACGGCCTGATCGTCTACCAGGAACAGGTCATGGCGATCGCGCAGAAGCTGGCCGGGTACAGCCTCGGCAAGGCGGATCTGCTGCGCCGCGCGATGGGCAAGAAGAAGAAGGAGATCCTGGACAAGGAGTACGCCGGCTTCGCCCAGGGCATGAAGGACCACGGCTACTCCGCCGCCGCGGTCAAGACGCTGTGGGACATCCTGCTGCCGTTCTCCGACTACGCGTTCAACCGCGCGCACTCCGCCGCCTACGGCGTGGTCTCCTACTGGACGGCCTACCTCAAGGCCAACTACCCGGCCGAGTACATGGCCGCCGTGCTCACCAGCGTCCGGGACGACAAGGACAAGGCCGCCGTTTACCTGGCCGAATGCCGCAAGATGGGCATCACGGTGCTGCCGCCGGACGTCAACGAGTCGGTGCGCAACTTCGCCCCGGTCGGCGACGACATCCGGTTCGGGCTGGGCGCCATCCGCAACGTCGGCTTCAACGTGGTGGACGCGATCGTCGCCGCGCGCAAGGAGAAGGGCGCGTTCACCGACTTCTCCGACTTCCTGCGCAAGGTCGACGCGGTGGTCTGCAACAAGAAGGTCATCGAGTCGCTGGTCAAGGCGGGCGCGTTCGACTCGCTCGGGCACCCGCGCAAGGGCCTGCTGATGGTGCACGCCGACGCCATCGACTCGGTGATGAGCACCAAGAAGGCCGCCTCGATGGGCCAGTTCGACCTGTTCGGCTCGATGGACGGCTCGGCGTCCGAGCTGGACTCGGTGTTCGACGTGAAGGTGCCCGACCAGGAGTGGGACCCGAAGCACAAGCTGGCCGTCGAGCGGGAGATGCTCGGGCTGTACGTGTCCGGGCACCCGCTGCACGGCGTGGAGCAGGTGCTGGCGGCCAAGACCGACACCCCGATCGCCGCGATCCTGGAGGGCACGGTCGCCGACGGGGCCCAGGTCACCGTGGGCGGCATCCTGGCCTCGGTCAACCGGCGGATCAACAAGAACGGTGAGCCGTGGGCGTCCGCCCAGCTCGAGGACCTGGCCGGCGGGATCGAGGTGCTGTTCTTCCCCCGGTCCTACGCCGTGGTCGGCATGGACCTGATCGACGACGCGATCGTGCTGGTCAAGGCCCGGGTCAACCGCCGCGACGACAAGGTGTCGCTGATCGCCAACGACCTCGCCGTCCCCGACCTCGCCGCCGCCAACGGGGGAGCGGGCGCCCCGGTGGTGCTCAGCCTGCGGGCCGACCACTGCACCCCGGAGCGGGTGGCCAAACTCAAGGACGTGCTGCGCACCCACTCCGGGCCCAGCGAGGTGCACCTGCGGCTGGTGAACGGCACCCGGGTCACCGCGCTGCGGCTGGACGACGGTCTCCGGGTCACCGCCAGCTCGGCGTTGAAGGGCGACCTGAAGGCCCTGCTCGGCCCGGGCTGCCTCGGCTGACCGTGACAGCTCCGGTCCGGACGTTCTGCGGGCCAACCGTAATGCGAAAGTGCGGTTAGGCTGCCTGCGTTTTGCGGGTTACTTCAACTGCGAATTTGGGTTTAGCGGCCTTGGGCCAGGAACTCGGGGCCGCTTACGTATCGCTCGACAACGACGATGAGCGGGACGTCGCAGCGGCCGACAGCCGGACGTTCCTCAGCGCGTGGCGGAAGCCGCTGATCATCGACGAGATCCAGCGGGTCGGGGAGTCTCTGGTCCTTGCGGTGAAGGTCGAGGTGGACAACGACAATACCCGCGGGCAGTTCATCCTGACCGGCTCCACCAACTTCCTGACCGTTCCCACCATCTCTGAGAGCCTCGCGGGGCGGGTGGGCATCGTGACGCTATGGCCGTTCTCACAGGGCGAGCTCACGGGCGGGACCGACAGTTTCGTGGACCGGGCCTTCGACGCGCCTGGCGATCTCCCGAGTCACCGGGGTCACTGTCCGAGCCGGCCCGACTACTTCGAGGCGCTCTGCGTCGGCGGCTTCCCGGCCGTTCAGGGAATGAGCGCCCGGATGCGTAGACCATGGTTCGAGTCGTATGTCGACACGGTGCTCCGTCGCGAAGTCGAGCTCGTCGATGACCTCCGTCGTTTCGGAGCGCTGTCCGGGATGGTGAGGTACTTCGCGGCCACGACGGGGCAGGAGCTGGTGATCAGCTCTGTCGCCGAGAAACTGGGTATCGACCGCTCGACGGCCGATCGGTACTACCCCTGGTTGGAGACCGTGTTCCTGCTCCACCACATGCCCTCCTGGGGGACGAACCTGACCTCGCGGGTAGTGAAGAGGCCCAAGGTCTACGTGGCGGACACGGGTGTCGCGGCCAGTCTGGTGGGTAAGGAGCCCCGCGCCGTGGAGCGTCCCACCGATCCCGCCGCGGGTCCGCTGTTCGAGACCTTCATCGTCAATGAGCTGCACAAGCAGCTGGGCTGGAGTGAGACCTACGCCCGCATGTACCACTTCCGGGACCGAACGGGTGCGGAAGTGGACGTGGTTCTCGAGGCTCCGGACGGGCGGGTTGTCGGTGTCGAGATCAAAGCGACCTCCACGCCGAGAATGGACGATTTCCGATGGTTGAAGTTCCTGCGCGATCGGATCGACCGGGCCGGCGGTGAGTTCGTGGTGGGGGTGGTGCTGCACACGGGGGAGCGGCGGTTGCCGTTCGGGGATCGGATGGTCGCGTTGCCGGCGGCCGACGTGTGGAGCTGACTCGGAGATGTTCTACTTTTTAGTGTCAGATCGTGAGTGACTTGTAGAATGTCATGCGGTACGGTCGCTGTTGTGCCGGTCACACTTCCCTCAGAATTCAACGCGGCCGACTACCTGGTGCACCGGCGGGTCGCCGCCGGCGACGGCGACCGGGTGGCGCTCGTACACCCCGGTGGCGAGATCAGCTACGCCGAGGTGAGCGCCCGGACCCGGGCGGTCGCGGCCGGGCTGGCGGCGCTCGGGGTGCACGCCGAGGAACGGGTGATGTTCCTGGCCGCCGACTCGCCGGAGCTGGTGGCCGGGATCCTCGGCGCCATGCACCGCGGCGCGGTCGCCGTCCCGGTGTCGACGATGCTCACCGCCGCCGACCTCAGCGGGCTGCTGGCCGACTCCCGGGCCCGGCTGCTGGTGGTCTCGGCCGAGTTCGCCGACACCGCCCGGGCCGCCGTGGCCGCGCTCAGCGCGCCGGAGCTGACCACCGTGGTGACCGTCGGCGCACCCCCGGAGGGGTTCGCGGTCCCGGCGCTGAGCTGGGACGACCTGGTCTCGCACGGCTCGGAGGCGCCGCTGTACCCCAGCTGGGCCGACTCGCCGGCGCTGTGGCTCTACACCTCCGGCACCACCGGTAGCCCCAAGGCGGCCATGCACCGGCACGGCGGCATCCGGGTGGTCGCCGAGAGCTACGGCGCGCAGGTCCTCGGCATCACCCGGGAGGACCGCTGCTACTCGGTGGCCAAGCTGTTCTTCGCCTACGGCATCGGCAACTCGCTGTTCTTCCCGTTCTCGGTCGGGGCGACCACCGTGCTGGAGCCGGGCCGGCCCACTCCGGGGCTGGTCGCCGAGGTGGTCGGCAAGCACCGGCCGACGCTGTTCTTCGGGGTGCCCACCTTCTACTCCGCGCTGCTGGCCGCCGACCTGCCCCGGGACACCTTCGGTTCGGTGCGCCAGGGCGTGTCGGCCGGCGAGCCGCTGCCGGCGGCGCTGCTGAACCGGATGCGGGAGCGGTTCGGCGTCGAGGTCCTCGACGGCATCGGCTCCACCGAGGCGCTGCACATCTTCGTGTCCAACCGGCCGGGGGCGGTCCGGCCGGGCACCACCGGCACCCCCGTGCCCGGCTACCGGGTGCGGCTGCTGGACGAGTCGACGGGCGTGGAGGTCGACGCCACGGGGGAGCCGGGGGCGCTGTACGTGAGCGGCGACTCGGTGGCCGGCGGGTACTGGTGCCGCGCCGAGATCACCCGCCGCGCGTTCCAGGGGGAGTGGCTGCGCACCGGGGACAGCTACGTCCGCAACGAGGACGGCACCTTCACCTACCTGGGCCGGTCCGACGACATGATCAAGGCCGGCGGGATCTGGGTCAGCCCGAGCGAGGTGGAGGCCCGGCTGCTGGAACACCCCGAGGTGACCGAGGCGGCCGTGGTCGGGGTGCCGGACGCCGACGGTCTGGACAAGCCGGTGGCGACCGTGGTGCTGCGGCCCGGGTCGGCGCTCGGCGCGGACGACCTGGTCGAGTTCTGCCGGGCCGGTTTGGCCGCCTTCAAGCGACCACGCCGGGTGGTGATCACCCCGGAGCTGCCCAAGACCGCCACCGGGAAGCTGCAGCGCTACCTGGTGCGGGCCGCCCTCCTCACGGGCGAGAATGCGGATCGTGATCGTTGATGCGCATGTGCACGTGGCGCGGCTGCCCGCGCTGAAGCTGCCCTGGGAGACCTGGCTGGGCCCGGCCGCCGACACGGAGTCGGTGAGCGGGGTGTACCGCCCGGATGGAACGGCCGACCCGGCCGCGCTGGACGAGCTGTTCGGCGGCCAGGGCGTGGACCGGGTGCTGATGTTCTGCGAGTACAGCCCCCGGGTCACCGGCCTGCAGACCGTCGAGGACATGCAGCCGATCGTCGAGCACAACCCCGACCGCTTCCGGATCGTGGCCAACGTCAACCCGCACCTGCACTACCCGGTGGAGCGGGAGCTGGCCCGGCAGCTGGATCTCGGCGCGGTGGCGCTCAAGGTGCACCCGGTGCACGGCAACTTCGCCCCGAACGACCGCGAGCTGTACCCAGCGTACGCGCTCTGCCAGGAGCGGGGCGTCCCGGTGATCACCCACACCGGGCCCAGCTCGTTCCCCGGGGCGTCGGCGAAGTTCGGCGACCCGGTGCTGATGGACGACGTGCTGCGCGACTTCCCGGAGCTGACCGTGGTGCTCGCCCACGGCGGCCGGGGCTGGAGCTACCAGACGGCCGGGTTCATGGCGCTGGCCCGGGAGAACGTCTGGCTGGACATCGCCGGGCTGCCGCCGCGCAAGCTGCCGGAGTACTTCTCCGACTTCGACCTGGAGCGGATCGCCGCCAAGTGGATCTTCGGGACGGACTGGCCGGGGATCCCCGGGGTGGCCCGCAACATCGAGGGCGTGCGCAAGCTGGGGCTGGAGCCGGCCACCCTGGACGGCGTCCTGGGCGGCCACGCCGAACGCGTCTACCGGCTGACCTGATCCGGTCAGGATCGGTCGGTGACGAGTTGGGCCCAGCGGGCCCGGGCCGGGGGACCCCAGCGTTCGTGCCGGTCGCGGAACAGGTCCCGGGCCTCGGTGCCGGCCCACGCGCCGGGCAGCAGCTCGGCCGGCAGCCGGGGGTCGAGGAACGGGAACCGCCGCCAGGCGTGCACCAGCCGGATCTGCGCGGTCAGCATCTCGTCCGCGGTGCGTGGCCCGGCGTCCGGCCCCAGGTCGGCGAACTCGGCCACGAACTCCCGGTAGTCGGCCTCCACCTCGGCCAGGTCCCAGGCCTGCCGGACCAGCTCACGCTGCTCCCCGATCACCCCGTACGGGCCGACGAAGGAGAAGCTCACCTCGTGCAGGGCGAGCTCGTCGATCACCCGGGCCACCTCGCGCTGCTTGTCCGGGTGCGGGGAGAGCCAGACCCCGGGCGCCGGGCTGCCCATCCCCGCCCAGGCCAGCCGGGACCGCAGCCGGTGCCGCAGCTGGCGGTGCGTCTCCGGGATGCTGACCAGCAGCACCAGCCAGCGGCCGTCCCAGTCGCCGTCCGCCGTCCCGAAGCCGTAGATCCGCTCGGCGCCCTCGGTGAGCAGCTGCCGACCCTCCTCGGTGAGCGACCAGCTCACCCGCCGCCCGGAGCGCTCGGAGTACAGCAGCCCCTCGGCGGCGGTCCGGGCCAGGGCCTGCCGCGCCGACTTGGGTTCCACGCCGAGCGCGCCCAGCACGTCCAGCAGCACCTGCGTCCAGACCGGGGCGGCACCGGGCAGCACGAACTCGCCCAGCACGGTGAGCAGCAGCGACCGGGCACTGGGCGCGCTCAGCTCGCGGCGCCGGGTGCGCTGGTCGGGCTCGTCTCGGACGGCGGTCATGGTCCGAGCAGCGTAACCGCCCCGTCCCAACCCGACCGCGCGCAACCGGGTGTGCGGCGGGGGTGGCCGGGCGACGGGCTGGCCGCGCCTAGGCTCGCGGGCGTGACCCCCGAGGAGCTGCTGGCCGCCGACCGTGAGCACGTCTGGCACCCGTACGCGCCGATGCCGGCCACCAGCGCCGCGCTGCCGGTGGCCGGGGCCGACGGGGTCCGGTTACGGCTGGCCGCGCCGGCCGCCGGGCTGCCGGCCGGCGCCGAGCTGATCGACGGGATGTCCTCCTGGTGGGCGGCCATCCATGGCTACCGGCACCCCGCCCTGGACGCGGCGATCGTCGACCAGCTCGGCCGGATGAGCCACGTGATGTTCGGCGGGCTCACCCACCAGCCGGCCGTCGAGCTGGCCCGGGCGCTGGTGGAGATCACCCCGGAGCCGCTGCGGCACGTGTTCCTGGCCGACTCCGGGTCGGTGTCGGTCGAGGTGGCGATCAAGATGTGCCTGCAGTACCAGCGCTCCCGGGGCCGCCCGGCCAAGCACCGGCTGATGACCTGGCGCGGCGGCTACCACGGCGACACCTTCGGCGCGATGAGCGTGTGTGACCCGGACGGCGGCATGCACTCGCTGTGGGCCGACGTGCTGCCCCGCCAGGTCTTCGCCTCCGCCCCGCCGAGCGAGTTCGAGACCGCCTACGTCCAGGAGCTGGCCGACCTGGTCGAGGAGCACGCCGACGAGCTGGCGGCGGTGATCGTCGAGCCGGTGGTGCAGGGCGCCGGCGGGATGCGCTTCCACGACCCGCGCTACCTGCACGTGCTGCGCGAGCTGTGCCTGACCCACGACGTGCTGCTGGTGTTCGACGAGATCGCCACCGGGTTCGGCCGCACCGGGGAGCTGTTCGCCGCCGACCACGCGAACATCAGCCCGGACGTGATGTGCGTCGGCAAGGCCCTGACCGGCGGCTACCTGACGCAGGCGGCCGCGCTGTGCACGTCCGAGGTGGCCCGGGGGATCAGCGACGGTCAGGCGGGCGTGTTGATGCACGGGCCGACGTTCATGGGCAACCCGCTGGCCAGCGCGGTCTCCCTGGCCTCGATCGCCGAGCTGCACCGCCGGGACTGGCGGGCCGAGGTGGCCGCGATCGAGGCCGGGTTGCGGTCCGGCCTGGCCCCGGCCCGGGAGCTGCCCGGGGTCGTCGACGTGCGGGTGCTCGGCGCGATCGGGGTGGTCCAGCTGGACCGTCCGGTGGACGTGATCTCCGCCACCGAGGCGGCCGCCGGGCAGGGGGTGTGGCTGCGCCCGTTCCGGGACCTCGTCTACACCATGCCGCCGTACGTGACCAGTGCGGACGACCTGGCGACGGTGTGCGCGGGGGTCTGCGTTGCGGCCGCGGCGGGCTGAGTTCCCGATCTTCAAGTGATCCACCCGATGGTATTGAAGTGACTGGAGTGGGAACGCTCCGCGATGATTGAGACGTTCTCAGCTTGCCGAGCGGACGACGGTGACCGCGGCCTCGGCCTCCCACCTGCCCCTCTCGAAGGAGACGTATGTCCCCGCCCGCTCCCCACTCCGCGAGATCGTCACCCCGGCGGTTCGACCCGGCCACGCTGCGGGCCGACGTCGGCGCCTCGCTGGTGGTGTTCCTCGTCGCCGTCCCGCTCTCGCTGGGCATCGCGGTCGCCTCCGGCGCCCCGATCCTGGCCGGGCTGATCGCCGCGATCGTCGGCGGCATCGTGGTCGGCGCGCTGGGCGGCTCCCCACTGCAGGTCAGCGGCCCCGCCGCCGGCCTCACCGTCGTGGTGGCGGAGCTGGTCAACCGGTTCGGCTGGCCGGTGACGACGTTCATCGTCGCCGCCGCCGGGATCGTGCAGATCGGCTTCGGGCTGTCCCGGGTGGGCCGGTTCGCGCAGGCCATCCCGCCGGCCGTGGTGCACGGCATGCTGGCCGGGATCGGCGGCACCATCGCGCTGGCCCAGCTGCACGTGGTGCTGGGCGGCTCGCCGCAGTCCAGCGTGCTGGCCAACCTGCGCGAGCTGCCGGGCCAGGTGCTCGACCTGCACGGACCGGCGGTCGCGGTCGGGCTGTTCACCATCGTGGTGATCGTGGCCTGGCCGCGGATCGCCGGGCGGTTGAAGGCCATCCCGGGACCGCTGCTGGCGATCGGGCTGGCCACCGGCCTGAGCATGATCTGGGCCACGGTGCCCCGGGTGGACCTGCCGGGCGGACTGATCGACGCCATCGCGCTGCCGGTGCTGCCCGAGGGCAACTGGGGTGGGGTGGCCGGTGGGGTGCTGACCGTGGCCCTGATCGCCAGCGTGGAGAGCCTGCTCTCGGCGGTGGCGGTGGACCGGATGCACCAGGGCGAGCGGACGAAGATCGACCGTGAGCTGATCGGCCAGGGCGCGGGCAACACGCTCTCCGGCCTGCTCGGCGGGCTCCCGGTGACCGGGGTGATCGTCCGCAGCACCGCGAACGTCCGGGCCGGAGCGAAGACCCGGGCCAGCGCCATCCTGCACGCGGTGTGGATCGCGGTGTTCGCGTTGCTGCTGGTCCAGGTGGTCGAGATGATCCCGATGGCCGCGCTGGCCGGGCTGCTGGTCGTGGTCGGAGTGCAGCTCATCAAGATCACCGACATCCGGACCTCGCACCAGCACGGCGAGCTCGCGGTGTACGCGGTGACCATGCTCGGCGTGATGCTGCTCAACCTGCTCGAGGGCGTCGGCCTGGGCCTGGCGCTGGCCGCGTTGCTGGTGCTGCGGCGCGCGGTGAAGGCCCGGGTGCGGCACGAGCCGCCGCCGGCCGACACCGACCACGAGCACCGGGTCACCGTCGAGGGGGCGGCCACGTTCCTCTGCGTGCCGACCCTGGACCGGGTGCTGACCGGCATCCCCGCCGGCGCGCCGACCCGGGTGGACCTGAACGCGCACTACCTCGACCACGCCACCCGCGACCACCTGCACGCGTGGGCGCGGCGGCACCGGGGGACCGGTGGCCGGGTGACGGTCACCGACCGGCGCAGCGCCCCCGGGCCGAGGCGGCTGCGGGTCGGGCCGCTGCACCACCAGGGCGACCGGCACTACGAGGGCGGTCCGCCCACCGAGCCGGTGATCAAGCAGCCGAGGCGGCCGCAGGAGTCGAGAGAGACGCCACAGCGGAACCGGCCGGTAGCGAGGTAACGTCGGCCGGCATGGCGCCACCCGGTCGAGACCGACACCCGCTGAGCTGGCTGGACGACAACGCCGAGCGGCGGCGGGCGGCCGGGCTGCGCCGGGCGCTCAAGGCCCGGCCCGCGCACGACACCGCCGTCGACCTGGCCGGCAACGACTACCTGGGCCTGAGCCGCGACCCCCGGGTCGTCGAGGGCGGGGTGGCGGCGCTGCGGACCTGGGGCGCCGGGTCGACCGGGTCCCGCCTGGTCACCGGGACCACCGAGCTGCACCGGGAGCTGGAGTCCGAGCTGGCCGCGTTCTGCGGGTTCGGGTCGGGGCTGGTGTTCTCCTCCGGGTACGCGGCGAACCTGGGCGTGCTCACCGCGCTCACCGGCCCGGGCGCGCTGATCGTGTCCGACGCGGCCAACCACGCCTCGCTGGTGGACGCCTGCCGGCTGTCCCGGGCCCGGATCGCCGTGGTCCCGCACAACGACGTCGAAGCCTTCGACCGTGCCCTGGCCGACCGCACCGAGGAGCGCGCCCTGCTGGTCACCGACAGCGTGGGCAGCGTGGACGGCGATCACGCACCGCTGCTCGCGCTGCACCGGGTGGCCCGGGCCCGGGGCGCGGTCCTGGTGGTGGACGAGGCGCACGGCCTCGGCGTGTGCGGGCCGGGTGGGCGCGGGCTGCTCGCCGCGACCGGGCTGGCCGGCCAGGACGACGTGGTGGCCACGGTGACCCTGTCCAAGGCGCTGGGCAGCCAGGGCGGCGCGGTGCTCGGGCCGACGGCGGTGACCGACCACCTGGTGGACACCGCCCGCACGATGATCTTCGACACCGGGTTGGCCCCGGCCAGCGTGGGCGCCGCGCTGGCCGCGCTGCACCTGCTGGCCGCCGTCCCGGCCCTCCCTACCGCCGCGTTGGCGGCGGCCGCGGCCATCGCCGAGGCGGCCGGGGTCGGGAAGCCGGAGTCGGCGGTGGTCTCGGTGATCCTCGGCGAGCCGGACGTGGCCTTCGCGGCGGCCGCCCGCTGCCTGGAGCGGGGGCTGCGGGTCGGCTGCTTCCGGCCGCCGTCGGTCCCGGCCGGCACCAGCCGGCTGCGGTTGACCGCCCGGGCCAACCTCACCCCGGACGAGCTGGACGTGGTGCGGAGCGTGCTGGACGAGGTCCTCGGTGGAGTGACCGTCCGGTGAGCGAGCTTTGGCGAGCGAATCATCGACGCGGCACGATCCTGCTGGTGACCGGCACCGGGACCGGGGTCGGCAAGACCGTGGTGACCGCCGCCGTGGCCGCGCTGGCCGCCGCCGACGGCCGCTCGGTGGCGGTGCTCAAACCCGCGCAGACCGGGGTCACCGCCGACGAGCCCGGCGACGTCGACGAGGTGCGCCGGCTGGCCGGTGCCGAGCTCACCGGCCCCCGGATCGCAGTGCGCGAGCTGGCCCGCTACCCGGACCCGCTGGCCCCGGCCACCGCCGCCACCCGGGCGGGCCGGCCGGCGGTCACCCCGTCCCGCGCGGCG
>JAESFN010001003.1_pt1 | contig 16240 bp, 17 predicted proteins | sample 9269411 | NCBI WGS metagenome assembly JAESFN01 (sample SAMN14505399, study PRJNA617100) | algae metagenome | isolation source: Iphinoe sp. HA4291-MV1 and co-occurring heterotrophs from trail next to... | place: USA: Maunawili Falls, Hawaii | collected 2009-07-25
GAATCTCCTCGGTCTCAAGCCGGTGCGTGGCGTCGAAGGGATCGTAGCCGCGCCAGTCGCCGGCGAAGACGTTGCGGTAGACGCGCTGGTAGCCCGGATCAATCCAGCGCTCGACCGTGCCGGCATCCATGTGCGGCGACAGGCCGAGGGTCTTGTCGCCGGGCTGGCGGCGGCGGACGCGGTCGGCATAGGCGCACTGGAGGTCGGGATCGAACACGCCGTCGTACTTCCACAGCCGGTCGAGGAAGGCGCGCGTGGCCGCGAGGCTCTCGCCCTGGCGGGCATTCACCTGGGGCTTCGACCAGTAGAGATTGAAGATCTGCGGCTTGCCGGCCTTGAGGGCGGAGAAATACTTGTCGAGGCTCCGCTTCTCGATCTCCTTCTCCTCGTAGCGGTTGTCGTCGATATAGGCGCCGACCTCGGCGAACCAGTCGTTGGCCATCGCTTCCGGGTAGACCCCACGCACAACCGCGCAGCCGGTGCGGCGGATGGCGGCCCGGGCCGCCTCGGAGACCTTGCCGTCACGGATGTCCGCATAGGCGATCTCGGGGACCACCTGCCGGCCGGCCGCGGCGTCGGCCTGGATGCGGTCGGCCGCGCGCTTCACGTGGTCGGTCACCTCGCCGAAGGCCTTGTGCAGAGCGGCGCGGCGGGGCGCCATCGCCTGCTTGAAGGCGGCGATCTTGTCGCCGACATCGAACGGGCTCTTCTCGGTGCTCGGTGCGTCCATCATCATCGTTCCTCCCGGGATCCGCTGTTCAACGATTCATATGCCCCAATGCGGCCGGCATGTTTGCGGCGGAGTGCCAGTTCTGATACTGGAATGGCGTCAAATGCGATATGAACGACAGTCAAGCATGTGGGTGTGAAAGCCGAGCCCCCTACCTGTCTGCCACGTCGAGCCTCTTTCGATGGACCCCAAACCACTGATCCTGGCCCGTCCCCACGGACTCCCCGTCTCCGTCGCTCCGGCGAACGAGGCGCCCCTCCCCTTGGCTCCCGCGCGGCCGACGCATCGGTGCCGCGAGGCAAAAAACACAGACCTCCCAGCCGCTCATTCCGGCGCACGCGGGAATCCATTCTTTTCAATTGCTTTCGCCGGAGATGCGAAAGCTGGATGCCCGCATTGCGCGGGCATGAGCGGAATTTGGCAGGTCCGGGCCTACAACGAACGATGGGCGATCTTCGATTTCCACACAGCCTCGAACCCCGGAGTCGACCGCCGACCTGGACGGCCGCACCCGGCGAAGGCGGCTCCGTCGACGATCGATTCTTGCTTCGCCGGAATGACGGAGACCCCGGCTCACCTCTGGAACGGCACCCGGGCTGACGCATGCGCCCGCTGTTCGAGAAGGTGACCGTACCCGAGGGCGCGTCCTGGGCGCTCCTCGACCGCCGGCTCGAGGATGGCATCCCCTTCCAGTGGCACTACCACCCCGAATACGAGCTGACCCTCACCCTCAACAGCCGCGGCCAGCGCCATATCGGCGATTCGATCGCGGCCTATGACGATGGCGACCTCGTGCTGCTCGGCCCCAACCTGCCGCACACCTGGTGCTCGGCGGAGCGGATCGACGCCCGCCGGCCACACCGGGCGCTGGTGATGTGGTTCACCGAGGAGTGGGCGTCGGGATTGACCGGCCCGCTCGCCGAGATGCGCGGCGTCGCGGCCCTCCTCGGCCGGGCGGGGCGCGGCCTCGCCTTTTCCGGCGCGGCGGCAGGTGGCGTCCGCCCGCTGATCGAGGCGATCCCGGCGCGGCGTCCGGCGGAGCGGCTGCTTGCGCTCATCGGCGTGCTCGCGGCACTCGCCGACGACGAGGGTGCACGCCCGGTCGCCGGGCCGGGCTCGGGCCGGGTCGCCGCGCACACGCCGGACAAGGCCCGGATCGAACGCGTGCTCGACCACATCCACGCCCACTACCGGGAGCCGATCGCGGTCGAGACGCTGGCCGCGCTCGCCTGCCTCAGCCCGAGCGGCTTCCACCGGCTGTTCCGCCGCCATACCCGGCTGACGCTGTCGGACTACGTCGCCGAACTCCGCATCGGCCAGGCCTGCTCGCTCCTGATCAACACCGGCCGGCCGATCGCCCATATCGCCGAGGAGGCCGGCTACCGCAGCCTCGCCAACTTCAACCGCCAGTTCCGCGCCCAGAAGGGCATGACGCCACGGGCCTTCCGGCGGAGCTTCTTGTAGACGCCGCAGCGGCGGCCGACTCTGGCGCGGGCGCCGCCACGATATTTCCGAGGGGCGCCGGACTGTTCCACCGACGGCAACCATGGGAGGATGGAGCCGCGGACTGGGGAGGCGCGGCCATGCTCGACGACCTGCTGGCCAGGGAGAACATCGTCCATATCGGCGCGTTCCTTTACCTCGCCGGCTTCCTCTGCCGCAGCCAGCTGATGCTCCGCGGTTTCATCGTCGCGGGCGATATCGTCTACATCCTCTACTTCTACTTGGCGCCGGCCGTGCCGCTCTGGGGCGGCATCTTCTGGAGCCTGGTCTTCACCCTCGCCAACCTCGCCATGATCGGCCGCATCCTGTCGGACCGTTCGACCTACGGCATGAGCGAGGACGACCGCGCGCTCCACGGCCTCCTCGATACGCTGACGCCGGGCGAATTCCGGCGCCTGATGCGGAGCGGCCACTGGAACCGGACAGACGAGCCGGTGACGGTCACCATCGAAGGGCAGCCGCTCCACCAGCTCGCCTATGTCATCGACGGGACCATCGCCATCGAGAAGGCGGGCCACGCCTTCACCGCCGCCCCGCCGACCTTCATCGGCGAGGTCGCGTTCCTCATCGATCGACCCGCCTCGGCGACAGTGACGCTCGGTCCCGGCACACGCTACGTCACCTGGGACACGGCCCAGCTCCGCCGCCTGCTCCTCCGCTCGCCCGCGCTCCGGATCGGCCTCGGCGCCGCCTTCAACCGCGACATGGCGGAGAAGGTCGCGCGGGCGTGAGGCCCGGGATCATGCCGGTGCTTTCAGGGACCGGACCGGGGCCGCGACGAAGAAAGGAAGGGGCTCACGGGCCGCGCCCCTTGCGGGCGGCTTGAGCGTGACCGGCCGAGCACCTTCCCGTCGACGCGCTCCGACGCTACAAGACCGACCGTGCCCACACTCTCCGCCGGAGCAGTCCATTGGCCTTCCTGAACGCCTATTTCACGGCGATCGACATCATCGCGATCGTCGCCGTCGTCATCCTCGTGGGCGTCGCGTTCTTCCGTAAGGAGAACGTGTGGATGGGGCTGCTCGCGATCATCGTCGTGGTCTGGGCGGCGAGCGCCATCTTCGGGCTGTACTGACGGCTTCGGCCCCCGGTTCACGCCGGGCTAACGTTCAGAAGCTGTTCTGCACCTTGATGTGGGTGTGCCGGAGCGCCGGTCCCGGCCCGTGGCTGTGGACGGCGGTATCTTCCCGCACCGGGATCAGGCTCAGCACGCCGTGCAGCACGCCACGCTGGAGGAAGAGGGCCTCGGCATAGGAAGAGACGTCCGCCACCCGCCCCTTCATCACCGAGACGTCGATCGAGGTCGAATGGTCGAGCGGCACCGACAGGACCGCCACGGTCTCATCGTGGCGATCCAGCCGGCTCTGCGGCACGCGGGTCGCGAGGTTGCGGACCGACTGGTCGATGACGCAGCTGGTGACGCCAAAGCAGGACGCTGCCGGCGGCGCGTCGGACCGCATCAGCAAGGCCCGCCGGATCAGGTCGCGCGTCGCTTCGGACCGGCTCGTCGCGCCTGTCCCCTCCACATAGGCGTCGAGCTTCTCGGCGAGGTCCGCGTCGATGGTGATGGTTATCCGGTGCATGGCGAATCCCCTCGTTCTCCGATGCCAACGTAGCCTTGTGCGCGTCGGGAGACAGCCCGATTCGAAAGGCCTTGTGCAGTGCAAAATAGTATGATTTTCTGATCACATTGTCATACCGGGGTAGGCGATCCATGAAACCGGCAATCTCGATTTCGATCCTGGGCCTCGCCTGTCTTTCGGGGATGATCGCCCCGTCCGGCGCCCACTTCCAGGAGATCATCCCTTCGAGCGACGTGCTGCCCGAAGGCGGCCCGGTCTCGCTCGATCTGGTGTTCACCCATCCGGTCGAGGGCGGCCCGGTGATGGCGATGAAGAAGCCGGCGCGGGCGGGCGTGCTCGGCCCGGACGGCACGGTCGACCTCCTCCCCAGCCTCAAGGAGAAGGACGTGGCGGGTGAGACGGCCTGGACCGTCACCCATGACCTTTCCGAGCCCGGGGCGTCGATCTTCTATGTCGAACCGCAGCCCTACTGGGAGCCGGCCGAGGGCAAGTTCATCGTCCACTACGCCAAGGTGGTGGTCGACAGCTACGCCTCCGGCGAGGGCTGGGACGACCTCGTCGGCCTGCCGGTCGAGATCGCGCCACTCACCCGGCCGACCGGCCTGTGGACCGGCAATGCCTTCACCGGGATCGTGCTCAAGGACGGCAAGCCCGTCCCGTTCGCAGAGATCGAGGTCGAGTTCATCAACGACGGCTCGATCGTCCCGCCCAACGACGCCTTCATCACCCAGGTGATCAAGGCGGATGCCAACGGCACCTTCACCTATGCGCTGCCGCGCGCGGGCTGGTGGGGCTTCGCCGCCCTGCTCGAGGCCGACGCGCCGATGACCTCGCCGGAGGGCAAGCCGGCCCCTGTGGAGGCCGGCGCCCTGATCTGGGTGAAGGCGACCGACATGGCCGCCAAGTAGCGCGCCATGGCGCACATCCCGGACGGCATCCTGTCGGCGCCAGTGCTGATCGGCGGGGTCGCCATCGGGATAGGCGGCGTGGCCCTCGGGCTCCGCTCCCTGGGCGATCGCGCGATACCCAGGGCGGCGATCCTGTCGGCGGCCTTCTTCGCCGGCTCGCTGATCGCGATCCCCGTCGGGCCATCGAGCGTCCATCTGCTGCTCACCGGCCTGATGGGCATCATGCTGGGCTTCGGCGCATTTCCCGCCGTCCTCGTGGCGCTCCTCCTCCAGGCCCTCCTGTTCGGCTTCGGCGGCCTGACCACGCTCGGTGTCAACACCGTCAACATCGCCCTGCCCGGCGTGCTGCTCGGGCTGGCGCTCGGCCCGGCGATCCGGTCCACCTCGTCGGTCGCATGGAGCACGGCGCTGGCGGCCGCCGCCGGCGGCCTCGCCGTGCTCGGCACCGGCGGGCTGGTCGCGGTCGCGATCGGCCTTTCGGCGCCGGAATACACGCCGGTCGCCAGCGTGCTCCTCGCCACCTACCTGCCGCTCGCGCTGGTCGAGGCCTTCGTCACCGCGGTGGCGGTGGCGTTCCTCCGCAAGGTCAGCCCGGATGCGCTCGCGCCGGTCACGCCATGATCCGTGCGGTCCTCGCAGCCCTCGCACTGATCCTCGTGCTGTCCGCCCCGGCGGCGGCCCACAAGCTCAAGGTCTTCGCCACCGTCGAAGGCGATGCCGTCGTCGGCTATGCCTTCTTCATCGGCGGCGGCCGGGCCATGGATACGCCCTTCACCGCGAGGACGGGCGGCGGCGCCGAGATCGCCAGCGGGCGAACGGACGAAGCGGGAGGATTCCGGGTGATCCCGGCCGCCCCGGTGACCTCGGATATCGTGATCACCGTCGATACGCGCGAAGGCCACATCGCCTCGGCGACGGTACCCGCGTCGCGGTTCGGGACCGGCGCGCCCGCCGCGGCGGCGGCGCCGACAACGGCAACCGTGGCACCGGCGCCCCCGGCGGCAGGGGATGCCCCGACCGCGGACGCGACGGCTGCCGTCGTCGAAGCGGCGGTCCAGAGGCAGGTCGCGCCGCTCCTCGAGCGCATCGAAGCGATGGACAGCCGCCTGCGCTTCACCGATGCCCTTTCGGGCATCTTCCTGATCATCGGCGCAGCCGGCATGGTGCTGTGGTTTCGAGGCCGCACGCGATGATCCGCCCTCTCGACCTCCGACTTCGGCTGCTGTCGGCTTTCATCCTCGTCCTGGCGCTGTCGCAGCTCCGCGACCTCGCAGCGGCCTTCCTGGCACTCGTCGTGATCGTGCTGGCAACGCTCGCCCTCGATCGCGACAGGAGCGCCTGGCGGCGCCTTGTCCATGTCGAGATGTTCGTCGTTCTGCTCTTCCTCAGCCTGCCCTTCACCGTGCCGGGCGCGCCCTTTCTCACGCTCGGACCCTTGACCGCGAGCGTCGAGGGCATCTCGCGCGCGGCGCTCGTCGCCTGCAAGGTCGCCGCCTCGGTCCTCGCGATCCAGGCGCTCCTCGCCGGTATCGAGCCCGACCGCCTCGGCGGGGCGCTGCGGAGCCTGTGGCTCCCCGAGCCGATCGTGCGCCTGTTCGTGCTGACGGCCCGCTATCTCGGAATCATTCGCGACGAGGGGCGGCGGCTCCACGAGGCGATGCGCGCCCGCGGGTTCCGACCCGGCTCGAGCCGGCACACCTGGCGGAGCTACGGCAACCTGATCGGCATGCTCCTCGTCCGCGCGCTCGAGCGGGCCGAACGCGTCGAGGAGGCGATGCGCTGCCGTGGCTATGCCGGCCGCTTCCCCTATGCCGCCCCGCCGCGTCCTGCCGCGCGCGACTGGGGCCGCTTCGCCGTCATCCTGGGCACGGCTGTCGCCGTGTCGCTGGTCGACCGGGCCTGGACATGATCGTCGCTCTCGACACCGTCACGGTCTCCCGGGGCGGCGAACCCGTGATCCGCGCCGCCTCGATGCGCCTTGACGCCGGCGAGCGCCTTGCCATCGTCGGCCCGAACGGCGCCGGCAAGACGACCCTTCTCCGCGCGATCGTCGGTCTCCAGCCGATCGAAGCGGGCAGCGTCCGGCTGTTCGGCGTGGCGTGCGCCGGGGAGAAGGACTTCCGGACGGTGCGGCCCCGCATCGGCTTCCTGTTCCAGGACAGCGACGACCAGCTGTTCTGCCCCACAGTGGTCGAGGACGTCGCCTTCGGCCCGCTCAACGCCGGCTGCACGCCGGCGGAAGCCGCTGCACGGGCGGACGCCGTCCTCGACATGCTCGGGATCGGGCACCTCGGCGACCGCATCGTCCACCGCCTGTCAGGCGGCGAGAAACGGCTGGTCTGCCTCGCGGGGCTGTTCGCCATGCAGCCGGAGGTGCTCCTCCTCGACGAACCGACCAACGGCGTCGATGCCGGCAATCTCGATCGGCTGCGCCGGGCGCTCCGGACCTATGAAGGCGCCATGATCCTCGTCTCGCATGATGCGGCCTTCGTCGCGGAATGGGCGACCCGAGCGCTGGTGCTCGCGGACGGGGAGCTTCGCGGCGCCGAGATCCACACCCATCCGCACCTTCACAGCCACCCGCATGTTCACCTGGTGGGCGGATAAGGCGACGGAATCGTGTGCCCGACGCGTGACGGCTGGCGGGGCCGCCCCCGAGGCACCCGACCGGAACGGCTTCGCAAGACCTTCCTTCGGCCCTTTTTCCGGTTTCGGATAGCGGTACGTTGACGGGTGGGGCGATTTGCGCTTGAGCGGAGGGCCTTCGCTGCGGAATCGCCTGCAGCGGGTTTTCATCTTGCCCGAGGCACTTTGCAGGAAATCAGCGAAGACAGGGTGATGCGTGCGGTGGTTCGGGTGGCTGGTTCCTGGAGTTTCCATTTCACGGCATCGGAGCACTCCCCGGTAGGTGGGGGGAGTCTCGCGGCGAGGCCGGGTTCCCGGCGACGCTCCGCTCGGTCGCACGAGTCCGACAAGGCGACGACGGCAACCGTGGCCGGGTGGTCGCGCTCCGCCTTGGGTGCATAGCCAAAGTGGTTGGTCACCGCCTCATCGTCAACTACATCGGCCAGGGCTGGACCGCGCTGATCGGCATCATCTTCGTGCCGCTCTACATCTCCTATCTGGGCGTCGAGGCGTTCGGAATCGTCGGACTCTACACCGTGCTGCAGGGTCTCGCTTCGCTGCTCGGCGGAGGCATGTTTCCGGCGCTCGGCCGGACCATGGCCCGCTATTCCGGCGGAGCGGTCAGCGCGCAGTCGCTGCGCGACCTGCTGCGCAGCGCCGAAACCCTGGCGCTGGGCGTTGCCGTGGGGATTGCGCTGGTCCTCTGGATGGCCTCGGGGTGGCTTGCCGATCACTGGCTCCGCGTCGACACATTGCCGAGGGAGGCGGTCTCGCAGGCGATCACCGTGATGGGGATCATGGTGGCGTGCCGCTTCGTCGAGTCGGTCTATCTGTCCTCGCTGGTCGGCTTGCAGCGTCAGGTCCTCCTCAACATCGTGACCACCGTCGGGGCGACCGTGCGGGCGGTCGGCGTGCTCGCGGTCCTTGCCTGGTATTCGCCGACGATCGAGGCCTATTTCGCGTGGCAGGCGATCGTGTCGGTGGTGAGCCTGATCGTGCTCGCTCTGGTAGCCTATTCCGTGATGCCCGTGGCGAATCGCCCGGGCCGCTTCTCACTGGAGACGATCCGCGAGGTCATGCCCTTCGCAGGCGGGATGCTGACACTGACCGTGCTCGGGCTGCTCCATACCCAGGGCGACAAGCTGCTCCTTTCGCGGCTCCTGCCCCTATCCGAATATGGCCTCTACACATTTGCCGGGATGGCCGCACATGGCGTGATCCTGATGACGGTTCCGGTGCTCCAGTCCTGGTATCCGCGCTTGATCGAACTGCAGTCGCGCCAGGAACAGGCAAGCCTGGCGCGGGCCTTCCACGCCTGCGCACAGGTCCAGACGGTGGTCACGGGGTCGCTCGGCCTCGTCCTCGCTACGTTTTCGACGGAGATCATCGACATCTGGACGGGAAATCCGGAACTCGAGCCGGCCGCGAAGCTGGTCAGCATCCTCGTAGTCGGCAACATCTTCAACGCCCTGTCCCAGGTGCCGAGCCTGTTGCAGATCGCGCACGGTTTCACGCGCCTGCTCATGCAGATGCAGATCATGCTCCTCGTCGTGATGTTTCCGGTTCTCTATGCCGTCGCCACCACGGTCGGCACCGTCGGTGCAGCCACGGTCTGGATGGCGAGCAATATCTGCTACTTCCTGTTCTGCACGCCGTACCTGTTCCGCAACACCCTCGCCGGCGACAAGTGGCGATGGTACCGCGACGACATCGCCCGCCCGCTGGCGGCGGCCGGGCTGGTGATCCTTGCCGCCCGGCTCTGGGTCCCGTTTCCCGACAGCGCCGCGGCGAGCATCGTGGTCCTCGGCGTGATCAGCGGGACCGCGATCCTCGCCGCCGCGATGACGGCGAGCGCCACGCGGAGTTATCTCCTTGTGCGGCTCCGGCCCTGGCTGTCCAGGAGTTCCGGCGTCTGAGGCCCCCGCGGGGCGCCCCGGCCTCCGCCGTGCCGTCGATCCCGCCGCTTGTTTCGCTTGACGACGCCGACGTTAATTGCAGGGATAGAGAGAAGGCCGATTGGGGGCGACGGCCACCGTCCTGAATCCGGCGTTCATCCGTTGCGATCGCCGCCATGAGCAATACCGACAGCAACCACTCGAGTGACCGCAGGGGCGAGATCATCGGCCGGCTGGTGCAGCAATACCAGGCGGCCCCGGACCCCGAGAAATGGCTGCAGGCCATGACCCTGCAAGCCCTCCGGGCGCTCGACCGCGCCAACCTGACGCCCGGCGAGAAGAGCCCGGCGCGACGGGAGATTCACGCCATCCATCGCGAAGTCGCCGTCAAGGCGAAGGCGCTCAGGCTTTCGCGAAGCCTCGTGGTCATCACCCGGGAGCGTGCAGACGGAGCCGGCGGCGCGAGCGAAGCAGGGTAGTCGGCGCCGCCGCCACGCCTCCGCACGGGCGCCTTTTCATCGCCCACGGTTTGGGCGGTCTTTCATGATTCCCAGTACTATCACGGGCCCTCGCCGCCGGGCCGTTCCCGAGGGCCGGGAGCGGCCCGCGGCGCCGCGAGATAGGCGCTGCTCCGCATCTCGGTTAGGCGCGAGGCGGTGCGCCGGAAGGCGAACGCCTCCTCCCCGGTCGGGGCGCGGTAGAGCGCTTCCGGTTCGGCCGCGGCCGAGGCGGCGAGCTTGACCCCGTGATCGTAGAGCACGTCGATGAGGTTGATGAAGCGCCGGGCGACATCGCGGCGGCCGTCGGCGATCACCGGGACGTCGTCGAGGACCACGGTGTGGTAGGCGCGGGCAAGCGCCGCGTAGTCGGCGGTGCCGAGCGGCGCCTCGCAGAGGTCGGCGAAGGCGAAGCGGGCGACGCCGCGCGCCGACTGCGGCACCTTCACCTTCCGCCCCTTCACCTCGAGCGTGGCCGGCTCGCCGCGGTCGGCCCCGGTGAGGCCGCGGAAGATGCGGTCGAGCGCGGCGCGGGCCGGCGGCCCGAGCGGCGTCAGGTACACCGGCGCGCCGCCGAGCTTCTCCATCCGGTAGTCGGTGCGGGCCGCGAGCTCGATCACGTCGACATGCTGGCGGAGGACCGTGATGAAGGGCAGGAAGAGGCCGCGGTTGAGGCCGTCGCGATAGAGGTCCTCCGGCGCGGCATTGGAGGTCGCGACCAGCACCAGGCCGCGGGTGAAGAGCGCCTCGAACAGGCGCGACAGGATCATGGCGTCGGCGATGTCCTCGACCGCGAACTCGTCGAGACAGAGGAGCCGCGTCGTCTCGGCGATGCCGGCGGCAACCGGCGCGATCGGATCGACCGGCCCCTTGCCGCCCCGCGACGCCTCGCGGGCCGCATGGATGCGCTCATGCACCTCGGTCATGAACTCGTGGAAGTGCGTCCGGCGCTTGCGCCGCACCACCGCGGCGGCGAAGAAGGCGTCCATCAGCATGGTCTTGCCGCGCCCGACGCTGCCGAAGATGTAGAGCCCGCGCACCGGCTGCTGCTTCGCCTTGCCGGCGAAGAGCCAGCCGAGGGCGCTGCCCTTGGTGGCGAGGCGGCGCTCGGCGAGCGCGTCCTCGAGCTGGTCAAGCCTTCGCGCGAGCGCGAGCTGCGCCGGATCGCGGGTTACCTCGCCGGCCGCGACCAGCGCGGTATAGCGGGCAACGACCGGTCCGACCCCGGCCGAGAGTTCACCAGAGTCGGGCATCCGCTTTTGGGGGGCGACAGGTGGCCTATCGGTAGAAGCTGACCGGGCCGCCGCCGGCGATCTGGCCGTCAAAGCGGGTGCCGCCGGCCTGCTGCAGCGTCGCCACGGGGCTGCCGCCCTGGCCGGCCAGCACGACCTGCGTGCCGTTGAGGTTCCAGGCCGAAATCGACTTGAGCTGTTCCGACGAGCAGCCGCGGGTCGAGGCCCGGTAGCCGCCGGTCCAGCTCGTCAGCGTCATGAATAGCTGGCAGGAATCGCCGCTCGAGGCGATCGTCCAGCCGCCGAGAAGATCGGTCCGGCCGATCGGACCGGCCGCAACCGGCGCCGCCGGCGCGACCGCCACGGCCGTGCCGTCGCCGCCGACCACCGGGGGAAGCGGTTCCGCGATCACGGCCCCGCCGGGGGGCGCACCGGGATAGGCGCCGGGCGGAGGCAGGCCGCCGGCCGTCGGCGGCACCACCGCCACGGCGGTGCCGGGCGGCGGCGTACCGACCGAGCCGATAGAGCCGCAGCCGCACAATGTGAGCGCGAACGCTATCGGTGCCAGACGGTTAAGCTGCATCAGCCGAATCCTTCCTGTCGCACGGCAAAATCCGGATTGCCCCCATGCAAATCGCAGCCGTAACGGCGAATTGTAGCGGGTTTCGGGCAAACCTTGATTATGCGAGACCTTGTTGGGCCGGGTCGCGGCACAGAGACGGCGGCGCACCGCCACAGCGCACCGCCATCACCCCCAAGGTCCAATCTATGCCGTAACGCCCCTTGCGGATCAATCGCGATCAGCCGGGATGGCGACATGCTGCGGCAGGCGAAGTTCCGCAGCCTTGGCGCGCACTTCCGGCTCAGGACGACCGAGCGTATGCGCGACCAGGGCCGCATCGACCCCGCCGATCCACAGTTCCTTCAGCTTTTCGATGGCCGCAACGGTCCACGGCGAACCGGCGTTCAGGGTGACGTTTTCCGTCAAGGCTCCCTCCATCGGTCTCGGTCCACTTGCCAATGCGAGCGGACAGCGGCGCTCTCCAGCCCGGGGATAACCCCCGGGCCGCGAAGGGGTTCCGGAACGTCCGGGGCTAGACCCGCCGCTCGACCATCATCTTCTTGATCTCGGCGATCGCCTTGGCCGGGTTGAGGCCCTTCGGGCAGGTCTGGGCGCAGTTCATGATCGTGTGGCAGCGATAGAGCCGGAAGGGGTCCTCGAGGAAGTCGAGCCGCGGCCCGGTCGCCTCGTCGCGCGAATCGATCAGCCAGCGATAGGCCTGGAGCAGCACCGCCGGGCCGAGATAGCGCTCCCCGTTCCACCAGTAGGACGGGCACGAGGTCGAGCAGCAGGCGCAGAGGATGCACTCGTAGAGGCCGTCGAGCTTCTCGCGGTCGGCGTGGGACTGCCGCCATTCCTTCTCCGGCGCCGGCGTCTCGGTCTGGAGCCACGGCTCGATCGAGCGGAGCTGGGCGTAGAAGGTGGTGAGGTCGGGCACGAGGTCCTTGATCACCGGCAGATGCGGCAGGGGATAGACCGTCACCGCCCCGTCGACGTCGTCCATCGAGCGGGTGCAGGCCAGCGTATTGGTGCCGTCGATGTTCATGGCGCAGGAGCCGCACACTCCCTCGCGGCAGGAGCGGCGGAAGGCGAGCGTCGGGTCGATCGTGTTCTTGATGTAGATGAGGCCGTCCAGCACCATCGGCGCCACCGCGTCGCGGTCGACGAAATAGGTGTCCATGTGCGGGTTGGCGTCGCTGTCGGGGTCGTAGCGGTAGACGCGGTACTCGCGAAGCTTCTTGGCGCCTTCGGGCTTCGGCCAGACCTTGCCGGCGGTGACCTTGGAGTTCTTCGGAAGTGTGAGCTGGACCATGTCGGGCGGATTCCGGTCGGTCTTGGCGGGATGGGCCTCCCGCCGGGGCATGCCAGGCGACGGCCACGGCAGAGGGAATAGCGCGCCGGGGCGGATATGTCACGGCGGCTGTCGTTAGTAGGCGCCGGTTCCGCCCTGCCCCGCCGTGACGCCCCCGTCACAGCCGCGAAACCGCCCGGTTCGTGCCATCGCGCCGCCCTCCAATCCTGTATGCTCGGGCTCGACTCGGATTGGGGGAGCCATGGTCGGGATCGAGATGGAAGCGACGGCATCGCGCCGGGGCATCGGCTCGTGGCTGCTGTTCGACTGGGCGGCGCAGCCGTGGTTCACGCTCGTCACCACCTTCGTCTTCGGCCCCTATTTCACCTCGCGGCTCGCCGCCGACCCGGTGTCGGGGCAGGCGCTGTGGGGCTATGCAGCGGCGGCGGCCGGCCTCGTCATCGCCATCTGCTCGCCCATCCTCGGTGCGATCGCCGATACGAGCGGGGCGCGGAAGCCGTGGATCGCCGGCTTTTCGGTGCTTATCGTCCTCGGTTCGGCCGGCTTGTGGTTCGCCGCGCCGGGCGCCGAGGGGGCGATCGCCATCGCCATGGTCGCCTTCGTCGTCGGCACCATCGGCACCGAGTTCGCCACCGTCTTCACCAACGCCATGATGCCCGATCTCGTGCCGGAGCATCGCCTCGGCCGCCTCTCGGGCACCGGCTGGGCAGTCGGCTATGTCGGCGGGCTGGTCTCGCTCATCCTCATGCTCGGCTTCTTCGTCGGCGACCCCCAGACCGGCCGGACCATCCTCGGCGTCGCCCCGGCCTTCGGGCTCGATGCGGCAAGCCATGAGGGCGACCGCGCCTCGGGCCTGTTCACCGCCGCGTGGTACGTCGTCTTCGTCATCCCGCTCTTTCTCTTCACGCCCGACACGCCGCGGCGCATGGGCGTCTTCGCCGCCCTCCGCCCCGGGCTGACCGAACTCGGCGCAACCCTCCGCGGCCTCCGCCGGCAGACCAATGCGGCCCGCTATCTGATCGCCAACATGATCTATACCGACGGCATGGTGGCGCTCACCGTGTTCGGCGCGATCTATGCGGCGAGCGTCTTTGGCTGGGGCACGATCGAACTCGGCCTGTTCGGCATCGTCATCATCGTCGCCGGCATCTTCGGGTCCTACGCGGGCGGGCACCTCGACGACCGGATCGGTCCGAAGCCGGTGGTGATCGGCTCGCTGGCGATCCTCGCACTTGCCACGGCGGTGATCCTCTCGATCGACGCCACGCACATCCTGTTCGTTATCCCGGCGGCGCCGCCGGTCGCGGGCGACGGGCTCTTCGCCTCGAGCGGGGAGCGGGTCTACCTCCTTCTCGGGGTGATGATCGGCCTCACCGTCGGGCCGATGCAGGCCGCGAGCCGGACGCTCCTCGTCCGGATCGCGCCGCTCGGCAAGATGACGGAATATTTCGGGCTGTACGCCCTCACCGGCAAGGTGACGAGCTTCCTCGGCCCGCTCGCGGTTGGCGCGCTGACCGCGGCCTCCGGCAGCCAGCGGGTCGGCATCTCGGTGGTGGTCGTCTTCTTCGTCGTCGGCGCGTTGCTGCTCGCCGGCGTTCGCCCCGGCCGCGAGGCGGTCAGTGCCGGAAATGCCGCATCCCGGTGAAGACCATGGCGAGGCCGCGCTCGTCGGCGGCGGCGATGACCTCCTCGTCGCGCATCGAGCCGCCGGGCTGGATCACGGCGGTGGCGCCGGCCTCGGCTGCGGCGACGAGGCCGTCGGCAAAGGGAAAGAAGGCGTCCGAGGCGACGACCGAGCCTTCGGCCAATGACACCGCCAGGCCTGCCGTCGCGGCGGCCTCCGCCGCCTTCCGGGCCGCGATCATCGCCGAATCGACCCGGCTCATCTGGCCGGCGCCGATCCCCGCCGTCGCCCCGTCCCGCGCGTAGACGATGGCATTCGACTTGACGTGCTTGGCGACGCGCCAGGCGAAGACGAGGTCGCGGACCTCGTCGGCGGTCGGCGTCCGGCGGGTGACGACGCGGAGGCCGTCGCTCTCGACCATGCCGGCGTCGCGGTCCTGGACGAGGAGGCCGCCCGCGACCGACCTGACCGTGAGCCCGGGCGCGCGGGGATCGGGCAGGCCGCCGGTCAGGAGCAGGCGGAGGTTCTTCTTGGCCGCGACGATGGCGATCGCCTCCGCGCTTGCCTCGGGCGCGATGATCACCTCGGTGAAGACCTTGACGATCTCGGCCGCCGCCGCGGCATCGAGCGGCCGGTTCAGCGCGACGATGCCGCCGAAGGCGGACACCGAATCGCATCGGAGGGCGAGGCGGTAGGCGTCGACGAGCGTCGCCGCCTCGGCCACCCCGCAGGGATTGGCGTGCTTGATGATGGCGACGGCGGCGGTCCGTGCCGGGTCGAACTCGGCGACCAGTTCGCAGGCTGCGTCGGTGTCGTTGATGTTGTTGTAGGAGAGCTCCTTGCCCTGCACCTGGCGGGCGGTGGCGACCCCCGGCCGGGCCGCGCCGGTGAGGTAGAGAGCGGCGGACTGGTGCGGGTTCTCGCCGTAGCGGAGCGACGACCCGAGCCGCCCGGCAAAGCTCCGCCAGGCGGGGAAGGCGTTGCCGGTCGTCGCGGCGAACCAGCCCGACACGGCCGCGTCATAGGCAGCGGTCCGGGCAAACGCCTTTGCCGCGAGCCGCTGGCGGAAGGCGTAGGTCGTGGCGCCATCAACCGCATCAAGTTCAGCGAGCACCGCGCCGAAGTCGCCCGGCTCGACGACGACCGCGACATAGGCGTGGTTCTTGGCTCCGGCGCGAATCATGGCCGGACCGCCGATGTCGATGTTCTCGACCACGGTGGCCTCGTCCGCGCCGCCTGCCACCGCCGCCTCGAACGGGTAGAGGTTGACGACGAGGAGGTCGATCCCGGCAATGCCGTGGGCCTCCATCGCCGCCGCATGCTCGGGCGCGTTGCGGACCCCGAGCAGGCCGCCGTGGATCTTCGGGTGAAGCGTCTTCACCCGCCCGTCCATCACTTCGGGAAAGCCGGTGACCTCGGCGACGTCGATCACCGGGATACCGGCCGCGGCCAGCGCGGCGCGCGTGCCCCCGGTGGAAACGATCTCAACCCCGCGTGCCGCGAGCGCGCTGGCGAAGTCGAGGAGGCCCGTCTTGTCGGAGACGGAGACGAGCGCGCGCCGGAGGGCGACGCGATCAGGGACGGGGGCGATAACCGGGGAAACCATCGTCGCGGCGGGACTCGGGGCTCGTGGGTAGAGCCGAAGCCATTACCGCAGGGGACCGCCCGGTCAAGCGTCTTGACCGGGCGTCGGAGGCTGGATTGGCGCTCGACTACACCGCAACGCCGGCGGCACGGACCAGAATGGAGTTCCACTCCTCCTCGGTGAG
>JAESFN010001005.1_pt1 | contig 16208 bp, 10 predicted proteins | sample 9269411 | NCBI WGS metagenome assembly JAESFN01 (sample SAMN14505399, study PRJNA617100) | algae metagenome | isolation source: Iphinoe sp. HA4291-MV1 and co-occurring heterotrophs from trail next to... | place: USA: Maunawili Falls, Hawaii | collected 2009-07-25
TGGTTCGAGATTATGAATTACTACCTGAAACATCGGAGACTTTTATTTATATTGCCATGATCCGTATCATGGTGAGGCGTTTAGCATAATTTTTGACCTCTAAAAACTTTTCAAACAACCTCTAACAATACCCCAATATAAAATAAATTTTCTGCATTATCTTTTCCCTTTTTGCTTCTCATTAAACGTTGATGTTCTAAAAAAGAGGCAGACTGTGTAAAAAATACTGAAAAAGCACCCATCACTGCATCTTCTACCTTATATTTTGTATTGTTTCCTGGCTTTCTTTCATCAGGTAAGTCATGTAATGATGACCGTAAGAATTGCATTAATTCAGGAATTTCTAGGGTCGCTCTCTTTGGAATCATCTTGGACTAATTTGACACGCTCGCGGATTTTTAACAAAGCCGATTTTACCTCATCTGACAACAAATATAAATTTTTATTTCCCTTCAATTCCTCAATAAAAAGCTGAACTGTCTGACTGGATTTCCCTCATTCAAAATCAGGTAATCCCTCAGTATTGTTGAGTATTTATACTTATTTTTTTGAACTAATTGTTTTTTAGCGATCGCCTCTCCCGGAAAGAATAGTTCTTTTGTACTATATTTTAAGTTTCAAAATGGGGGTTAATACTCTATTTATTTCAAAATGAGAACTGCTGTAGATGAACTTTGTACCCTGTCCAGTTGGTAGTGCGCTTGGTACTATTACGCGCTTCTACGTCGTAGGGTGAGCGAATTCGTAGTGCCGAAGGCGGCCCATCTTTTTCATTGCGTAACTGAATTTGTTCTGTTGGTGCATAGTATTGCTGTAACCAAACTTGACGCAAGACGGATACTGCTGGCAGTTGTCGCAGTTCAATGGGTGCTGTTTGGGAGTAAATGGCATCAAGTAAGTGAAAACCATCAGATCCAATTGTCACCGCCAAAGCTTCCCGTTCTGTAGCCGTTCTAGGCAGCCGGGAATCTTCAAAGCGTTTGCTATAGCGGTCATACCACTCGACAGGAGCCCAGAGACGTCGGCTGAAACCCGCATTCTTGCGTTACTTGACAAAGTTTTCGGTCTACTGACTCTAGGAAAGTGGAGCTAAGTGCATAAGTTGATTTTGCTGACATCTATTAGAAATACAGAAAGGTTAGCTCACATATATTGAACTTCCTTTCAGCGAACACGTAGAGCATAACGTACACAATCAAATTTGTGTCAATGCGTAAGTTCTAAGGTAGAAGATTATTCTTTAACCTCCATGACTATCGATTCTATGCTTGATATTCTTAATCGCAAGCTGGTTCAAATCCAAGATGACCCTCTTAGTCCCACAGAAATTCTGGTTCTACAAGGCATCTGGCAGGATAAAACCTATGAAGAAATTGCCAAAGAGGAAAGATATAGCAGCGGCTACGTTACCAATGTTGTCGCTCCACAATTGTACCAAAAGCTGGGTCAGGTCTTCGGCAGGCGTATTACTAAGAAAAACTGTCGGGCAGTGCTGGAATCCCAGGTAGCAGCACAAGTTGCACTAGAGGCGAAGCCACCTAGGCAAAATCCTTCAGAGTTTTACCCCGACGTCAACGAGGATACATCTCCTCACTACCCCGATGGTTCAGTCCCTCTTAACTCCCCTTTTTATATCGAACGTTCTACCATTGAGGCATCGGTTTATACTGAAATTCAGAAACCAGGAGCCTTAGTGCGGATTAAAGCTCCGAGGGAAATGGGCAAAACTTCACTCTTGCTGAGGGCTTTGGATTATGCCAATCACTTAGGCTATTATACAGTTAGCTTGAATCTGGAGCAAATTGACCTGACATTTCTGAGCGATGTGAATCAATTTTTGCGTTGGCTGTGTGCCAGCGTTAGCCACAAGCTTCAGATAGAACCGAAACTAGACGACTATTGGAATAAAGATCTCGGCAACAAACAGAGCTGTACTTTCTACTTTCGAAACTATCTACTCAAGCAAATTGACGCTCCCCTCGTTTTAGCTTTAGATGAGGTGAACCAGATTTTTGAGCATCCTGAAGTAGCAAAGAATTTTTTACCATTGTTGCGTTCGTGGTATGAAGAAGCTAAAAGACAGCCCATCTGGCAGAAGCTACGCCTAATTGTGGTGCACTCAACGGAAATTTATGTTCCTCTCCAACTTCAGCAGTCCCCTTTCAATGTTGGGCTACCGATTCAGTTAACCGACTTTAGTTTAGAGCAGGTGTGCCAGTTAGCCCAACGCTATGGTCTTAAGTGGACAGATGGCTCAGAAGCAAAGCAACTGATGGCAATGATTGGGGGACATCCTGGACTGGTACACACAGCACTCTATCACCTCGGTCGTGAAGAGATAACTCTAGCACAACTTCTAGAAACTGCACACACATCCACTGGCATTTATGCTCATCACTTGCAGCGTCATTGGGTAACTTTGCAAGAACAGCCGAAATTAGCAAGCGCTCTTCACACTGTTATAAGTGCTACTGAACCTGTGAAATTAGAACCCATTATAGCTTACAAGTTAAGCAGTATGGGGCTGATTAAGTTGGATAACAATAAAGCAACGCCAAGTCGTCAGCTGTATCAATGGTATTTTGAAAATCAGCGATGGGAAAATCAAGAATAGTGAATATATGTGTTCATGAATACAAAGTGCAAATTTCTTTGTATTCATGAAGTCATTTATTCTCATACACCTCTAGCAAAACTTTTTAAACACGTAATCAAATATTTGTCAATGCGTAAGCTCTAAAAAATTACATGGATAAACCTTAGATTTTTGTATGAAAAAACATATATATTTAAAAATAAAAATGCTGTATATTTTAATGACATGTTATGAATGCGTAAGTCTTAATATATGCAATTCTGTAAAGTATCGCTTGCGTTGAGCTTTAGTTGTCATAACTACGACATCAAACTGGTTCATTTTCGTTGAGTTGTGTTGTAATTTTTAAGGAATGTATAAGTTATGAATCCTCCATCTAACACGCCGAATGTTCTCATTCCCAATAAAAGGTTCTCCCAACTTATTGCCAAGTCATGGTTGGATGGCAAGAAACTTTCCATTGATAAAAATTTTCTTGTTCAAGAAGGTATCTTTTTGGAAGAGGAAATAAAATTCTTTGAGGTTGAGGTGGGAGATTTATCGTTTCCGGGAGAGGTAGGTTTATTGGATATAAGGCAGATGAAAATTTATATATCATCGTCTCTGGAACGACCTTCTCAAGCAACAGATGAATTATTGCAGCAATGGGTTAATGAAGATACAAACTCTCCTCCTTGGATTCTAAAAGATGAAAACAACGAAGTCATAATTCAACCTCTTCTGAGGAGATTATTGGTGTTTGGTGAATAACTAGGAAAAGAATTCTAACGCTGAAAATTTGTTGGAATTATTACCACATAAGCTGATTCATTTTCATTGAGTTTAGTTCTGTTCTAGCTTAAAGAAGGAAGTATAAAATATATGGCTTTCAACATTCTCTATCCTAGTAAAAAACTCTCACAACTTATCGCTAAGTCTTGGTTAGATAGGCAAGAGCTTTCTATTGATAAACAATTTCTCCTTGACAATGGTCTTATCTCTAGAATTGATGCTGAGTATGTTCAGGAGATTGTGATGGATAAAAATCCAGAGGGACCTCTTCCATATGTTGGTGAAATAACTATCTCAGAAGAAGGAGAAGGAAAGTTACGGATACGTATACCATATCCTAACCGCCCTCCTGAATTGACAGATGAAGAGTTAGAAAGGTGGGTTAATGACGACAATCCTGACAATATTAAACCAACTAACATTTATATTCCATATAGTACCTCTTGAGATAGGTGTAGTAATACTCTTAAGATGCACATTTTAGAACCCTTCTACAGCAGGGCTTTCATCAAAGCTAATCAAAATGTGCTTCTTTCATTTGTTGCGAGGGGTTTAATACTTTTGAATGCGTGAATGTATGACTTCCCCCTCGTGGGGTGCTCACATCTTGCACCTGAAAAGTGGTAAGTAGAATTAGGTTGCTCATGAGCATACTACTGGTAGTGCGAGCAAGTCGATTTGAGTAAGTCTTGTTCTACATTCTCTTAGATTAGTTTGATTTTATGCAAGCAAGGAGAGATAATTGCATTTAGTTGATTGATAGCTCCATAAAACGCGGAACATGAGTTCATAAGATGAAGAAAAAGGAAGCACAGGAATTTAAAATATAAAGTTTTTTTATTAAAGTATGCTAAAGCAGCCGAAGTTTAAACACAGTATCCGCGTTGAGATAGTAGAACAAAAAGGTGTATTTCTCCTATCCGAAAGGAATTCTTTCTTACTTAGCGGTCGTATCTATCAACTATTAACTCCTTTAATTGATAGTCACCATACCACCGACGAAATAGTTGACTTGATGGCAGAAAAAGTATCTGCTGCTGAGGTTTACTATGCTCTGATGCAGATGGAACAAAAGGGCTATATAGTCGAAAACGATAGCTCCATACCATCTACATTAGCGTTCTTCTGCGATACTTTGAACATCGATTCTCGTGAAGCTTATCAGCGATTGCAAGCAATTAAAGTTGCAGTAAAGGCTTTCGGTTCTATCCCCACATCAAAATTCATTGCTATTCTTAAATCTCTGCACATCCAAGTTGCAGAGGAAGGAAATGAAGGAGATATAGAGGTCGTGTTGACCGATGATTATCTCCAAGAAGGCTTAGAAACCGTCAATGAAAAAGCCTTGCACTTCTCACGTCCTTGGATGCTGGTCAAACCTGTAGGAACAATTGTTTGGATAGGACCCATATTTATTCCGGGAAAAACAGGTTGTTGGCAGTGCCTAGCTCAGCGCTTGCAAAATAACAGACCTGTGGAAAAGTTTATCCAAAGACAAAAAAATATTTCAACATCTTTAACCCCCCCTCTCGATCCGCTTCCTTCTAGTCAGCAAATAGCCTTGGCAATGGCAGCCAATGAAATTTTGAAATGGATTGTACAGGGAGAGAATAAACGTTTAGAAGGAATGTTAGTTACTCATGATACTCTCTATTTGGAAACACAAAACCATATTTTGGTTAAGCGCCCTCAGTGTCCTAGCTGCGGAGAAATAATCAATAGATTCAATGGAAAACTCATACCCATTATTTTAGGAAGCCGAAAAAAAACTTTCACGACAGATGGAGGACACCGTTGTTTCTCACCAGAAGAAACTTTAAACAAATATCAACATCACATTAGTCCTATTACAGGAGTTGTCCGACAACTCGTGAAGGTGAGCCAAGGATCGAATGACTTGAACAATACTTATATTGCTAAGCATCATTGCGCTTCAATGTTCGATGATTTCGACTCCTTGCGCCAAAATACTGGAGGTAGAAGTGCAGGTAAAGGTAAAACAGATCAGCAAGCTAAAGCAAGCAGTTTTTGCGAAGCAATAGAAAGATATTCTGGAGTCTTTCAAGGCGACGAGATTAGCTACAAAAGCAGTTACGAAAAAATGGGTGATAAGGCAATTCACCCTAATACTTGTATGAATTTCAGTCAAGCACAATACCAAAACCGCCACGAATGGAATGCTAAATGTTCTGGGTGGTTTCAAAAGGTTCCAGAACCCTTTGATGAGGAAAGAGAAATTGACTGGACACCAGTTTGGTCTCTAACCTATGAAGAATTTAAGTATTTGCCAACAGCTTATTGCTATTATGGCTATCCTAATCTTGAAAAACCTGATTGTTGGGCTGACTCCAACGGCTGTGCTGCTGGCAATACTTTGGAAGAAGCAATTCTGCAAGGGTTTATGGAATTGGTCGAACGGGACTGTGTCGCCTTGTGGTGGTATAACCGCCTCAAGAAACCAAGGGTGGATTTAGAGAGTTTCGACGAGCCTTATTTCCAAAACCTAAAGGAATATTACCAAACAATGCATCGTGAACTTTGGGTTTTGGATATCACCAACGATTTGCATATTCCTGCTTTTGCCGCTATTAGTAGGAGAATTGATAAAGACGTAGAAGACATCATCCTAGGCTACGGTGCCCATTTTGACCCGAAGATTGCTATTCAAAGAGCACTCACTGAACTCAATCAGATACTTCCTGCAGTTTTATCAGCATCAGCTGATGGAAACACTCAATACCCTCCATCCTCGGAACGGTTAAGTATAGACTGGTGGAAAACTGCTACGCTAGACAACCAACCTTATCTAATTCCTGATAAAAGCGCTGTTTCAAAAGTCTTTGGTGATTATCTGCAAGTTTGGAGTGATGACCTGCTTGAAGATGTCATGCTCTGCAAGCAGATCGCTGAGAGAAATAGCATGGAAATGCTAGTTTTGGATCAGACAAGACCCGATATTGAACTGAAGGTGGTTAAGGTTATTGTTCCTGGAATGCGTCACTTCTGGAAACGGTTAGGTTCAGGACGGCTTTATCAGGTTCCAGTAAAATTGGGTTGGTTGAAAGAACCATTGCAAGAAAATCAGCTAAACCCATTTTCTATGTGGATGTGAAAAAACAAAAATTTTATAATTCATTGACCTATGCTAAACGAATATCAGATTATAGATGCAGATTCCCACGTGTTCGAGCCAATCGATATGTGGAAAAAGTATCTGGAACCAGCATTTAAGAGCTTTGCACCGTCGGCTGACATGAAAATCAAGGGTGAGGAGATTGTTCACAAAATCTCTGCTCAAGTTCGCCGTGAAGGGAATAAGCAAATCATGCAGGCTCACCCCATGTCTGTGTTCAGTGGCTTTGACTCAGAATCTCATGTTCGGGCTATGAAGCAGATGGGGGTTGACATATCATTTATTTATCCGACCTATGGACTGTGGCTTTTTGCAATTGATACAATGACACCGCAACTAGCTGGGGCGTTCACCCGCGCCTACAACAATTGGTTGCGAGACTTTTGCAGCTATGATCCGCAAATTATTAAAGGCGTGGGAGCAATAAATCTTCACGCTCCCGAAGAGATGGTTTCAGAATTACTTCGAGTAGTAGAGTTTGGTTGGCAAGCGATCTTCTTGCGCCCTAACCCAGTTAAGGGACGATTGCTGAGTGACCCTGTCTACGAACCATTCTGGACGAAGTGTGAGGAGTTGGGAATAGCGGTTGGTCTTCACGAAGCAACTCATGGTCGCTTACCAACCACTGGAGCAGATCGGTTTAACACCCGTTTTGCCATGCACGCTTGCTCTCATCCAATGGAACAGATGATGGCATTATTAGCGCTCATTGAAGGAGGGGTGTTAGAGCGCCATCCCAAACTCAAAGTAGGTTTTTTGGAGTCAGGTTGCGGCTGGCTTCCTTACTGGCTATGGCGATTGGATGAAGAATACAACAACCTACACTGGGAGGTTCAAGACAATGTGAAGATAAAGCCTTCAGAGTATTTTCGCCGCCAGTGCTTTATCGAGATAGAGCCTTCTGAGCCTTGTCTTGCTCAAGTCATCCAGTATATCGGCTCCGATAACTTAATCTTTGGTTCTGACTACCCTCATATGGATCACCAACCGGATATTGTTGAGAAAGCAGTGGCACTTGAGGAACAGCTACAATCAAAAAAAATTGTGCAAAAAATTCTTTGGGATAACCCCGTTCGTTTCTACGGACTGGAGTAAATTGCCACAAGAATTTATATTTTTTAAAGTCAGGAAATATTCATAAATTGGACTTTGGACAAAAAAGAAAGGTTCGCGTGTATTTTGACTTTGTTGGCGAATTCGTGAAACCTTGATTATTTCGTAGGTTGGATTGAACGAAGTGAAATCCAACATTTCCCCAAGAAACGGTTTTTTGTTGGTAGTTCAATTGTTAAGTTATATTTCGCCAACAGAGTCCGTTGCGGGGGTCTCCCCCCGTTGTAGCACCTGCGTTCCGTTGAAGCACAAGCGCGTTGTGTTAGGCGTACCCTTTCGATATGATTTGTAACGAAAAAATGTGAAAAGCGCCTAACGCATCATGTTATATGGCGGTGCGTTAGGCTAAAGCTGTAACGCACCCTACTTAAGATTTACTGGAGGACAATTCTCCTTGTCCCCTTGTCCCCTTTTGGTGACAGCAGGTTCATGATTCATTAAATCATGAACTATTGATTTTCTTTTGGAGATGAGCAAACCAGATTTGCGATCGCCCTTGGCGGGCACTCCGTGCCATCGCTTACTTGTTTCAGGAGAACTCAACTATAATGAACGCTACTGCTGGCTACCGTATTATAACTAAAATTTATGAAAGTTCTAATTCATTAGTGTATCGAGTTCTCCATAATCAGGATAATCAACCTATTATCCTCAAGATACTAAAAGACAATTATCCCACTCCCTCAGAACTCACTAGATACAAGCAGGAATATGAAATTACCCGCTCTTTTAATCTGGATGGTGTTATCAAAGCTTATGACTTGCACAGATATCAGAATAGTATGGTCATACTTTTGGAGGATTTTGGCGGAGAATCTTTAAAGATATGGATGGCAAGGCGCAAGTTTACATTAGAGGAATTTCTCACCATTTCTATAAAAATTGCTCAGAGTTTAGGTGCTATTCACAGGAGCAATATCATACATAAAGACATTAACCCATCTAATATAGTTTATAACCCAGAAACCGGACAGCTTAAAATTATTGACTTCGGTATCTCCACCTTTCTACCACGGGAAAATCCGATAATTTACAATCCTACTCACTTAGAAGGAACCATTAGCTATATTTCGCCCGAGCAAACTGGCAGAATGAATCGGGTAATAGATTACCGAACAGATTTTTATTCATTGGGTGTCACCTTCTATGAACTGCTCACCCATCAACTCCCCTTTAAAACTTCCGACCCTATGGAGTTGGTACATTGTCATATTGCAAAACAACCTGTACCACCTCATGAAATCAGCGACGAGATTCCCAAAACAGTTTCTAATATTGTCATGAAATTGTTAGCCAAAACAGCAGAAGAGCGATACCAAAGTGCTTGGAGACTGAAAGCAGATTTGGAAGCCTGTCTGCATCAATTACAAACTAATGGTCAGATTTCAAATTTACCTATCGCCCATCAGGATATTTCTGATAAGTTTCAAATTTTGCAAAAACTTTATGGTCGTGAAGAAGAAGTGACTCAACTGTTGACGACCTTTGAGCGAGTCAGCCAAGGTACAACAGAAATGCTGCTTATAACTGGTTATTCTGGGAGCGGTAAATCAGCCCTGGTCAATGAAATTCATAAACCAATTGTGCGACAGAGAGGGTATTTTATCTCTGGTAAATTTGACCAGTTTAAGCGGACTATTCCCTATGCCTCTGTGATTCTAGCATTTCAGGAATTAGTCCGGCAGTTATTGACAGAAAGTGAAGAACAGATTCAAACCTGGAAACAAAACCTTCTAGAAGCTCTTGGCAACAATGCTCAAGTTATTATAGATGTGATTCCCGAAGTAGAACTGATTATTGGTAAACAACCGCCAGTCTTACAACTGGGTTCGGTTGAGTCCCAAAATCGATTTAACTTGGTTTTCCAACAATTCATTGGTGTTTTTACAAAAAAAGAACATCCTCTAGTCATCTTTTTGGATGATTTACAATGGGCAGATTCAGCATCTTTGAATTTAATTCAGCTACTCATGACAAATCCCGATAGCCAATATCTATTAATGATTGGAGCATATCGAGATAATGAAGTTAGTGCAACTCATCCTTGGATGCTGACTTTAGAGCGAATTCAGGAGGTTGTTGCCAGAGTCGGTAAAATTACCCTTCAGCCCTTAAATATTGATCAGGTTAATCAATTAATTGCCGATACCCTAAGTTGCTCAACAGAAAAGTCAAAATTGCTAGCAGAGCTAGTGTTCAATAAAACTAATGGCAATCCCTTCTTTCTAACTCAGTTACTCCAATCCTTATATAAAAACAACCTACTGTCATTTGATTATGAGAATAGCTGCTGGTATTGGGATATTGAACAAATTGAAGCTGTAGGAATAATGGCAAATGTTGTTGACTTAATGATTAATAAAATTGAAAAACTAAATGACAACACACAGAATATCTTAAAGTTAGCTGCCTGTATTGGTAACCAATTTGAATTAAACATTCTCTCTGTTGTTAGTACAAAATCTCTATCAGACACAGCTATTGAATTATTGCCAGCCCTTCAGGAAGGTTTGATTGTACCTCTGAGCAACACTTACAATATTCCGATAGTTTGGAACAACCAAGCAAAGTCTGTTGGTAACTCAGAAACATCTCCCTTGTTCATTCCTAATTTCTCATCTGCTATTCCTTACAAGTTTTTGCATGACCGAGTTCAACAAGCCGCCTATGCTCTGATTCCAGAAAACTATAAAAAAGAAGTTCATTTGAAAATAGGTCAACTATTACTGAAGAGCTTTAAACAAAATCATTTAGAAGAAAATATTTTTGATATTGTTAATCATCTGAATATTGGAGCGGAATTAATCACTCCTCAGTCAAAAAGAGATGAGCTAGCTCAACTGAATTTAATGGCTGGTAGAAAAGCAAAGGCAGCAATAGCCTATGAACCTGCCCTCAGATATTTAATGATTGCCTTAGAACTTCTGGCACCAAATAGCTGGCACTCTCAGTACCAATTAACACTAGTTATTCACATAGAAGCGGTGGAATTAGGATTTTTAAATACTGATTTTGAATTAGCTGAAAGGCTTTCAAATGTTGCTCTAGAAAAAGCTAGAGAGTTAGTTGAAAAAATTAAATTATATGAAATTAATATCCAGTCATATCTCTCTAGGCGTCAATACAAATTAGCTATAGATACTGGAATACAAGTTTTAAAAAAAATAGGATTGACGATATCTGATAGTACTGAAAATATCAGATTTTTATTGGGGCAGTTAAAAAGAAAATTAACTTTAGAAGGGAAACAAATTGAGGATTTGTGCAATTTATCGCCAATGACTGATTCGTACAATATAGCAGCCATTAGAATTATGCTAAGTATTGCTGCTGCTACAACTATTTTAAATTCTAGACTTAATAACCTGATTTTATTGACCATACTTAATCTCTGTATAAAATATGGAAATCCGCCTCAAGTAGCTAGTTGCTATGCCTGGACTGGTACGTTGCTAATTAAAATAGGAGATATTCATTCTGCCTATCGGTTTTGTCAGTTATCATTGAAGCTATTAAAGCAATCTGGTAATCGTGAACTCACAGCTAAAGTTAACCATTTAGCTTACGCTGTTATCTTGCATTGGAAACAGCACATTCGGGAAACAATAAAACCACTACAAGAGGGAGTGAATGGGGGTATTGAAACCGGAGATATAGAGTTTGCTTGTTACTGTGCTATCTGTTATTGTCTCCATAGTTTTTATTCAGGAGAAAATTTAGAAGTTGTTAAAAACAAATACGAAACATATATCAATTTAATAGTTAAATTCAAACAAGGTTATTCAATCCTCTATGCAAAAATCGTCATGCAGATAGTATTAAATCTACTAGGTATTTCCGCTCCTCAAACTCATTTAAAAAGTAATTATTTTGATGAATCAAAATTTTTACAGGTTTTGATAGAGGCTAACGATGGTGTCACCTTAGCTGCTTTATATTTCGCTCGAACAATTGTACAATATTTCTTTAAGAGTTTTAGTCAAGCTGTAGAAAGTGCTAGGCTAGGCGAGCAATATAAAGAGAATAACTCTGGCATGATGGTATTATCCCAGACAAACTTTTATTATTCTCTTTCTCTTCTAGCTTTATATCCTAGCTTAAACAAAAATGAACAACAGCAATGTTTAAAACAAATCTCTTTCAATCAAAAGTCTATGAAGCATTGGGCATCCCATGCTCCAGAAAATTATCAAAATAAATATATTCTAGTAGAAGCTGAGAAAGCACGAGTTTTGGGAAAAAATGTTAAAGCAATGGAGTATTACGATCAAGCGATTCGAGGAGCGAGGGAACAAGGATTCCTCCACGAAGAAGCCATTGCGTATGAACGTGCAGCAGAATTCTATCTCTCTATTGCTAGAGAAGAGATTGCCCAGTTCTACATGAAGAATGCACACTATTGTTATACTAGCTGGGGAGCAATAGCCAAAGTTAAAGATTTAGAATCTGAATATCCACAGTTTTTTGTAGGAGCAGCAAGTTCAACGAAAGTGAAAAACATCAGTACGACTTCCTCCACTAGTAACAGTGATGCAGAAGCCCTCGATTTGACAACAGTTATTAAAGCATCGCAAGCCCTAGCTGATGAAATTATTCTGAACAAGCTGCTAAAAAAGTTGATGAAAATTCTCATTGAGAATGCAGGCGCTCAAAAGGGTTTTCTGATTCTCGACAAAGAAGGTCACTGGTTCATCGAAGCTGAAGGGTCCGTCCATTCTGATGACGTTACCATATTACAATCCATTCCAGTAGACTCACAAGATACTGCTTCCCATCTACCCCTCATATCAACTGCCATCATCAACTATGTCATCCGCACTCAGAAAGATGTCGTTTTAAATGACGCAGTCCAGGAAGGAGAATTTATCCATGACCCTTATATTATCGCTACTCAACCCAAATCGATTCTCTGTTTTCCCCTGCTCTATCAAGGCAAACTGAACTGTGTTTTGTATTTAGAAAATAATCTCACAACTGGTGCTTTTACGACCGCTCGCGTCGAATTCTTAAAAATCCTTTCTGCTCAAGCCGCCATCTCCATTGAAAATTCCCGTCTCTATGACCAGTTAGAGGATTATAGCCGGACTCTAGAACAAAGAGTTGAGAAGCGTAATAAAGAACTGTTACAAACACTAGAAGAACTCAAAACGACCCAAGAAAAACTAAGATTTGAAAATGCTTTGCTCAAGAGTGCAGAACAACTCTCGACCTATGATTATCAAATTGGCGGTAGTTTGCCAATGGACGCTCCCACATATGTCGTACGCTCCGCAGACCGTCACCTCTACAAAGCATTAAAACTTGGTGAGTTTTGTTACATATTGAATGCAAGGCAGATGGGCAAGTCAAGCCTTATGGTACGCATGATGCACCATCTTCAACAAGAGAGGTTTAGTTGCACCGCAATTGATATAACCCGCCTTGGCAGTGAAAACATCACTCCTACTCAATGGTACAAGGGATTTGCAGTGGAGTTATGGCAGAATTTTGATTTGCTAGAAAAAGTTAATCTTCTAACTTGGTGGAATGAGCAAAAAGATTTATCACCTGTCCAATGCTTAAGTCGATTTATCGAAAATATTCTACTAGAGCAAGTTAAAAGTGAAAAAGCTTTTATTTTTGTAGATGAAATTGATAGTCTCTTGAGCTTAAATTTCCCTGTCAACGACTTTTTTGCTCTGATTCGCTTCTGCTACAACCAGCGCAGTATCAGTCCTAAGTATCGGCGTTTAACCTTTGCTTTCTTTGGCGTAGCAACGCCCTCAGATTTAATAAAAGATCACACCAGAACACCCTTTAATATTGGTCAGTCAATTCAACTGGAGGGTTTTAAAGAGGATGAAGCCTATCCTCTAGGTCAAGGATTAAAACAGAAAGTTAGCAATCCTGTTATGGTTCGCACGCTACTCAAAGAAGTTTTATACTGGACGAATGGTCAGCCTTTTCTAACTCAAAAGCTTTGTAAACTCATCCGCAATTCTTCATCGCCTATTCCTGAAAATGGTGAAGCCGAATGGGTTGAAAATTTGGTGATGACAAATGTGATCCAAAATTGGGAATCTCAGGATGAACCAGAGCATTTAAAAACTATTCGTGATCGGCTTTGTCGGTGCGCGGAGCACAATCGTATTCTTAACAGCGAACTACAAGTTAACAAACTGCTAGAGCTTTATCGACAAATTTTGCAACAAGGAGAAGTTGTCTCAGTTAATAGTCCAGAAGAAAGGGAATTGCTCTTGTCGGGTCTAGTGGTCAAACAACAGGGTTCTCTTAGAGTCCATAACCGTATTTACAAATTGATATTTGACAGCAGTTGGATTGATAAGCTGTTCCACATCTAATTTGCATAAAATGTAAATCAGATAAACTCTTAGCTCTCCTGCTATGTGTAGCGGACCGCAATACTAATCGTTCCAGCCCGCAATCAAGACAATTTTGAGACCACATTAATTGCAACCAAGACGACGTTTGGGACTAGATTAACTACAACTGAGACCACATTAACTGCAACCAGACCGCAATCATCCAACTGAGACCACATTAATTGCAACTAGCCTCTTTAAGATAATTTGACGTAACCGATGCATGAATCAACTGTCCCAAAAACGACCCTTTTTGCAACAGAAGATAAAACTTAGCAGTATTGGCTTAATCGGTGCCTAAAACTGTTGCAAAACTTATCTCAAAATCTGTGTCTCAAAAATGTAGACTGATTGTTAGTTATGTAACACGCTCGCTTACTATTCTTTCGCCTCTGGAGGCACGAGTTTATGCTCGTCGGCTATGCGCGGGTTTCAACTTATGATCAGAACCTTGACCTACAGCGAGATGCTCTACTCTCGGCAGGCTGCGATAAAATCTTCACGGATATAGCCAGTGGAGTTCAAGATTCTCGTTTGGGTCTAACCGAAGCGCTTAACTACTTGCGTTCTGGAGATACCCTTGTCGTCTGGAAGCTTGACCGCCTTGGTCGCTCCCTTAAGCACCTGATCGAAACAGTCAACGCACTAGCCGCAAGGTCGATTAGTTTTCACAGTCTTCAAGAAAACCTTGACACGACAACAAGTGGCGGCAAGCTCATCTTTCACTTGTTTGGGGCACTAGCTGAGTTTGAGCGGGAAATGATCCGTGAGCGCACCCGTGCTGGTTTAAAGGCGGCTAGAGCTAGAGGTCACAAAGGTGGTCGGCCTCGTAAGCTAGATGCCTCCTCTGTCAACATGGCTAAGCTGCTAATGAGCGAAGGGAGTACCTCGGTTACTGAGATTTGCCGAACTCTGCGAGTTTCTCGCTCAACTTTGTACCGCTGTCTTGGAAAAAACAATCGCTTTGGACCGGAAGCTAATTCAAAAGAGGCGGAGGCGAGCACTTGACGTGATACGCAAGCAGATCCCAGCAGAAGCTTTAATCAATCTGCGCCAGCGACTTGACATATTACCGAGTCGCTGCCGGGAGCGTAGCCTTTTAGTTGAGGAGACGGCGGTCTTATACGGTGTGTCTACTGACACAGTTTATCGTGTTTTGCGTCAGTATTCACGCCCCAAGCCCATCAACCGTTCGGATAGTGGGTCACCAAGAAAGCTCTCTTCAACAGAGATGGAACTTTACTGTGAAGTCATTGCCGCGATGAAAATCCGCACCTGCAACAAAAAAGGACGGCATGTCTCCACCACACGGGCGATTGAGCTTTTGGAAGATTCTGGGATGAACACACCATATGGCTTCATCCAACCAGCGAAGGGCTTGCTGAACAAAACAACTGTCAACCGCTACCTGAAAACTTGGGGGTATGACCACCTTACCATGACCCGGCAACCGCCTGCGGTGAGCTTTCAGGCTGACTACAGCAATCAATGTTGGCATTTCGACCTCAGCCCATCCGATTTAAAACACGTAAAGCAGCCCTTGTGGGTAGAACCAGGCAGAGGAAATCCACTGCTGATGCTCGAAGGCAAAATTCTGGTCTCAAAGTCGCTTTCTGTGGATAAAGACCGCACGACGCTACCAACACTGATATCTGCTTTGTTCTACGATTTGTCAGCAGATAAGGAAATTAAAATCCCTAAAGTCGGCGAAAAACGGGAACGGGAACTGCGGGATCTGGTCAAGAAGGGTAAAAAGCCAGTGGCTTTGTTTGTGGATGAGGCTCACGACCTACATTACAGTACTTTAACTGGACTCAAACGCTTAATGGAGGTAGTTGAAGACGGTGGTGGCACTCTTTCGGTGGTACTGGCTGGTCATCCCAAGCTGAAAAATGATTTGCGTCGTCCAACTATGGAAGAAATTGGGTATCGCTCTACAGTCTTCTCCTTAGATGGTATCGTTGGCAGCCAGCGAGAATATATTGAATGGCTGGTATCTAAATGTACCACTGAGTTAACTCAAATAAGTGACATCTTGGAAGCAGAAGCTATTGACTTACTCGCCATGCGGCTGCGGACGCCACTACAAATTGAACAACATTTGACACTAGTACAGCACGGCGTAAATAAACCAAGTATTAGACAGCTAAAACTTTACCCTTATATGTCCACTGAAAAGGTTTAGCCATTGTTTGATTAAAGTAGTCAATAAATTCAAGAATTTGGGTTTTGA
>JAESFN010001006.1_pt1 | contig 16193 bp, 12 predicted proteins | sample 9269411 | NCBI WGS metagenome assembly JAESFN01 (sample SAMN14505399, study PRJNA617100) | algae metagenome | isolation source: Iphinoe sp. HA4291-MV1 and co-occurring heterotrophs from trail next to... | place: USA: Maunawili Falls, Hawaii | collected 2009-07-25
GACGTTCGCCTCACCGCGGCCCTGGCTGGCGTAATACTCGGTGATGCGCTGAACGTCGCCCTGGAGCTTCGCGTCGGTGAGCACCCCGCGCGGCTCGGTCTGCAGTATCTGCAGGAGGACGTCGTTCTTCACCTTCTTGTTGCCGCGGATCACGACCGAGTTGACGATCGGATTCTCGACGACATTGACGACGAGCTGGCTGCCGCGAACGCTGATCGTGACGTCGGCGAACAGGCCGGTGCCGTAGAGAGCCTTGACCGACTCGTCGATATCGGCACCGCCGAACGACCGGCCGGGCTCGATAAGGACATAGTTGCGGACGGTCTCAGCGTCGACACGGGTGTTGCCGGTGACCACGATGCTGGAGATCACCGCGGCTTCCGCCACGGTGGATGTGCCCAACACGACTCCACCGCCGGCAATGCCACCGGCCAGGAGGCCAAGCGCGAGGGCCGCACTCCGAACAAATTTCCTAAACGACATCATAAGGTTCGGCACACCCCGCTTGCCACTAACCCCCGGCCGACCCAAGACCGGATTCGCGCCCCAAGTCCCCAGAGCACGAAGCTTTACAGTCTTTTCGACCCTACGCAACCCGTCCCCGAAAGGCGTCGCCGGAATCTGCCCCCGCGTTGCCCCCGGGACACGCATCCAAGCCCTTTTTCAGAGCCAGTTCAAATTAACAATATCGTTCCTGAATGCGAAAATCATTAACGCAATCACGGCGACGAATCCGATGCGGAATCCGATCTCCTGGACACGCTCGCTGAGCGGCCTGCCCCGTACCGCCTCGATCCCGAAAAAGAGAAGATGGCCGCCGTCCAGCATCGGTACCGGAAAGAGGTTAATGATCCCAATGCTGATCGAGAGCACGGCCGCCACATTGAGCAGCACCGCAAATCCCATGCGGGCCGCGTCGCCCGAGATCTTGGCCACCATGATCGGGCCGCCGAGCTGGTTGGCCGACTCCTCCCCGACGATGACGCGGAAGAGATAGGTGACCGTGCGCTCGGTGATGAACCACGTCTCCTTCACCCCGTTCCAGACGGCGGTGACGGGACCGAACTTGACCTGCTGCATGTCGCCGTCGGCATAGCTGCCGACCACGCCGATCCGGCCGACAGGCTGGCCATCGGGACCCGGCGTGCCCTCCGGGGTCAACGAAACGCGCTGTTCCGCGCCGTTCCGGTCGATGACCACCTCCACCGCCTGGCCAGGCCGAGGGCCGACGATGTCGCGGATGTCCTCGAAATTGGAGACCGGCTGGCCGCCGATGGACCGGATCACGTCGCCGACCTCGAGCCCCGCTGCGGCGGCCGGTGAGCCCGGCTGGACCTGAGTCACGACCGGCGGCATCGCCGGGCCGCCGACGCCCAGGGTCCCGACGAATCCGCCATATCCACCCGGCGCAGGGACGGACTCCGGGGTGGCGGTCAATTCGACCATGCTGCCGTTGCGGTCGACGGTGAAGGTGAGCGGCCGACCCGGGCTCAGCCCGACGAGCCGATCGATATCGGCGAATCCCTCGACCGCCCGGCCATCGACCGAGACGACCACGTCGCCCGGCTGGAACCCTGCCGCAGCCGCGGGGCCGTCCGTCGCCACGAAGTCGATTCGGGGCGCCACCACCGAACGGCCGGAAACGAACAGGAGAAGGGTGAAGATGACGACGGCGAGCACGAAGTTCGCCGCCGGGCCGGCCGCCACCACGAAGGCGCGCGCCCCGACCGACTTCCCCGCGAAGGTGCGGCTTCGCTCCTCGGGCGTCATCGCCGCCAGCGCGGCGCGGTCGGAGACGCTCGCCTCGTTCTCGTCGCCGAGGAACTTGACGTAGCCGCCGAGCGGAATCGCCGAGAGCTTCCAGCGGGTCCCCTTGCGGTCGGTGAAGCCGAAGAGCTCGGGCCCGAAGCCGACCGAGAACGTGCTCACGCCCATGCCGCACCAGCGTGCAGCGAGGAAATGGCCCATTTCGTGGATGAAGACGATCACCGTCAGCACGAACAGGAACGCAAGGATCGTCCCGGCCAGCGAGAGCCCCATGTCACCGAACGATCCGAGAAATTCCATCGTCTCAATCCATCCTTGTCAGTGCCGCGGGCGATCGCGCGGCATAGCGCTGCACAGCCTGGCTCGCGAGCCGCCTGCCTTCCTTGTCCAGAGCCAGCACCTCCTTGATGGTGTTGGGCGTCTGATCGAGGCCGGCGCTCCGCGCGTCCGACAGCGTCTCCTCTACCAATCGGGCGATTTCGGGGAAGGCGATCGTCTCGGCGAGATAGGCCGCGACCGCGACCTCGTTTGCGGCGTTGAGAATATTGGTCGCCCACCCGCCCGCCGCAAGCGCCTCGCGGGCGACGCGGAGCGCCGGAAACCGGTCGGTATCCGGCCGCTCGAAGGTGAGACGCCCGACCTTGGTCAGGTCGAGCCCCAGCGCGGTCTCGCGGCCGCGCGCCGGCCAGGCCAGGCAATGGGCGATCGGCATGCGCATGTCCGGGGCCGAGAGGGTCGCGATCATCGTCCCGTCCCGGAAGGCAACCAGCCCGTGGACGATCGACTGGGGATGGACGACGACCTCGATCCGCTTCGCCTCAATGCCGAAAAGATAATGAGCCTCAATCAGTTCGAGGCCTTTGTTCATCAGCGTCGCGGAGTCGATGCTGATCTTCGGCCCCATCGACCAGTTGGGATGCTTGAGCGCCTCCTGCGGACGCGCGCCCATCATCGCCTCCCGGGTCCAGTCCCGGAACGGGCCGCCGGACGCCGTCAGGATGATGCGGTCGACATCCTCGATGCGGTTTGCGCCGAGCGCCTGGAAGATCGCATTGTGCTCCGAATCGACCGGCAGGATTTCGACATTGGCCTTCCGTGCCTCGGCGACGAACAGGTCGCCGGCGCAGACCAGGCATTCCTTGTTGGCGAGGGCCACCCGCGAGCCGGCGCGGATCGCGGCAAGCGTCGGCGAGAGACCGGCGGCGCCGACGATGCCCGCGACGACCACGTCCACCGGGCGGGACGCCGCCTCCTCGATCGCGCCGAGCCCGGCGGCGGCCTCGATTCCCGAGCCGTCCAGCGCGTCCTTCAGCACGGTGTAGCTGGTGCGGTCCGAGATGACGGCGACCTTGGCGCCAACCTTCCGCGCGACGCGGGCGAGGCTCTCCGCATTGCCGAATGCGGTCACGGCCTCGACCTCGAAATCCTCGGGATGCTCGGAGATCACGGCCAGCGTGTTCGTCCCGATCGACCCGGTGGCGCCGAGGATCGTGATCCGCCGTTTCGTCGGCAGGTCCGGCGATCCCTCCGCCGCTGGAGCGATGCCGTCGTCGCCGTTCGTCGAGAGAGTCACCAAACCACTAGCCCCTGCGCAGGATTGCCCAAGCCATTATGGCCGATACCGATCAGCACAGCGATGGCGCTCGCAAACACAAGACCGTCAACCCGGTCCATCATCCCGCCGTGCCCCGGCACCAGGCTGCCCGAGTCCTTGGCGCCGAAGCGACGCTTGATGTATGACTCGAAGAGATCGCCACACTGACCTGTTATTGAGAGAATAATGAAGACAGCGATGAGCGCCGCGCCCAGTTCAAGGCCGAGCAGCCATCCGGCGATCAGGCCGACCACGATCCCGGCGGCGAGCCCGCCGATGGCCCCGGCCCATGTCTTCCTGGGCGACACCGCCGGCCACAGCCTGGGACCGCCGATGGCCCGGCCGGCAATGAAGGCGCCGATATCGGTGGCGGCTACCACCGCGACCACGATGGCGATCGCGGCGATGCCGTAGTCCGCCGAGGCCCGAAGGGCGAGGAGGCTGAGGCCGAGCGCCAGCGCGTAGAGCACGCCGAGCGGACGCCAGGGCCATGGCCCGGCGAAGGCCGCCGCCACCAGGAGGAGAGCGGCGATACCGAGCGCGACCGACACATAGCCCGAGCCGAAGACCACAAGCACCACCACGACACCGGCGGTGAAGGCCAGGGCCGAGGCGAGTTTGCCCTCGGTCACGCCGGTCCACTCGGCATGGACCACGGCGGCGATCGCGGCGACGACAAGGGCGGCGACCATGCCGCCGGCCCAGGCCGCCAGCACCGCGATCGCGATGAGAACGATCGACGAGGCGATCCGGGGCAGGAGATCCCGGCTCACGATGGAAGCTCGGCGCGCTGCGTCAGCACCGGAGGCGCTCAGGCGGGGCTTCGCGCGGCGTGGCCGCCATAGCGCCGGGTGCGGGTGCCGAATTCCTCGATCGCGGCGTTGAGGTGCGTGGCATCGAAATCCGGCCAGTAGACGGGCAGGAAGACGAGTTCGGCATAAGCCGCCTGCCAGAGCAGGAAATTGCTCAACCGAAGTTCGCCGCCGGTGCGCACGATCATGTCGGGATCGGGAATCGCCGCCGTATCGAGGCTGGCCGACAGCATCCGCTCGTCGATCGCGGCCGGATCGATGGTCCCCTTCCGCGCCTTGTCGGCCAGGTGCTGGACGGCGCGGACGATCTCGTCGCGGGAGCCGTAGTTGAAGGCGACGATCATGCGCAGGCGCCGGTTCTCCGCGGTCAGCGCTTCGGCCTCGCGGATCAGGTCGGCGATGTCCACGGGCAGCCCCGCACGCTTGCCGATCACCAGCACCTGCACCCCGTCGCGATGGAGGCGCGCCAGGTCGCGGCGGATGAACATGCGCAGCAGGCCGAACAGGAACTCGACCTCGGCCGGCGGCCGCGACCAGTTCTCCGAGGAGAAGCTGAACAGCGTCAGGTAGCCGATCCCCGCATCGAGCGAGGCGGTGACGGTGCGCCGGACGGCCTCGACCCCGGCGCGGTGCCCCATGCTCCGCGGCAGACCGCGCTGCTCGGCCCAGCGGCCGTTGCCGTCCATGATGATCGCCACATGCCGGGGTCCTTCCGCTTCCGGACCGGCGGCCGCCTTCTGGGGGCTGGCTTGAGACGTCATCACCGTGCTCGCGCTGGCGGGATCAGAGCTGGGTGATCTCCGCTTCCTTGGTGGCGAGAAGCTGGTCGATCTCGCCGATGGTCTGGTCGGTCAGCTTCTGGATCTGCTCAGCGAGCCGCTGGCTCTCGTCCTCGCCGATGCCTCCGCCCTTTTCCTCCTTTTTGAGGAGGTCGAGGCCGTCGCGCCGGACATGCCGCACCGCGACGCGTGCCTGCTCGGTGTATTTGTGGGCGATCTTGACCAGTTCCTGCCGCCGCTCGGCGTTGAGCTCGGGGATCGGGATGCGAAGGAGCTGCCCGTCCATGATCGGGTTCAGGCCGAGATTGGCCTCGCGGATGGCGCGGTCGACGGCCGAGACGGTGGCGCGGTCCCACACCTGGACGGCGATCATCCGCGGCTCGGGTACGCTCACCGATGCAAGCTGGTTGATCGGCATCGAGGCGCCATAGGCGTCGACATGGATGGGATCGAGCATGCTCGCGGAAGCGCGGCCGGTGCGAAGCCCGGCGAGTTCGCCCCGGAGGGCGGTGACCGCGCCGTGCATGCGGCGGCTGAGGTCGTCGAGATTCATGGCCTCCTCCTTCTGGCCTGCCGGCTCCCCACCGTGCAGGCCGCCATTGCCGTTCACCCGGCGACGATCGTCGCCCGTCCCGCGCCCTTCAGGATATCGATGAAAGCGCCGGGGTCCTTGATGCTGAAGACGATTATCGGGATACCGTTGTCGCGGGCAAGGGCCATGGCCGCAACATCCATCACCTTGAGGCCCTTGCCGATCGCCTCGTCATAGCTGAGGCGTTCGTATCGCACCGCATCCGGATCGAGTTTCGGGTCCGCGGTGTAGATTCCGTCGACCATCGTCGCCTTGAACAGGCCGTCGGCGCCCATCTCGGCCGCCCGCATCGCCGCGCCGGTATCGGTGGTGACGAACGGATTGCCGATGCCGCCGGCGAAGAACGTGACCTCGCCCGCGTCGAAGGCGGTCTGGGCGGCGCGCTGATTGAACGTCTCGCAGAACGTCGGCATCGGCACGGCCGAGAACAGGCGCGTCCGTATACCCCGTGCCGAGAGCCGCTGCTCGAAGGCGATCGCGTTCATCACCGTGGCGAGCATGCCCATCTGGTCGCCCGCAACGCGGTTGCCGCCGTTGGCGGCGATCGTCATGCCGCGGAAGATGTTGCCGCCACCGACGACGACGCCGATCTTGACGCCGAGCGCAGCCGCCGCCTCCACCTCGCCGACAAGGCGGTCGAGCACGGCATCGTCGATTCCGAAAGGCTTGTCGCCGAGCAGGGCCTCGCCGGACAGCTTGAGCAGCGCACGCTTGTAGCGGACTCGAGCCGTCATCCCCTCACGCCCCGTCGGTTTTCGGGCCCGCCCCGGCCGAAGCCGGGACGGGCCAAAGTCACTAGGACCTCAGGACTTGTCGACGCCGGCCGCGGCAGCGACCTCGGCGGCGAAGTCGGTCTCCGCCTTCTCAACACCTTCGCCGAGGCGGAAGACAATGAACTCCGTCACCTTGATCGGCGCACCGGCTTCCGCCTCCGCTGCAGCGACCGCCTTGCCGACGGTCTTCTCCGAATCGACGACGAAGTTCTGGGAGAGGAGGACGACCTCCTCGTAGAACTTCCGGATGCGGCCCTCGACCATCTTGGCGATGATCGCTTCCGGCTTGCCCGATTCCTTGGCCTGCTCGGTGAACACGGCGCGCTCGCGGGCGAGCACGGCTGGATCGATCTCCTCCTCGCGGACGGCGAGCGGGCTCGCGGCGGCGACATGCATCGCCACCTGGCGGCCGATCGCGGCCAGCTTGTCCTGGTCGCCCGCCGACTCGAGGCCGACGATGACGCCGATCTTGCCGAGGCCGGGCGCGACCGCATTGTGGACGTAGGTCGCGACCGCTCCGGGGGAGACCGAGACCATCGCCGTGCGGCGAAGCGTCATGTTCTCGCCGATCGTGGCAATAGCGCTCTTCAGCGCCTCGTCCACGGTCTTGCCGTCGGCGAGCTTGGCCGCCCCGATCGCCTCGAGGCTGCCATCGGTGGCCAGGGCAGCGTTGGCGATGCCGGTGACGAGGCTCTGGAAATCAGCGTTCCGGGCGACGAAGTCCGTCTCCGAATTCACCTCCACCATCACGGCCTTGCCCGGCGCCGTTGCGACGCCGATCAGCCCTTCGGCCGCGACGCGGCCGGCCTTCTTGGCAGCCTTCGCGAGACCCTTGGCCCGGAGCCAGTCGACGGCTGCTTCCATGTCGCCGCCAGTCTCGGCAAGCGCATTCTTGCAGTCCATCATGCCCACGCCGGTCTTCTCGCGGAGCTCCTTCACCATTCCAGCGGTTATCGCCATCTTACTTGCCTTCCGGTCACTCGGCGCCGATGAGGCTCTTCGCCTGACCGACCCAGTCGTCGCGGGTGATGCGGCCCTTGAAGTTGAGGGCCTCGTCGATCTTCTCGATGTCCTCGTCGGTCAGGCCCGCAATCTGCGCGAGCTTGGTGACGCCGAGGTCGTGGAGCTTCTCCTCCACTGCCGGGCCGACCCCGGTGATCTTCTTGAGGTCGTCCGGGTCGCCGTCCGGCGGGTCGAAAAGCGGAGTCATGGTCGGCTTCCGCTTCTTGTCCTTGCCGCCCGGTCCGCCGCCCTTCCTGGCCTGCTGCGGACGTGGCGCCGGTGCGGCGCCGTCCGCCGCCTCGAGGATCGCCGGCTCGTGGACATTTTCGGCGGCGCCGATGTCGACCCCGGCGTCGCCCTGGGCGCGCGAGATGCCGTCGATCGCGGCCCGCGCGATCAGGTCGCAATAAAGCGCGATCGCGCGGCCCGCATCGTCATTGCCGGGGATCGGATAGGCGATGTTGTCCGGATCGCAGTTCGAATCGACGATCGCCGCGACCGGGATGCCGAGACGGTTCGCCTCCTGGATGGCGATCGCCTCCTTGTTGGTGTCGATCACGAAGATCAGGTCCGGGACGCCGCCCATGTCCTTGATCCCGCCGAGGGCCTTCTCGAGCTTGTCCTTCTCGCGGGTGAGCGTCAGGCGCTCCTTCTTGGTGAGGCCCTGGGCCTCGCCCGAAAGGAGTTGCTCGAGCTCGCGCAGCCGCTGGATAGAACGCGATATCGTCTTCCAGTTGGTCAGCATGCCGCCGAGCCACCGGGCGTTGACGTAATACTGCGCCGAACGCTTGGCCGCAGCCGTGATCGGCTCCGCCGCCTGGCGCTTGGTGCCGACGAAGAGGACGCGACCGCCCTGCCCCACGGCATCGCTCACCGCCTGAAGCGCACGGTGCAAGAGCGGCACCGTCTGGGCGAGGTCGATGATGTGGATGTTGTTGCGGACCCCGTAGATGTAGGGGGCCATCTTCGGGTTCCAGCGGTGCTTCTGGTGGCCGAAATGAACGCCTGCCTCGAGCAGCTGGCGCATGGTGAAATCGGGCAGTGCCATGACTACCAAGTCTCCTTTACCGGTTCTGTCCTCCGCGGGGATGCGGCCGAAGCCGCCGCCTCTATGAGGCACCGGTTGGTTCAAATCGACCGGACGGACCGGGCGAAACGAGCCAAACCCCGCGTGTGTGATGCGGGGCTTATATGGGGACGATCCCGCGAAAGCAAGGCCGGGCGCAGCGCGTGTCGGGAGCAGATGAGTTGTCCGGGTTAGGTAGCACACGAGTTGTTCGGTTTTGTCATCCGGCGAGGAGGCGGGGCAATGAACCGGACAGCGTGGCTGCAGGACCGCAGGATGAGGAAGTACCTGAACGTCTTGACGCGCGAGGACGCCACATTCTTTCGGCGATTGATGCGAGCGGGGGCGGCGCGCCCGGACGGGTCCAGCGGCCGGCTTCACCCTCGCCTGGAACATGGACATGAGGTGGCGGCCGGCGAAGCGCCGGAGATGAACACGCGGAGGCGGGCGCCGCCATCACACCATCTCCACCTGCACGACGCCCTTCACCGCCCGGAGGGCGCTCGCCACCTGCGGGCTGATCGCATAGCGGCCAGGCAGGCTCAGCTCGACCTCGCGCCGCCCCTCCTCCAGCATCAGGATGAAGCTGACGGCGCCCTCGCCCTTCCGCACCAGGTGCTTCTCGAGACTCGGAAGCGGCGCCGGATCGCGGAGGAACACCCGGATCTGCTTCAGCCCGGCCATGAACTTGTCGATCGGCTCGACCGATTCGATGCGGACATTGATCCCCTCGGGCCGATCCTCGGCGCTAACCAGCACCACGACCGAGCGGCCGGGCTCAAGCAGGTCGCGATACTGCGTCAGCCCCTCGGAGAAGAGCACGCCCTCGTAAGAGCCGCTCGGATCGGAGAGCTGGACGGCCGCCATCCGGTTGCCGGTCCGCATCCGGCGCTCCTGCCGCGCCGTCACCGTCCCGGCGAGGCGTCCGGCGCTCGCGCCGCGACGGACCGACTCGGTGAACTCCGCCCAGGTCTGGACCCGCATCTTCTGGAGCACGCCGGCATACTCGTCGAGCGGATGGGCGGACAGGTAGAAGCCCACCGCATCGTGTTCGCGCTGGAGCTTCTCGGCGGGGAGCCAGGGCTCGACCGCGGGCAGGAGGATCGGCTCCGCCGCGAGCGCCGCACCGAACATGTCGGTCTGCCCGGTCGCCGCGCTGTCCTGGAGCCGCGCCGCATGGCCGAGGATGCGATCGATGCCGGCATGGACGCTCGCCCGGTCCGGCGACAATTCGTCGAGGGCGCCGGCCGCGACCAGGCTCTCGAGCGTCCGCTTGTTGATGAATTTCGGATTGATGCGCTGGCCGAAATCCGCAAGGTCCCGGAATGGCCTGTCGCCGCGCACCTCGACCAGATGCGCCATCGCCTGCGCGCCGACGCCCTTGATCGCGGCGAGCGAATAGAAGATGCGGCCGTCGCGCACGTCGAACTCGACGCCGGAGCGGTTGACCGAGGGCGGCTCGACCGGGATGCCGAGGCGGAGCGCCTCGCGGCGGAATTCGGCGAGCTTGTCGGTGTTGCCGCTGTCGAGCGTCATCGACGCCGCCATGAACTCGACCGGGTGGTTCGCCTTCATCCAGGCGGTCTGGTAGGCGACCAGTGCATAGGCCGCGGCGTGGCTCTTGTTGAAGCCGTAGTCGGCGAACCGGGCGAGGAGGTCGAAGATGGTGTCGGCGTGGTCGCGCTCCAGACCCTGCGCCATCGCGCCCTGCACGAAACGGCCGCGCTGGGCGTCCATCTCCGCCTTGATCTTCTTGCCCATGGCGCGCCGCAGGAGGTCCGCCTCGCCGAGCGAATAGCCGGCGAGCTCCTGGGCGATCTGCATCACCTGCTCCTGGTAGACGATGACGCCGAAGGTCTCCTTGAGGTATGGCTCGAGCCGCGGGTGGACGTATTCCGGCTCCTCGTCGCCGTGCTTCCGCGCGTTGTAGGTGGGGATATTGGCCATCGGACCGGGGCGGAACAGCGCGACCAGCGCTATGATGTCCTCGAAGCGGTCGGCCCTCATGTCGACCAGCGCCCGGCGCATGCCCGCGCTTTCCACCTGGAACACCCCGACCGTCTCGCCGCGGGCGAGCATCTCGTAGGACTTCCGGTCGTCGAGCGGGATGCGGGAGAGGTCGACCTCGATGCCCCGCTGCCGCACCAGCCGGACGGCGATGTCGAGCACGGTCAGCGTCTTCAGCCCGAGGAAGTCGAACTTCACGAGCCCGGCCTGCTCCACCCACTTCATGTTGAACTGGGTGACCTTCATGCCGGACCGCGGATCGCGGTAGAGCGGCACCAGCCGGTCGAGCGGCCGGTCGCCGATGACGATGCCCGCGGCATGGGTCGAGGCGTGCCGGTACAGCCCTTCGAGCTTCTGGGCGATGGCGAGCAGCCGGGCCACCACCGGCTCCTCGTCCCGCATCGCCTGGAGCCGCGGCTCGTCCGCCACCGCCTTCTCCAGCGTCACCGGCGCCGCCGGGTTGAACGGGATCATCTTGGCGATGCGATCGACCTGGCCATAGGGCATCTGCAGCACGCGGCCGACGTCGCGGAGCACGGCGCGGGCCTGGAGCGTGCCGAAGGTGATGATCTGGGCGACACGGTCGGCGCCGTATTTCGACTGGACGTAGTGGATCACCTCGTCGCGCCGGTTCTGGCAGAAGTCGATGTCGAAGTCCGGCATCGAGACGCGGTCGGGATTGAGGAAGCGCTCGAAGAGGAGATCGAAGCGGAGCGGATCGAGGTCGGTGATGGTGAGCGCCCAGGCCACCACCGAGCCTGCGCCGGAGCCACGGCCGGGGCCGACCGGGATGCCCTGCCCCTTCGACCACTGGATGAAGTCGGCGACGATCAGGAAATAGCCCGGATATTTCATGCGGATGATGACGCCGAGCTCGAACTCGAGCCGCGCGTCGTAGTCCGCCCGCGACCGGCCGGGCGCGAGGCCATGGGCTTCGAGCCGGCGGTCGAGCCCATCCCGCGCCATCTGGCCGAGCAGTTCCGCCTCGGCCTGCTCCGCCGCCTGCGGGTCGGCGTCGCCGCCGGCGAAGCGGGGCAGGATCGGCTTCCGCACCCGGGGCCAGAATGCCGCGCGCATGGCGATCTCGACGGTATTCTGAGTTGCCTCGGGCAGGTCGGCGAAGAGCGTCGTCATCTCCGCGCGCGTCTTGAAGTAGTGCTCCGGCGTCAACCGCCGCCGGTTGTCCTGGGCGATCACCGCCCCTTCCGCGATGCTGATCAGCGCATCGTGGGCCTCGTAGTCGTTCCGGCCGGGAAAGAACACCTCGTTGGTCGCGACCAGCGGCAGGCCCCGCCGATAGGCAAGGTCGAGAAGGTGCGGCTCGACGGCCTCCTCCGCCTGGGTGCCGTGACGCTGGAGCTCGACATAGAGCCGGTCCGAAAACAACTGGACCAGCCGGTCGAGCCGCGCGCCGGCCATCTCCCCCTGCCCGCCGGCGATTGCCCGGTCGATCGGGCCGCCGGGGCCGCCGGTCAGCGCGATGAGGCCTTCCGAGGCACCCTCCAACGCCGCCGCGGTCACGTGGGCCCGCTCGCCCGGCATGGTCTCCATGAAGGACGAGGAGACGAGGCGGACGAGATTCCAGTAGCCAGCCTCGGAGGCCGCGACCAGCACGATGTCCGACAGCCGGTTCGGCCGCGGCGCGCCCGGCCGCTCCGCCTCCGGCGTGTCGCCGAAATCGACGGCCACCTGGCAGCCGACGATCGGCTGGATGCCGCTCTCCACCATCTTCTCGGCGAATTCGAGGGCGCCGAAGAGATTGCCGGTGTCGGCTATGCCGAGGGCCGGCATGCGATCCGCCTTGGCGAGGGCTGCCAGCTTCTTGATCTGCAGCGCCCCTTCGAGCAGCGAATAGGCCGAGTGCACCCGGAGATGGACGAACCCGACCTGGCTGGCGATGCGACTCATGACGCGATCCTCTTCGCGGCAAGTGTCGCGGGTCGGCTGCCTCAAGTCCATGCGCCATCGCCGGTCTCCCCGGCAATCCGAGGCTACATCAGAAGCCGGAACGCCTCGTGCGCGACACCGACCGAGGCGACGAAGGCGACGACGACGATCAGCGCTGCAACATCCTTGATGTAGGCGGTCATGGCGTTGTTCCCTCTTTGTTCGATCGGACGATGTTCCTGTTTTGTTCGAGAGTCAAGCGAGAATCTTCTTCGGTAGTGTCTCAGTTTGAACGGAGGCCTTGCCCTCGTCATGCGGCCTCCACCGCCCGCAAATCTCCGCCCAAGGCGCCTTGCCGGGATCCGGCGTCCTTTACCTGCGGTTAACGATACGGGAACGCAGAATCAAAACCCCCCGATTTTGGGGATAGCGCGACTCGGCTGCATGTCGAATCGTGGTGGGGCGAGCGCCGGGGGCCACCCCAATCTCCCAACCCCGTGGCGACCGGGGCGGGTCGCTTTGGATCCCCTGTCCATTGCGGCCCGCCTTCGCCCCGGTCTGCGAGCGCCACCGGGCCGTCCTTCGCCCGCGTCGACGCACCTTTCCCCTCCCCCGCCGGCGAGATACATCCCTCCCGACAGTCGCGGACGGGGGGCACAGTGTTTCGTTCAGCATCCATCGGGCCGATCTGACGGGCCTGCCGTGCTCGACCCCGCCCACCTCTGGATGCTCGCGGTGGCCCTCGCGCTCGATGCCGCGATGGGCGATCCGGACTGGCTCTGGCGCCGCCTCCCGCACCCGGTGACGGTGCTCGGCGCGCTGGTCGGGCAGCTCGACCGCCGCCTCAACCGCCCTGGACGCGCCCCGCGCGTCCTCCGGGCCCTCGGCATCGTCGCGATCGTTGTGATCGTCGCTGTCGCGGCGGCCGCCGGCTTCGCGCTGGAATATGGCTTCGGCCTCCTCCCCTATGGCTGGATCGGCACGGTCGTCGTCGCCGCCGTTCTGCTCGCCGGCCGCAGCCTCCATGACCATGTCGCCGCCGTCCGCGATGCCTTTGCCTCGGGCGGGTTGAATGCGGCGCGCGCGGCCGTCTCCCGCATCGTCGGCCGCGACCCGGCGACCCTCGACGAGGCCGGCGTCTGCCGAGCGGCGATCGAATCGACGGCGGAGAACTTCTCCGATGCGGTGGTCGCCCCTGCCTTCTGGTTCGCCGTGCTCGGCCTGCCAGGGCTCCTCGCCTACAAGGCGATCAACACCGCCGACTCGATGATCGGCCATCTATCATCGCGCTACGAGCATTTCGGCTGGGCGGCGGCCCGCCTCGACGATCTGGTCAACCTGCCGGCAAGCCGCCTCGCCGGCCTTCTCGTCGTCCTCGCCGCACCGGCCGCCGGCGGCTCGGTCGTCCCGTCGCTTCGCGTGATGTGGCGGGACGCTCCGGGCCACCGCTCGCCGAACGCCGGCTGGCCGGAGGCGGCCATGGCGGCGGCGCTCGGCCTCGCCCTCCTCGGCCCGCGGCGCTATCGCGGCGTGCTCGCCGCCGCGCCCTACCTGAACGCGGCCGGGCGCCGGCAGGCGGTGCCGGCCGATATCGACCGCGGGCTCCACGTCTACGTGGCGGCGTGGGCGCTGCTCTTCGCCGTTGCCGCCCTCCTCGGCGGCCTGGTCATCGCGCTGGGCTGAGGCCGACCCCGGCGATCGCGAGCAGCCGGTCGATATCGACGTGGTGTTCGAGGTGGAGGGCGAGCGCATCGAGGGCCGCCTCGATCTCGTGCTCGTAGCGGAGCGGCGAGGCCGCCGCCCCCAGCCGCGTCAGGAAGGCGGCCCGGAAGGCATCGCTCGCGAAGAGTCCGTGGACATAGGTCCCCATCACCAGCCCGTCGGCGGACTGTGCGCCGTCCGGCCGGCCGGCAAGGTCAAGGAATGCCCGGGTGCGGTCCGGGCCGTCCGTCCGGCCGAGGTGGATTTCGTAGCCGGCGACCGCCGTCCCGCTGGCGACGTCCCGCCCGGCCGCCGGCACGGTGATCTTGTCGCCACCCATCACGGTCTCGACGTCGAGGAGGCCGAGCCCTGCCACCTCGCCCGGCGGCCCCTCGCTACCGTCGGGGTCGGCGATGCGGCGGCCGAGCATCTGGTAGCCGCCGCAGAGGCCGAGTACCGCCCCGCCGCGCCGGCGGTGGGCGGCGATGTCGACGTCCCACCCCTCCCGGCGGAGATGGGCGAGATCGGCGATCGTCGCTTTCGACCCGGGTAGGAGCACGAGCCCCGCCGCGGCCGGGATCGGCTCGCCCGGGCGCACCATGACCACCGAGACGCCGGGCTCGGCGCGGAGCGGGTCGAGATCGTCGAAATTGGCGATCCGCGGCAGGGCCGGGACGGCGACCACCAGCGTTCCATCGCGCACAGCGCCCCCGCCAAGGCCGAGCGAATCCTCTGCCGGCAGGCGCGCCGTCTCGGGCAGCCAGGGGACGACGCCGAGGGAGGGCCAGCCGGTCCGCTCCGCGATCAACGCGAGGCCTTGCGAGAACAGCCCGGCATCGCCGCGGAACTTGTTGATGACGAAGCCGCGGACCCGCTCGCGATCATCCGCGGACAGCACGGCATGGGTGCCGACCAGGCTCGCGATCACCCCGCCGCGGTCGATGTCGCCGACGATCACGACCGGCACCGCGGCGGCAGCGGCGAACCCCATGTTGGCAATGTCGCCGGGGCGGAGATTGACCTCCGCCGGGCTGCCCGCCCCTTCGACGAGGACGAGGTCCATGCCTTCGCCGACCCGGGCGAAGGCGGCGAGCACCTCCGGCAGGAGTTCGGCCTTCCGCTGGCCGTATTCCGCTGCCCGCATCGTGCCCGCGCGCTTGCCGCGGACGATCACCTGGGCACCGGTCTCGCCCTCGGGCTTGAGCAGCACCGGATTCATGTCGACGGTGGGCATCAGCCCGGCCGCCCGCGCCTGCAGCGCCTGGGCGCGGCCGATCTCGCCGCCGTCGGCGGTCACCGCGGCATTGTTGGACATGTTCTGCGGTTTGAACGGCGCAACCCTGAGCCCCCGCCGGACCAGCGCCCGGCAAAGTCCGGCCACCATCACCGACTTGCCGACATGGCTGCCGGTGCCCTGGATCATCAGGGCGGGGGGCGCCCTCATCCGGCGCTTTCGAGCGATACTCGCTCTTCCGATGGCGGCCAGACAGAGGCGACTGATCGGAGATATGCACCATCATGGCCGGGCTTGTCCCGGCCATCCACGTCTCGCTGCGTTGCCGCATCCAGGGAATAGGCCAAGCTCGTGTGGCGCGGTGATACCGTGGATGGCCTGGACAAGCCCGGCCATGACGTGGGGTGCTCCACGATCGACGCCGACCAACGCCACTCCGCCATTCAGAACTCGATCCCCTGCTGCGCCTTCACGCCCGAACGGAAGGGGTGCTTCACCATCTCCATCTCGGTCACGAGGTCGGCGATCGCGATCAGCTCGTCCTTGGCGTTCCGCCCGGTGACGATGACGTGGACATGCGGTGGCTTCTCGTCGCGGAGGAAGGCGGCGACCTCCTCGACCGGCAGGTAGTCGTAGCGGAGCACGATGTTGAGCTCGTCGAGGAGCACCAGCGGGTGCCTGCCTGCGCGGATCAGGTCCTTTGCCCGCTCCCAGGCGGCGCGCGCCGCGGCGAGGTCGCGCTGGCGGTCCTGGGTCTCCCAGGTGAAGCCCTCGCCCATGGTGTTGATCGAGACGAGGTCGCCGAACTTCTCCAGCGCCACCCGCTCGCCGGTCTGCCACCTGCCCTTGACGAACTGGACGATGGCGACCGTCATGCCGTGGCCGAGGGCGCGGAAGACCATACCGAAGGCGGCCGTCGACTTGCCCTTGCCCTTGCCGGTATGGACAATAACCAGGCCCTTCTCGATCGTCTTCTCGG
>JAESFN010001007.1_pt1 | contig 16188 bp, 10 predicted proteins | sample 9269411 | NCBI WGS metagenome assembly JAESFN01 (sample SAMN14505399, study PRJNA617100) | algae metagenome | isolation source: Iphinoe sp. HA4291-MV1 and co-occurring heterotrophs from trail next to... | place: USA: Maunawili Falls, Hawaii | collected 2009-07-25
GCGGGCCGAGCGGCCGAGCAGCCGTGCGATGCCGTCGGCGGAGAGGACGAGCGCTGCGCAGACCGGGATGTTGATCAGGGTGAAGAACAGCCCGAGGAAGAGGAGCTTCTTTGCCGCCTCGGGGTCGGTCGGCGAGACGAACTGCGGCAGGAAGGTCACGAAGAAGACGATGACCTTCGGATTGAGGAGGTTGACCAGGAGGCCCTTGAGATAGACCCGGTGGAGCGGCTCCTCCTTCTCCCGCTTCTCGAGCGAGAGCGCCGACCCGTTCCGGATCGCGTCGATAGCCAGCCAGGCGAGGTAGAGCGCCCCGACCACCTTGAGGATGGTGAAGGCGGTGACCGAAGCCGCGAGCAGGACCGAGAGGCCGGCCGCGACGAGCACGGTGTGGATCACGAGTCCGGTGCTTGCGCCGAACAGCGCGGCGAAGCCCGCCGCCCGCGATTGCGCGATGGTGCGGGAGAGGAAGAAGGTCATGTCCGGGCCCGGCGTCAGGCCGAGGATGACCGAGGCGACCGCGTAGGCCGCGAGCACGGGAAGTGCCGGGACGAAATCGGAGAGCATGTCGGTTGGCCAAGGGGAAGCGAAACGGTGCGAACCTACCGGTTCGCGGGATCAGCCGCTAGAGTGCGGGGATGACTCGTCGTGTTCCGGTTGTCCGGTATCGCCTGCTCCTTTCGTCGCCGGGACGGCCTCTTCCGCCGCGACGGCTTTCTGGTGCACGGGACCCCCGTGTCCGTCATTCCGGCGAAAGAGACTGTGAAGAAACCAGCGATCTTTGCTTGGCTCCCGCGCCGACGCATCGGCGCCGTGAGGGAGAGAACGCAGGCCTCCCACCCGCTCATTCCCGCGCACGCGGGAATCCAGTCTTTCCAATCACTTACGTTGGAGTGGCCAAAGCTGGATACCCGCGTGCGCGGGTATGAGCGGAATTTGGCAGGTCCGATCCCCCCGTCTGGAGCCGCGCTCCGCGTGACCCTTCTCCGCTTCCTTCGCGCCAACCCCATCGCCGCAAGCCTCCTCTTGGTCGCGGTGGTGAGCGCGGTCTTCCTCGCCTTGCCCGGAATCGACCTCTGGTTCAGCGAGCTGTTCTACCGGTCGAAGGGCGGGTTCTGGCTCCGGCGGAGCGATGCGCTCGCCCTGTTCCGTCGCAGCAACGACGTTCTGATCGCGGCGATCGTGGCGGGGCTGCTCGCCTCGATCGCGATCAAGCTCGCAAGGCCCGAGCGACCGAGTCCGGTACGCCCGGGCACGGTCGTGTTCCTGCTCGCGACGCTGCTGCTCGGCCCGCTGCTCCTCGTCAACGTCATCCTCAAGAACACCTGGGGCCGGCCGCGGCCGGTCGAGGTCGATGCCTTCGGCGGCGACGCGCCCTATGTCGAGGTTTGGCGCATCACCGACTGGTGCGCCGACAACTGCTCCTTCGTCTCGGGCGAGGCCTCGTCCGCCATGTGGCTGGTGGCGGTCGCGCTGGTGCTGCCCAAATCCGTCCGCGCACCGGCCATGGTGGTGGCAGTCGTCTACGCGCTCCTCCTCTCGCTCAACCGCATCGCCTTCGGCGGGCATTTCCTGTCCGATGTGCTGATCTCCTTCGCTCTCACGCTGCTCCTGATCGCGGTCGTCCACAGGGTCGTCATCGAACGGCCACCGAACCGGCTTTCAAATGATGCGCTGGAAGCGGGCCTGACCCGGCTGGGGCTGGCCTTGCGGGGAAGGCGGGGGCGTACGGGAACGGCCTGAGGCTTCGCGCGTTTCCTCTGGTCCGGGAGGAGGGCAAGGATGGAGGACCTGTTCGGCCCGGAGGGCGACCGGCGCGAGCCCGAGCCGCGTTCGCTCGCCGAGGCGCGCCGCCTCGCCGCGAGCTGCACCCGCTGCGATCTCTACCGGAACGCCACCCAGACCGTGTTCGGCGAGGGGCCGATCAGCGCGCGTCTGATGCTGGTCGGCGAGCAGCCGGGCGACAAGGAGGACATCGCCGGGCGGCCGTTCGTCGGGCCGGCGGGACAGGTGCTCGACCGCGCGCTCGCCGCTGCCGGCATCGAGCGCAAGGCGATCTTCCTCACCAACGGCGTCAAGCACTTCAAGAACGAGCCGCGCGGCAAGAAGCGGCTCCACAAGCGGCCCGATCCCGGCGAGATCGACATCTGCCGCCGGTGGCTCGATCTCGAGCGGCGCTTCGTTCATCCGGCGGTGATCGTGGCGCTCGGGGCGAGCGCGATCCGCTCCGTCACCGGCCGATCGTCGACCGTGTCTTCGCTTCGTGGCCGGCCCTCGCGTCTTGCGGACGGCACCACGTTGGTTGCGACCATCCACCCCTCCTATCTCCTCCGGATGCCCGACCGCGACGCGGCCGAGGCCGAGTTCGGCCATTTCGTCGCTGACCTCGAACTGGCCGTCCGCACCGCCGCGGGTGCCCGGGCCGCCTGAGGCGCCGGCGCGCCGCGAACACGGAACCGGACGCGTCCCCGGGGGTTCAGGCCGAGGGGGGCGGCTCCGCCGGCGACGGCGGTCAGCCACCCTTTGGCCTGAAGGAGCAATGATGTCCCTACCTCGCCGGTCATGCCTCGCCGCAATTCTCCTTTGCAGCGCGGGCGGAAGTCTCGCTGCCGTCGCCGGGAGCCACGCCCAGGAAGCGCGGGCGGCCTATGCCTATGTCACCAACAACCTCAACCAGAGGGCCGGGCCGAACACCCGCTTTCCCGCGCTTGCGGTGATTCCGGCGCGGACGCAGATCACGGTCAATGGCTGCCTCGAGGACCTGTCCTGGTGCGAGGGTGCCTATGGCGACATCCGCGGCTGGATGAGCGCCAGTTATCTCCGCCTCTACGACTACCGCCAGCAGGCCTGGGTCGCCGTGGACGACTATGCGGGCTCGACGCGCCTCGCGCGCTACACTTTCGACCTCGAGCGCTATTGGGCATCGCATTACCGCGATCGCTCCTTCTATCCGGAACGGGCCGCGTGGCTGGTCGCGCCGCGCTCCCCCGCGGTCGATACGGGCGTGTTCTATCGCGAGCTCTCGCCTTACGGCCGCTGGACGCAGCTCGAGGGACGCTACGTCTTCATGCCCGAAGTCCGCGCCGGCTGGCGGCCCTATACCGAAGGGCGCTGGCAATATGCCGAGCGCTACGGCTGGACCTGGGTGTCGAACGAGCCGTTCGGCTGGGCCACCTATCACTATGGCCGCTGGGCCTACTCGAACCGGCTCGGCTGGGTCTGGGTGCCGGGCACGCAATGGGCCCCGGCCTGGGTCGCCTGGCGCGGCTCGGAGGATCATCTCGCCTGGGCGCCCCTCCCGCCCGATGCCGGTCCCGGCGCGCGGGGCGACGAAGGCTTCGGGGAAATCCCCAGCTACTACTGGCAGGTCGTCGCAGCGGCGTCGTTCCTCAATCCCAACCTCGCCGAGGTGGTGCTCCGCAACGACGACCGCGACCGGCGGCCGTCGCTCGACCGCGCCCGGCCCATCGGCAACGTGACCGTGGTCAACAACACCGTCGTCAACAACGTCATCAACATCAACTACGTCGAGGAGAAGACCCGCGAACGCGTCGTGCCGCGCGAGGTGGTGATCACCAATGACGAGCGGCGGCAGGCGGCGGCGACCGACGAGGTCGTGCAGATCTATCAGCCGCCGGTCAGGGAGGAGCCCGCCGCCGAGACGCCGCCAGCGGTGGTTCCTGCCGCCGCGGCCGCCGAGCAGAGCCAGACGGCCGGGCAGGCCGGCGACGAACCGGGCACCGAGGACCGCCTCGCCGAGGCGCCCCCGCCGGACACGGTCGCCCCGCCGACCGAGGCGCCGCCGCTCGCAGCCGACACCGCGCCGGCCGACCAGCCTGCTGCCGAGGAACCGGCGCCGGCTGACGCTCCGCCGCCGGCCGACGCTCCGCCGCCGTCACCGGCCGCGGAGGAACCTGCGCCGCCGGCGGATGCACCGCCGCCGCCCCCGGCCGTGGAGGAACCCGCGCCGCCGGCGGATGCACCGCCGCCCCCGGCCGCCGAGGAACCCGCGCCTCCGGCCGAGGCGCCGCCGCCCCCCGCCGTCGACGAGCCCGCGCCTCCGGCCGATGCCCCCCCGCATCCGGCCGCCGAGGAACCCGCGCCTCCGGCCGAGGCGCCGCCGCCCCCGGCCGTGGAGGAACCTGCGCCTCCGGCGGATGCACCGCAGCCCCCGGCCGCGGAGGAACCCGCGCCTCCGGCCGATGCCCCACCGCCTCCGGCCGCCGAGGAACCCGCGCCTCCGGTGGATGCGCCGCCGCCGCCGCCGGCCGCGGAGGAACCTGCGCCGCCGGCCGACGCACCCCCGCCCCCGGCCGCGGAGGAACCCGCTCCGCCTGCCGCCGCACCGCCGCCGCCTCCCGCTGCGGAGGAACCTGCGCCGCCGGCAGACACGCCGCCGCCTCCGGCTGCGGAGGAACCCGCGCCTCCAGCGGATGCGCCGCCGCCTCCGGCCGCCGAGGAACCCGCGCCTCCGGCCGACGCACCACCACCTCCGGCCGCCGAGGAACCTGCGCCTCCGGCCGACGCGCCGCCGCCGCCCCCGGCCGCCGAAGAGCCTACGCCACCGGCCGTCGAGCAGCCTGCGCCGCGCGCCGAGAAGTGCGGCGACGGGATGCGGCTGAACAGGAAAGGCGAGTGCGTCCCGCGGAAGACCGAGTAGCACCCGGGCGGGGATGGCGGCGTTCTGCCGCCATCCCCCGGCCGTTGCCGCCGGGCGTCGTGTCCTGTAAGCCGTGCTCCGTCTTTCGGGGAGTTACGGCATGGCTCAGGTCAAGAAGGTGGTGCTTGCCTATTCAGGCGGGCTCGACACCTCGATCATCCTCAAGTGGCTGCAGTCCTATTACGGCGCGGAGGTGGTGACCTTCACCGCCGATCTCGGCCAGGGCGAGGAGCTGGAGCCCGCGCGAAAGAAGGCGGAACTGCTCGGCATCCGTGAGATCCATATCGAGGATCTCCGCGAGGAGTTCGTGCGCGACTTCGTCTTCCCGATGTTCCGGATGAACGCCCTCTACGAAGGCGTCTACCTGCTCGGCACCTCCATCGCCCGGCCGCTGATCGCCAAGCGGCTGGTCGAGATCGCGCATGAGACCGGCGCCGACGCCATCGCCCATGGCGCCACCGGCAAGGGCAACGACCAGGTGCGGTTCGAGCTCACCGCCTACGCCCTCGACCCCAACATCAAGGTCATCGCCCCGTGGCGCGAATGGGACATGAAGTCACGCACCGATCTCATCGACTTCGCCGAGAAGCACCAGATCCCCGTGCCCAGGGACAAGCGCGGCGAGGCGCCCTTCTCGGTCGACGCCAACCTTCTCCACTCGTCCTCCGAGGGGAAGGTGCTGGAAGACCCGTGGGTCGAGCCGCCAGCCTATGTCTACCAGCGCACCGTCGCGCCCGAGGACGCGCCCGACAAGGACACCTATGTCGAGATCGAGTTCCTCAAGGGCGACCCGGTCGCGGTCGACGGCAAGGCGATGAGCCCGGCGACGCTGCTCGCCCATCTCAACGCGCTCGGCCGCGAGAACGGCATCGGCCGGATCGACCTGGTCGAGAACCGCTTCGTCGGCATGAAGTCGCGCGGCATCTACGAGACCCCCGGGGGCACCATCCTCCATGTCGCGCACCGCGCGATCGAATCGCTCACCCTCGACCGCGAGGCCGCGCATCTCAAGGATTCGCTGATGCCGCGCTATGCCGAGCTGGTCTATTACGGGTTCTGGTTCGCGCCCGAGCGGCGCATGCTCCAGGCGCTCTGCGACCTGAGCCAGGAGCACGTCGAAGGCACCGTGCGCCTCAAGCTCTACAAGGGCAACGTGATGGTGGTCGGCCGCAAGAGCCCGAAGTCGCTCTATTCCGACGCGCTCGTCACCTTCGAGGACGATCGCGGCGCCTACGACCAGAAGGACGCCGCCGGTTTCATCCGTCTCAATGCCCTGCGGCTGCGCACGCTCGCGGCGAGAGACCGCGGCTAGGCGTGCACGCCAAGGGCGTGTATGAGTGCAAGACCATCTGACGGTGGTTATGATTTAGGTACATTTAACTATCGCAGTGTGATGTTCTGATCCCCATGGGGGACCCGGTCGGGATGAATCGCATCTTGCAGGGCTCGGACCGCGCCGAGGACGCTGCCGATTCCGTTCAAATGCTCAGCGTCGCCATGGCGCGCATGCCCTATGGCATTTCCGGGTGGAGCACCGACCACACCCTCTTGTTCTGGAACGATGCCTATCTGAAGCTCTACGGCCTCGAAGAGGGCAGTCTTCGCCAGGGCATGACCCTGCGCGAGCGCGTCAGGCTTTCATACCGCTCGGGCAACCACCCGGGCATCACGCTGGACGAACTGGTCGATCGGCATCGCAAGCGCCTCGAGGCCAATCGCGATCCGGCATCGCCGGTGATCTATGTCGACCAGGTGGGCGGGCGGCTCATCGAGCGAACCTACCTGCCGAGCCCGGGATCCGGCTGGGTGGTGGTTCACGAGGACGAGACGACCCGGTATGCGCGCGAGGCGGACCTCGAGGCGCAGCACCGCCGGCTCGATGTCGCGCTCGACAGCATGACCTACGGCTTCTGCCTGTTCGACGCGGAGTTTCGCCTCATCCTGTGGAACGAGAGCTTCATCGATCTCTACGGCGTCGACCGCGATGAGATCAGCGAGGGGATGACGCTGCTCGAGGTCTTCCTCGCCAGCATCGCCGCGGGCAATCACCAGGGCTGGACGGCGGGCGAGATGGCCGTGCGCGAGCGGGCGCGCCTCGCCTCGCTCGGGCCGGGCCAGACGCTCGAGTCCGGCGCCGTACTCGGCAGCGGGCGGATCGTCCGGATACGGTGGAAGCGGACCGAAGACGGCCGCTGGGTGGCCACGCACGAGGATGTCACCGAGGAGCGCGACCGTGTGCAGGCGCTGGAGCGGCGCGAAGCCGAGCTCGGCCGCCAGAACATGCGTTTCGACGCGGCGGTCAACCACATGTCGCAGGGCCTCTGCATGTTCGACGTGCGGCAGGAGCTGATCATCTGCAACAAGCGCTTCGCCGACCTCTACGGCCTGCCGGCCGACATGGTGATGCCCGGCACGTCGCTGATGGATATCCTCCGCTACCGCCTGTCGCACGGGTTCGCGCCGAAGGGCGGCGCCGAGGCCTACATCCGAAGGCGGCTCGAACTGGTCACCAACGGGCAGGACGCGCTCGACACCGTCGAATTGCAGGACGGGCGGGTGATTTCGGTGATCCATCATCCGCTGCCGGACGGCGGCTGGGTCTCCACCCACGAGGACGTCACCGAGCAGCGTCGCACCGAGGCCCGCATCCGCCACCTCGCCCGCCACGATGGGCTCACCGATCTGCCCAACCGCATGCAATTCCGCGAGCGGATGGAGCAGGCCGAGCACCTGGTGGCGAGCGGCCACCTGATCGCGGTCCTGTTCATCGACCTCGATCACTTCAAGAGCGTCAACGATCTTTACGGGCACGGCGTCGGCGACGCGGTGCTCAAGCAGGTGTCGCAGCGGCTCCTCGCCGCATCGCGGGAGAGCGACACCGTCGCCCGGCTCGGCGGCGACGAGTTCGCGGTGCTTCTGACCGCGATAGGCTCACCCCAGGATGCCGCGACGCTGGCGTCGCGCATCGTCAGGGCCATGAGCGTGCCGTTCCACGTCCACGGCCAGGAGATCATTCTCGGCGCGAGCGTCGGCATCGCCGTCGCCCCCGATGACGGGATCGACGCCGAGACCCTGATGAAGAACGCCGACCTTGCCGCGTACCGCGCCAAGGACGACGGGCGCGGCGCCTATCATTTCTTCGAGCCCGGCATGGACGCCGCGCTGCAGGAGCGGCTGTCCTTCGAAATGGAGCTCCGCGGCGCGCTGGCGCGGAACGAACTCGCCCTCGTATTCCAGCCGCTCTACAATCTCAGCGACAACCGGATCAGCGGGGTGGAGGCGCTCCTGCGCTGGAACCACCCGGAGCGGGGCCTGGTCACGCCCGACCGGCTGATCCCGGCGGCGGAGAAGTCGGGCCTGATCGGCCCGATCGGGGAATGGGTGCTCCGCGAGGCCTGCCTCATGGCCTCGGCCTGGCCGGAGCACGTCTCGATCGCCGTCAACGTCTCGCCCGTCCAGTTCATCCAGCGCAACCTCCTCCGTCACGTGAAGGATGCGCTCCGTATCTCCGGGCTCGATCCCTGCCGGCTCGACATCGAGGTCACCGAATCGGCGCTGCTTGCCGACAACGAGGCGACGCTCGGCATGCTGAGCGAACTGCGCCGCCTCGGCGTTCGCATCTCGCTCGATGATTTCGGCACCGGCTATTCGAGCCTCGGCTACCTCCGGGCCTTTCCCTTCGACAAGATCAAGATCGACCGGTCCTTCGTCCACGATCTCGCCAACCGCACCGACAGCCTCGCCATCATCAAGGCGGTGATCGCGCTCGGCCGGAGCCTCGGCATCGCGACCACTGCAGAAGGCGTCGAGACCGAGGAACAGTTCGATCTGGTCCGCGGCGAAGGCTGTACCGAAGTTCAGGGCTACATCTTTTCGCCGCCACTGCCCCCCGGGGCGATCATCGAGCTGCTCGCCGCTCAGGACTTGACCGCCGCAAGGGGCCGCGCCGTTTCGTGATCCCCGGGTTGCCCGACGTCCTCGGGCCTATTCCGGCAGCCCGGCCGATCGGAGTCCGTCGAGATAGCGGTCGAGCGTCGCGGCATCGATGAAGCGGAGCGAATCGCGGAGCTTCCCGATCGTCACGTCCGGCCGCTGCGCCACGAATCTGGCGAGCGCCTCCTGCGCCGCGGCGACATTGCCGGCGGCGCCGTTGAAGGCGGCGAGGTCGCGATAGGCCCAGGTCATGCCGACCTTCTCGCGGATGGCGCGCTGCGCCCACTGGATCGCCTCCTGCGGATAGCCGGCGGCGAACTTCGCGAAGCCCATGCCGATGAAGCCGTTGAAGCTGAACGGGTCGAGCGGCGAGAGGGTGAGCGCCTTCTCGAAGCTCTGCAGGGCCTCCTCGGGGTTGCCGCGATAGGCGAGCAGGAAGCCGTGCCGGGTCCAGGCCCAGGCATTGTTCGGGTCGAGCGCCAGCGCCCGCTCGACATAGTGCTTGGCGCGGTCGAGATCGCCGAAGAGGAGCATCGTCGCCGTCGACAGTGCGCAGAGCGCCGTCGGGTCGTCGCCCACCGTCGGCGCGGCGACGGCGATCAGGTTCTCGCCTTCGCTGCGGATGGTCTCGATGTCGTCGGTCCAGTTGTAGACGACGTGCTGCGCGCGCGCCCACGCGGCGATGGCCGGCGCGCGGGCATAGGAGGGATCGAGCTCCATCGCCTGGTCGAGCAGGCGGATGGCCTCGGCATTGTCCTCGCGGCGGTGCGCCCAGAGATGCGGCAGCGCCTTCAGCACGAGGTCGTAGGCGGCCATGTTCTCGGGCCGCTTCCTGCGGGCGAGCGCGATCTCGGCATCCCAGATCGAGGGGCGGAGGGCGCCCGCGACGCGCGAGGCGATCTCGTCCTCGAAATCGAACAGGTTCTCGACCACCCCGTCATAGCGGTCGGCCCAGAGATGCGTGCCGCTTGCCGCGTCGATCAGCTGGGCGGTGACCCGGACCCGGTCGCCGACCTTGCGGAGGCTGCCCTCGAGCACGTAGCGGACGCCGAGGTCCCGCGCGATCTCGCGGACATCCACGTTCCGGCCCTTGTAGGCATAGGCCGAGTTGCGGGCGATGACGGTGAAGTCGCGGACCCGAGACAGGGTCGCGGTGATCTCCTCGACGATCCCGTCGGTGATCGAGCCGGCCGAGCTGTCCCCCGAGAGGTTGTCGAAGGGGAGGACCACGATCGAGGCCTGGCCGCCCTTCGGCGACGGCGGCTCGGCGCGGGGCGGCTCGCGCTGCGGCACCGGCGGCGTCACGTCGCCGCGGCGCCGGTAGCCATGCCCGGGTTTCATCGGGGCGTTGGGGTCGGCATCCTCGGCGCCCGTCCATACCCAGACCTCGAACTGCTCGTCGTCCTTGCCCTTCATCTCGATCCACTCGGTGCGACCGAACTGGCTCGAAAGGGCCTTGGTCAGCTGCCAGCGGACCGAGTGGGTGATGGCGATGCCTGTAGGCGGAGCCGCCTCCTGGAGGCGGACGACGAAACCGACGGCGGCGCCGAAACGGTCGTCGCCACGGACGAAGACGTCGGCAAGGCCGACGCCGACCCGGACGCGGATCGGTTCGCCGCCCCGCGTCTCGTTGAACTCGCCCATCTGCGTCTGGAAGGCGATCGCCCACTCGACGCCGTCCTCGACGCTGGGGAACTCGATCAGGGCGCCATCGCCCATGGTCTTGAACAGGTTGCCGGAATGGCGGGTCACCAGGGGGCGGAGAATATTGCGGCGCAGGCGCGCGAGCTCGAGCAGCGTCTTGCGTTCATCACGCTCGACGAGCCGGGTGTAACCCGCGACATCCAGGGACGCGAGCACGGTCAATTTGCGCGGGGCGCGCTGCATCAGGCCTGTTCCTGGGGCGAACGCGCGCAGTCTTAGCCGACCTGCCAGCGCCCGCAAGCGAAGTCTTCGCTCTGCCTACCCTTTGACAGGACAAGGATACTCCTTTGTGACAGGGGTGCACGCCCGTCGGCCCGCAGCGTCGGGCGATGTCTCCATTCCCTGCCATCAGCGGAGGCTGTCCAGCCAGCGCTGGGTCGGCTCGTGCACGCTCGATTCGGGTCGTGCCGGCCCGCTCAGGAGGCCGATGTCCTTGAGCCGCCGGTCGTCGAGGCTCGACAGGACCCGCCGGGTCCGGCCCTGGCGCCAACTGTCCCGGAGCGTGGTCAGGATGCGGGATGGCCTCGGGGCGATGTCCATGGCGATTCTCTCATGTCCGCGGGGAATTGACGCGGACGGAATAAGCGCGATATGGACCACTCGATACGTCCAATCCGGCCATTTAGACTGGACCAATTCGTGACGACGTCGTCCTCCTCCGCCGACCTCGGCTGGCTGCTCGCCCTCGACCCGGGCGAAGGCGGCCTCGAGCGCCAGATCTACCGCCAGGTGCTCGCCGCGATCCTTGGCCGCAGGCTTCCCCCTGGCACCAGGCTGCCGCCGACGCGCGCGCTTGCGGCGAGCCTCGGTGTCAGCCGCGGCACGGTCGTGGCGGCTTTCGACCAGCTCATCGCCGAGGGCTATCTCGAGGCGCGGACGGGGCGGGGAACGTCGGTCGCGCCGCTCCCCGAGGGCCTGCTCCGCACGCCCGGCGAGCCGCGCGGCACGGACCGGCGGACGCCGCCGGCCTCCCGTCGCGCCGCCGATTTCGCCCGCGCCCGGACTCGCGGCGGCCTCGAGCCGCGCTGCTTCCAGGCGGGGATGCCCTCGGTCGACGATTTCCCGCGGGTGGAATGGGGCCGCTGCCTCGCCGCCCGCGCCCGGACGATCCGGGCGATGGACCTGACCTACGAGAATGCGGCCGGGCTCCCGGTGCTTCGCGAGGCGATCGCGTCCCACCTCAACCGGGCCCGAGGCGTCGTCGCCGGGCCACACCAGGTGGTGGTCATCCCTTCGTCCCAGGCCGGCTTCGGCACCGTCGCGCTCTGCGTCGCCGACCCCGGCCAGGTCATCGCCATGGAGGATCCCGGCTATCACAATGCCCGCACGCTGTTTCTCGGCGCGGGCGCGGCGGTGGCGCCGGTGCCGGTCGACGAAGAGGGCATCGACGTCGCCGCGCTCGCCGATGTGCCGGACTTCCGGCTGGTCGCGGTCACGCCCTCACATCAGTACCCGACCGGGGTCACGATGAGCCTCGAACGGCGCCTTCGGCTGCTCGATCTGGTCTCCGGCCGCGGCGCCTTCGTGCTCGAGGACGATTACGACAGCGAGTTCCGCTACGCCGAGCGGCCCATCGCCTCGCTTCAGGGCCTCGATGGCGGCCGGAACGTCATCTACATGGGAACGTTCTCGAAATCGCTCGCGCCGGGTATCCGCTGCGCCTATCTCGTCCTGCCCGAATCGCTCGCGCCCACGGTCGCGCTCGCCGCGCCGGGCATCGGCCAGGTGGTGCCGGGCCAGCTCCAGGCAGCCCTCGCCGACTTCATCAACGAAGGCTACCTCGCCGCCCATATCGGTCGGATGCGCGGAATCTATGCCGAGAAGAGCCGGCTCCTGTCGGAGACCCTCCGCGAGTCCCTTCCCGAAGGCTGCACGGTTCCGACGCCCCGCGGCGGCCTGCAACTCCTCGTCCGCCTGCCCGATCGCGCCGACGACGTCGCGATCTGCGGGGCGCTTGCAGCGGTCGGCATCGAGGCCCGGCCGCTGTCGGCGCTGTCGGTCAAAGCCGGCGGGCAGGGGCTCTTCCTCGGCTTCGCCCTGCCGCGGCCGGAGGAGATCGCACCGGCCGCGCGGCGGCTGGCGGCGGTGGTCGCCGGGCATCTGCGCCGCGCCTGACAACCATATTGCACTGCAGCATCTTCCCTTTCGCCCCCGGATCGCTTATATGCGGCGCGGCCTGGGCGCTCTGGCCGCGCCGCCAAAGATTCCAAGGATTCCATGTCGCTCCGCAACATCGCCATCATCGCCCATGTCGACCATGGGAAGACCACCCTGATCGACGTGCTGCTCCGGCAGTCCGGCTCCTTCCGCGACAACCAGAAGGTCGCGGAGCGGGCGATGGACTCGAACGACCTCGAGCGCGAACGCGGCATCACCATCCTCGCCAAGGTCACCTCGCTGGTCTGGAAGGACACCCGGATCAACATCGTCGACACGCCCGGCCACGCCGATTTCGGCGGCGAGGTCGAGCGCATCCTCAACATGGTCGACGGCGCCGTGGTCCTGGTCGATGCCTCGGAAGGCCCGATGCCGCAGACCAAGTTCGTGCTGCAGAAGGCGCTGAAGCGCGGCATCCGCCCGATCGTCGCCATCAACAAGATCGACCGGCCCGACGAGCGGCACCAGGAAGTGCTGAACGAGGTCTTCGATCTTTTCGCCGCGCTCGATGCCACCGAGGAGCAGCTCGATTTCCCCGTGCTGTTCGGCTCCGCCAAGCAGGGCTGGATGTCGACGAAACCGGATGGGGCGCATGAGTCGACGGCACCGCTGTTCGACCTCGTGCTCGCCCACGTGCCGCCGCCGGTGGTGGAGGAGGGTCCCCTCCGCGTGCTCGCCACGACGCTTGAGGCCAATCCCTATCTCGGCCGCATCCTCACCGGCCGCATCACCTCCGGCACCATCCGGCCGAACATGCCGATCCGGGCGCTCTCGCGCGACGGCAAGGTGGTCGAGGAGGGCCGCATCTCCAAGGTGCTCGGCTTCCGCGGCCTCGAGCGCGTGCCGGTCGACCAGGCCGAGGCGGGCGACATCGTCGCCATCGCCGGCCTGACAAGGGCGACCGTGGCCGACACCATCGCGGCGCCGGAAGTGACGGAGGCGATCGCTGCCCAGCCGATCGACCCGCCGACGCTGTCGATGACCTTCCGGATCAATGATGGCCCGCTCGCCGGCCAGGAGGGCGACAAGGTCCAGAGCCGCGTCATCCGCGAGCGCCTCTTGCGCGAGGCGGAGGGCAACGTCGCGCTCCGCATCACCACCAATCCCGACAACGATTCGTTCGAGGTCGCGGGCCGGGGCGAATTGCAGCTCGGCATCCTGATCGAGACGATGCGCCGCGAGGGCTTCGAGCTCACCATCGGAAAGCCCCGGGTGGTCTACCAGACCGCCGACGACGGCACGCTCCTTGAGCCGATCGAGGAAGTGATCATCGACGTCGACGAGGAGCACTCGGGCATCGTCGTGCAGAAGCTGTCGGAGCGCCGGGCGGAGCTGCTCGAGATGCGTCCCTCCGGCGGCGGCCGCATCCGCCTCGTCTTCCACGCGCCGACCCGCGGCCTGATCGGCTACCAGTCGGAGCTGCTGTCGGACACCCGCGGCACGGCGGTGTTCAACCGCCTGTTCCATGAGTATGCACCCTTCAAGGGCGACATCCCCGGTCGCCGGAACGGCGTGCTCATCTCCAACGCCCAGGGCGACTCCACCAACTACGCGCTCTGGTATCTCGAGGAGCGGGGCGCGCTCCTGATTGATCCAGGCATCCGGGTTTACGCGGGCATGATCGTCGGCGAGCACAGCCGCGACAACGACCTCGAGGTCAACGTGCTCCGTGGCAAGCAGCTCTCCAACGTCCGCGCCGCCGGCAAGGAGGAGAACAAGATCCTCACCCCGCCGCGGCGGCTCAGCCTCGAGGCGGCGCTCGCCTATATCGAGGATGACGAACTGGTCGAGGTCACGCCGAAGTCGATCCGGCTCCGGAAGGCGATCCTCGATCCCCACGCCCGCAAGCGCTCCGAGCGCAGCAAGGCCGAGGCGGCGCTGGCCTGAGGCGCCGCGGCGGCGGTTGGCGCCGCCGATCCGCCGTCAGCCTCCGGGCGCCATTCCGGCGGCGTCGTGCGAACGGGGCTTGAGCTTTCCGCCGCGCCGCGCTGGGATGCCGGCATGAATCGGCAACAACAGCTGGGCCTCTTCGACCGCCTCGGCCGCGTCGTCACCGGCTGGCCGCGGCTGTTCATCGCGGCCGGCGTGGCGTGCGTCGTCATCGTCATCGGAATCCTCGCCGGCGCCCGCCCGGTGACGGCGATGCTGGTCGGATGGGATGCCGGCCTTCTCGTCTTCTTCGCGGCGGTGACCGAGCTGGCGCGCACCGCCGATACGGCGGATATCCGCCGGAACGCGGCGAAGCAGGATGTCGGGCAGTTCGTGGTGCTGTCGCTCAGCGCGGTCGCGGCCCTCGCGAGCGTCGTTGCGATCTATGCCGAGGTCAGCCAGACCGGAGATGGGCCGATCGCCAACTGGCGGCTCGGGCTCGGGGTGCTGACGATCGTCGTCTCCTGGTTCTTCGTCCACATCATGTTCGCGTTCCACTACGCGCACGAATATTACGGTCCCGGCCGCGACCAGCCCGGGGGCCTCGTCTTTCCCGGCGAGGACCCCGAGCCGGACTATCGCGACTTCTTCTATTTCGCCATGACCATCGGCATGAGCACCGAGGTGTCGGACGTCGCGATCACCAACCGCCGCATCCGGAGGACGGCGCTCGCCCAGGGTATCGTCGCCTTCTGGTTCAACGTCGCGGTGCTGGCGCTGCTGATCAACATCGCCGCCGACGCGATCAGGGGCTGACCAGCGGATCCCCGCGGAAGCCGCCTTCCGCCACTGCCGCGCGGCTCGACAGCATGGGGACGTGCGGGCATGCTCGCGGCGCGCGTCCGGGTCGGGCCGGGCACGATTCGATGGCGCCGGCCGAGGGGCCGTGGGGAGGAGAATCGATGGCGGGTGCGGGGGAGGGTGCGCGGCCGGCGCGCCAGACGGAATTCAATCGCCGCATCGGCCCGTGGGGCCTTCTCCTCACCGGCGTCACCGGCATCATCGGCTCGGGCTGGCTGTTCGCCTCGCTCTACGCCGCGCAGATCGCCGGGCCGGCGGCGATCATCTCGTGGCTGATCGGCTCGGCGCTCGCGCTGACGCTCGCCTTCATCTATGCCGAGCTCGGCGGCATGATCCCGGCGGCCGGTGCGCTCGCCCGCATCCCTTACGTCGCCCTCGGGCCGCTCGGCGGGTTCGTCGGCGGCTGGCTGTGCTGGATCGCCTATGTGGCGGTGGTCTCGATCGAGGTCACCGCGGTTCTCGACTATGCCAGCAACTACTTCCCGATGATCACCGAGGCCGAGGGTGGCGGGCGGGTCCTCACCGCCCGGGGCATCGTGATCGCGGCCGCGCTGATCGCCATCCTGACGGCGATCAATATCGCCGGGGTCAAGTGGATGGTGCGCTCGACCGTGCTGATCGCGGTCTGGAAGCTGGCCGTGCCGGCACTGGTCGCGATCATGCTGATCGTCGTCGGCTTCCGGGCGGATAACTTCAGCGAGTATGGAGGGTTCGCGCCCCATGGCCTGAGCGGCATCCTCGGTGCCGTGTCGAGCGGCGGCGTGATCTTTTCGCTGATCGGCTTCCGGGCCGTGCTCGACCTTGCCGGCGAGGCACGCAACCCCTCGCGCGACGTGCCGCTCGCCATCGTCGGCTCGGTGGTGATCTGCCTCGTCGTCTACATCCTCCTCCAGGTCGCCTTCATCGGCGCCGTGCCGCCGGACCAGCTCGCCGCGGGCTGGAAGGGCCTGGCGGAGAATTTCCCCGCCGGCCCGTTCGCGGGCCTCGCGGCCCTCCTCGGGCTGCAA
>JAESFN010001008.1_pt1 | contig 16172 bp, 15 predicted proteins | sample 9269411 | NCBI WGS metagenome assembly JAESFN01 (sample SAMN14505399, study PRJNA617100) | algae metagenome | isolation source: Iphinoe sp. HA4291-MV1 and co-occurring heterotrophs from trail next to... | place: USA: Maunawili Falls, Hawaii | collected 2009-07-25
ATGGTGTGCCGGTCGATCGCGTCGACGTAGCGCTTCTGGTTGAGCGTCTTGGGCCGGATGGTCCGCCCACGCCGGGAGATGATGTCCAGGCTGAGCACCTCGGCCGGGGACTCCCCCTCGGGCGCGGCGTCGTCGCTGTCCGAGAGCATGGCGACGGTGCGGCGCACGGCGTCCGGGCCCAGCTGCTGGCCGCGACCGGCCAGGGTGAGCAGCTCGCCGAACACCCGCTCGGCGAAGGCCACGTCCTCGGGCCGGCCGCTGAGCGTGAGCTCGTTGCCCCGGACGTGGATGTCGGCGTCGAGCAGGTTCTCGGCGGTACGGAGGTTCTCGTCCCGGGAGCCCAGCAGGGCGAGCAAGGAGGACTCCGGCAGGGTCATCCTGGACTGCGTGGAGGACCCGCTGATGGACTGCCCCGGTCGGGTGCCGGTCACGTGGTGTACTGCCCTGCCTTCTCGCCGAGAGTCGTGTCAACACCATGGTACCGGGACGAAAATCCCGGTGCAGCCAGGTATGCACCCCGATGATCAGCGTGTCGGCGTCCTGTCGGGGGTACCGTGCCGCGGTAGGCGTGGGGGGACGCCCACCGCGGCACGGCGCCGTCGGTGAAGGGGGACTTGACCGACGACCCCATCGGGTGAGGCACCCGATGCGTCCGACTCCCGCCCGGAACCCCGCGCAGGGTGCACGAATCGTAGACCGCGCGCCCCGATTGGTCGAGAAAAAGAAACCCGATCGTTGGTTAAGGGGTTGACAGGAAACCTCTCACCAACGGGGAGTGAGCACGCCCAGCGCCCCGAGCGCGACCGCCGCCGCCGTGGACGCCCGCAGCACCTCCGGCCCGAGCCGCACCGGTCGGGCACCCGACGCCGCCAGCTCGGCCAGCTCCTCGTCGGTCACCCCGCCCTCGGGCCCGACCACCAGGAGCACCTCGGTGACGTCCCGGGGCACCGCGTCGGTGAGCCCGACCGTCGCGGACTCGTGCAGCACCAGCGCGACCCCGCGCTCGGGCAGCCCGGCGCACCGCCGCGCCAGCGCCGCGGTGCCGAGCGGCTCCCCGACCTCGGGCAGCCACGCCCGCCGGGACTGCTTGGCGGCGGCGGACGCGGTGGACCGCCACCGGTCCAGGGCCTTGGCCCCGCGCGCGCCGTCGTCCCAGCGGGCCACGCACCGGGCGGCCCGCCACGGCAGCACCGCGTCGGCCCCGGCCTCGGTGGCCAGCTCGACGGCCAGCTCGCCGCGGTCGCCCTTCACCAGCGCCTGGGCCACGGCCACCGTCGGGGTCGGCCGGGGCACCGTCTCGCGCCGCAGCACCCGGACGGTGAGCTCCTCGCGGCCGACCGCCGCCACCTCGCCGTGCGCCAGCCCGCCGCGGCCGTCGCCGAGCACCAGCGGCTCCCCCACCCGCAGCCGGCGTACGGTGACCGCGTGCCGCCCCTCGGGTCCGGCCAGCGCGATCTCGTCCCCGGCCGGCAGCGAGTCCAGCAGGAACAGCGGCGGAGTGGTCAGCGCGTTCCCCGCTGGCCACCGCGCAGCCGGGAGAACAACCCGCCGCCGTTGCGGCCGCTCATCGCCACGTCCGGCTGCTCCTCGCCGCGCAGTGCGGCCAGCGCCCGGAGCAGCTCGGTCTGCTGGGCGTCCAGCCGGGTCGGGGTGGTCACCTCGATGTGCACCATCAGGTCACCCCGGCCGTCGACCCGACCGGTGGAGCGCAGCCGGGGCAGGCCCTTGCCGCGCAGGGTGCGGACGGTGCCGGTCTGGGTGCCGGGCTCGACGTCGAGGTCCAGCTCCTCGCCCTCGGTGAGGGTGGGCAGCCGGACGGTGGTGCCCAGCGCGGCGGCGGTCATCGGCAGCGGCAGCACGCAGTGCAGGTCCACCCCCTCGCGGGTGAACACGTCGTGCGGGGCCTCCTCGACCTCCACGTAGAGGTCGCCGGCCGGCCCGCCACCGGAGCCGACCTCGCCCTGGCCGGCCAGCCGTACCCGCATCCCGTCGGCCACCCCGGCCGGCATCTTCACGGTCACCGACCGGCGGGCCCGCACCCGGCCGTCGCCGCCGCACTGCCGGCACGGGTCGGGGATGACCTGGCCGAGGCCCCGGCAGGTGGGGCAGGTGCGGTTGGTGACCACCTGGCCGAGGAACGACCGCTGCACGCTCTGCACCTCGCCCCGCCCGCCGCAGATGTCGCACATGGTGGGCGCGGTGCCCGGGGCGCAGCCGGAGCCGGTGCACTCCTTGCAGAGCACGGCGGTGTCGACCGTGAGCTCCTTGGTCAGCCCGGCGGCGCACTCCTCCAGGGTCAGCCGCATCCGGATCAGCGCATCCGCACCCGGCTGCACCCGGCTGCGCGGACCACGACCGCCGCCCGGGCCGCCACCGGCGCCGCCGCCGAAGAAGGCGTCCATGATGTCGCCGAGGCCGCCGAACCCGGCGAACGGGTCCCCGCCGGCCCGGCCGCCGTTCTCCAGCGGGTCACCGCCGAGGTCGACGATCCGCCGCTTCTCCGGGTCGGTCAGCACCTCGTAGGCGGTGCTGATCTCGTGGAACCGCTCGCGCGCCGCCGGATCCGGGTTGACGTCGGGGTGCAGCTCGCGCGCCAGCTTGCGGTACGCGCGCTTGATCTCGTCCGGACCGGCATCCCTGCCGACACCGAGGATCCCGAAGTAGTCCCTGGCCACCCTTGCGTTCCCCATGTCCCTCTCGTCAAGCTCCCCCGCCGGGCCGGTACCGGCCCGACCATCCGCCGCTCAGCGCCCGGCCAGGATCTCACCCACGTACCGGGCCACCGCATGCACCGCCGCGATGTTGCCCGGATAGTCCATCCGGGTGGGCCCGACGACGCCCATCCCGCCCAGCAGCATCTCACCCGGGCCGTAGCCGACCGACACCACCGACGTCGACCGCAGGTCCTCGGCCTCGTTCTCCTCACCGATGCTGACCCGGACGGTGCCGGGGGTGTGCGCCGAGGCGAGCAGCCGAAGCACCACCACCTGCTCCTCGAGCGCCTCCAGGATCTGCCGCAGCGAGCCCGGGAAGTCGGCCGCGTTGCGGGTGAGGTTGGCCGTGCCGCCCAGCACCAGGCGCTCCTCCGGGTGCTCCACCAGCGCGTCGAGCAGCACCATGGCCAGCGTGGTCACCGGGCCGCGCAGCTCCTTGGGCGCGGCGTCGGGCAGCTCGGCGACCAGCACCGACGCGTCGGTCAGCCGGCGGCCGACCATGGCGCCGATCAGCATGGTGCGCAGCCGGCCGGCGGCCTCCTCGGTGACCACCTCGCCGAGGTCCACCACCCGCTGGTCCACCCGGCCGCTGTCGGTGATCAGCACCACCATCAGCCGGGCCGGGGTGAGCGCGATCAGCTCCACGTGCCGCACGGTGGAGCGGGTCAGCGTGGGGTACTGCACCACGGCCACCTGCCGGGTGAGCTGGGCGAGCAGCCGCACGCTGCGGCGCAGCACGTCGTCGAGGTCCAGCGCTCCGTCCAGGAACTCCTCGATCGCCTTCTTCTCCGCCGAGGACAGCGGCTTGACCTGGTTGATCCGGTCGACGAACCGCCGGTAGCCCTTGTCGGTGGGGATGCGGCCGGCGCTGGTGTGCGGCTGGGCGATGTAGCCGTCCTCCTCCAGCACCGCCATGTCGTTGCGCACGGTCGCGCTGGACACCCCGAGGTTGTGCCGCTCGACCAGCGTCTTGGAGCCGACCGGCTCCTGGGTGGAGACGTAGTCGGCGACGATCGCGCGCAGCACGGCGAACCGGCGTTCGTCGGCGTTCATCGGTCGTCACCTCCCCTGGTCCCGGCCTCCGAGTCTACGTCGCGGACCCGCCGGACACGGCTTAGCCTGGCCGGGTGCCTCCCGCGCTCGGCTCACCGCCGGACTCACCGCCGGACTCGTCGCTCGACCCGGCGCCGCGGGTGCTCGACGCGCTGGCCGGGCGGCCGGTCGTGGCGCTGACCGGGGCCGGGCTGTCCACCGACTCCGGCATCCCCGACTACCGGGGCCCCGGCTCGCCCCGGGCGACGCCGATGACCATCACCACGTTCCGCTCCGGGGAACCGGCCCGGCGGCGCTACTGGGCGCGCTCCTACCTGGGCTGGACCCGGATCTGGGACACCCGCCCGAACGCCGGGCACCGGGCGCTGGCCCGCCTGGAGGCCGCCGGCGTGGTCACCGGGCTGATCACCCAGAACGTGGACGGCCTGCACGCCGCCGCCGGGTCCCGCGAGGTGGTGGAGCTGCACGGGCGGCTGGCCGACGTGGTCTGCCTGGACTGCCACCGGGTGTCGCCCCGCGCGGAGCTGCAGCACCGGCTGGCGGAGCTGAACCCGGGGTTCGCCGAGGAGCACGGCCCGGCCGTGGTGAGCGCGCCGGACGGGGACGCCCGGCTGGAATCGGTGGCGGGCTTCCGGCCGGCGCCCTGCGAGGTGTGCCTCGGGCCGCTGAAGCCGGACGTGGTGTTCTTCGGCGAGACCGTGCCGCCGGCGCGGGTGGACCGCTGCCGGGCGCTGGTGGACGGGCTGACCCCGGACGGCGCCCTGCTGGTGGCCGGGTCCTCGCTGACGGTCTACTCCGGGCTGCGCTTCGTCCGCCAGGCGCACGCCCTGGGGGTGCCGGTGGTGATCGTCAACCGGGGCACCACCCGGGGCGACCCGCTGGCCACGCTGATCGTCGACGCCGGCTGCTCCGAGACCCTCGCCACCCTGGCCGACACCCTCACCTGACCGGCCGCTCCAACCCGCTCACACAGCACACCCGCACAGCACTCCGCGCCCAACGCTACGCGGCCCGCCGCCGAGAGCAGTGAGGTTGTCGGGGTGGGCTGCGGTTCTTAGGGGAGCAGCGGTTGTCAGGTGAGCAGGGCGCGCACCACGGCGTCGGCCAGTAGGCGTCCGCGGCGGGTCAGCACGGCCCGCCCGCCGTCACCGGCGACGGCGACCGCGCCCGGCCCTCCGCCACCGGCCAGCGCCTCGACGTTCCCGGCCGACCCCTCTCCGCCCCCGGCCAGCGCCTCGACGTCCAGCAGGCCGTCGGTGGCCAGCCGATCGGCCGCCGCCCGACCACCGGCGGACAGCTCCGCCAGCGGCAACCCCTCGGCCAGCCGCACCCCGAGCAGCACCCGCTCCTCGTACCGCTCGGCCGCGCCCAGCTCCTCCCGGCCGGCCTCCGGCGAACCACCCTCCGACAGCGCCGAGGCGTACCGGGCCGGGTGCTTGACGTTCCACCAGCGCACCCCGCCGACGTGGCTGTGCGCGCCCGGACCCGCCCCCCACCAGTCGCCGTCGCCCCAGTAGCCGAGGTTGTGCCGGCACCGGGTCGCCGAGGACACCGACCAGTTCGACACCTCGTACCAGCCGAAACCGGCCTCGGTCAGCACCGAGTCGACCAGCTCGTAGCGGTCAGCGGCCACGTCGTCGTCCGGCCCGGCCAGCTCGCCCCGGCGGATCCGGCGGGCCAGCGCGGTGCCGTCCTCCACGATCAGCGCGTACGCCGAGACGTGGTCCACGCCGGCGGAGAGCACCGCGTCCAGGGAGGCGCGCAGGTCGTCGTCGGTCTCCCCCGGGGTGCCGTAGATCAGGTCCAGGCTGACCTGGCCGATCCCGGCCGCCCGGGCCTCCCGGGCGGCGGCGACCGGGCGCCCCGGGGTGTGCCGGCGGTCGAGCACCGCGAGCACCCCGGGCGCCGCCGACTGCATGCCCAGCGACACCCGGGTGTAGCCGGCCTCGGCCAGCCCGGCGAAGAACTCCGGCGAGGTGGACTCGGGGTTGGCCTCGGTGGTCACCTCCGCTCCGGGCGCCAGCCCGAACGTCTCCCGCACGGCGGACAGCACCGAGGCAAGCCCGGCCGCGCCGAGCAGCGACGGGGTCCCGCCACCGACGAACACCGTGTCCACCGGCGGGGCGGTGCCGAGCACCGAGGCGGCCAGCTCCAGCTCGCGGCGCACCGCGTCCAGCCAGCCGGCGGCGGACGCCCCGGTTCCGCTCAGCTCGGCGGCGGTATAGGTGTTGAAGTCGCAGTATCCGCAGCGCGCCGCGCAGAACGGCACGTGCACGTACAACCCGAACGGCCTATTGCCCAGTCCGTCCAGTGCCGAGGCCGGTAACCAGGCGTTCCGGCTTTCGTCGGATGTCATCAGGGCCATTGTGTGATAACCACCGAATTGTTGACCGAGTTGGTAAGAAATAGGTACGCTGTGATGCCTCTCCCAACATTTGGGCGGAACTGGCCAGCCACCGGACAAAGTGGCACATTTGTTGGCATGCATTCCGCGCTGCGCATGCGACTGGTGGCCCGTCGCCACGTCGACCTGCAGCGCGTCTCCAGCGCGATGTGCCGACTCTCGGACTGACCCGCGCCCGTCCCCCACCACGAGTGAAGACGGCCGGACAGGTCCGTGGGCCGTCGCCGGACGTCGATCTCCGGACGCGCGAGCCCCGAGCTGCTCGGCGCGTCCCTGGAGGTCACACCCGACATGGTCCCACCCAACGCGACCACCGAGGCCCCGGCCCGGACCGCCCGCCCGGCGCGCGCCGCCGCCCCCAAGAAACGCCGAGGTGAGGGCCAGTGGGCCCTCGGCTACCGCGAGCCGCTGAACGTCAACGAGCGCAGCAAGAAGGACGACGACCCGCTCAACGTCCGGGCCCGGATCGAGAACATCTACGCGCTCGGCGGCTTCGACTCGATCGACCCGGCCGATCTGCGCGGCCGGTTCCGCTGGATGGGGCTGTACACCCAGCGCAAGCCGGGCATCGACGGCGGCCGCACCGGGTCGCTGCCCGACGAGGAGCTCGACGACCGCTACTTCATGATGCGGGTGCGGATCGACTCCGGTGGCCTGACCACCGAGCAGCTGCGGGTGATCGGGGAGATCTCCCGCGACCACGCCCGGGAGACCGCCGACATCACCGACCGGCAGAACGTCCAGTACCACTGGATCCAGGTCGAGGACGTGCCGGAGATCTGGCGGAAGCTGGAGGCCGTCGGGCTGACCACCCTGGAGGCCTGCGGTGACTGCCCCCGGGTGATCCTCGGCTCCCCGGTGGCCGGCATCGCCGCCGACGAGATCGTGGACGGCACCCCGGCCATCCGGGAGATCGTCCGGCGCTACGTGGGCAGCCCGGAGTTCTCCAACCTGCCCCGCAAGTTCAAGTCCGCGATCTCCGGCTCGCCCCGGCACGACGTGGTGCACGAGATCAACGACATCTCCTTCGTCGGGGTGAACCACCCCGAGCACGGCCCCGGGTTCGACCTCTGGGTCGGCGGCGGGCTGTCCACCAACCCGAAGATCGGTCAGCGACTGGGCACCTGGGTCCCGTTGGACGAGGTGCCGGACGTGTGGGCCGGGGTGATCTCGGTGTTCCGCGACTACGGCTACCGCCGGCTGCGCAACCGGGCGCGGATCAAGTTCCTGGTCGCCGACTGGGGCCCGGAGAAGTTCCGCGAGATCCTGGAGACCGAGTACCTGAAGCGGAAGCTGATCGACGGCCCGGCCCCGGAGCACTGGACCGGCCCGCGCGACCACATCGGCGTGCACAAGCAGACCGACGGGCGCAACTACGTGGGCGCCGCCGCGATCGCCGGCCGGGTGTCCGGCAGCACGCTGATCGCGGTGGCCGACGCCGCCGAGCGGGTGGGCTCGCACCGGGTCCGGCTGACCGTGCAGCAGCAGCTGCTGGTGCTGGACGTGCCGGACGAGCAGGTCGACCGGCTGACCGCCGACCTGGCCGACCTGGGCCTGCAGGTCAACCCGTCGCCGTGGCGGCGGCACACCATGGCCTGCACCGGCATCGAGTTCTGCAAGCTGGCCATCGTCGAGACCAAGGGCCGCGCGCTGACCCTGGTCGCCGAGCTGGAGGAGCGGCTGGCCGACATCCCCGACCTGGGGACGCCGATCGCCATCCACCTCAACGGCTGCCCCAACGCCTGCGCCCGCACCCAGACCGCGGACATCGGGCTGAAGGGCCAGATCGTCACCGACGACGACGGCAACCAGGTGCCCGGGTTCCAGGTGCACCTGGGCGGCGGGCTCGGCCTGGACGCCGGGTTCGGGCGCAAGGTCCGCGGCCTGAAGGTGACCTCGTCCGGGCTGGCCGACTACGTCGACCGGATCGTGCGCACCTACGTCAAGCAGCGCGACGAGGGTGAGCGGTTCGCCCAGTGGGTGGCCCGCGCCGAGGAGGCCGATCTCGCATGAGCGAGCGAGCCGTCCCGTTCTACTGCCCGTACTGCGGCGACGAGGACCTGCGGCCGGTGGAGGAGCCCCACGGGGCGTGGCGGTGCGCGAGCTGCCTGCGGGCGTTCGCGGTGAAGTTGATCGGTATCGGAGTTCCGGAAGGGGCAGTCAAGTGACCACGACGCTGGATCTGCGGGGGCTGGCCGAGGCCGGCGCGAACGAGCTGGGTCCGGACGCGACGGCCCGGGAGCTGCTGGCCTGGACCGCCGAGACCTTCGGCGACGACTTCATCGTGGCCTCGAACATGCAGGACGCGGTGCTGGTGCACCTGGCCGCGCAGGCCAAGCCCGGGGTGGACGTGCTCTTCCTGGACACCGGCTACCACTTCGCCGAGACCATCGGCACCCGCGACGCGGTGGGCGCGGTGTACGGGGTGAACATCGTCAACGCCACCCCGGACCACACCGTGGCCGAGCAGGACTCGCTGCTGGGCCGCAACCTGTTCGCGCGGGACCCCAACCAGTGCTGCGCGTTGCGCAAGGTGGTGCCGCTGCAGCGGACCCTGGCCGGGTACAGCGCCTGGGTCACCGGGGTGCGCCGGGTGGAGGCCCCGACCCGGGCGAACACCCCGCTGATCACCTACGACGACAAGTTCGGCCTGGTCAAGATCAACCCGCTGGCCGCCTGGTCGGACGAGGAGTTCGAGGCCTACATCGACGAGCACGACATCCTGGTCAACCCGCTGGTCGGCGAGGGCTACCCGTCGATCGGCTGCGCCCCGTGCACGGTGAAACCGGCACCCGGCGCCGACCCCCGCTCCGGCCGCTGGGCCGGGCGGGCCAAGACCGAGTGCGGCCTGCACGCCTGACCTGGGGGGACGAACCATGACCGCGATGCTGACCCGACCGACGGCCGACGCGCTGGACACCCTCGAATCCGAGGCGATCCACATCTTCCGGGAGGTGGCCGGCGAGTTCGACCGCCCGGTGATCCTGTTCTCCGGGGGCAAGGACTCCACGCTGCTGGTGCACCTGGCGGCCAAGGCGTTCGCCCCGGCGGCGATCCCGTTCTCGCTGCTGCACGTGGACACCGGGCACAACTACCCGGAGGTCATCGACTTCCGGGACACCCTGGTCGAGAAGCTGGGCCTGCGGCTGGTCGTGGCGCACGTGCAGGACTGGATCGACGACTGGCGGCTGGCCGAGCGCCCGGACGGCACCCGCAACCCGCTGCAGACCGTGCCGCTGCTGGACTCGATCGTGGAGCACCGGTTCGACGCGGTGTTCGGCGGTGGCCGCCGCGACGAAGAAAGAGCGCGGGCGAAAGAACGGATCATCAGCCTGCGCGACGGTTTCGGCCGCTGGGACCCGCGCAAGCAGCGGCCGGAGCTGTGGAACCTGTACAACGGCCGGCACGCGCCGGGTGAGCACGTCCGGGTGTTCCCGATCTCCAACTGGACCGAGCTGGACGTCTGGCGGTACATCCAGCGCGAGGGCATCGAGCTGCCGTCGATCTACTACTCGCACCAGCGGGAGGTCTTCCGCCGGGACGGGATGTGGCTGGCCGAGGGTCCGTGGGGCGGCCCCCGGGACGGCGAGACGCTGGAGACCCGGACGGTCCGCTACCGCACCGTCGGCGACGGCTCCTGCACCGGTGCCGTGGAGTCGGAAGCGACCACCCTGGACGAGGTGATCGCCGAGGTCACCGCCTCCCGGCTGACCGAGCGCGGGGCGACCCGGGCCGACGACCGGATGTCCGAGGCGGCGATGGAAGACCGCAAGAAGGAAGGGTACTTCTGATGGTGGACTCTGCGGCGAAGCGCGATCTACTGCGCTTCGCCACCGCCGGCAGCGTGGACGACGGCAAGTCCACCCTGGTCGGACGGCTGCTCTACGACACCAAGTCCGTGCTGGCCGACCAGATCGAGGCCGTGCACCGGGCGTCGGTGGACAAGGGGCTGTCCACCCCGGACCTGTCGCTGCTGGTCGACGGCCTGCGCGCGGAGCGTGAGCAGGGCATCACGATCGACGTGGCGTACCGCTACTTCGGCACGCCCAAGCGCGAGTTCGTGCTGGCCGACACCCCCGGCCACGTGCAGTACACCCGCAACACGGTGACCGGCGCTTCCACCGCCGAGCTGGCCGTGCTGCTGGTCGACGCCCGCTACGGCGTGGTCGAGCAGACCCGCCGGCACGCGGCGGTGCTGGCGCTGCTGCGGGTGCCCCGGCTGGTGCTGGCGGTGAACAAGATCGACCTGGTGGACTTCGACGAGTCGGTCTTCACCGTGATCGCCAAGGACTTCGCCGACCTGGCCCGGGCCCTGGGCTACCCGGAGGAGCGCATCGTCACCATCCCGGTCTCCGCGCTGCTCGGCGACAACGTGGTGGACGCCAGCGCGAACACCCCCTGGTACTCCGGGCCGACGCTGCTGGAGCACCTGGAGTCGGTGCCGGTGGCGGTGTCCGAGCCGGACGCACCGCTGCGGCTGCCGGTGCAGTACGTGATCCGCCCGCGCACCCCCGAGCACCCCGACTACCGGGGCTACGCCGGTCAGGTCGCGGCCGGGACCGTGCGCCCGGGCCAGCGGGTGACCGTGCTGCCCGAGGGCCTGAGCTCGACGGTCGACACCGTGGACACCGCCGACGGCCCGCTGACCGAGGCCGGCGCCGGTCGCAGCGTCACCGTGCTGCTGGCCGACGACATCGACGCCCCGCGGGGCAGCATGATCGTCGCCGCCGAGCGGCCGCCCACGCTCACCGACGAGCTGGAGGCCACCCTCTGCTGGCTGTCCGAGAAACCGCTGCGCCCCGGGGCCCGGCTGCTGGTCAAGCACGGCACCCGCACCACCCCGGCCGTGGTCGGCGCGCTGCACGACCGGCTGGACACCGAGACGCTGGTCCGCCTGCCCGCCGACGAGCTGGGCATCAACGACATCGGCCGGGTGAGCCTGCGCACCGCCGACCCGCTGCCGGTGGACGACTACGCCGACAACCGGACCACCGGCGCCTTCCTGCTGATCGACCCGCCGACCGGGAACACCCTGGCCGCCGGCCTGGTCGGCAGCCCGCTGGAACTGGCGGACTGAACGCATTCCAATTCGTGCGATCCCCGAACGGGCGAATTCGCTCAGGTGGTGGCCGGGGGCCAGACCGATTTCCAGGAACGGTCCTGACTGGTGTGCTGAACGACGCCCTCGGGTAGGTCCCCGGCGACGACCTGGGCGAGGGTGGTGAGCTCCAGGATGGACCGGAGGCTGGCCCGCACCGCCACCCACACCTCCTGCAGGTGCTCGGCGGCGCCCTGGTAGTCCACGTTCTCCGGGCGCTGGCCGCGGATCAGCGCCAGCGGACCGTCGGTGACCCGGATGACGTCGGCCAACGCGATCTGGGTGGCCGGCCGGGCCAGCCGGTGACCGCCCTCCGGACCCCGGCGGCTCTCGATCATCCCGGCCCGGCGCAGCTCGACCAGGATGCTGTCCAGGAACGTCCTCGGGATGCCCTGCGCGGCCGCGATGTCGTCTGCCTTCACGGTGCAGCCGTCGGCCGCCGTGGTGAGAACGCACAACGCGCGGATGGCGTAGTCCGCCCTCGCCGAGATCTGCATTTCCACCTTCCCCGGAGCGCTCGTTCTCGCGGCTTCATTTTGACCCATCGCCCCGATGTTGTGCGCATCACCCGATTGTTGACTATGCCGCCCTGAAATGACACGATCGAGTGGTGCACAGTGACGGCGACACCCGGGCGCGGCAGCCCCGACTGGTCCGCCGCCTGCACGTCGACCTGATGCGCATGTCGTCGGCATCCTGCGGGGCCGGGCTCTAGGTCCGGCTCGTCCGCACGATCGCTCCGAAGGCAGGTTCAGGTGCACCTCGATCTCCCGCTGGCCACCGCCGGACTCCTGGTCGGCCTGCTGGTCGGCCTCACCGGCATGGGCGGCGGAGCGCTGCTCACCCCGATCCTGGTGCTGATCTTCCGGGTGAACCCGCTGACCGCGATCTCCAGCGACCTGCTCACCTCGCTGGTGATGAAGCCGGTGGGCGGCGCGGTGCACCTGCGGCGACGCACCGTGCACTGGCGGCTGGTCGGCTGGCTGACCGCCGGATCGGTGCCCTCGGCGTTCGCCGGAGCGGTGCTCATCGGCTCGATCGGGCACTCCGCCGACGTGCAGGAGAGCCTCAAGACGGTGATCGGCATCGCGCTGTGCGCCTCGGTGGCGATGACCGTGCTGCGGGCGGCGATCGACCGCCGGAACAGCCGCCGGGACGCCCGGGCGGGTGCGCGCGCGGAGGAGCCGCTGGTCGTGCGGCCGCTGCTGACCCTGGCCATCGGGGTGATCGGTGGTCTGGCCGTCGGGGTGACCTCGGTCGGGGCCGGCTCGCTGATCATCGCCATGCTGCTGCTCGCATACCCCACGCTGCGGCCGTCGCACCTGGTCGGCACCGACATCGTGCAGGCCATCCCGCTGGTCGCCTCGGCCACCCTGGGCCACCTGATCTTCGGTGACGTGCAGCTGGCGATCACCCTGTCGCTGCTGCTCGGCGCGCTGCCCGGGGTGTACGCCGGCGCCCGGCTGTCCGCCACCGGACCCGCCGGGCTGATCCGGCCGGTCATCGCCGGGGTGCTGCTCGCCTCGGCGCTGGCCCTGCTCAAGGTCCCGACCGTCGGGATCGTGCTCGGGGCGCTGGCGGCGGTCGCCGTCGTGGTCGCGCTGCGCCCCCGGACCCGGACGAACCCGGCCACCACCGAGCCCGCCCGCGCGCTCGACCCCGTCCGCTGACCCTTCCCGACCTGATCATGCCCACCCACCGGAGGACCCCCATGTCCCGTCGGCGCACGTTCGTCGCCGCACTCACCGCCACCCTCGTCGCCGGTGCGGCCCTCGCCGGTTGCTCCCGGGCGGCGGAGTCCCCGGCCGGCGGCGGCTCCGGCGCACCGGCCTCCGGGCCCGCCGCCGAGCTGCGGCTCGGGTACTTCCCGAACGTCACCCACGCCCCGGCGATCATCGGCGCGGACCAGGGTCTGTTCGCCGGTGAGCTGGGCTCCACCAAGCTGACCACCCAGCAGTTCAACGCCGGCGGCGAGGCGGTGACCGCCCTGTTCGGCGGCTCCCTGGACGCCACCTACATCGGCTCCGGGCCGGCGATCAACGCGTTCGCCAAGTCCAACGGGGCGGCGGTCCGGGTGATCGCCGGGGCCACCTCCGGCGGCGCCCAGCTGGTCGTGAAGCCCGGCATCACCGGCCCCGACCAGCTCAAGGGCAAGACCATCGCCATCCCCCAGGTCGGCAACACCCAGGACATCGCGCTGCGCAAGTGGCTGAAGGAGAAGAACCTGGCCGACGGGCCGGACGCGGTGAAGGTCACCGCGCTGGACAACCCGCGCACCTTCGACGCCTTCAAGCAGGGCACGGTGGACGGCGGCTGGCTGCCCGAGCCGTGGGCCTCCCGGCTGGTGGTGGACGCCGGCGCCACCGTGCTGCTGGACGAGCGGTCGCTGTGGCCGAACGGGCAGTTCCCGACCACCGTGCTGATCGTCCGCACGCAGTTCCTGGCCCAGCACCCGGACACCGTCCGCGCGCTGATCCGCGGCCACCTCAAGGCCCTGGACCACATCGCCGCCGATCCCGCCCGGGCCCAGGTCGAGGTCAACAACGGCGTGGAGAAGCTCACCGGCAAGAAGCTGACCGACCCGGTGCTGAACCGCGCCTTCGCCAACATCACCCTGGGCCCCGATCCGCTGGCCGCCACGTTCAGCCAGCTGGCCAAGGACAGCGTCACCGCCGGGGTGACCCCGACCGAGACCGACGTGCACGGCCTGTTCGACCTGGGGCCGCTGAACACCGAGCTGCAGGCCGCCGGCAAGCCGACGGTGGACACCGCCGGCCTCGACAAGCCCAAGGGATGACGACATGACCGCGCTGCTCGACGACGCCCACGTCCAGGCCCCCACCCGACCCGCCGTCCGGCTGGACGGGGTGACCAAGGTGTTCGGCCGCGGTCCGGACGCGGTGACCGCGCTGACCGGGGTGGACCTGACCGTCGCCCCCGGCGAGTTCGTGGTGCTGCTCGGCGCCTCCGGCTGCGGCAAGACCACGCTGCTCAACCTGGTCGCCGGCCTGGACGAGCCGACCGGTGGCCGGGTGGACGTCGCGGCCCGCCGCCCGGCGGTGATGTTCCAGGAGCCGGCGCTGCTGCCCTGGCTCGCCGCCGACCGCAACGTGGAGCTGCCGCTGCGGCTATCCGGGGTCGGCCGCGCCGCCCGGCGGGAGCGGGCCGGCGAGCTGCTCGACCTGGTCCGGCTGACCGGGCAGGCCCGCAAGCGGCCGCACGAGCTCTCCGGCGGCATGCGGCAGCGGGTCGCGCTGGCCCGCGCGCTGGCCGCCACCACCAACGACCAGGGCGAGCACGGCGGCCTGCTGCTGATGGACGAGCCGTTCGCCGCCCTGGACGCGATCACCCGCGACTTCCTGCAGGCCGAGCTGCAGCGGATCTGGCGGGCCACCCGGACCGCGGTCGTGTTCGTCACCCATGACGTCCGCGAGGCCGTCCGGCTGGGCCAGCGGGTGGTGCTGCTGTCCTCCCGGCCGGGCACCGTGGTCCGGGAGTGGAACCTGGACGGCCGCACCGACGCCGATCGCGACGGCCTCATCCAGGAGATCACCGACCGGCTCCGGCAGGTGATCTCCAGCCATGCCCGCGCCTGAGGTCCTGCACCAGCGGGGCGGCGCCGGGTCGGGGCCCGACTCGGCGGCGGTCGGCGCGGGGCTGGACGCCCTGGACACCCCGGTCGTCCAGCGGTCGTCGTTCCCCCAGCGGGTGCTGCGGACCGCCGTGCCGCCGCTGGTCGCCCTGCTGGTGTTCATCGCCTTCTGGCAGGCGGCCTGGGCCTCGGCGATCTGGACGGAGTACAAGGTCCCGGCCCCGATCGCGGTGTGGGACGAGTTCGCCAAGGTCCTGGTCAACGGGCAGATCTGGGACATCGTCTGGACCTCGGTGCACCGCGCCGTGCTCGGCTTCGCCGCCTCGGTGATCATCGCCACGCCGCTCGGTCTGCTGGTGGCGCGGGTGCGGGTGGTCCGGGCCGCCATCGGGCCGTTGCTGGCCGGCCTGCAGAGCCTGCCCTCGGTGGCCTGGGTGCCGGCGGCGGTGCTGTGGTTCGGCCTGACCGACGCCACGATCTACTTCGTGGTGCTGCTCGGCGCCGTCCCGTCGATCGCCAACGGCCTGGTCGCCGGGATCGACCAGATCCCGCCGATCCTGCCCCGGGTCGGCCAGGTCATGGGGGCCACCAAGCTGAACGCCGCCCGGCTGATCCTGCTCCCGGCCGCGCTGCCCGGCTACCTGGCCGGCTGCAAGCAGGGCTGGGCGTTCTCCTGGCGGTCGCTGATGGCCGCCGAGATCATCGCCGTCTCCCCGCAACTCGGAAAGGGACTCGGCGCTTATCTCAAAGGAGGAAGTGACCTCAGCAATATGCCCGAGGTGGTCGCGGCCATCTTCCTGATCCTGCTGGTCGGGATCGGTATCGAGCTGGTCTTCTTTCGTCCTATCGAGCGGCGCATCCTGCTCAATCGAGGATTGGGCACTCACATCGGTGGATAAGCTGCGAAGTTCCGCTACATGAGCATCGAGGCGGCCGTGCAGTTCTTGGCCCAGCTCTCCATCTCGGTCACCATCGTCAGTCGAACACCCAGTTTGCCCTTGGGCACCCTGATCCAGGGGTAGACGTTCCGAGAAGCCTCCCAGTTCACGTTGGCCAGCCGCTTGAACTCGAACGTCCCCACTTCCTTCATCCCGGCGGAGAAGTCGTGAACCTGGACGACCACGTTGTTGTCGGCCTTCATCGGAAGTCCGATCGATCGAATCTTGACCCGAGCACTCGTCACGACCCAGCCGCCCTTGCCGTCATCGTGATAGTCGAGCCAGGCCTCCCCCTTGTTGGCCTTATCGGGCGCCTCCCGGTTCGTGCACGACGCCCGCTTGTCGTCATTATCAAGACCAGCGGCCGACGCGG
>JAESFN010001010.1_pt1 | contig 16164 bp, 15 predicted proteins | sample 9269411 | NCBI WGS metagenome assembly JAESFN01 (sample SAMN14505399, study PRJNA617100) | algae metagenome | isolation source: Iphinoe sp. HA4291-MV1 and co-occurring heterotrophs from trail next to... | place: USA: Maunawili Falls, Hawaii | collected 2009-07-25
CGGCCGCGCCGCTCTTGCTGGGATCGGTCCGCCAGGCGGCCTGCTTCTGGTTCTCGTTCTCGAGCCGGGTCCGCAGCCAACCCTGGATGTAGTTCGACCGCACGGCGTTGATCTCGCCGAGCTCGCCGCTCAAGATCATCTGCCGCGCCTGCCGCACGAGCGGGTAGCCTGTGTAGTTGTGCGACACGGCGAACACCACGCCTGACTTGTCGACCGCCTCGGCCAGCGTTTCGGCCTGCGCCAGGTCAAAGGTCATCGGCTTGTCGCAAATGACGTTGAAGCCTGCCTCGACGGCCGCCTTGGCGATCTCGAAGTGGGTATGGTTCGGCGTGGCCACCGACACGAAGTCGATCCGCTTATCCTCCGGCAGCTTCTTCTCGGCGGCCAGCATGTCGGGCACCGAGCCGTAGGCACGCTCGGCCGGGATGTCGTAGTCGGGAGCGCTGGCTTTGGCGCGGGCCGGATCGGAGGAGAGAGCGCCGGCGACGAGGGCCGCCCGGTTATCGAGCACGGCGGCCGTGCAGTGAACGCGTCCGATGAACGCCCCCTGGCCGCCGCCGACCAGGGCCATGCGAAGCTTGCGGTTCAAAGGGGCGTTGGTGGCCATGCGGGCTCCTCAAAGGTTCTAGCGGTGGGGATACGGCTGGGAGTTCGGTTTCGGCCGAAAACGCAGGCCCCGCAGGCAGGCTGCCGGCAGGGCCCGGTTCGGCGTGAACCACCCTTTTTAGCAGAACCAGCGCGGTCCGCCAGCGGCCAGATGCGGCGACGGCCGTTAGGGCCTTTCGAGCCGTAGAACCGGGGCGGCGGCCATTCACGAGCCTTTCGCACCCCCGCGTTTGACGCCTCGCGCGCCGCGGGCGACAATTGCCGGCTTGCTCCCGGAATGCCTGCGGCCGCCAGGGCTCACGGCGTCGGCCCACTTCTCGCACCCCAGACCCGTTTGTAAGGCTCCCATGACCAACTTCATCGAGCGCCAAGACCCCGACGTGTGGGCCGCCATTGCCGCCGAGGAGCTCCGCCAAGAAGACGGGCTGGAGATGATTGCCAGCGAGAACTACACGAGCCCCGCCATCATGCAGGCGGTGGGGAGCGTGCTCACGAACAAGTACGCCGAAGGCTACCCCGGCCGCCGCTACTACGGCGGCTGCGAGCATGTCGACGTGGTCGAAACCCTGGCCCGCGACCGCGCCAAGCAGCTCTTTGGCGCCGAACACGCCAACGTGCAACCGCATGCCGGCAGCCAGGCCAACATGGCCGTCTATCTCACGGCCATTCAACCGGGCGACACCGTGCTCGGGCTCGACCTGGCCCACGGCGGCCACCTGACGCACGGCATGAAGCTGAACATCTCAGGCAAGCTCTATCACTTTCTCAGCTATGGCGTCACCCGCGACACCAACCGCATCGACTTCGATCAGGTGGTGAAGCTGGCCCGCGAAAACAAGCCGAAGCTGATCGTGGCCGGCGCAAGCGCCTACCCGCGCGAGATCAAGCACGGCAAATTTGCCGAGATTGCCCGCGAGGTGGGGGCAAAGCTGTTCGTCGACATGGCGCACTACGCCGGCCTCGTGGCCGCGGGCTTGCATGACAACCCGGTGCCGGTCGCCGACTTCGTGACGAGCACTACGCACAAAACGCTCCGCGGCCCGCGCTCCGGCTTGGCGATGTGCCGGCAGGAGTATGCCCAAGATCTCGACCGCAACGTGTTCCCCGGCATTCAGGGCGGCCCGCTGATGCACGTCGTGGCCGGCAAGGCGATCTGCTTTGCCGAGGCGCTGCGGCCCGACTTCAAGCAGTATGCCCAAAACATCCTCGATAACGCCAAGGCCCTAGCCGAAACGCTGATGGCCGGCGGCGTGCGCCTGGTGAGCGGCGGCACCGAGAACCACCTGATGCTCGTCGATGTAACGACGGTCGGGCTGGGCGGCAAGCAGGCCGAGCACTCGCTCGACCGCTGCGGGATCACCGTGAACAAGAACATGATCCCCTACGACGAACGCAAGCCGATGGACCCCTCCGGCATCCGCATCGGCACGCCAGCGCTGACCACGCGCGGCATGGGCACCGCGGAGATGAAGACCATCGGCGGCTGGATTCTGGAAGCCCTCAAGGCGCCGACCGACGAAGCGGTGCTAGGCCGCATTCGCGGCGAGGTGTCGGAACTCTGCAAGCAGTTCCCCGTGCCAGCGGCGCCGCTGACGGGGAAGGCGTAGGCCGTTTTCGCGGGACGACACTTCGCACTTGTCGAAGGCGCGGCGGAGTTCGCTTTACCGCTGCGACGAATCAATCGTGAACGGCATTTGCCCGTAGCTCCCTGCGTTCACCGCCAATCCTGGTCGCGGATGATCTCGCCGCCGTCGCGCGTCGCGAGTGCCGCGATCACGGCGGGTTCGAGCGATTCACGGAGGAAATGGACCGAGCCGTCGGCCATCGCGACGTTGGCGCCGCCGCGGTGGAAGGAATAGATGGCGCCAAAGTTTGTCGCATTGATTCCTGAGACGCTCGAAAGGAAGGCCGAGTCATGGCGAGCCACGCCCCATACGACCAATGGTTGGCGTCAACAGAAGCCCCGTGGTAACGGTCGGGATGCCCTGCCTGCTCAATGAGCAATATGGTTGTCGACAGTCCGTCGGTAAGCTCGCGCAGTGCGGGTAAATGCTGCTCGCCCCAGTCATCGGTGTAGGGTGAACCCCAACAGGCATTCGGCTGACTGTCGATCGCCCCAACGGCTCGGTAATCGGTCAGGCCGAGATTGGCGTCTGGCCAGACTGTTTGTTGCGTAGTTAGACTTCCGTTGTAGGTGATCGGGGCCTTCAGAATGCGTGGGCCGCCTGGGCCGCTCGGGCAAAGGTGTAAATCGAGCCGCGTGCGTCCGACAGGCAAGTTCACCGCCGCCAAGACCGCTTGGCGAGAATCGATACGATCGAATAGCGCTTGCTGCTCGTGATACGGCAGGAGAGTTGCCCGCCACGAAAACGAAGCGTTTCCATTGCCCTGGGTCCGGAGACCTCCGCCGCGCGCCGGCCGTAGTTTCCAGTCGAAAGTTGCGGGGACCAGCGCGGGGAGGCAGTCACGATTTGCCGCGGCGTAATTCTGGACCGCGAGCGCGAGTTGTTTGAGGTGGTTGGAACACTGCAGCCGCCGGGCCGCCTCGCGGGCGGCCTGGACGGCTGGCAGCAGCAGTGCGATCAAGATCGCGATCACGAAGATCACGACCAGCAGTTCCGTCAGGATGAAAGCCGCGCGCGGTTTGCGAACCTGCGGAAACGACTCAGGGGTGCGGCAATCGGCGGTTGCCACAGTCGGCCGTGCTGGCCACGCAATGGGCGTCGGCACTATGAAGTTGCGGAGCTGATGGTTCCGCGCCGGACGAGAGTTCGGCCGCTGGCCGAGACGCCCTAAGTGAAAGCGTGATCCCGTGGGAGTGCGCCGCGCCCGCATGGCAGCCGCCTCCTAGTCCTGCGAGGAATAGCGAACTTATACAAATCAATCGTCGGTTTAACTCGCCTGCCAAGGGTGGTCAATCATAGTCTTCCGAAAAACAGCAAAAATATTCATTCGCACGTAAATAATGAGATGCGACGTGACGGTTGAACGTCGCCTTACGGTGATACCGGTAAACTTCACTCGCTGGCTGCGGTTTGGGGCAACGATGCCAAGTCATCCGGCTCGACCTGGACCTCGGCGAACTCGTTCGCTGGCGAGCTGCGAGTCTTGAGTGGCAACGCAGTTCTCGACTCCCACAGAGTCAGCGACTTCAAGTAGTCCGGAGGCAGGTCGATTTCATGATCGGGCCGGATACCGGCTCGGAAGGCGGGGCTGCCATTCAGCACCGCGAAGACGACTCGTCGATCACCGAAATCGGCAAGGGTCATGCCACGCAGAATGGGCCACCATGATGCGTTGTGCCATTTGCTCTTCGTCAGCAGCAGCGTGTTGTTGGCAAACTGCAGCGTGGCGTTGTAGCGGGCCAGATAACACCGACCAACGTTCGCTTCCCACCGTGTCCCGCCAACCTGATCAAAGAGCACATCCGCATGGCGAAACCCGTCTACCGCGAGATAGGCAAACAAGCCGCTCGAGTTCGTTTCGATACGCCCCATCATGACAGTGGTTTGGTCGGCGTTGATGACTGCCAGGTCGCGCTCGAGAAGTCGGTCGACGAGATCTTTTCGCAAGACCGCTTCTTGAGTGTTGCCCGTGTCGACCAGGCACGCGCATTCCTCGCCGCACACATCGGCCGTGATGAACGGCAGCGGCAGGCAACGCATGGTCGTGGGAGTTGCCGTTGCGCCGGCAGCGTGTCTCGGAGAATCGAGCGTCACCCGGCCTTCGTCGTAGTTCAGCGACAGAGTGACTCGGGAAAGGATGTCCATTCCGATGACGCCGTCGACAGGCCCGCCGAAAGCGCGCGCGAAGTCGTCGAGATCGTGGCAGACGACTTCCAGTCCGGCGCCGATCTGAAGTGATCCGACGGAAGCCAAGGGCAGACGATAAATTTGGAAGCCTCGCTCCACTCTTACCGCGTCGCCCAACACCGATCGATGCGGCTCATTGAGCGCTGTATGTTGGGCGCCCGTGTCGAGGATGCAGCGGTAGTCGACGCCGCCGAAGGAGAGGATCCCGAACGGCATCCGCTCGGGCCCCATGGGAAACGAGGCCAGCGGTTCTTCGATCGTTGCCGTCGCGGTCTGAACGGGGGCGGCCGGCCACGCAGGTGCAGTCTCTGTCGATTCCGTGAACGGCGTCGTTCGACGGATCCAGTATCCGCCAATCACGCACGCCACGGCGAGAGTCAGAAATCCTAAACGAGCCATGGGATCTGCTCTTGATCGCTCGACTTTCTGATGCATGCGGTCCGTAGCGGCGGGACAGATGTCGTTGTTATGCCGTGCGAGATTCTCTAACGTCGCCGAGCGCGCTGCGAATCGCGAACAGGCAGGCAAGATTTTCGCCCGATGGCATGGGCGCAGTCCAGACCAGTGAGCGCGCAGGCAAGAAGCCTAACAGATCAGAAAGGCCGAGCCGAATCACGCCGATTCTTGCGGCTGTCCCCACCGATTGTGCGCGAACTACTACACGCTATCTGGCCGCGAGGTTGTGCATTGCAGAGGGGCAAGGTTGCGTGGTGCTCAAAGAGCGCCAGCGGCAAGCGAGAGAGCGGCTTGCCCAGAAAGAGAACCGCCCGCTCCCTCTCCCCAAACGGAGAGAGGAAGCGGGCGAGATGAATCGGCATCACTCGGGGAAGAGCTTCGTCGACAGGTAGCGTTCGCCGAGGTCGGGCAGGATGGTGACGATGAGCTTGCCGGCGTTTTCGGGGCGGCGGGCCAGCTCGAGGGCGGCCCAGGCGGCGGCGCCGCAGCTAATGCCGCACATGAAGCCTTCGAGGTGGGCCAGGCGGCGGCTGGTTTCCATAGCGTCGTCGTCGGTGACGGTCACCACGTCGTCGATGATCGCAACGTTGAGCGTGTCGGGAATGAAGCCCGCGCCGACGCCTTGAATGGTGTGGCGGCCTGGCTTGAGGGGCTCGCCGGCGCGCTTCTGCGTGATCACCGGGCTGTTGGTCGGCTCCACGGCCACGATCTTGACGCCGGGCTTACGCTTCTTGAGCACCTCGCCGACGCCGGTGATCGTGCCACCGGTGCCGACGCCGGAAACGAAGATGTCGACCGCGCCGTCGGTGTCCTTCCAGATCTCTTCGGCCGTGGTCTGGCGGTGGATCTCGGGATTTGCCGGATTCTTGAACTGCTGCGGCATGAACCAGTTTTTGTTCTCCGCCAGATACTCCTCGGCCTTGCGGACCGCGCCCGGCATGCCTTCGGCGGCCGGAGTGAGAATGATCTCGGCGCCGAGCGCCTTGAGCAGCCGGCGGCGCTCCAGGCTCATGCTCTCCGGCATGGTGACCTTGAGCTTGTAGCCGCGAGCCGCGCAGACATAGGCCAGGGCGATGCCGGTGTTGCCGCTGGTGGGCTCGATGATCACCGTGTCGGCCTTGATCTTGCCGTCGCGCTCGGCGGCGTCGATCATCGCGCGGCCGATGCGGTCCTTCACGCTCCAGAGCGGGTTGAAGCTCTCGAGCTTGGCCACGACCGTGGCGCCTGCGCCCTCGGCGATCCGCCGCAACCGCACGAGCGGGGTGTGGCCGATGCATTGGGGGATGTCATCATAAATGCGACCGCGAACGCCGGCTGTAGACATGACGATCTCTGCGGAGAATTTGGGATCGGGAAGCCAAGACCTGGGAACCGGGCAGGCAAACCCAAGGAGTCGGCCGGCAACTCGGCACGCCGCTCGAGGGATGACGCAGAGGGGAGGCGGCGAGCTACGGGCCGCTCCCGAGAGCGGGCAAACTCGGCCGATTCTCCGCGTTTCCGCGTTGCTTTCCGTCGAGGGCAAGTCGCGCGGAGTATAGCAAATGCCTGGGGGGGCAACAACGCGGGGCGGGCTGTGTGGGCTGTTGCGTGGGCGGCTTAGGCCTCGGCGATGAGCTGAAACATGCCGCGGGGCCCTGGTTCAACGCGCGGTTTGAGGCCTGCGGCGGCGAACAGGTCGCATGCCTGGCTTGGCTCGAGCCGCAACTTGCGGTAGCTGCTGACCGTGGTGACCCAAGCTCCGCTCGCGCGCTCGTGAAGAATGTCGTGTACCTGCACGAAGTTGGGGTGCTCCTCGAGGAAGCAGGTGAGGATACGCGAGTCGTCGCTGCGGACCGGGATGAAGCGCGCCTCGGCGGCCGGGAGGCGAGTGTAGTCGCGGAACGTGGCGACGAATCGCCCGAATGGCGCTAGGAAGGTGGCCACTTGGTTGGCCAAGGTCTGAACTGCGTCTAGGTTTGGCAGGTGGGTGAGTGTGTCGCCCATGCAGACGATGAGGACCGCCTGCTGGCCCGCCGTGAGGTAGCTGGGGAACTTCAGCAGATCCGCGCAGTGTGCCTCGACCGGGAGCCCGCTGCACAGGCTTCGCAGTTCGCGGAGTAGAAGCTCAGAGGAATCGATGGCTAGGACTTGAAAGCCAACGCGCCCCAAGGGAATCGCATGCATGCCAAAGCCGGCGCCGAGATCGATCGCCAAGCCAGGCGATCCACGCAGCTCACGCAGGTCGGCCTCGCCTGCGGCAAACGCTGCGTCCGCGCCGCCGGCCATCCAGAGGTAGATGGGCGCGAGGTGCTTGGCGTAGTGCTCGGCAACGGTGGCCATGCGCCCTTCCAATGAAATGGTCGGTTAGCGTTGCGGGCTCGTATCCGCCGGCGCCGCCACGGCCATTTTTACCGTGGCCACGAGTTCGTGATAGTCCGACGAGGCGCCGGTGAACATGCCAGAGATCGGCATGACGCCGCGGGGATGGTTGCTGACGCCGGCGGCCACGTGTTCGGTTCCGGTGATGCGGTTCACTGTGGGGTCGAAGCCTTGCCAGCCGCCCAGCGGGAAGTAGAGCTCGACCCAAGCGTGCATCGCCGCGCGGCCGGCCGCGGAGGCTGCGCAGTCGAGATAGCCGCTGACAAAGCGGGACGCGAAGCCAAGCTGGCGGGCGGCGTCGAGCATGAGCGTGGACAGATCCCGGCACGAGCCTGACTGCAGCCGCAAGGTTTCGGCCGGCGTTTGCACACCGCGCTCCGAGCGGCGCTGATAGCGGATGCGCTCATGCACGCGGTGACCGAGCGCAAGCATTACCTGCTCGGCGTCGTCTAGACTGCCAGGCAACTCCTCTGCCTGCAGCCAGGTGCGCACGGCGGCGATGTCGTCGGGATAGGCCACGGCCTGATAGGCCGCGGCGACCGTAGTTTCGAGCGCGTCGTAGAACACGGGATACGGCGTATGCAACGGCGGATGGCCGGTCGGGCGCGGAAACGGGGGCGTGTGAAGGATAAGTACATCGCTATTGATCTCGAGTTCGGCCGCCTCTTCGAGAAAGTCGACGACGCCGACCGAATTGCCAAAGACATCGCGCGTCCACACCAGGACGTGGGCTGGCCGGATCTCGAGCGACATGCGTTCTACATGTACGTCGTGCCCTTCGCGTGGGCGAAGCACGAGCCGATGACGCCCAAAGCCGACCGGCCGATGATAGCGATAGAGCGAGCGGTGTTCGATGCGAAGCAGAGTCATGGCTGCATGCGCTAGCTCGCCGCGGCGGCGGCGTCGAGCGAAACTCCTTTTTGCCCAATCTGCTTGCGGCCGAGCGGCGCGAACTTTTGCTCTGGCAGCACTTGGCAGTCGACCTGCATCAGCGTGCAGTTGACGCGGCCGAAGATGCTGGCCACGGCGGCGTCGGCCGCGTCTCGCCCCGTGGCGATGCGGACCAGGCCGTTCAGCGGCGCGAGACGCGTGGCGTCGAACACGAGCCAACGCCCGCCGACGTAGCACTCGAAGCAAGCATGAAAGTCAGGTGGCTCGAGCTGATAGGCGTAGCCCGTGAAGTAGCGCGCCGGCACGCTCAACGCTCGGCAAAGCGCGATGCCGAGATGGGCGTAGTCTCGGCAAACTCCGGTGCGCTGCGTCACGGTGTCGTAAGCAGATGTCTCCGAATTCGTGCTGCCGCGCACGTACTCGACGTTCTGGTTGATCCAGTCGGCGATCGCCATCACCTTGTCGAAGGGATGCTGGATCTTGCCGAACAGGTCCCAGGCCAGCCGCCCCAGGCGGTCCGATTGGCAGTAGCGACTGGGAAACAGAAACGGGATTACGCGACGATCGAGCGCCGCCACCGGCATTTGCTCGAGCTTGCGGGCGGGCACCAGCTCGTGGCTGACATCGACCGTGGCGTTGTACTGGATCGCCAGCTTTTTCTTGCGCCCGGTGTCGAGCCGCACGAAGCGGTTCTCGCCATTGTCGGCCAGGAACTCCTCGACCTTCACATACGGCTCGACTGAGAAGTGCTCCTCGAGAATCGTTTGCGAGGGGGTGCGCTGCGCATGAATGTTGAGGATCAGCGTGGACGGCTGGGCCACGTCGTACTCGAGGCGGCCAGAGACTTGGAAGCGCATGGGTGTTCGAAAGGGAGTGCGAAACCTTGGAAATGGCCGAAATGGCCAGCCGATGTTCCGCAAACACCATGCCAAGTGGGGGGCGAGCTATTACCCGCCGCATAACGATCAGCCGTCGAACGCTGCCCGCAGCATCGCCAAGCTCTTCGGCACGCCGGTGGCCGGGTCTTCCTTACCTTCGAACTCGAGCGACACGTAGCCTTGGTATTTGTGCTTGGCGAGCAAGGCGGCGATGCGGGGATAGTCGAGGTCGAGCGTGTACCACTCGCCGCCGCCGTAGTAGGTCTTGGCCTGCACGAGCACGGTGTGGGGCAGCAGTTGCTCGAGCTTCTCGTAGGGATCTTCGAGAAAGTTGCCGGTGTCGAGCGTCACCTGCAGCCAAGGAGAATTGATCGCCTCGACGATCTTGAGCACTCCCTCAGGCGTGCGGCCCAGGCCCCAGTGGTTCTCGAGACCCAGCAGCACGCCGCATTCGGCCGCTTTGGGGAGCAGCTTTTCCAGGCTGTCGATCACCCAGGCGAAGCCCTGCTCGTCGGTATAGCCTGGCAGGTTGGGCTCGATGCCGCGATTGGACATCAGATCGTCGAACGACTTGGTGGTGTTCCAGCGGCCCGTGTTCACGCGAATCGTGGGGATACCGAGCTTGTAGGCCAGCTCGATGCAATGCAGCGTGTGGTCGATGTTCTTCTGCCGCTCGGCCTCGTCGGGATAGACGAAGCCTTGGTGCGTGGAGAAGCCGCAGAGGTCGAGCCCGTGGACAAACGCAAGCCGCTTGAGCTGCTGTAGATAGCCATTGTCCTCGCTCGCCATTTGACGATGGAGGATCTCGACGGCGTCGAAGCCCATGGCCGCTGCCTGTTCGATGCAGCTTTCGATGGGCACGCGTTCGCCGCGGAAGTGCCAGAACGAATAGGTCGACACGGCGAAGCGCGTGCGACGCTTGGCGGGGGCGGCTTCAGCGGCCCGAGCATGCTGGGGGGCGGCGAGCGCCAGGCCTGCGGCCAGACCGGTTCCGACGAATCCACGGCGAGTGACAGACATCTGAGGGCGACTCCCAGGTTGTGCAAACGAGAGTGCCCCGAGAGGCCGCCCGCCTAACTAGCGAGCAGCTTGCCGACGCTGTCGAGCAGCTTATCCATGGCAAACGGCTTGCGAATGTAGTCGTCGACCCCGAGCATTTCGGCGTAGGCCTTGTGCCGGCTGCCTTCGTTGGCGGTGATCATGATGATCCGCATCGGCACCGGGCGGCTGCGGCGGAGCTTTTCGAGCACCAAGAAGCCGCTCCGCTTGGGCATCATCATGTCGAGGATCAGCAGATCGGGGTCTTCACGCTCGGCGAGCGCCAGGCCCTGATTGCCGTCGCGGGCGACGATGATCTGATAGCCCTTCGATTCGAGCGCGAACCGCATCGACTCCACGATCTCGTGATCGTCGTCGACGAGAAGAATGCGCTTGGCCGCCGGCGGAGGGCTCGACTCGGACATCAAATTCTCATCCTGAATGAAACGCGCTCAATCGATTCGCCTGCGCCGCCCTGCACCGGTCGCCAGAGCCGCTGCCAGCGCGACTCCGGCCCATGACTCGCCGCGTCAATCGCCCCGCAGCTTGATTCCGTGCGCCGTCAACTTCTCGCGGACCTCGTTCAGGCTTGTCACGCCGAAGTTCTTGCACTCGAGCAGGTCGTCGCCCGTGCGCCGCACCAGCTCGGAGATCGTGTTGATGCCCAGGCGGATCATGCACTTGCGGGCACGCACCGAGAGATTGAGATCGGCGATCGGGCGATCCAGGAGCGCTTGCTCGTCGGGCGAGAGCAAGGCGGGCTCGAAGACCGGCTCGGGCGCCCGCTTCTCGTCGGCGAACTGACCGAGACGCAACCCCTTGGCGACTAGCATCTCGCGGATTTCCATCAGCGAGGTTTCGCCGAAGTTCTTGCTCGCCAGCAACTCGCCTTCGGTGGTGCGGGCCAGGTCGCCCAGCGTCATCACGCCCATCTTCTGCAGGCAGTTGCGGCTGCGGACCGAGAGTTCGAAATCGGTGACAGGAATGCTGAGCACCTGGCTCATGCGATCGCGGCGGCGCTGGGCGTCTTCGTCGACGAACATGTCGCCCGAGGCCTGCGCGTCTTTGAGGAACAGCTTAGCGCGGGGGTGATTGGGAAACACCTCGAGGATGCGCTGGTAGCAGTGGGCCGCCCGCTCGAACTGATTGTGGTCCTCGTAGAGGATGCCTAGGTTCAGGAGCGTGCCGACGTGTGCGGGGAACTGACCGGCCGAGCGCTCGTAGTATTGCAGGGCCAGGTCGTCGTTGCCGCGGCGATCGTTTTCGAGGGCCAGGCCGAACAGCGCGCCGGGATGGCGGCCATCGGCGGCGACGGCGCGCTCGAAGAGCGCGGCCACTTCTTGCGGGCTGCCGTTGAGCAGGCCGACGCAAGCGCCCCGTTGATACAGGTATTCGGCGGTCTGCTCGATGGCGCCCGACAGGTTGTCGAGCGTGGCCAGCGCGGTTTCTGGATCGCCGGCGTAGCGCTGCGCTTCGGCCTTGGCCACGGAGCAGGCGTTAGGGTCGTAGCCTCCCTTGGCGGCCGTGGCATAGGCGTCCATGGCGGCCGGGTACTGCTCGAGCGCGAAGAGCGCCTTACCCAAGTAAAACTGCGCCAGACCCCCGCCGTCGGCGTTGCGGAGCGTGTCGGCGGCAGGTTGGAAGCGGCCGAGCAGGTAATAGCAAACGCCCAACCGCACGGCGGCCGCGGGACTGCGGTCTTCGCGAGTTTCGAGTTCGGCCGCCGCTTCGCGGAGGAGCCGATAATTCGAAAAGTCTTGCGAGATCGCGTCGGTGATCTGTTGGATCTGCGCGGGCCCAAAGGCGCCGCTCGAGACCACGGCCTGCTTCAAGTCGAATTCCAAACCCTGTGACACTGCCGCGTACTCCCGCGTTCGATAGGCTAAGGCTTGCTCGTCGGCCGACGAAAAAGCGAACGATGCTCGGCGAAAAAGGCGCTCGGCGACTTGCAGACGATCCCGGATAAGGGACCATCTAATCCGGAGGGTTCAAGAGGCCGGCAGCGCCGGCGCATAGAGCGGCCGCAAGCGCATCTGGAAAATATACCCAACTTGGGCCGTTGCGAAAATGGCTTCCCGGCAAGACTTAAGCAACGCAAGGCTCCGTTTGCCCGCCGAGACCGAAGCGGCCTTGAGTGAAAACCGACTCGACACTGCGATCGGTCGATCGACCGATCGTCGCAAGCTGTTGGCCTGAATTGCCTTGCGAGCCTACTTGGGAGTCGTCGGCCGCGCGTCGTCGGTCGTGCGGTCAGCCCAGCGGTTGTTGCTCCGTTTTTCGAGCGCAGCCAGTTCCCCCTCGGCGTTCAAGAGCTGTTCCGACAGATTGCGGGCGTGGACCTTGAGATTCTCGATCTCGGCGGTCTGTGCCCGCGTTTGCTCGACGAGCGCCTGATTGTGGTTCTGCACGGCGACGAACTCCTGCTTGGGCACATACTGGCAACCCAAGCCGGCGGCGCAGAAACCACCGAGCGCGAGCAAGCCGCCCACGCGAATAACTCGCAGCATGATTCGACTCCTTTCGAATCGCCTATTGAATCCGACGCTTGGGCTACATGCCCAGCATGCCGAGAACGGTATCCATCAACGTTTTGTTCACCGACATCGGACTACCCCAGGCGCCGAGGTTCCGCATCAGGTCGAACATCATCATGCCGGTCACGAGCAGCAGCAGAGCGCCCATGATGAGGAAGGTCATTTCCAGACCGCCCCAGGGGGCTTCTGCCGCCAAGGCCGATGAGCCCACGGCGCCGACCGGCTGCAAGCCGCCCGCAGCCAAGCCGCCGGCGGGGCCTGCGCCCATGTCTTCTTCGAGCATCGAGGCCATGGCCGGCTCGCCTGAGGCCGCCAGCGCGCCTCCCATATCGGCGAAGTCCTCGCCGCTGTCGAGAGCAATGACCTGCGAACCCGACTCCGACGGCTCCCCTTCCACTTCGGAAAACGGGGTGAGCTGAAAATCCTCGGCCGAACTGAGCGGCGTCGGCTCGGGGGCGATGGCCCGCGAGTCATCGGAGAGGATGAGTTGGTCGTCGTCGAGGTCCGACGAGAGGGCATCGCCGTCGTCGAGGCCGAGCGGATCGTCGCCGCCCAGCTTGAGGTCGGCGCTGTCAGCGTCGGACAGGAGTTCGATGTCGCTGTCGCCCGTGTTCAGGGTCAGCTCGCTTGCCTTCGACTTCGACTCCGGCTTCGACTTGGGGGCGTCGTCGGCAAGGCCGAGCATTTCGTCGTCGCCGAGGGCCAAGTCGTCGCTCAAGGAGATTTCGTCTCCGAGCGAAATGTCGTCGTCATCGTCGTCGCCCGCTTCGGCGGCCAAGGCGGCGTAAGGATCGATTTCGGCGGCATCGGCGCCGCCAGGGGCGAGCTCGAAGCTGTCGTCCATGGCGACCGACGATGCGCTTGCGGCCGCAGGGGCCGGTGCAGGTTCGCCTGCGTCGCTGGCGGCCAAGCTGAGGTCGTCGTCATCGCCGAGCGAGAGATCGTCGCCGCTGGCGAGCGAAAGCTGGCCTAGATCATCGTCTCCGCTGAGCGACAAGTCGTCGCCCAGCTTGAGATCATCGTCGGCCGAAAGCGAAAGGTCATCGTCGGCGAGGCCACCGATCGCGGAGCCATCGGCCACCGGCGCGGCGTCGGCGCTCGAGAGCGACAGGTCGTCGTCTACCGAGAGCGAGAGATCGTCATCGGAAAGCGAGAAACCGTCGGCCGGGGTGACCGCCAGATCGGCCGCAGATCCAGGAGCTTCGCCCGGCAGGCCGAGATCGTCGTCGAGGCTCAGGCCGAGCTCATCGGAATCTCCCGAGACCGGCAACGGCGGCGGAACCGCGGCAGCGGGCGCCACGCTCGGCTCATCGTCGAGAGAGAGCGAAAGATCGTCGTCAATTTCGCCCAGGCTCAGGTCATCTTCCGACTGGCCGCCGCGATTGGAGCGCTCGCGGGCCAAGCGTTCGATGTCGGCCGCCTTGAATTTCCAGCTCGAGCCGTCGCGGTAGGCAGAGATGCCTAGTTGCTGGCGGAGTTGATTCAGCTCGTCGGGCGAAATGCCCAGCATGCGAGCGGCTTCGTCCAGAACCAAGTATGTGACCGCCATGGCGCCTCCCAATCCCCCGACCTGTGGCCGGTAAAGGACGCGCCGCGGCGGCGTCCAGGGACGACTTATTTTCGTTCCACCATCGTGCGCACTTCCTGCGGCAGCGGAGACTTGCCCTCGAAGTCTTCGATCTGCAGGTCCCAGTGAATTCTACGCACGCTCTTCAGCTCGCATTGGCCGGTCGTCATGTCGATGTGGTACACCGCGAGGGTCCGTTCCCGCGAATCGATCACCGACACCTGTTGCACGTTTCCGTAGACCGCGGTCAGAGCCAACAGCTCTCCCGCAGCCCCGGCGCGCGCTACAGGGGGCCGAGTGTCGCTCGGGCTGCGATCCCCCGATCCCAGGGTCACAGTTGCGGCCAGAGCAAACAACGCCACGACGGCCAAAGCCCATCGCATCGCACAACCCTCCATGGGACAAGCGACTTACGTCGCACAGTCTTCCTAGACTTCTTATTCTAAAAGCTCGAAATCTCAATTCAAGTCAAGCAGGCGCTTGATTTTGCGGCTCGGCGCGGTGGAGCAGGCAGCCCCCGACGATCGCCGCAACGCCTTTCGTGTCAGGTATTTAGCAAACAACTACGACAGCGTAATCTTCCAGCGAGCCGAAGCCTTTCGAGCGCCGCGCGAAGACTACTGACTCTCTGCCCTGCTCAACAAGGCCAGCTTGTCCCCTAACTCTCACGCCCCAGCAGGCCTAAACTAACAGGACGCCGTTCCCTTGCGAGTCCTGTTTGATGACCCAACATTCTCCCGCCGCGGTTGGGCTGCTGCTCAGCGGCGGTCTGGACAGCGCGATCCTACTCGGCGAACTGCTCCGGCAAGGACGAACGGTCTGGCCCCTCTATGTGCAATCTGGGTTGCACTGGCAAGCGGCCGAACTCGCGGCGTTGAAAAAGTATTTGGCGGCCCTCGCGTCGCCAGAGCTCCGCGAACTCGCGGTCCTCGAGCAACCGCTGGCCGACGTGTACGGTCGGCACTGGAGCGTCGAGGGGCAGGGCGTGCCGGATGAAGCCACGCCAGATGAAGCGGTATACCTGCCAGGCAGGAACTTGCTGCTGACGATCAAGCCGGCGATCTATTGCCAGTTGCAAGGCGTTTCGGCGCTCGCGCTGGGCGTACTCGGCTCGAATCCCTTTCCCGATGCCGGCGAGGCCTTTTTCGGACTGCTCGAGCAGACGCTCTCGCAAGCGCTGGGCACGCCGTTCGAGATCCTGCGGCCGTTTGAGCGGCTGCACAAGGCCGCGGTAATGCAGCTCGGCGCGAACCTGCCGCTCGAGCTCACGTTCTCTTGCATCGACCCTCGAGGCCAACTGCACTGCGGCCGCTGCAACAAATGTGCAGAGCGCAAGGCCGCGTTCGCCGACGCTGGACTCAATGACCGCACCGTGTATGCGAATGCTTCGCTCCAGCCGCCCAGCAACGGACAGGCGCCGCAGCCCGGCCGATCGCTTCCACCCCAACTTCGCTAGCGAGTACCCATGTACCTAGTCAGCCGCGAGATCGACTTCTGCTACGGGCACCGTTTGCTGCAGTACGACGGGAAGTGCAAGCATCTCCACGGACACAACGGCCGCGCCATCATTTCGCTGGCGGCGGAGCAGCTCGACGAAATCGGCATGGTGATCGACTTTACCGACATCAAGCGCGTGGTCAGCCAGTGGATCGATGACAACCTCGACCACCGCATGATCCTGCACCGCGACGATCCTTACGTGCCGGTGCTGCGCGAGCTGGGCGAGCCGCTTTATCTAGTCGACGCCAATCCCACGGCCGAGAACATTGCCCGGCTGATCTACGACTGCGCGGCGGGGCACGGCTTCCCGATCATCGAAGTGAAGCTGTGGGAGACGCGGAACTGCTATGCGACGTACCGGCCGTAGACGCAGGGTGGAACGGTGTGGCCAGGCCGTTTTCCGCCGGTCATTGACCGAGCGCTAAACGCGGACTTCCGCTTGAGTGCCTAGGGCCGTGGAATATTGCTCGCGGATGGGAACGACGATCTCGGCGATGAACTCGTCGACCTGCTGCGGCGCGCGG
>JAESFN010001011.1_pt1 | contig 16141 bp, 11 predicted proteins | sample 9269411 | NCBI WGS metagenome assembly JAESFN01 (sample SAMN14505399, study PRJNA617100) | algae metagenome | isolation source: Iphinoe sp. HA4291-MV1 and co-occurring heterotrophs from trail next to... | place: USA: Maunawili Falls, Hawaii | collected 2009-07-25
CGCCGTTGATACGGGTGTCGGGATTGCAGCAACCTCCGGTGTCAAAGTAGACGTTGGAGTTGCTCCAGGGCACGTGGGCCTGGAACGAACGGTTCGGTTCGGCCCAGAACGCAGACTGGTCGCGGGGTTGGCTGTCGGCGCCCCACTGCCAGAACGAGACCGTCACCGCGTTCTTGTCGGCGATCGAATCGAACGCACCGAACAGGCCGGCCGAGCGAACGGCGACACTGTCGCTGCCGTCGAACACCAACGCGCGGTCGCCCGCTTTGCCCGAGGCACCACCCTTATCGTCGGTGTACTTGGCGCCGATGATCTCGCCGTGATTGCCCTTGCCCGACTGGTCGAGAGCCGCGGCCTGCTCCGACTGATTGATGTTGTTGAAATCCCAGTAACCCAACAGGTCGGCGCGGGCGACTTGCGTCAGCCCGACAAAACCCGTTGCCAGCGTCAGGGCAACTGCCCAGCGCTTCAAGTTCAGACTCATCGTTGGCACCTCTCGAGGGAAACGGAAACGCGAATGGGGACGCATCTCTCTGTTCAGGAGTGCCTACTTCTCCGTTCTGCCGACAAGCGCACCGATGTCGCCGGGCGCCGCGCCGGGCTCGCCATGCCAGTAGCGAGACTCTGAAAACACTTTCTCCACTTAGGTTTATGCGCGAAGAGCGGCGGCAACGCCTGCGTTCCGAGGGCAGGCAGTCTTTAACCGCAATTCGCCGACTTTTCCCCCTGTCCACAGGGGGGAAAGAGGGGGGCGTTGGGCAGTAGTGTAGACAGGTTTTAACGATAATGCAAAAGAAAACTATAGTGAGGCTGTTCCTTTTTTCTGATTTCCGCAAAAATGATTCGCATGCAAATAAAAAAACCCCCGCAGCTCTGGCGAGCTACGGGGGCCGAGGAAGTCTAGGAATCGCAGGGAAAAAACGCGGATCAACGACGCTTGCGGAGCGTCGCGACCAGCCCGACCAATCCCAGAACCGCCAACAGGCAAGTCGAGGGCTCCGGCACCGCCACGTCGGCAGCCGCCGACTTGCCAAAGTTCTCCTTGAGAATGCCGAAGTCGGTCAGGTCGACCTTCTTGTCGCCGTTGACGTCACCCGGCAGCCCGCCATCCCCCCCGCCGACACCCGTCAGCGTGGTGTTGATCACGGTGCTTCCGCCGACCAAGCCTTGGCCGTCGGCAACCGTCAGACGCAGGTTATAGGTCTGGCCCGCGCCGAGCGTGAACCCGAGCGGCACATTGGCCACTTGGTCGCCAACCGAAGTCTGGCCGGCAGCGCCGACCGACAGGTCCTTGGCAATCGTGCCCAGCGGCACGAGGAACTCGTACGAAACTCCCGGCAGTTTGCTGCGGAAGAAGTCTTCGTCCACGGTGTTGAAGCCGGGATATCCGGTGCTCTCGCCGTCGGCATTGTCTTGCTTCTCACCGGCGTAGTCCCAGAGGAGGCGGAAATTGTCTCCACCGCCCCCTTCCGCTCCGCGGAAGTCGATCGAATACCAGCCCGAGGCCGCGAACGTCTTCGTACCAACGGCGCCGCCCGCCGCGGCCGAATCCCAGCCGGTGGCGGTGTTGTCGTCGATCAGCACTTCGCCATCCACAGAGAGGAAGGCGTAGTCGTCGTTGTGGTCGCGGAACGTGTACGTGCCGGCTGCCGGAATGAAGATCTCACCCGAGAAGCGGGCCGAATAGTTCTCGTGATTGCCGACCCAACCGGTCTGCGCGGGGTACTCCGGCGCGGCCGTCAGCCCCGAGTCGAGCTTGTTCCAACCGTACGAGACGGTCGGCACGCGGAACGCGGGGAAGTCGGGAAACGATGCCGAGTTGGTGTACTGGCCTGGGGCAGGCGTCGCCGCGCTCCAAATGGCGGAAGTGTTCCAGTTCGGTCCGTCGAACCACTCGACCGCCAGACCAGGCTGGTAGTCGGTATCGGGAGCGACGAGGGTCTTCGAGACGACCTGGCTGACCGACCACTTGGCGTCGTGAGCGACCGGCGCGCCGGTGCCAGCGTCGGCGACGTAGGCAGCGCCGACAAGGGCATTGTTCGCCCCGAGCGCCAATCGCCCCGCCGGCACGGGAGGAGTGTAGGTCGACACCGTGGGCAAGTTGGTCTCGACCGCGCGCACGCCCGAGTTGAACAACGTCTCGACCTGGGTCGGGGTAAGCGCCTCGTCCCAAATGGCGAAGTCGTCGTAATCGCCCTTCGAGAAGTTGCCGCCATTGCCCGAGCCGAGCCACAGTCCGGTCAGCGGGCCGTTCATGGGGGCCGTCGCTTCAGTGCTCGAGAGCAGCTCGACGCCGTCGACATACACGTACTTCTCGGAGCCGTTCTTGACGAACACCCAGTGGCTCCAAGCGCCGGAGAGCGTGGCGGGGTCGCTTTCGCCCGAAAGGCGGTCTTTGGCGTCGCAGATGCAGCCTCCGGTGTCGAAGTAGACGTTGCCGTCGCCCCAAGGCGCGTGCGCTTGGAACGAACGATCCGGCTCGGCCCAGAACGTCGATTGGTTGAGCGGCTGATCGTCGGACCCGTACATCCAGTAGCTGACGGTCAGTTGGTTCTTTGCCGGAATCGAATCGAAGGCGCCGAACGTGGCGCTCTGCAAGAACACCGAGTCGTTGGTTCCATCGAGCGTGAGGCCTCGGTCGCCTGCCTTGCCCGTGTACCCGCCCTTATCGGCGGTGTAGACAGCGCCTCCCTGAATCGTTCCGTGGTTGTTCTTGCCGCTTTGATCCAGCGTCAGGCTGGGGGCCGGCGTGTTGGTTGCGTTGAAATCCCAGTAGCCCAGCAGGTCGGCCAGCGCGAGCCGCCCGCCGCCGGAAACTCCGGCCGCCAGCAGCGCCGCTACGGCCCAATGCCTAAAGCGCTTCGTCATGGGTGACACCTCTGAATGAATTGAATGCGAACTTGAACGGAGAGCGTCGACGTGCGGCCGCTGGTCAGCGGTCGCCGGCGCCCCGGGGGCAGCCGTCGATGCGAATGGTTTCTTGATTGGCTCGCACGGAGCTCGCCGTGCGGCCGTGAGCGGCCTAGCGCCCGCGCTTGCGGCGCGCAGCGGCGGCCAGGATGGCCATGCCCAGACCGGCGAGCATCCAGGTCGAAGGCTCCGGAACCGGAGTGCCCGCGGGGGCGCTCTTGCCGAAGTTCTCCTTGAGGATGCCGAAGTCGGTCAGGTCGACCTTGTTGTCGCAGTTCACGTCGCCCGCCAGGGTGCAACCCCCCGTCGATTGACCGGTGAACGTTGCCTCGACCGAGGTCGGCGAAGGCAACAAACCCTGCGGATCGTTGACGGTGAGTTTCAACGTGTAGGTCTGGCCCGCCGGCACGGAAAAGCCGAGCGGCACCGTGGTCGCGGCGTCGCCGACCGAGGTCACGCCCGCCACGCCCAGGGGATAGTCGCCGGCGACGCTGCCCAACGGGATTTCCGTTGAGTAAGACACGCCAGGCAACTTGCTGCGGAAGAAATCGGCGTCGATCGTAAAGAAGCCCGGATGGCCCAGGCTCTCCTGATCGGTGTCGTTCTGGGCGGCGCCGGCGTAGTCCCACAGCAGCCGGGCGCTATCGGTCGCAGCCCACTGTGCGTGCAGGAACTCGACCGGATACCAGTGACCCTGCATGCCGAGATGCGTTTCGTCGGACAGCGTGAACGCCTTCGAGGCGACGCCGCCGCCGGGAGTCGTTTCATCGGTGGTTCCGTCCCAGTGAACCCAATCCGTGTCCTCGATCAGCACCTCGCCGCCAATCGACAGGCGAGCATAGTCCTCGTTGTGATCGCGGAACGACCAAGTGCCGGCAGGCACGAAGATTTCGCCCGAATACCGGCTCGAGTAGTTCTCGAGGTTGCCCGCTGGCAAGCCGGTTCCCGGCGCCTGCGGATACTCCGGCGCGGGATTCCCCTGCGGATCTTCCTTGCTGTAGCCGTAGGAAATCGTCGGCACGCGGTAGTTGTAGAAATTGGGCACGTTGGCCGCGCTGTTGTAGACGCCCGGCGCCGGGGCGTTTGCTTGCCAAGAGGCGCTGTCGGCCCAAGCCGGATCAGTCCAGAACTCGACGGCCAGGCCCGGTTGATAAGCCGTGTCGGCCGCAATGAGCTGCGTGGTCGAAATCTGGCTCACCGACCAACTAGCGGCAGTGCCGGGAATCGGCGTCGTAGTGCCGGCCGTGGCCAGGTAAGCAGCGCCGACCACTTGATTGCCCGCACCGAGCGCGAGCTTGGCAACCGGGGTGGGCGGAGCGTACGTCGTGACGTTCGGCAACCCGGTCTCGAGGCCACGAACACCACTGGTGTAGAGCGTGTCGACATCGGCTGCCGAAAGGGCCTCGTCCCAGATGGCGAAATCGTCGTACTCGCCCTTGGAGAAGCCGTCCGTCGCGGTGCTGCCAAGCCAGATGCCCGTCAGCGGACCGGCCATCGGAGCCGTCTGCCCCGTTGCGGTCAAGAACTCCTGCCCGTTCAGGTAGATGTACTTGTCCTCGCCGTCCTTGACGAACGTCCACTGATTCCAGGCGCCCTTGAACGAATCGGCCTCAGCCGCGCCGCTCAAGCGCGTATCGGCGCCACAGCAACCTCCGGTGTCGAAGTAGATGTTCGAGTCGCCCCAGGGCACGTGGGCCTGGAACGAGCGGTTGGGTTCGGCCCAAAAGGCCGACTGCGACCGCGGCTGATCGTCGGAGCCGTACATCCAGAAAGAGACGGTGAGCTTCTGATTCTCGACGATCGAGTCGAAGGCCCCGTAGGTAGAGCTCTGGAGGAAGACGTTGTCGCCTGTGCCATCGAGCAACAGGGCACGGTCGCCTGCCTTGCCAGAGTAGCCTCCCATGTCGGAGGTGTAGGTCGCGTCTCCCTTGAGCCCGCCGTGATTGCCCTTGCCGCTCTGGTCGAGCGTCAGGCCGGGGGCCGCGGTGTTAACGGTGTTGAAGTCCCAGAAACCCAGCAAATCTGCCAGCGCCAAGCGAGCCCCGCCCCATAGGCAGAGCCCGAGCGCGGCGATTGCAGAGAATCGCCTAAAGCGCGTCGTCATTGGTGACACCTCTCGTGAGTAATTTTGGCGCAGCTCCGAATCGGAACTGCACGCCGCGAAACAAACGCTACGTGGACCCGCTACTTCGAACGGGCGTCGTAGGCCAGGCGCCGCCACAGCGCCTTAGCTAGTCGAATCAAAGCTCCTTTACCAAGAAACGAAGAATAGGACGATTGAGGTCATAGATCGCTTAGGTCCACCTTCTCGCCATCCTCTCGATGGCCCAGGCGGCGGTGCAATTGCTTGTCGATCGCGTAGCTGATCGAGCGCACCGAACTGTCGCAGAAAGACATGTTGAAGGCGCCCACGTGCGCGCTGCCAAAACTGAACGGATCCTCTAAGCCGGAGCGATCCTGCAGCACTACTTGCACGGGACGCACGCGCGTCGTTCGATGATTGTCGTTATTGAAGCCGCAGTACATGTTCTCGTTGTCGGCGCCGTCGCTGCCATTCTCGTACGAATCGACGTTTAGATACTTCTCGCCGATCAGGTACGTGTTGCTCGCGCCATCGAGCACGTCGCCCACCCGAATCTCCGAACGCATAAAGCAGATGCCTGTGCGGTCTTTCATATCGGGCCAGGTGCCCAAGGCGGTCATCTTGTCGCCAGCCGCCAACGTCTCGGGACCATTGATCTCCCAGCCTTGCGCAGGATCGCCGCAATTGGCGGCGTAGTCGCTGCGGGCAACCTGAGTAACGCGGGAAGCGTTGTAAGGCTGAGCACAGGACGGGCAATTCGGATTGATGGCGTAGGGCCGCGCACGCCGCCTTGTGGGGCATTGCTGCATTGCCAGCGGAGTCTGAATCCGTTGGGCGCTGGCGTCGTTCTTGGCCTTGCCGGTGAGCCCCTTGCCCAGGTCGTGGAGCGCCTGCTGTTCCATGAACGGAAGGAGCGCATAGACCCAGCCCCCTGGCTGTTCGCGCCCACTGCCGCGATCCGGGTCGCCCACCCAATCCCAGCCCCAACCGCCGGACGGAAACCGCTGTTGGCGATCGTGATGCAGGTGCATCGTGAGCGCCTGCTGTTTCAGGTTGTTGGTGCATTGCACGCGCCGCGCCGACTCACGGGCCGCCTGAACGGCCGGCAGGAGCAGCGCGATCAGAATTCCGATGATGGCGATCACGACCAACAACTCGACGAGGGTAAAACCCCGGCGATTCGCTGGAACAACGGGCAATTCGTTTCTCATGATGGACTAAAACCCCGCGCCCAAGCCAACTGGCATGCCATCTTCGCGATTGGCGAGATACTCGTGAATCTGCGGATCGATCGAGTAGGAAATGGACTGCACCGATCCATCGCACATCGCGGCTTGAAACCGCCCCGAGTGGGCGCTTCCAAAGGCCGAGTACTCTTCATAGCCCGGCCGATCCTGCAGGGCCGGTAGATTCTTATTGGCCCAGCGGTTCACGTCCCAGTCGTGCCCCTGATACATGCTGGTGTTGTCGGCCCCGCCGCCTCCGGTCTCATAGTCCTCGACGCGGAGGTACTTCTCGCAGGCGAAGTAGGTATTCGTCGTGCCGTCGGTCACTTCGGCCAGCCGAACCTCACTGACCATGTGCGAGATGCCGGTTTGCTGGCTCCCCCAAGCGGGCCAGCCAGACCAGTTCGGGTTTTGCCCCGCCTCGACATTCGGGGGGCCTTCGTAGGTCTGCACGATCGTCCCGGAATTCGCCGCATAGTCCGTGCGGGCATGTGTCGGCACGACGACTGCATTGAGCGAGTGATTGGGATACGTCGTCGGATACGCGATCGAACGGCGCCGAGTTGGGCAGTTGAAAAACGAGATCGGCGTCTGGCACACTTTGCCGGCCAACGTCTTCTTATTGTTGGCCGAGTCGCCCTTGCCAAGATCGTGCAGAGCCTGCTGCTCGACGAACGGGAGCAGGTTATAAATCCAGCCTGCCGGCTGCGATTTACCGAAGCCACGATCGGGATCGCCCACCCACTGCCAGCCCCAACCACTGGAGGGAAAGTGCTTTTGTGAGTGTTCGTGGACCATCGCGCCCAAGGCGATCTGCTTGAGGTGATTGGTGCATTGAGTTCTCCGCGCCGCTTCGCGCGCAGCTTGAACCGCGGGCAGCAGCAGCGCGATCAGGATCCCAATGATGGCGATCACCACGAGCAACTCAACCAACGTGAACGCGGTGCGTTCCTTCGGGGCGCAGCAGCGACCCGAGCAGCAATTCGACATGCAGCACGCCTGGATAGCAAGGACGGAGGCTACTAGCTTTGAACGAAGCGGGTGAGGAGGGCTGTTCCGTTGCTTCGATCAAAATGCCAGGGTGGGTGAGGATTGGTTCGTACCAATATTACCAGCGGCGACGCGCCCCGCAACCCTTCCATCAGGAAAAAGGCCGAAGCTCGTTCGACCTTTGCCTAGGAGAATCGCGCGCGTGGCGGCGAAATAGCTATCGCGCTGGCCGGCGTTTTACCGCATAGCCGTACGGGATCGGCCAGGCTGGCTCCTCGCCAAGTTCCTGTTGAGCCTTGAGCGCCCAATAGGGCTCCCGGAGCATTTCACGCCCCAAAAACACGAGATCTGCGTCGCCCCCGGTAATGACTTCGTTGGCTTGCTGAGCTTCGGTGATCAGCCCGACGGCGCCCGTCGCAATGCCGGCCTCGGCGCGAATCTGCCGCGCAAGCGGCACCTGAAACCCGCGGCCCACGGGGATTTTCGCCACCGGCACGATCGCGCCCGAAGACACATCAATCAGATCGACGCCCAGCTTTTTGAGCCGCCGCGCGAGTTCCACCGACTGCTCCACGTCCCAGCCCCCTTCAACCCAATCGGTGGCCGAAATGCGGGTAAATAGCGGCAGTTCGGCCGGCATCAGCGACCGTAGCGTCTCAGCGACTCGGAGCGTCAGCCGCATGCGATTTTCCAGACTGCCGCCGTACTCGTCGGTACGCTGATTGGCCAGCGGCGAGAGAAACTCGTGCAGCAAGTAGCCGTGCGCGGCGTGGATCTCGAGCACGCGGAAGCCGGCCTTCAGGGCCCGTCGCGCCGCCGCGGCAAAGGCTTCGACGAGCGCGTCGATGCCGGCCTGATCCAACGCGGTGGGCACGGGGTCACCGTCGTTGAACGGCAGGGCACTGGGGCCAATCACTGGCCAGCCCCCTTCGGCGCTCGTCTTCAGGCTGTGACCGCCGTTCCAGGGAGCGTCGCAACTTGCCTTACGGCCGGCATGTGCCAACTGAATGCCCGGCGCGCAGCCCATGCGTTCGAGAAACCGCGCCACGCGAGCCAACGGCTCGATATGGTCATCGGTCCAAATCCCCATGTCGCCCGGGGAGATGCGACCGTCGCGCGTGACGGCCGTAGCTTCGACAAAGATCAGGCCTGCGCCGCCAACCGCGCGGCTGCCGAGATGAACCAAATGCCAGTCGTCGGCCAAGCCTTCCTCCGCGCAGTATTGGCACATCGGAGAAACAACGATGCGATTCCGCAGCGTCACCCCGCGAATCGTCAGCGGGCTGAGCAGATCGACCTGCGGCAGCTCACGGTCGTGGTGAGCACCCGCGGTGCAGCCGGGGGTGGCGGAATCACCAGGGCGATTCTCTGGCATAGCGACGAAATCTCCAGCGAACGAAGAAAAGCGGATCGCCCCTATGGTACCGCGGACAGCGCCGCGGGCCAGTCGTGCTTCGCGCGCATGCGTCTTGATGCGACGGCCGCGACGTCCTACCAGCGTCCGGCATGCGCGCCGCCGTCGACGGCCAAGGTTTCGCCGGTGACGAACGTGGCCCGCTCGAGAAAGAGCACGGCATCGACGATTTCCTGCACCTCCCCCAGCCGCCCGAGAGGTTGCAGCGTGACCAGGTCCGCAAGCGCGTCGGGCGAGTGCATGGGCGTGCGGATGATGCCGGGGGCGACCGCGTTGACGCGGATCTTCCGGTCGGCGTATTCAATGGCCAGAGCGCGAGTCACTGCGTCGAGCCCGCCCTTGGTGAGCGAGGCCAGCGCCGAAGGCACGCTCTTGATCGGCACGCGGACGAGCGAGGTCGTGAAATTGACGACATGCCCCCCGCCTTGAACCAGCATTTGCCGAATGGCGTGTTGGGTCACATGGAAGAACCCGCCCAGGTTCAAGTTGACCACGCGCTGAAACTCTTCTGCCGTGTAGTCGGTGAACGCGTTCGGAACAAACATGCCTGCGTTGTTGAGCAGCGTGTCGACGCGGCCAAAGGCGGCGATCGCTTGGCCCACGACCTGCTCTGCCACGGCGGGATCGGAAATGTCGCCGGCGATCGCGAGCAGGTCATCCGAGACATGGGGCTCGATCGAGCGGGAATTGGCCACCACCCGAAACCCGTGATCCAAGTAGCCGCGAACCAGGCCGGCGCCAATGCCTTGCGAGGCGCCCGTGATCACGGCGACTTTGCGTTGATCGTTCATGAAGAATGTCTGAAAGTTGAAGGGCTCTCGGGTCAATGGGCGCCGCAGCCTGGCGTCGATTCGCTCGAAGCCAAGCACTCGGCACAGAATCGGTTGAGGCGAGGCCATTCGACTGCCGTAGGGTCTGTCCGTCAACTTCGCATGTGTCCGCAGGCCTGGCAGCCTGTAGTCTGACCCTTGGCGCGAGGTTAGGATCACCGTTTTACGGGAGGTGCCCCATGACGGACGCGGCGGCGTTTTTGGCTGAGCATCGGCGACTGACTCGCCGTTACTTCTTGTCGATCGGCGCAGGCGGGCTTGCCGCCGCGGCGCTATCGCCCAACATCGGCTGGTCGACCGAGCCGCCGGCCGAGCCAACCGCAACTCCCCCGGGCGCCGCGCCCGCCGACGAAAGCGACGAGGTGGAGCTTGGCGCCGGCATCACGCTCGCGTCGTACCTCACGCGCGACGCGAAGTTCTACGATGTCTCTCGCGGTGAACCGCTGCCGCATTCGCTGCCAGAAGAAAAGCGCCTTCAGGTAGGTCTGACGCGCGATACGTGGCGGCTCGAAGTCGAATCGGACGCGGATCATCCGGTGCGGCTGCGCAAGCCCCTGACGAAGGCGAAGGGAACGGCGCTCGATTTCGCTGCACTATTGGACCTCGGCGAGCGGCATGCCGTGCGGTTCGTCAAAGCGATGACGTGCCTCAATCTTGGCTGTCCTTTGGGCGTGGGGCTGTGGGAGGGAGTGCCGCTGCGTGAGGTCGTATGGTTGACGCAACCCGACGACGAGCTTCGCCGCGTCTATTTCGACGGATATCACAACGAGGTTCCCGAGCAGTTGTTTCGCAGCTCGCTGCCAATCGGCCGCGTGTTCGAAGACCCATTCGATCTGCCGCCCGTCATCCTCTGCTACAAGTTGAACGGCGAATGGCTCTCGCCCGAGCGCGGCGGACCGGTGCGAGTGGTCGTGCCGGAGCACTACGGTTTCAAGTCGATCAAGTGGCTGAATCGCGTTGTGCTGACCAACTTGCCGCACGCGAACGACACCTACGCGGAACAAGGCAACGACATCGACAGCCCGATGAAGACCTTTGCGGCCACGATCGACCCGCCGCGCAAGTTCAAAGCACACGAGCCCATTCCCGTGGCGGGGTACGCCCAAGTAGGAATGGGCGGGCTCGCCAAGGTTCAGGCCTGGCTCGAGCCCGAAGGGGCAACGCGGCCCGCCGGCGACCGCCACTTCAACTCGGCGCCTTGGCTCGACATGACGATCTTGCCGCCTCCCGATCACTGGGGCGGCGAGTTGTTAGAGGGCAAGCTGCCGATGCCGACGCACGGTTTTGATACCGCCACCGGAAGGCCGCAGCGGTGGCCGCTGAGATTTGCGGTGGCTCATTGGGCAGGATTGTTGCCCGCCGCCCCGCCCGGCAAGTATGTGCTCCGCTGCCGCACGGTCGACGACCAGGGGCACGGGCAACCGCTGCCGCGGCCACTACGGAAATCCGGCCATGCCACGATCGAGCAGGTGACGGTCGAGATCGAGTAGCCAGCCCGTCGCGAGCGTCATCAGCCAGCAAGCTTGCGAGCGATCTCGGCGACGTGCTTGCCTTGGAAACGCGCGATGGCCAATTCATTCGCGCTCGGTTGCCGCGAGCCATCGGAGCCGGCCAACACCCCGGCCCCATAGGGAGAGCCGCCGGTGATCTCACTCATGTTGGTGATTTCTTGGCAGGAATAAGGCACGCCGACGATCACCATGCCGTGATGCAAGAGCGTGCTGTGGAAGCTGGTGATGGTCGTTTCTTGTCCGCCGTGCTGCGTGCCTGTGGAAACGAACACGCTTCCCAGCTTGCCGATCAGCCCCCCCTTGGCCCACAGGCCGCCCGTTTGGTCGAGAAAGTTCCGCATCTGCGCGGCCATGTTTCCGAAGCGTGTAGGCGTGCCGAAGATAATGGCGTCTGCCTCGGCGAGCTGCGCAGGTTGGGCCACGGGAATGTGGGCAAACGCCTGCCGCGCGGCCGCAGCGCCGGTGCGCGTTAGGGCCGCCTCGGGCACGAGTTCAGCGACTTGGAACAAAGACACCTCAGCGCCATCGACCTGACGAGCGCCTTCAGCCACAGCCTCGGCCATTTGGTGGATGTGTCCGTACATGCTGTAGAAGACGACCTGGATCTTCATGAGTGCTCCTGACAAGCGCGCTGCCGCAAAGAATGACTGAGTGCGCTCATTCGACCGCATTCGGCCGCGGCCCGCAACAAGGCTAGCCACTGCCGCGTCGCGTAGCTGCTTGGCTTGCCGATGGCGAAGGCGCAGCGTTATGTCAGGAACCGACGCCCCCCTATCTAGGACACTCTTTCCTGGCTGTGGGCGAACCGCCGCGCCCACAGCCGAGCGCAGCCTAAGGCACGGAGCCCACGCGGTCGAGCGAGTGCGCCGACGAATCCCTGCCGGCGTCACTCGTATCCGACACGGCGCGTTCTCCGTGCCGTTGCTCCTCGCGTGCCCCGTCTAGAAGGGGACGCGAACCGTCATGCCGCCTGAGCCCAAGAACAGGCTCGGGCCGCGGTTGTAGTAGTACGGCGGCGGATAGGCGTAGACCGGCGGCGCCGGCGCCACGTAGGGAACGTAGTAGGGCCGTGGGTAATACGGCCGGTAGTGGACATGGCCGTGCCAACCTCCGCGGCCAGGACCGCCATGGCCGTGATGGTGGTGATGACCGTGGCCATGGCCGTACCCGTGACCATGCCCATGGTGTCCCGGGCCGGGGGCGGCCTGGACCTCGGACACGGCGCCCAAGCCGAACACCGCTCCCGCGAGCACTCCAGCAGCCAACACGATGCGCTTCAACATGACTCCCTCCAAGCAATGCAGCATGACTTTGCAGTTGGCGTTCGGCCCCAGCGGCCGTTGCCGGATGCACCTTATTGCCACCGGCGTGCCAATCCGCGCAAGGCCGCGTTTTCGCGGTATTTCGTCTAAATTCGCCTTCAAGACAACGCCAGATGCCCCGCAACTGTCGTCAGCCTGACGGCTTGCGCCATCAAAGTGACTCGCCATGGATCGCAGCGGCATTTTTCCCCGGGCGGTGCTGGCGCTTGTGAGTTCGAGCAGGCCGCGTAATGATCGAGACCTATGACCCGCACCACTCCACTCGAACGGCAAACGCTTGGCGCTCTTAACCCTGCGGAGCGCGCAGGGCATCAGCTCGGTCGACTCAACGCACTGCTCGACACGATCCTGCCGGACAACGCCTTCTATCGCGCAAAGCTGGGCGGCGTCCGGAGGCCGTTGCGGTCCCTCGAGGAACTCGCAGCGCTGCCATATACGCTCAAGGACGAGCTGCTCGAAGTTCCCGAAGGTCAGATGGCGGCGAACCTGACGTATCCGCTCGAGCGCTACGTGCGCTTCCACCAGACCTCGGGCACGCGTGGCCGACCACTCATGGTGCTCGACACGGCCGCCGACTGGCACTGGTGGATGAACATCTGGCAGTACGTGTTCGACGCCGCGAAACTCGAGCCAAGCGATCGCGCACTATTGGCGTTCTCGTTTGGGCCGTTCGTCGGCTTTTGGTCGGCCTTCGATGCCCTGATCGACCGAGGGTGCCTTACCGTTCCCGGCGGCGGCATGAGCACGTTGGGGCGACTGGAGCTCATGCGCACGGCGGGCGTACACGTGTTGTTCTGTACGCCCAGCTATGCGCTGCACATGGCCGAAATCGCTGCGCAGCACGCGATCGACCTGCCGGCGATCGGCGTTCGCAAAATCGTGGTCGCAGGGGAGCCGGGCGGCTCGACGCCAGCGAGCCGCGCACGAATTGAAGCTGCCTGGGGCGCCGAACTCTTCGATCATGCGGGCGCGAGCGAAATCGGTCCGTGGGGCGCGCCCGCTGGCGCGGGGCGCGGGCTGCAGGTCGTCGAGAGCGAGTTCATTGCCGAGTTTCGCTCGCTGGCCACCGGCGAGCCGGCCGCCGAGGGGGAGCTAGCGGAGCTCGTGCTCACCTGCCTCGGCCGACCGGGCTGTCCGATGCTGCGCTATCGCACGGGCGATTTGGTGCGGCCGGTTTGGAACCACGACTTGCCGAACCGGTTTGTGCTGCTGGAAGAAGGAGTGCTCGGACGCGTTGACGACATGATGATCGTGCGCGGCGTGAACGTGTTTCCCAGTTCGGTCGAACAGATCGTACGCAGCTTTCCGGAAGTCGCTGAGTATCGGCTCACCGTACGCAGGGTGGCCGAGATGGACGAGCTCGAGCTCGAAATCGAAGACCGGCTCGAGGCGCCAGAACGCGTCGCGCACGAAGTTCGCACGCGGTTGGGCCTGCGCGTCGAGGTCCGCTGCGCCGCGCTCGGTTCGCTGCCCCGGTTCGAAGGTAAAGGGCGGCGGTTTGTGGATTTGCGTAGCGCAGGCAACTAGCCGTTGGGCAAGCCGCAGAGTTCTGTGCGTCCCATTTGCGCCTTTCCGAAGTTCCAGGACGATTCGACACAGTCAGCCGCCGAGCCGAACCGATATGCCTGACTGGCGGGCTGTGTGGGAAAAGGCGGTTCCCGCCCTCGAATCGACGCTGGATGTTGGCCCCTTCGCTCTCGGGCCATCGGACCTTTCGTGGCGAACCCACCGGAAGCAAACGCTGCCGACAACCGACGCTCGACTCGAACCAGCCCGCCGGGCGCACACCCCGGCGGGTTTTTTGTTGCGCCGAGATCCCGCGCGTGCTAAGTGAAGCCGCGGTTCGCATACTAACAGTTCGCGCCTTCAGATCGGCGCCATCCTCGACCCTGGGGCTTGCCATCCCCCTCCGGTGTGGCATCATCACGGTCTGCCACACTGCCCTCGTATTTATGCCGGTACCCCCACGTGCTCAGGCATCTGCACCACGAAATCGAAGTTACCGCGGACGAATGTTTGGTGATCCACTTGGATCGTCAGGCGCCAGTCTACCTATTGAGCCCGGCAGCGTATCGCGAGTTTCGGGCCAATAGAAACTACAGCTATACCGGTGGAACGGCCCGCACGTCGCCTCTGGTACTCAAGCCTACCTGTGCTGGCGTCTGGCACCTGATCATAGACCTGGGTGACCATGTAGGGCCGGTCGATCACTCGATCGAGTTCGTGCGCCTGTTGCCCGGCGCCAGTCCCGCAGACACCGGCTTGCCGCCGCAGCCTTGAATCCGCCCCTCAGTTCGATTTACTGTGATCGGCCTCAACCGCCGTGCCCCAGGCGGCCAACCTGTTCGACAAGCTGCCCAAGCGGCTGCGGCCGCAGGCCAAGGTCGCGCGAAGGTCGCCACAACCGCGGACCTTTCTTATTCCTAGCTCAACTCCACAACTTGCCGCTGGCCGTTCTTCTCTTTGGCCATCGCCCGAATCTCCTCGGTGATCTTCATCGAGCAGTACTTCGGGCCGCACATGCTGCAGAAGTGGGCGCTCTTGAAAGTGTCTTGCGGGAGCGTTTCGTCGTGCATCCGGCGGGCGGTTTCCGGGTCGAGCGACAGGCGGAATTGCTCGTTCCAGTCGAAAGCGAAGCGGGCGCGGCTGAGCGCGTCGTCGCGGTCGCGGGCGCCTTTGCGGCCGCGGGCCAGGTCGGCCGCGTGGGCAGCAATCTTGTAGGCGATCACTCCCTGCTTCACGTCGTCGGGCTCAGGCAGGCCCAGGTGTTCCTTCGGCGTCACATAGCAGAGCATGGCCGCGCCGCTCCAGCCGGCCAGCGCCGCGCCGATGGCGCTCGTGATGTGGTCGTAGCCGGGGGCGATGTCGGTGACGAGCGGGCCAAGCACGTAGAAGGGCGCTTCGTTGCAGACCTGCATCTGCCGCTTCACGTTCATGTCGATCTGGTCCATCGGCACGTGGCCGGGGCCTTCGACCATGACCTGGGTGTTCTTCTTCCAGCCGCGCTGAGTGAGCTCACCCAGCACGTCGAGCTCGGCGAATTGGGCCGCGTCGCTGGCGTCGGCAATGCTGCCGGGGCGCAGTCCGTCGCCTAGGCTCCAGGTCACGTCGTACTCGTGCATGATGTCGCACAAGTCGTCGAAGTGGGTATAGAGCGGGTTCTGCTGCCGGTGAACCATCATCCACTTGGCGATCAGCGAGCCGCCACGGCTGACGATGCCCGTAATGCGGTTCATGGTCAGCCCCAGATGCTCGAGCAACACGCCGGCGTGGACCGTCATGTAGTCGACGCCTTGCTTGGCCTGGTGCTCGACCATGTCGAGGAAGTGCTGGGGCCGCATGTCCTCGATGTTGCCGCCCAACTCCTCGAGCATCTGGTAAATCGGCACGGTGCCGATCGGCACGGGGCTGGCTGCGATGATCGCCTGACGGATGCCGTCGATGTTCTTGCCGGTCGAAAGGTCCATGACCGTGTCGGCGCCGAAGTGGACCGACATATGGAGCTTCTCAAGCTCCGTTTGCTGGTCGCTGGTGACGGCCGAGTTGCCGATGTTGGCGTTGATCTTGGTCCGGGCGGCGACGCCGATGCACATCGGCTCGAGCCGACCAGCGGCATGCACCTTGTTGGCGGGAATCACCATCCGGCCGCGGGCCACTTCGTCGCGAATCAGCTCGGGGGCCAGGTCTTCGCGGCGGGCCACGAACTCCATCTCGGGGGTGATTTCGCCGGCGCGGGCACGTTCGATCTGCGTCATCAGAGGGCGATCCTGCTCGAGAACTAAGGACAAACGGCGGCCAAACCTCGCCGTGCGAACAACACGAATCTGCCTGCTATGTTACCGGGCAAGGGCGGGA
>JAESFN010001012.1_pt1 | contig 16103 bp, 17 predicted proteins | sample 9269411 | NCBI WGS metagenome assembly JAESFN01 (sample SAMN14505399, study PRJNA617100) | algae metagenome | isolation source: Iphinoe sp. HA4291-MV1 and co-occurring heterotrophs from trail next to... | place: USA: Maunawili Falls, Hawaii | collected 2009-07-25
GCGGACCGCCCATTTGAAAGGACACCACCGTGACCATCCAGCGGAACTGGCAGGAACTCATCAAGCCGACCAAACTGGACATCGTTTCGGGCAGCGACAGCGTGCGCACGGCTTCGGTCGTTGCGGAACCGCTTGAGCGCGGCTACGGCCTGACGCTCGGCAACGCTCTGCGTCGCGTGCTGCTGTCGTCGCTCCAGGGCGCGGCCGTTACCGCGATCCAGATCGACGGTATCCTGCACGAATTCTCGTCGCTTCCCGGCGTGCGCGAAGACATTACCGACCTCGTGCTGAACGTCAAGGAAATCGCCCTCAAGATGGGTGGCGAAGGTCCGAAGCGTCTGACCCTCACCAAGCAGGGCCCCGGGGCGGTCGTTGCCGGCGACATCAAGGTGTCGGGCGACATCGAAGTGCTGAACCCCGAGCTGGTGATCTGCCACCTCGACGACGGCGCCGAGATCAACATCGAGTTCACCGTCAACACCGGCAAGGGCTATGTCCCGGCCGACAAGAACCGTCCCGACGACGCTCCGATCGGCTACATCCCGGTCGATGCGCTGTTCTCCCCGGTCCGCCGCGTCTCCTACAAGGTTGATGCGACCCGCGCCGGCGAGAGCCTCGACAAGGACAAGCTGACCCTGACCGTCGAAACCAATGGCGCCATCTCGCCGGAAGACGCTGTGGCCTATGCCGCGCGTATCCTGCAGGACCAGCTGTCGGTGTTCGTCAACTTCGAAGAGCCCACCAAGGAAAAGGCCCAGGACACGGTCCCGGAACTCGCCTTCAACCCGGCGCTGCTCAAGAAGGTCGACGAGCTCGAGCTCAGCGTCCGTTCGGCGAACTGCCTGAAGAACGACAACATTGTCTATATCGGCGATCTGATCCAGAAGACCGAAGCCGAGATGTTGCGTACGCCGAACTTCGGCCGCAAGTCGCTCAACGAGATCAAGGAAGTGCTCGCTCAGATGGGCCTGCACCTCGGGATGGACGTGCCGAACTGGCCGCCTGAGAACATCGACGATCTGGCCAAGCGCTACGAAGATCATTATTAAGCCGGCCAACACATAGCCGCTAACCGCCCGTCGTGAGACGCCCGGGCCTTAGGGAGTAACAAAATGCGCCACGGTAATTCGAACCGTAAGCTCAACCGGACCTCTGCTCATCGCAAGGCCATGTTCGCCAACATGTCGGCCTCGCTGATCAAGCACGAGCAGATCGTGACCACCTTGCCCAAGGCCAAGGAACTGCGTCCGATCGTCGAGAAGCTGATCACGCTGGGCAAGCGCGGCGACCTGCATGCCCGCCGCCAGGCCATCGCCCAGATGCGCGATGAGACCCAGGTGCAGAAGCTCTTCGCCACCATCGGTCCGCGCTACAAGGATCGTAACGGCGGCTACATCCGCATCCTCAAGGCCGGCTTCCGCTACGGCGACAACGCTGCGCTGGCGGTCATCGAGCTGGTCGATCGTGACGTCGACGCCAAGGGGCTCGACTCGGGTCCGGTCGAGGCACGCGAGGCCGACGACGAAGCCGCCGCGGCGTAAGCCGAGGTTATCGACAAAGTTCAAAGGCGGTCCGGCTTGTCCGGGCCGCCTTTTCGTTTGACCGGGGAATGTAATCCACGCCGTAATGGCCGAACTCGTTTGGGGAGAGTGGAATGTCTGATCAGGGCCTCATCCTCGTCACCGGTGCGACCGGTTTCGTTGGTAAGTGGACAGTGCTGGAGCTGCTGCGGTCCGGACATAGCGTTCGCGGCACCGTGCGCTCGCTGGGGCGCTCCGAGGAGGTGCGGGCCACGCTGGTTGCCGAGCTGGGGCAGGGCGCCCTGGACCGCCTGGAGCTGGTCGAAGCCGATCTGCTCGATGACAAGGGCTGGACCGAGGCGATGCAGGGCGTGGCGACGGTCATGCACATCGCCACCGCCATCCGCGCCGATGAGCCAAAGGATCAGAGCCTTGTCATCCGTCCGGCGCTCGAGGGAACGCAGCGGGTGTTCCGCTTCGCCAATGCGGCGGGCATCAAGCGCATCATCATGACCTCGTCGATCGCCACGGTCGGCTACGGGCACGGCCAGACCAGCGGCCGGCGGGTCTACGACGAGACGTATTTCACCAACCTCGACAACATGCGCTGGACCTGGGCCTATTGCATCGGCAAGACCAAGGCGGAGCAGTTCGCCTGGGCCTTCGCCAAGGAGCACGGCATCGGGCTCACCACGGTGCACCCGGGTGCCATCATCGGGCCGGCGCTCGACAAGGATGCCAGCATTTCGCTGCAGATGGTGTCGGGTCTGCTGAACGGTTCGACCCCAGCCATGCCGTCAAACGGCTTCTCGATCATCGATGTGCGCGACGTCGCCGCGCTGCACCTCGCGGCGCTCGACAACCCCGAGACCATCGGCCAGCGCTACCTCGCCACGGCCGAGTACGTACCGTTCCCCGAGGTGGGCAACATCCTGCGCGCTGCGCACCCGGATTGGAACGTCACCAGCAAGACCGTGCCGGATTGGATCATCAAGCTGATCGCGGCGTTCGGCGGCCCGGCTCGTCAGATCATCAACGACATCGGCAATGAAAAGGTGTTCGACGGCTCGAAAGGTGAGAAACTCTTGGGCCGCAAGTTCATTTCCGCCAAGGATTCGATCCTCGCCACCGCAGACAGCGTCATCCGCCTCGGACTGGTGAAACAGAAGACCGCCTGACGTGCCCACAACAGAGCTGATCGACGAACTCCGCGCCGCCGTCGGGCGCCGTAATCTCATTACCGGCGACCGGCAGACCGAACGCTACCGCCGCGGCTTCCGCTCCGGCGAGGGCGATGCCGTCGCGGTGGCGAAGCCGGGCACATTGCTCGAGCTGTGGCGCGTGCTCGAGGCCACCGTCCGCCACGACGCCATCGTCATCATGCAGGCCGCCAATACCGGCCTTACCGAGGGCTCGACGCCGAGCGGCCACTACGACCGCCCGGTGGTGGTGGTGAACACCCTGCGCCTTGCCGAGATCCAGCTACTCGATGGCGGCAAGCAGATCGTCAGCTTCCCGGGCAGCACGCTTGACAAGCTCGAGAAGCTGCTGAAGCCGATCGGCCGGCTGCCGCATTCGGTGATCGGCTCATCTTGTCTCGGTGCTTCGATCGTCGGTGGGGTCTGCAACAATTCCGGCGGCTCGCTGGTGCATCGCGGCCCCGCCTATACCGAGCTGTCACTGTTCGCCCGGATCGGCGTCGACGGCCAGCTGGAGTTGGTCAATCATCTCGGCATCGAGCTCGGCAGCAGCCCTGAGGAAATCCTCGGCCGCCTGCAGACCGGCAGCTACTCAGCCGAGGATGTGCTGCACAATGTCGGCCTCGCCTCGGACAGCGAGTATGCCGAGCGGGTGCGTCAGATCGACGAGCCCTCGGCCGCGCGCTTCAACGCCGATCCCAGGCGCCTGCACGAGGCGGCCGGCAGTGCCGGCAAGGTCGCCGTGTTCGCGGTCCGGCTCGATACCTTCGAAAAGCAGGGCGCCGAGCAGGTGTTCTACATCGGCACCAATGACGTGGGGGTGCTGACCCAGCTCCGTCGTGAGCTGCTCAGCCTCGAGGCATTGCCGGTGGCCGGCGAGTACATGCATCGCGACATGTTCGACGTCGCTCGTAGCCACGGCAAGGACACGTTCCTCGTCATCCAGCGCTTCGGCACCGAGGTGATGCCGACCTTCTTCAACCTGAAGGGCAGGGCGGACGCGACCCTCAACAAGCTGCCGCTGCTGCCCAAGCAGCTCTCCGACCGCGTCCTGCAGGGGCTGAGCCGGCTGTTCCCCGAGCACCTGCCACAGCGCCTGCTCGATTACCGCGACCGCTACGAGCACCACCTGATGCTCCGGATGTCGGGCGACGGTATTGCCGAAGCCGAGGCGCTCCTGGCCCGGGTGTTTGCTGACGGGGCCAGTGGCGCGTACTTCAAATGCACGCCCAAGGAAGGCTCGCAGGCCTTCCTTCACCGCTTTGCCGCCGCCGGCGCCGCCATCCGCTACGCCCTGATGCACGAGAAGACCTCGGGCGGCCTCCTGGCCCTCGACATTGCGCTCCGTCGCAACGACCACGACTGGTATGAGCGCCTGCCGGCCGAGATCGACAGCCAGCTCGAACTGAAGCTCTATTACGGCCACTTCCTTTGCCACGTCTTCCATCAGGACTACGTGCTGGCGAAGGGTGCCGATCCGCATCTGGTGAAGGACGCCATGCTGGCCGTGCTCGACCAGCGTGGGGCGCAGTATCCCGCCGAGCACAATGTCGGCCACGTCTATGCGTCAAAGCCGGAGCAGCAGGCGTTCTTCCGCGCGCTGGACCCGACCAACAGCTTCAATCCGGGGATCGGCGATGACTCGAAGCACCGGCACTATGCCGGCGATCATCACCACCACGACCACGCGCACTGAGATTCAGCGCACCAGATCCCAATCGTTGTAAAGCCGCTTGAGCTGACGCATCGAGTCGATCTCGACCAGCGGCAATCCGACGGCGCGGAGGCGGTCTCGATCGCGTTGCCGTCGCGTGGGCTGGACGATCAGTATCCATCGGATCATCTCCCATTTCAGGCTGTCCCGGTTGCCGGCCAGCGCGCCGACGCGATCCTTTTGGAACAGCGTCCGCCACAGGTAGCGGCGAAAGTTCGCCCAGTGGTGGTCATAAAGCAGGATGATCCCGGTGGCGCGGGCGAGCCGCTGCGGCATCAGGCTCGAATAGTTGCCGTCCATCACCCAGCGCTCGCTGAGGATGGCGGTATCGTGCAGCGCCTGGAACTCGTCATCCGGGCGTTGCACCCAGTTGGTGTCGGGCAGGTGCCGAAACAGGTCGACGTGGAACGGCTCGGCCCCGAGTTTTTTCGCCAGCGCGACGGCCAATGTCGACTTGCCGGAGTTCGACGGCCCGCAGATCATGATGCGTTCGCCAAGCGCCGAGAGTGGCAGCACGTCCATTTCAGCCCCCGATGTTGCAGTGGTCCCCGCATCCGGGGGAGCGGCTTATACTGCATCCGGCCCGGCGAAGCGAGATGCCGGATCGGTGGCACTGCGGATCGCCTGTTGCGCTGCACGCCGCTATAGATCGGGGCATGACCGACGTTTCGCGTGCCGCCGATCGGAAGACCATCAGCATCCTTGCAGCCGCCTGGCTGCTGGGCCTCGTGGCATTTGCTGCCATCTCTGCATGGCTCAGCATCACCGATGCGCAGCGGCAGCTTGACGGGCGCGGCGCCGAGCTGCAACGCACCATTGCCCAGGCCACGGCGCAGCATGACGCCCACCTGACCAGCCTCGCGACTCTGGCGATCGCCGGAGACCCGCCGCCAGTGGAGCTGTTCACCCAGCTCGCGGACAGCATCATCCGGTTCTACCCGCGTATCACCTCGATCGTGCTGCTGGCGGACGGCAGCTTCGCAGCCCTGGCGGCCAGCGGCGAGGGGGCGTCCGACGAGCAACGCCGGCAATACGCGAAGGTCGCGCCGTCTCTGCAACGTGGCACCTCCACTATGCTGGCGGGTACGGTACGCGCGGGCAGCTATCAGTTGCTGAAGCGAACCTCGGATGAGGGTGGGCGCTTCCTGATCGCCCTGACCATCGATGCGTCCCGGCTGCTGGACGATCCCGAGTTGCCGCCTGGTCTGTCGCTGCAGCTGGCTAAGGGTGACATGATCCTCGTTGACGATCGCTCGCCATCTGCCCGCGTCGGCGAGGTGACGCTCGCCGGATCATGGTTAGTGCCTAGCGCATCGCAGCCACTGTCGCTTCGCCTGCAGCAGCGCCTGACGCTGGTGGAGGTGCTGGCCCCGGGCCCATTGGCAGTGTTCGCGATCACCGCCCTCATCCTCGCGGCCGGCATCTACCTGCTGTTGCAGCAGCGCCGCGCGACAGCGCAAGCCCGGGAGCGCCAGCAGGTGCAGGAGAACCAGCTGCGGCTCGAGCATGCCGCCCGGGTCAATTCGATGGGTGAGCTGGCATCGGGGATCGCCCATGAACTAACTCAGCCGCTGACGGCGCTCTTGAGCCAGAGCCAGGCCGGCTTGCGGCTGGCCGAGCACAGCCCGCCGGATAACGTGGCGCTGGCCGGCGTACTCGAGGCCAATGTCCGGCAGGCGCGCCGCGCCGCCGACATTCTCGGGCGGCTGCGTGCCTATGTCAGCAAATCGCCGCCAGCGCCGCAGCCGACGGATATCAACCGCATCGCCGCCGAAGTCGCGAGCCTGCTTGGTGCAGACTTGAGGGACAAGGCGGTCGGGCTGCAGATCACTCCATCGGGCGAGCCAGCCATCGTCCTCGCCGATCCGATCGAGCTGCAGCAGGTGCTTCATAACCTCGTTCGCAACGCCGCTGACGCCATTGAGGCCTCCGGCCGCGGCAACAGCGTCACCGTGGCGATCGCCACCGAGGCCGAGAGCGTGCGCCTCCGGGTCAGCGACAACGGACCGGGAATACCCCCCGAAGTGCTGCCACACCTGTTCGAGCCATTCTATTCCACCAAGCCGACGGGCATGGGCCTCGGCTTGCCGCTGTGCGAAACGCTGGTCGAGCGCTTCGGCGGCAGCATCGAGGCCGCCAACAATCCGGAGGGCGGTGCCAGCTTTACCGTGTCGCTGCCGCGCCATCGCGGAGGTGCCCCCCGATGATCAAGACCCCGGTCTACCTCGTCGACGATGATGAGGCGGTGCGCGACGCGCTGTCGCTGCTGCTCGGCACCTACGGCTATGCCGTAACCACCTACGCCGAGCCGACCAGCTTTCTCGCCGCGGCGGAAACGCTGCGCCCAGGGTGCCTGCTGGTCGACCTCAGGATGCCCGCCGTATCGGGGCTGCAGTTGCAGGAACGGCTCGGCGAGCGCGGTATTGACTGGCCGTTCATCGTCATCACCGGGCACGGCGACATCCACGCCTGCCGGCGCGCCTTCAAGGCGGGAGCAGTCGACTTCCTGACCAAGCCGATCGACGAGCAGGTGCTGGTCGAGGCGGTGCAGGCGGCGCTCGCTCGGCTGGATACCCAGCAGGAGGATGAGGAGGCGCGGCAGCTGCTGGCGAGCCTCACCGAGCGGGAGCGCGAGGTGCTCGATATGGTGAGCCGCGGCTGGGCGACCAAAGAGATTGCCGAGGCGCTGTCGATCTCGCCGCGCACCATCGATACCCACCGCGCCCATATCGCCGAAAAGCTCGGCACCAGCTCGGTCGCCGAGTTCGTCCGCATCGTCGCCGCGGCTGCCCGTCGGTAGCGCTACCGACCTGCCTCGGGCGGCTCACCGATAGTGACAAAAGCCGGAAGCAGACAGATTTCAGGGGTCAACGGCGCCATGCGCCACCAGATCCCCGGAGTATTCCATGCACAAGCTCTCCCTCGCTCTCGCCACCGTCCTCGCGCTCACTGGTGTTGCCAATGCCGCGACCCTCAGCGAAAAGAACATGCCGCTCGACGTCGCGAGCAGGCTCGCCCAGTCGGCCGTTGAGGCCTGCGCCGCCGATAAGTACAACGTCGCGGTCGCCGTCGTTGATCGTGCCGGCAATATCCGGGCGCTGCTCCGCGCCGATGCCGCCGGCCCGCACACCCTCGATTCCGCCACCCGCAAGGCCTACACCTCGGCCTCGACCCGCACCCCGACCGCCGTCATGGTCGAGAACATCGCCAAGAACCCGTCGGCGGCTGAGCTCACCACCCTCGAAGGTTTCCTGGTGCTCGCCGGCGGCGTGCCGGTGAAATCGGGCGAAGAGACGATCGGCGCCATCGGCGTCGGCGGCGCGCCCTCGGGCACCATCGATGAAGCCTGCGCGGTCGCTGCCATCGACGCCAATGCCGAGCTGCTGAAGTAAGCGGCTATCCACCGCAGCTTCGCTGCGGCTACAATGCGGGAAGGGCGGGGCGATGTGCACCGCCCTTTCGTTCGTGGAGGAGCATCATGGCCAAGGTTGTCATCATCGGAGGCAGTGGCCATGTCGGCACTTACCTCGTGCCCCGGCTTGTCGATGCCGGCCACCACGTCGTCAATGTCACCCGCGGCCACCGCAAGCCCTACACCCCGAGCGCCGCCTGGGGCAGGGTGGAGACCGTGCTCATCGACCGCGACGCCGCCGAGCATGAAGGCAGCTTCGGCACCGCCATTGCAGCGCTCGAAGCCGACATCGTCATCGACATGATCTGCTTTACCCTGCCGCGCGCCCAGCAACTGGTCGAGGCGCTGCGCGGCAAGGTGCAGCACTTCATCCATTGCGGCACCATCTGGGTCTACGGTCACAACACCGCCGTCCCCGCCACCGAGGACCAGCCGCTCAACCCCTTCGGCGAGTACGGTACGCAGAAGGCGGCGATCGAGAGCTACCTGCTCGACGAGGCTCGCCGCCAAGGCTTTCCGGCCACCGTCTTCCGCCCCGGCCATATCGTCGGCCCCGGTTGGGCACCGCTCAACCCGGCAGGCCACTTCAACACCGACGTGTTCTCGAAAATTGCCCGCGGCGAGGAGCTGGCGCTGCCGAACTTCGGTCTCGAAACCGTCCACCACGTCCATGCCGACGACCTGGCGCGGCTGATCATGGCGATCATTGCCAATCGTTCCACCGCCGTCGGCGAAGCCTTCAACGCGGTCTCGCCGCAAGCCATCAACCTGCGCGGTTATGCCGAAGCCATGTACCGCTGGTTCGGGCATGAGCCGAAGCTCAGCTACCAGCCGTTCGACGAGTGGAAGGTCGGACAGGATCCCGACGAGGCCAACGCCACCTGGGAGCACATTGTGCGCAGCCCCAGCCACTCCTCGGAAAAGGCGCGGCGGCTGCTCGGATACAGCCCGCGCTACTCCTCGCTGGAGGCCGTGCAGGAGGCGGTCAGCTGGCTTATCGCCAATGGCAAGGTGGCAAGTCCGCAAGACTAGTGAAAACGGCTCATGGCATGTGGTTGCTCAACACGAGGTGAGCCATGACCCAGAGCTACGAAGCCCGCATCAACCGCGTCACTGCCTACATCTACGAGCATCTCGACGAGCCGCTCGATCTCGAGCGCCTCGCCGATGTCGCCGCCATGTCGCCCTGGCATTGGCATCGCGTCTATTCGGCGATGCGCGGCGAAACCGCAGCTGCAGCCGTGCGCCGCCTGCGCCTGATGCGAGCCGCCAACGAGCTGGCTAACTCCGATGCGCCGGTTGAGGCGATCGCCAGGCGCTCCGGCTATGACAACGTCCAGTCCTTCACCCGCATTTTCGCCGAAGCCTACGGCATGCCTCCGGCCCGCTACCGCAGGGAGGGCAGCCATACGGCATTCAATCCGGCCCAGAACGGCGCCCCGGTTCCGCATTACGATGTGGAGGTTCGCCACCTGCCGGCCATGACCATCGCCACCGAACCGCACGCCGGCGACTACATGAACATCGGCATGGCGTTCGACCTGCTGTTCGGCCGCCTCGGTGCGGCGGGCCTCATCGACCAGAACACCCGCATGTTCGGTGTCTATGGTGATGATCCAAGCGCCAAGCCGGTGGACGAGCTGCGCTCGGCGGCGGCTGCCACACTCAGCTCGGTGCCATCAGGATTGCCGGTCGCCGAAACGCACGCCGGCGACTACGCCGTCCTCCGCCACAAGGGCCCGTACGCCGACATGCGCGCCGAGTACAACTGGCTGTTCGGCACCTGGCTGCCGCAGTCCGGCCGTGACATCGCCGATGCGCCGGTGCTCGAGGAGTATCTCAACAGCCCGCGTGACACGGCGCCCTCTGACCTGCTGACCATCCTCTACCTGCCGCTGGTGTGATCATGGCCAAGTCCTGGACCGACAAGCTCAACGCGCCGGCCGAGCCGGTGGTCAAACCCGCGCCCGTCAGCATCGCCGGCATGCGCGCCGGCCAGATCATGCTGGTACCGACGCCCCGGATGATTGCCGATTTCATGTCATCGGTGCCCTCGGGCGAGGCAGTCGACGTCCTGACGATGCGCCGGCAGCTCGCCGAGCGCCATCAGGCCGAAGTCACCTGTCCGATCTACACCGGCTACCACCTTCGCACCGTGGCTGAGGCCGCGCTCGAGGCGCATGCGGCCGGCATGCCTGTCGAAGCGATCACTCCGTTCTGGCGTGTCCTCGACGAGCAGAGCCCGACCACCGGCCGACTGCCGAATGGCGTCGCGTTTGTCGCCACAAGGCGCGCGGCAGAGCGCTGAGGGCAGGGGACGCGCGAAATTTTCTCCCTGTCCCCCTTCACTGTGTCATGTGGCTTCTCTAACAAGGGCCGAGCAATCGATTGCACGGACAAGGGGTCACGCACATGTCTACCATCATCGACATCACCGGCCGGCAGGTCTTCGACAGCCGCGGCAATCCGACCGTCGAGGTGGATGTGGTGCTCGATGACGGCAGTTTTGGCCGCGCCATGGTGCCCTCGGGTGCCTCGACCGGCGCGCATGAGGCCGTGGAACTCCGCGATGGCGGCAAGCCGTTCCTCGGTAAGGGCGTCACCAAGGCGGTCGACTTCGTCAACACCGAGATCTTCGCCGAGATCCAGGGTCTCGACGCGCTCGACCAGATCGGCGTCGATCGCGCGCTGATCGAGCTCGACGGCACGCCGAACAAGTCGCGCCTCGGCGCCAACGCCATCCTTGGCGTGTCGCTGGCTGTTGCCAAGGCCGCCGCAGAATCGAGCGAGCTGCCGCTCTATCGCTATGTCGGCGGGCCGAACGCCCATGTGCTGCCGGTACCGATGATGAACATCATCAACGGCGGCGCCCATGCCGACAACCCGATCGACATGCAGGAGTTCATGATCCTGCCGGTCGGCGCCGAAAGCATGGCGCATGCGGTGCAGATCGGCTCGGAAATCTTCCACACCCTGAAGAAGGGTCTCGCGGCCGACGGTCACAACACCAATGTCGGTGACGAAGGCGGCTTCGCGCCCAACCTCAAGTCTGCCGAGGCGGCACTCGAGTACATCGTCAAGTCGATCGAGAAGGCCGGCTACGCTGCCGGCAAGGACGTCTATCTCGGCCTCGATTGCGCCTCGACCGAGTATTTCAAGGGCGGCAAGTACGCCATGGAAGGCGAGGGCAAGACCCTGTCGTCCGAGGACAACGCCAAATTCCTCGCCGGCCTCGTCGACAAGTTCCCGATCATCACCATCGAAGACGGCATGGCCGAGGACGACTGGGAGGGCTGGAAGGCGCTCACCGACCTGCTCGGCAAGAAAGTGCAACTGGTCGGCGACGACCTGTTCGTCACCAACACCGAGCGCCTGCGCTCCGGCATCAAGATGGGCGTCGCCAACTCGATCCTCGTCAAGGTGAACCAGATCGGCTCGCTCTCCGAGACCCTCGATGCCGTCGATACCGCGCACCGCGCCGCCTATACCTCGGTGATGTCGCACCGCTCCGGTGAAACCGAGGACTCGACCATCTCGGATCTCGCGGTTGCCTGCAACTGCGGGCAGATCAAGACCGGCTCGCTCAGCCGCTCCGACCGGTTGGCCAAGTACAACCAGCTGATCCGCATCGAAGAGCAGCTCGGCACCTCGGCCAAATATGCCGGCCGCAGCATTCTGAAGGCCTGATCTAGAGCGAGATCAGGAAAAGTTGCAGACTTTTCCGGTTCGATCTCGCGACAACAAGCACTCGGAGCAGGAGTGCGATTCAACGAAACGCAATCCTGCTCCAAAACCCTGACACGCGGCGGTAGCTGAATCGGCTACCGTCGGGGGCATGACCGACCACCTTCGATTTGCGGGCCAGCCTGCTGCCACCCAGTCCGACGCGCTGCGCGACATCGTCCGCGCTACGCCGCTGCTGATGGATGTGCTGGAGCGACTGCCCGAGCTCGACCTGCCCGACGCCTGGCTGGTCTCCGGCGCCATCTACAACACGGTCTGGAACCACCCAACCGGGCGGCCGCCGCTCACCGGCATCAACGACATCGACCTGTTCTATTTCGACGCGTCCGACCTGAGCTACGAGGCCGAGGATCGCGCCATCAGGCTGGCCGATCGCGTCTTTGGCGGGCTGCCGCTGCCGGTGCAGTTACGCAACCAGGCCCGCGTGCATCTCTGGTACCCCGAGCGCTTCGGCGAACCCTATCCGGCGCTCTCCTCGTCGCGCGAAGCCATCGACCGCTTTGCTTCGCTCACCCACGCCGTGGCGGCGCGGTTGGACCGGGCAGGGGAGATCGAGCTCTACACCCCGTTCGGCCTTGATGACCTGTTCAGCTTCCGCATCGTGCCGAACCGGCGGATGAACAACCGCGCGACGCACGAGAAGAAGGCAGAACGGGCACGGTCGGTGTGGCCGGAGATTGTGGTGGAAGGCTGGTAGCGGCTGGCGCTGGCCAACGCCAACGCTGACTGAAGCAGACGGCCCCCTCCCGGCCTCCCCCATAAAGGGGGAGGTGCAGAGTCGAGGCTCTGTCTTCGATCGTGCCAAACACACCGGCAGGCACCTCCCCCTTCATGGGGGAGGATGGGAGGGGGCCGTCTCTCTCAGTCAGCGTGCCCGCAACCACCCGTTAAGCCGCAGTGAACTATAAAGGTCCGCATCCGAACCAGGCGAAGCTCGTCCATGCCCACCCGTTTGAAACGCCCTGCCTTCTGGCGCCATGTCGCCCTCGCGCTGGGCCTTGTCGCCTTCCAGGGTTACCTCGGCTATAGTGTGGTCACCGGGCAGTTCGGCATCGAGAGCCAGGACGTGCTCGAGGCCGAGATCGACGAGTTGGGCGCCAAGTCAGGGGCGCTGCAGGCCGAGATCGACTCGTTCCGTCATCGCATCGATCTGTTCCAGACCACCCGGATGGATCCGGATCTGGTCTCCGAGCGGGCGAGGGCGCTGCTTTCGATGGCGCAGGCGGATGATATCGTGGTGATGGTCAATCCCGGCACCGGTAAACCACTTGCCGGTTCATCCGCTGCGTCAACCACAGATCAGTTAAGCGGAATTATCGAAGACGGCATAGACTGATAGCGCCGTTTCTTCACATGCTACACGGATTCGCCTCCGTCACATTATTGCGCTAAGCTCCGCCGGTCAGCGGTCTTCGGGCCGCTTATAGTGATGCGGCTTATCCATATTTCGGAGCTCTCGCCCATGGCGCGTAAAGCGGCGGCCAAACCGGCCCAGTCCAATGTCCCCGAACTCAGCAAGGAACAGGAACTCGCCGCTTACCGCGAAATGCTGCTGATCCGCCGCTTCGAGGAGAAGGCCGGCCAGATGTACGGCATGGGCCTGATCGGCGGCTTCTGCCACCTCTATATCGGCCAGGAAGCTGTGGTCACCGGCGTCACCATGGCGTCGAAGAAGGGCCAGGATGCCCAGATCACCGGCTACCGCGACCACGGCCATATGCTGGTCATGGGCCTCGACCCCAAGGGCGTCATGGCCGAGCTGACCGGCCGCCAGGGTGGCTTGTCGAAAGGCAAGGGCGGCTCGATGCACATGTTCTCCAATGAGCACCGCTTCTATGGCGGCAACGGCATCGTCGGCGCCCAGGTGTCGCTCGGTACTGGCCTGGCCTTCGCTTCGAAATACCGGGGCGACAACACCGTCTCGATCTCCTATTTCGGCGACGGCGCGGCCAACCAGGGCCAGGTCTACGAGAGCTTCAACATGGCCAAGCTGTGGAACCTGCCGGCGGTCTACATCGTCGAGAACAATCGCTACGGCATGGGCACCTCGGTCGAGCGTGCCTCCGGCCAGCCGGATTTTTCGAAGCGCGGCATCTCCTTCGGTATCGACGGCGAGCAGGTCGACGGCATGGATGTGCGCATGACCTATGACGCGGCCAAGCGCGCCATCGAGCATGCGCGGTCGGGCAAGGGCCCCTACATCCTCGAGATGCTGACCTATCGCTATCGTGGCCACTCGATGTCGGACCCGGCGAAGTATCGTTCGAAGGATGAAGTCTCGACCATGCGTGCCGAGCACGATCCGATCGAGCAGGTGAAGCAGCGCATCCTCGAGAAGCGCTATGGCACCGAAGAGAGCCTCAAGGAGCTCGAGACCGAGATCCGCGCCATCGTGACGGAGGCTGCCGATTTCGCCACTTCCGATCCTGAGCCGGCGGCGTCCGAGCTCTGGACCGACATTTACGCTCCCGCCTGATCGGCGTCCCGAGCTTTCCCTTTCGATCTCCCGCTGGAGACCTCTGAATGCCCACAATTCTGATGCCCGCCCTCTCGCCGACCATGGAAGAGGGGAAACTCTCGAAATGGCTGGTCAAGGAAGGCGACACGGTAAAGCCCGGCGACGTATTGGCCGAGATCGAAACCGACAAGGCGACCATGGAGGTCGAGAGCGTCGACACCGGTGTGGTCAAGAAGATCATCGTCCCTGAGGGCACCGAAGGCGTGAAGGTGAACGAGCCGATCGCCCTGGTGCTCGACGAAGGTGAGAGCGAGGGCGACAGCGGTCCGCAGGCCGCGCAGATGAAGCCGATCGATGTCGCTCCGGTGAAACTCGAGTCGACGGATACCGTACCGGCGGCGCCGGCCGGTGTGCCGCCGGTCGCCATCCTCGAGGCAGCCTCCGACCCCGACCTGCCGGCAGGCGTCGAGATGGTCGAGATGACCGTCCGCCAGGCGCTGAACGAGGCGATGGCCGAAGAGATGCGCCGCGACAAGGACATCTTCCTCATGGGCGAGGAGGTGGCCGAGTACCAGGGTGCCTACAAGATCAGCCAGAACCTGTTGCAGGAATTCGGTCCGCAGCGCGTCGTCGATACCCCGATCACCGAGCACGGCTTCGCCGGCCTCGCAGTCGGCGCGGCGTTTGCCGGCCTCCGGCCGATCGTCGAGTTCATGACCTGGAACTTTGCCATGCAGGCGATCGACCAGATCATCAACTCCGCTGCCAAGCAGCTCTATATGTCGGGCGGCCAGGTTACCGCGCCGATCGTCTTCCGTGGCCCGAACGGAGCTGCAGCGCGCGTCGGCGCCCAGCACAGCCAGGACTATTCGGCCTGGTACAGCCACGTGCCCGGCCTCTATGTCGTCGCGCCTTACAGCGCCGCCGACGCCAAGGGCCTGCTCAAGGCGGCGATCCGCTCCAACAACCCGATCGTCTTCCTCGAGAACGAAATCCTCTACGGCTCGACCGGCCTCGTGCCCAAGGTCGACGACTACGTGCTGCCGATCGGCAAGGCCCGCATCGCCCGCCAGGGCAAGGACGTCACCATTGTCTCGTTCTCGATGGGCATGCGCTACGCCACCCAGGCGACCGAAAAGCTCGTCGCCGCCGGTGTCGATGTCGAACTGATCGACCTCCGCACTCTGCGTCCGATGGATACCAAAACCGTAATCGAGTCAGTGAAGAAGACCGGCCGCCTCGTCACCGTCGAGGAAGGCTGGCCGCAGGGCGGCATCGGCGCCGAGTTGTCTGCCGTCGTCACGGCCGAGGCGTTCGACTATCTCGATGCTCCGCCGACTCGCGTCACCGGCAAGGATGTCCCGATGCCCTACGCCGCGAATCTCGAAAAGCTGGCTCTGCCGAGCGTCGACGAGGTCATCGCGGCGGTGAACGCCGTGACCTATCGGAGCTGACCTGATGGTCGCCGACGCCGAGCTCGATCGGAAGTTTCTCGATGCAGCCTACGAGGAGGCCCAACTGGGCCTCTCCGAGGGCGGCATCCCGATTGGCTCGGTGCTGGTACGCAACGGCGAGATCATCGGCCGCGGCCACAATCGGCGCGTGCAGAAGGGTGATCCGATCCTGCATGGCGAGATGGACGCGATTCAGAACGCCGGCCGGCAGCGCACCTACAAGGATGTGACCTGCTACACCACGCTCAGCCCCTGCATGATGTGCACCGGCACCATCATCCAGTTCGGCATTTCCCGCGTGGTCGTGGCAGAATCGAAGAATTTCAAAGGCTTCCAGGATGTCCTGTCACTGGCCGGCGTTGACGTGGTGGATTACCACGAGCAACGCTGCGAGCACATGATGGCGGATTTCATCGAGAAGCATCCGCAACTCTGGAACGAAGATATCGGCGAGTAAGGCACCATGAGCATCAACATCACCATGCCCGCGCTCTCTCCCACCATGGAAGAAGGCAAGCTCGCCAAGTGGCACGTCAAGGAAGGCGACAGCGTCTCCTCCGGCGACGTGATCGCCGAGATCGAGACTGACAAGGCGACCATGG
>JAESFN010001013.1_pt1 | contig 16103 bp, 8 predicted proteins | sample 9269411 | NCBI WGS metagenome assembly JAESFN01 (sample SAMN14505399, study PRJNA617100) | algae metagenome | isolation source: Iphinoe sp. HA4291-MV1 and co-occurring heterotrophs from trail next to... | place: USA: Maunawili Falls, Hawaii | collected 2009-07-25
CTCTCGAGTTCTGGCTCGGTGGCCGCGCAGCAAGTTCGGCAAGCGGAGGCCGAGCTGCAAGAATCGCAAATCAAACTCCTTTCGGCCCAGCAAGCGCTGGCCAACTTAGGCCTGCCGGTCGCCGTAGGAGAGTTGCTGCACGTTTCGCCCGAAGAAGGCGCTCGGCAGCTTCGCTACCTCGGCATCCCCGGCGGCTTGGCCGCGGAACTCGAAGCGGCCAACTCGAGCGCCAACTTGTTTCCACTCCGCGCGCCACTGGCCGGAGTTGTGAGCGAGCGGCACGCGGTGCCTGGCGAAGGCGTTGAGCCGGCCGCCAGCCTATTCGCTATCGTCGACCCGCAGCAGATGTGGGTGCAACTCGAGATCCGCCAAGAAGACGCCGGCCTCGTGTCGCTCGGTCAGAAGGTGTTGTTCCGCCCCCATGATTCCAGCGGCAACCAGGAACTCGAGGGCAAGGTGACCTGGATCAGTGCGGCGGCCGATCCGCGTACTCGCACGGTCGAGGTGCGTGCCGAATTGCCGAACGACGAGGGCCGGCTGCGTGCCCGCACGTTTGGCGCAGGCCAAATCGTCCTCCGTGAAGAAGCGCAGGCGATTACCGTGCCGGCCGAATCGGTCCATTGGGACGGCTGCTGTCATGTGGTCTTCGTACGCGACAAGAACTTCCGCGATCCTAACTCGCCCAAGTTCTTCCACGTCCGCAAGGTGCGCCCCGGCGTGAAGCAAGGCAACCAAATGGAAATCATCGCCGGCCTCGTTCCAGGCGAACTTGTCGCAGCCGGCAACAGCGGCCTGCTGTCGGCCCAACTGCTGAAAAGCAACCTCGGCGCCGGCTGCGGCTGTACACACTAAGGTCATGTGAACCACGGAGACACGGAGGCACTGAGCAGACAGGCCGCCTCCTCTCCGTGTCTCTGTGTCTCCGTGGTTCAAAGTTTCTGACATGTTGAACGGAATCATTGATTTTTCGCTGCGGCATCGGGCGTTGGTCATTGTGGCCACGCTCGTGCTCGCCGTGCTCGGGTTGCTGTCGCTGCGTTTCCTCGACATCGACGCCTTTCCCGACACCACGCCGGTGCAGGTGCAGATCAACACCATGGCCCCGGCCCTCGGGCCCGAAGAGGTCGAGCAACGGATCACCTTTCCGCTCGAGCAGGCGCTCGGCGGTTTGCCAAAGCTGCAAACGCTGCGCTCGGTGTCGAAGTTCGGCTTCTCGCAGATCGTGCTGAACTTCGAAGACGGCGTAGACATCTATTTTGCCCGCCAACTTGTGAACGAACGGCTGGCTACGGTCGAGCTGGGCGAAGGCGTTGGCCGGCCGAAGATGGGCCCCGTGGCGACCGGCCTGGGCGAAGTGCTGCACTATGTGGTGACCGGTCGCGGCCACGATATCACCGATCTGCGCACGATCCACGACTGGGTCGTGAAGCCTAAGCTGCGCACCGTGCGCGGCGTGGCCGAGGTGAATAGCTGGGGCGGCTACGAGAAGCAGTACCAAGTACAAATCGATCCCGCCAAGCTCATCGCCTATAGGCTCACGTTCGATCAGGTCGTACAGGCGGTGCGCGACAACAATCAGAACGTCGGCGGCGGCACGGTGCGCGAGGGGACGCAGAGCGTGCTCGTGAAAGGTGTGGGCCGCACGAACACGCCTGAGCAGATCGCCAGTATTGTGATCGCGGCTCATGAGGGCGCGCCGATCCGCGTGGGCGACGTAGCCCAAGTGGCGATCGGCTCCGAGATCCGCCGCGGCGCGGTCACGGCCGATGGCAAGGGCGAAGTGGTGCTCGGCCTGGGCTTCATGCTGATGGGCGAGAACTCGCACGAAGTGACCTGGGCGCTCAAGGACCGGCTCGACGAAATCCGCCCGCTGCTGCCCGCCAATGTGTCGCTCGAGCCGGTGTACGATCGCACCGAACTCGTCGAGCACGTGATCGACACGGTCCGCAAGAACTTGTTCGAAGGCGGCCTGCTCGTCGTCGCCGTGTTGTTCGCCTTCTTGGGCAACTTGCGGGCGGCCGCGATCGTAGCGCTCGCCATTCCCCTTTCGATGCTGTTCGCGTTTGCCGGCATGTTGCGGTTCGGCATCGCCGCGAGTCTGTTGAGCCTGGGGGCAATCGACTTTGGCATGATCGTCGACAGCTCGGTGGTGATGGTCGAGAACTGCGTCCGCCGGCTCTCCCATGATTCCAGCGGCCGCTCGCGGCTCGAGATCATTCGCGACGCGGCGGTCGAAGTGCGGCGGCCCACGCTGTTCGGCGAACTGATCATCATGATTGTCTACTTGCCGATCCTCACGCTCGAAGGCATTGAAGGCAAGCTCTTTCGGCCGATGGCCATGACGGTGATCTTTGCCTTGGCTGGCTCGCTCGTGCTCTCGCTCACGCTCATGCCGGTGCTGGCGAGCTTGCTCTTGCCGCGGAAAATCGACGAGCGGGAGCCGTTTTTGATGCGGGTGGCGCACGCGATCCATGCTCCGGTGCTGCGGTTTTCGATGCACCACAAGGGGCTGGTGCTCGCGTTCGCCGGCTGCGTGTTGTTCGCGGCCTTCGCCTTGATCGCGCCGAACTTAGGCACCGAGTTCGTGCCGCGGCTGTCGGAAGGGGCGGTCGCGGTGAGCGTCGTGCGGCTGGCGGGCACCGATCTCGACGATTCGATCCGCTACAACACGCAGATGGAGAAGACGCTGCTCGCCAACTTCCCCGATGAAGTGGAGCACGTCTGGAGCCGCATCGGTACGGCCGAAATCGCCACCGATCCGATGGGCATCGAACTCACCGACATGTTCATCGCCCTTCACCCACGCGAGCAGTGGCAGCGAGCGACCACTCAGGCCGAACTCACCGACAAAATCCAGCGTCACTTGCGCGAGATTCCCGGGCAGCGGCTCGTCTTCTTGCAGCCCATCGAGATGCGGATGAACGAGATGTCGTCCGGTATTCGCGCCGACGTGGCCGTGCAACTCTACGGCGACGATCTCGACGTGCTGGCGGCCAAGGGCAATGAAATCGAGCGGCTGCTCATGCAGGTGCCGGGGGCGGCCGATGTGAGCGTGGAGCAACTTACCGGACAGCCGGTGCTCGAGATCAAGCTCAAGCAAGACGAGCTCGCCCGCTACGGTGTGCCCGCCCGGGCCGTGACCGATCTGATCGAGGCGGTGGGGGGCCTGCCGGTCGGCGAAGTGATTGAAGGGCAACTGCGCTTTCCGCTCGCTGTGCGGCTGCCGGAAGGCTATCGCCACGGGGCCGAGGCGCTGGGCAGCATTTTGTTGCCGGCCGCCAGCGGAGAGCAACTGCCGCTTTCGCGGCTGTCCGACATTCGCCTGGTGCAAGGCCCGGCCACGATCACGCGCGAGTGGGGGCAGCGGCGAATCACGATCTCTTCGAACGTTCGCGGCCGCGACCTGGGCGGCTATATCGCCGACGTGCGCAAGACGCTCGACGAGAAGCTGAGTCTGCCCTCGGCTCGCTATTCGTACCAGTTCGCCGGCCAATTCGAACATCTCGAGAGCGCGCGGCTGCGGCTGCTGATCGTGGTGCCGGCCGCGGTGCTGCTGATTTTGGGGCTGCTCTACGCCACCTACGGCAACATCGTCGACACGCTGCGTGTCTTTAGCGGCGTGCCCTTCGGCTGGGTCGGGGGCATCTTCGCGCTCTGGCTGCGCGACATGCCGTTTTCGATTTCGGCCGCGATCGGCTTCATTGCCCTCTCGGGCGTGGCCGTGCTCGACGACATGATCCTCGTATCCTACGTGCGGCAACTCCGCTCCAAGGGACTGCCGCTCGATGAGGCAGTCAGTCAGGCGGCCATCACGCGGCTACGGCCCGTGCTGATGACCACGCTGGTGGCCAGCTTGGGCTTTCTGCCGATGGCCGTGAGCACCGGCGTAGGGGCCGAAGTGCAGCGGCCGCTGGCCACCGTGGTGATCGGCGGCGTCATCGGTTCAATGATCATGTCGCTCTTGGTGCTGCGCGTGCTCTACGTCGTCATCCGCTCGCCGCAAGCGAATACGCCGGCGCCGCAGACAACGCAGCGGCAGCCGCATTTCGAGGTGGCCTCGAGTTCACCGTGAAAAAAGGGTCCGCACAAAAGATTCGACCGTCAACTTTTCATCATCCCTGTTCAGGAGGAGACAATCACGATGTTCAACGCAAAGCTGGCCTTGGGAAGCGTGTTGGCGATGAGCTTGACCGCTTGGGGCTGCGGCAAGCCGGCGGCCGAGCCGGCCAAGAACGTCACCGCCACCTCGCACAGCCACGACGGCCACGACCATGCGGGCCACGATCACGCGCACGAAGGCCATGACCACGCCGGACATGATCATGCTCATGCCGATGCCGGCCACGACCACAGCGGCTGGTGGTGCCCTGAGCATGCCGTGCCGGAGGAAGTGTGCGGTCTCTGCGATCCAAAGGTCGCGGCCAAGATGAAGGCCGAAGGCGATTGGTGCAAGACCCACGATCGTCCGGACACGCAGTGCTTCGTCTGCCATCCGGAGCTCGAAGCCAAGTTCGCCGCTCTCTACGAAGCGAAGTACGGCGAGCAGCCGCCAAAACGGTAACGCACCGCTTGGGCCTTAAGCTCGGACAACAAAAAGGAAACGCCGGCATTTCGCCGGCGTTTCTTTTTGTTTCAGGCTGGCTCCACAGGCTGGAAGCCTGTGCCACTCTTTCCTTCCTTCGTGGGACAGGCTTCTAGCCTGTCTGCCCGGCCAACCGCTGGTGTTCTCCGTCTACTTCCCGGTCGGGAAGCCACGCCGCTTGAGCAGGGCTTCGACCTGCGGGTCGCGGCCGAGCAACTGCCGGAAGGCCTCGGAGCGGTCGTAGGTGTTGAGCGGCGCGAGAATGTAGTCGCGCATTCCGCCAGCAAGCTTCGGATCGAACACGTCGCCTGAGTCGACAAAGGCCTGCCAGGCGTCGGAGGCCATTACGTCGGACCAAAGGTACGAATAGTAGCCGGCCGAGTAGTCGTCGCTTGCGAACAGGTGCAAAAACTGCGGCAGGCGATGCCGCAGCGCGACCTCGCGCGGGGCGTCGATCGCGGCCAGGGTGTCGCGCTCGAAGGCCTTGGGATCGGCAACGCCGTCGGCGCGATTGTGCATCTGCATGTCGACGATCGCCGCCAGCAGGTATTCCGCCGTGGCATAGCCCTGGTTGAAGGTCTCCGTAGCGCGGACCTTGTCGACCAGTTCCTGCGGCATCGCAGCGCCCGTCTTGTAGTGACGCGCGAATTTGTCGAGCACCGGGCGCGTCAGCACCCAGTTCTCCAGCACCTGGCTCGGGAACTCCACATAGTCTCGCGGCGTTTCGCTGAGGCCGAGATACTTGGAGTTCGAGAGCAGGTAGTGCAGCGCGTGGCCAAACTCATGGAAGAGGGTCTTGGCGTCGTCGAGCGAAATCAGCACCGGCTCGCCGGGCCCGCCCTTCACAAAGTTGTTGTTGTTCGAGACCAGCGGCGTCACAGGGCCGTCGATCGCGTTGTGATACCGGTAGCCGGTCATCCAGGCGCCCGAGCGCTTGCCGGAGCGGGCGAAGTTGTCGCCGTAGAACAGGCCCACGTGGCGGCCGGTCTTGGCGTCGTGAACTTCCCAGACCCGCACGTCGGGTTGGAAGACAGGCACCTGGCCGGTGATTTCGGTGAAGCCCAGGCCGTAGAGCCGCTCCGCGGTCCAGAAGGCCGCGGCGATCATGTTGTTCAGCTCGAAGTAGGGCTTGAGCTCGTCCTGATTGATGTCGTAGCGGTCCTTGCGAACCTTTTCGGCATAGTACAGGTAGTCCCAGGGCTCGATCGGTGCGGTGGAGCCTTCTTTCTTGGCGATGGCCTGCATGTCGGCCACTTCTTCGCGAACACGGGCGGCCGCAGCGCCCCAGACTTTGTTCATCAGCTCTTCGGCGCGGGCCGGGTCCTTGGCCATGGTGTCGTCCATGCGCAGATGCGCGTGGCTCTTGAAGCCGAGCAGCTTCGCGCGTTCGGCGCGGAGCTTGGTGATTTCGGCGATCAAGGCGTTGGTGTCGGTCGGGCCACCGTTGTCTCCGCGGCTCTTGAAGGCCCGCCAAACCTTCTCGCGCAGGTCACGACGCGAGGAGAACGTGAGGAACGGATCGACGCTCGAGCGGGTATTCACGACCGCCCAGCCGTCTTTGACGCCGCGCTCTTCCGCGGCCGCCTTGTACGAAGCGATCAGGCTATCGGAAAGTCCGCCGAGGTCGTTCGGGCCGAGAACGATCCAGGTCTCCTCGTCCTTGAGCACTCGCGCACTGAAGTCGGCGAAGATCGCCGCCAGACGCTGATTGATCGCGCCGAGCCGCTCTTTGCTGGCGGCGTCGAGATTGGCGCCTGAGCGCACGAAGTCTTGGTAGGTGCGGTCGAGCAGCCGCAGATCGATTGGGTTCAGCTTCGCGCGAACGGCCGCGTCGTCATGCAGCGCAGCGATGCGTGCGAAGAGCTTGCCGTTGAAGCGGATGTCGTCGGCCAAGCCCGCGAGCTTGGGAGACCAGTCGCGATCGAGGTCTTGCACCTCTTGTGTGGCGAGGTTGCTCTTATAGAGATCGAAGGCTGCCTGCACGCGGCGCAAGGTGGCACCGGCGCGCTCCATGGCGACGATCGTGTTGTCGTAGGTCGGCGCGGCCGTCTGGTCGGCGATGGCGTCGATTTCCTTGCGGTTCTCGGCGATGGCCGCCTCGAGAGCCGCGGGGAAGTCGGCGGCCTTGATCTTGTCCCAAGGCGGCACTCCCCCATACGGCCCCGGCCAGGGGGCGAGCAGCGCGGCAGGATCGGCAAAAGCGGACATGGTGGAGAGAACGGTCATGGCGAAAACGAGCAGCGCTTTCATTGGGGTGAATCCGCTGGGTGTCGGCGGTTAGTAGTAAGGATTGGCATGATCGGCAATTCCCTCACGCGTTTTGAGCCGCGCGAGGGGCGATCAGAGGAACCCTATCATACAGTGCTACGCCGCGGTGCTCGATGCGGATCGCTGCCACCTTGCTGCCTAACTTAACCGGATTCCAAACGGGCTCGCGCGCCGGAGCGAACCTTGTCCCCCCGGCGACTCGCCGGGGGCTAATGACAGCGCTGCTCGACTCATTAGCCCCCCGTCAATGACGGGGGGGATTCCTCCGCAACGCCCGCGCAGTTGTGTTAGCCGCTCTTACTGCCTGGGCCGATGTCACAGCACGCGCAGCCAGATCGCCTTGAGATATTCCGCCTCGCGAGCGCTGGCCTGTAGCGGGTGATCGGGCGCCGCGCCGGTCTTGGCCAACACCTGCAGCGTGCGGGGGCGGGGAATAGCTTGCCCGTCTGGGCCGATCCCGCCGGCTTGTCGTCCGGCTGCGGCCAAGATCCGCAAGAATTCGTGCTCCGGCAGCAGGCCCGAGCACGAGCAGGTGAGCAGCATCCCGCCGGGGCGCACGAGCTGCATCGCCAGGCGGTTCATGTCGAAGTACTTGCGGCTGCCGAGATCGATCTCGTCGCGCGAGCGGATGAGCTTCGGCGGGTCGAGAACCACCACATCGTACTCGCGGCCGGCGCGCAAGATATCGCGCATATAGGCAAAGGCGTCAGCATGCACGAACTGAATGCGAGCTTGATTTAGGTTCGCATTCTCCTTGGCCACCGCGAGCGCCTGCTCGTCGAGATCGACGGCCGTCACTTCGGCCGCTTCGCCCAGCCGTTTGGCTTGCACGGCAAAGCCGCCTAGGTTGCAGCAGAGATCAAGGAGATTGCGTCCCTTGCAATGTTTGGCGAGCGCGAGCCGATTGTCGCGCTGGTCGCAGAAGAAGCCGGTTTTGTGGCCGACCTCGAAGCGGATGCGGAACCGCGTGCCGTGCTCCTGGATCGTCACCTGCTTCGGGAACTCAGGTGAGATGATCGGCTCCGCCAAAAAGCCTTCCTGCTGTTCCACGAGCGGATCGACCGTCATCCGGTAGTGCGACACGCCGACGCGGGCAGCCAGCGTCTCGAGCAACTCCCGGCCGCGCTGGTAGATGCCCAGGCTAAAGGCCTCGGCCGAAAGCACGCCGGCCAAGCGATCGACGACCAGGCCTGAAAGCCCATCGGCTTCGGCATGGACGAGGCGATAGGCGTCGGTCACGTCATCGAGCCGCAGCAGGTCTTTTCTCAGCGACGCGGCGTCGTGCAAGCGCTGCTGCCAGAAATCGGCGGGCGGCAGTCCCGGCCCGTGAACCAGCATCCGCACTACGATTTCGGATTGCGGGTTGAACAGCCCGTAGCCGAAGGTGTCGCCACGCGGATCGATCACGCGCACCAGCCCCCCCGGCTCGGCCGTCCGATCGGCCTGGTCGATCATCTTCCGATAGAGGAACGGGCTGAACGACACAGACCGCAGGCGAACCTCGGGCAGGCTGCCGGGCTCGTCTGCCTGCAGGGCCCGCGGCTCGGGCCGGACGTTCGGCGTTCGCCGGGGCTCCCGCTCTCGCTCGCCACGACGATCGGGCGGACGGCGGCCTTCAGGGGCGCGGTCGCCGCGTGGGGGGAGTGGTTGACGGCGGCGTGGTTCTGGGGGCATCGAACGATCTTAGGTGATTGGTCGGCGAAGTCGAGAGCTTGAGCGGTTTGGTGACCCTAAGGACCTATATTAGCCCCCGGCGAGCCGCCGGGGGGAACATCGGTGGGGATCGCGCCGTTCGGCTTCACCCCCGCAGTCTTGGATGCGATAACTATCTTAAATGCAGCCGTTTGAAGAACTTGCCCGCCGAATCGATGAAGCCTGGCCCCCAGACCGCTTTGGGCTGCGCCGGCTGCTGCGGTCGGCCGAACAGGCGGCCAAGGGCGGTAAACCGGCAGACCGCTCGCTGGCCCGGCTCGAGGCCGAACTTGAGCGGTCGATCGCACTGCGGGGGGCGCGCCGCCAAAACGTCCCCCGCGTCACCTACGACGACGAACTGCCGGTCTCGGCCCGCCGGCAGGAGATTGCCGACGCGATCCGCGACCATCAGGTGGTCGTCGTCTGCGGCGAAACCGGTTCCGGCAAGAGCACCCAGTTGCCTAAGATCTGCCTGGAACTGGGCCGCGGCGTCGATGGCCTGATCGGCCACACGCAGCCCCGGCGGATCGCCGCGCGGAGCGTCGCCGCCCGCGTGGCCGCTGAGCTGGGCGCACCTCTCGGACAGCAGGTCGGTTTCAAGGTCCGCTTCACCGACGCCACGGGGCCGCAGACCTATGTCAAGCTGCTGACCGACGGCATGTTGCTGGCGGAAACCCAGCACAGCCGCTTCCTCGATCAGTACGACACGATCATCATCGACGAGGCGCACGAGCGGTCGCTCAACATCGACTTCTTGCTCGGCTATCTGAAGCAACTGCTGCCGAAGCGGCGCGACCTGAAGCTGGTGATCACGTCGGCGACGATCGACGCTCAGCGGTTTGCCGAACACTTTGGCGACACGCGCGGGCCCGCGCCGATCCTGATGGTCGAAGGGCGCACCTATCCGGTGGAAGTGCGCTATCGCCCGCCGGTCGACGAAGAGGCCGAGCGCGATGTCGACTGGAAGCGCGGCGTGCTCGCTGCAGTCGACGAGCTGGCCCACGACGGTCGCGGGCACACGCTCATCTTCTTGCCGACCGAGCGCGATATCCACGAGCTTACGCGCTCGCTCCGCGGCCACGTCGGCGACGGCGTCGAAGTGCTGCCGCTCTATGCACGACTCACGGGGCCCGAGCAGGACCGCGTGTTCCGGCCCACCGGCAAGCGGCGGATCGTACTCGCGACCAACGTCGCCGAGTCGTCGCTCACCGTGCCAGGCATCCACTATGTGATCGACACCGGCACGGCCCGCATCAGCCGCTATTCCGCCCGCTCACGCACGCAGCGGTTGCCGATCGAGGCGGTGTCTCAGGCATCGGCCGACCAGCGCAAGGGACGCTGTGGGCGCATCGGCCCCGGCATCTGCATCCGCCTGTACTCGGAGGAAGACTACAGCGGCCGCGAGCGCTACACGCCGCCTGAGATTCAGCGCACGAATTTGGCGAGCGTGATCCTGCAGACCCTGGCGCTGCGGCTGGGGCCGATCGAGGAGTTTCCGTTCCTCGATCCGCCGAAGCCGCCGGCGATTGCCGATGGCTACAAGACGCTATTCGAGCTGGGGGCGATCGATGACGGCCGCAAGCTCACCGAGCTGGGCCGGCGGCTCGCGCAGTTCCCGGTCGACCCGCGCATCGGCCGTATGTTGCTCGCCGCCGATCAGTTTGGCTGCCTGGCGGAGCTATTGATCATCGCGGCGGCCCTCGAAGCCCAAGATCCGCGCGAACGCCCGCACGACAAGCAGCAGGCGGCCGACGAAGCGCATGCCCAGTTCCAAGATCCTGAGTCCGACTTCCTCAGCTACTTGAAGCTGTGGGACTTCTACCATCACCTGCGCGAGGACTTGTCGCGCAGCAAACTGGAGAAGGCCTGCCGGCAGAACTTTCTGTCGTACAATCGCCTGCGCGAGTGGCTCGATCTGTATTTGCAGCTCAAGCAAATGGTCGAGCAGGCGGGGCTCAAGCCGGGGCAGCGCCGTGGCGATTACACGGCGATTCACCAATCGATTCTGTCCGGGCTGCTCTCGGGCGTTGGGCTGCGGACCGAGGAAAACGATTACGCGACCGCCGGCAGTGGACGGGCACATCTCTGGCCTGGCTCCGGACTGCGCGACAAGAAGCCGAAATGGGCGGTAGCCTCGGAAGCCATCGAAACGACGCGCCGGTATCTGCGGATCGCCGCCCGCATCAATCCCGAGTGGATCGAGCCGCTCGCCGAGCACTTGGTCAACCGGAGCTACAGCGATCCCCACTGGAGCCGCGAGCGCGGCACGGTGTTGGCCTTCGAAAAGGTTTCGCTCTTTGGCCTGCCGGTCGTTGCGCGGCGGAGCGTCAACTTCGGGCCAATCGACATGGCGAAGTCTCGCGAGCTGTTTCTGCAGCACGCGCTGGTCGAAGGGCAGTTCGACACTCGCGCGGAGTTCGTGGCATACAACCTGGGCGTGGTTGCTGAAGCCGAGGCGACGCAGGCCAAACTTCGCCGCGGCGACTTGCTGTTCGGCAGCGACGCGCATTACGAGTTTTACGACGCCCGCGTGCCGGCCGACGTGTTCGATGCGCGCTCGTTCGAAGGTTGGTGGCGCAACATCCGCCGCGAACAACCGGCGTTCCTCAACATGACGCTGGCCGACGTGACGCTCGCGGCCGATGTGTCGGCGAAAGACTTTCCGGACCAGGCGCAGGTGGCCGGCGAGAAGCTGTCGCTCGAGTATCGCTTCGAGCCCGGCGGCGAGCGCGACGGCGTGACGGTCACCGTGCCGCGCGGGCAGCTCACGCGGCTCGACGACGCGGCGCTGGGCTGGCTCGTGCCGGGGCTGCTCGAGCAGCGCATCGCCGGCATGCTCAAGGCGCTGCCCAAGGATTTGCGGCGGCAATTCGTGCCGGTGCCGGATACGGCGCGGCGGCTGCGCACCGAAATCCGCTGGGGCGAAGGGGCCTTTAACCAGCAGGTAGCCGACGCGATCCACCGCGTCTATGGCGTCCGGCTCGCCAGCAGCGAGTTGCACGAACAAGTCCTGCCCGACTACCTACGGCCGACGGTCCGCGTGGTCGACGAGCGCGGACAAGAGCTGGCCGCGGGGCGCGACGTGCGTGAGCTGCGGCGCGAACTGGGCGCCGAGCATGCGGCCGTGGTGGCAGCGGTCGAAGACCCGCGGTTCTCGCGCAGCGGGCTCACGGCCTGGGACTTCGGCGAGTTGCCGCGCGAGATTCAAGTGCGCCATCGCGGCGCGGTGGTGCCGGCGTTCCCCGCGCTCGTCGACGAAGGCAAGACCGCCTCACTCGTACTACGCGAGAACCGGGAGCGGGCCGAGGCCGACACGCGGCGTGGGGTGCGCCGGTTGGCCGCGCTCAATCTACACGCCAAGCTGCGTTCGCAACTCGAGTGGCTCCCAGACAAGCATAAGTTGTTTCTCTGGGGCACGGGGCTGCCGGGCGCGCCGCTGGTCGACCAACTTTGCGACCTGCTGCTGGCCCGCGCGTTGCCGCTCGACGATGGCGCGCCTCGAACGAAGGAAGAGTTCGAGGCTTGCCTCAAGGTCGCGAAGCACCGGATGAGCGTGGCGGTGCAGGATGTGGCCGAGGTCGCCGCGCCGCTCCTATCGGCCTATCACGAAGCGCGGCTCGCGCTCGAAAAAGCCAAGCTCGCCCAAGCGCAGGCGGCCCTCGACGACATGCGGAGCCAACTCGAGCAGTTGGCGAGGCCTGGGTTCTGGGCCAGTGTTCCCTTGGAATGGCTGCGGCACTATCCGCGCTACCTGAAGGCGATCGTCTACCGCCTCGACAAACTTCGCAGCGGGGGCGCTGCCCGCGACCGCGTGGGCCAACAGGAGATCGGGCCGCGCTGGCAGCGCTATCTGGAAGCGACGGCGATGCCCGAAGCCAGTGGGTTCGACCAAGCTGCGCTCGAGCGCTACCGGTGGCTGCTCGAAGAGCTACGGGTCTCGTTGTTCGCGCAGCCGCTCGGCACGTCGCTCAAGATCTCGGCCAAACGCCTGGACGAACAGTGGGCGGCGGTCGGCGTGCCGGCCGAAGGCGCGGATCGTCGAACGACCGCCGCGGCCCGCTAGCCGCGCGAGTTCCGCGTAGCTTCTTTCTCGCGGCCTCCTCCGTTATCGATCCCCGAGCCGCCGCCAACTCAACCTCGCACCGCTTCGTGTCACCTCCCTAAGTTGCGGGAATGGCACACCCAGCTCGCAGCGCGCAAGGGACATCCAATTCTTATGCGCGCAGGCCCATGATGCGGTCGAGCCAACGATGTGACCTTTGCAGATCCGCCAGAGCTGCGACTAGCGCTCTTGGTCGGGCCGAGTCTTGGGTGTAACGAAGACCGCCACAATCACTCCGATGACGATCGCGGCGATGATGAGCCAGTTCGTGCTGATCGGTGGCATGAGGGGCCTCTCTCGCAGGAACGAGTGTGATATTAGCGCACTGCCGCATTATATCGACCGCGTTTAAGCCGCGTCGACACCTTGCCGCCCAACTACTTGCGACCCGCGGCGGGCTGACATTAAGCTATTGCTATCAAACAGCTAAGGCTCACCGCCGGTGCTGGATGCCGCATCGCGAGGCCCCTTGCCTTGCGGCGCGCCCCCAGATCTCCCGCCTATCCCACCTCGAGGAGAACGATTCATGGCTCTGCCTACTCGTCGCGCGTTTTTGGAGAACTCGCTGCTGGCTTCGGCCGCGGCGCTCGCGGCGGCAACTCCGCGGATGCTGTTCGCCGAAGAAACGCCCAGCAGCAGCCCGAACGAAAAGCTGAGTGTGGCGGTGGTCGGGGTGCGCAGCCGCGGTAAGTCGCACACGGGCGCGTTCTCTAAGCGGCCCGACACCGAGATCACCTACATCTGCGACGCCGACGAGCAAATCGGTCAGGCCGAGGTGGAAGACATCGCCGGCCGGCAAGGGCGCCGCCCCAAGTATGTGCGCGACATGCGCGAGGTGTTCGACGACAAGAGCGTCGACATCGTCACCACGGCCACGCCCAATCACTGGCATGCCCTGACCAGCATTTGGGCCATGCAGGCCGGCAAGGACGTGTATGTCGAGAAGCCGGTGAGCCACAATGTGTCGGAAGGCCGCCGCATGGTCGAGGCCGCTCGCAAGTACAACCGCATCTGCCAGACGGGCACGCAGTCGCGCTCGAATCCCGGTATGCGGGAGATGATGGAGTATCTGCACTCAGGCGCCGTCGGCGATGTGAAGGTTGGCCGCGGCCTCTGCTACAAGCCGCGCGGATCGATCGGCCCGAAGGGGACTTATCAGCCGCCGCAGGCCGTCGACTACAACCTGTGGTGTGGGCCGGCCCCGGTGAAGCCGCTTGCGCGGCCGAAGCTGCACTACGATTGGCACTGGACCTGGGACTACGGCAACGGCGACCTCGGCAATCAAGGCATCCATCAAATGGACCTGGCCCGCTGGGGGCTGGGGCTCGATCGCTTGGGCGATCAGGTGTTTAGCTTCGGCGGCCGCTTTGGTTACGACGACGCCGGCGAGACGGCCAACACCCAGGTCGTGGTCCACGACTACGGCGATAAGACCCTCGTGTTCGAAGTCCGCGGCCTCGAGACCGACGCCCTCGACGGCGCCAAGGTCGGCGTGATCTTCTACGGCACGAACGGCTACCTTGTCACGCCGAGCTACGACGGCGGCACTCACTTCGACGCCCAAGGCAAGGTGGTCAAGAGCTTCAACAAGGGGGACGACAGCTACCACTTTGCCAACTTCATCAAGGCGGTGCGGAGTCGGAAGCCCGAGGACTTGAACGCCGACATCGAAGAAGGGCATCTCTCTAGCGCGCTCTGTCACCTGGGGAACATCTCGTACCTGCTTGGCGACCGCGTGCCGGCGGGCGAAGCTCGCGAGCGGATGAAGTCGATTCAATCAGGCGACGATCTGGCCGCCGTCTATCGCCGCTTCGAGCAGCACCTGGCCGCCAACGGCGTGCCACCGGAGTTCACGGCGGTGCAGTTCGGCCGGCCGCTGCCCTTCGATCCCGCTACCGAAACGTTCCGCGACGCCGCGCTCAACTCTTGGTTGACGCGCGAGTACCGCGCGCCGTTCGTGGTGCCGGCCGCGGGGCAGGTTTAGGAAGTCGAACTCGACCGGGTTTCAACAGGCTCATCCGCCGCAACGATCCTTGTCCCCCCGGCGACTCGCCGGGGGCTAAGTGCGATGTCCCCCAGCTCATTAGCCCCCCGTCAATGACGGGGGGGAATTCCACCGCAACGCCCGCGTTCGCGGATCGAGCGGTTGTGTTAGACGTTCGAAAAGCAGCTTCTCTTCGCTCCCATCGTGACGCTTCGACCCTAGCACAGGGCGATGTCCGGCAGACGCCGACATCGCCCTGCGTTTTTTGTTGCCCCCGCAAGCGATCGCTTGACGAAAACAGACGCGCGTCTATAATCTCGGGCGTCGGCTAAACATCCGTCGCTAGAGGGTGCCCGCAACGTGACCGCTCGACGTGATCGCCAACCTACGCCCGATCTGCCCGAGGCAGAGCTCGAGGTCATGGCCTGTCTCTGGCGCTTGCAGCGCGCGACGGCGGCCGAGATTCGCGAGTGCCTGGCGACGCATCGCCCCATGGAGCACGGCTCGGTGCTCACGCTGCTCAAGCGGTTGGGCGAGAAACAACTCGTGGAGCGCGAGAAGGGGCCGCGCGGCAAGGCGTTTGTCTACGCGCCCACGCGCGGGCCCGACCGCACCTATCGCCGGCTCCTCCGCTCGCTGGTCGACCGCATCTTTGGCGGCGACCGCGTGGCGGTGCTCGCCTCGCTGCTCGATACCGGCAGGCCTTCGCAAGAGGAGCTGGCCGCGATGAAAAAGCTGCTGGAAGAGGTTGGCAAACGTTCCTAAACGGCATACGGAGCCCGCTCAATGTTCGACGCGTTGACGCTGCGGATCAATCGTGGGGCCGACCTCTGGGCAGCCTGGGTCCTCGACTTCTTGCCTACCGCCACGTTGTTTGCCGCAGTCCTGCTCTTGATCGTGGCTTGTGGGCGACGGCTGCCAGCGCCGCTGCGTTATGCGCTTTTGCTCGTGGCGATCGCCCGCTTCTTAGCGCCAGCCTTGGCCCCGTTGCCAGTCCCCGTGACATGGCGGCCCGAGTCGCCAGTGCTCGTCGCGAAGCACGCGCCGCCGCCTTTACCCACAGCTCCGCTCGAGCAGCAAACTGCGCCCGAATTGCTCGGGCAAACTGCTATGCAGCCCACTGAGTTTGCAGCGCCAACGGCGACGGCCGCCTCGCCTCCGGTGGCGGTGGCGTTTACTGAGGAAGCGCTACCCGTCGCTCCAGCGGTTCCCGGCGCTCGCCTAAGCTGGTTGGCATGGCTGCTGCTCGCCTATTCGGCGGGCGTTGCGGGTGTCGCGCTGTGGATTGGAGTGCAAGCATTTCGCTTAGGGCGTTTGGCGGCGACATCCGGCCTCGCGGGCCGAGAGCTTCAGCAGGCGAGCATTGAAGTGGCCGGCCAGCTAGGGCTGCGTCGGCGCGTGGCGGTTCGCATCACAGAGCAAGCGCTGCCGCCGCAGTCGTTCGGCGTTTGGCGGCCAACGGTGGTGCTGCCTAG
>JAESFN010001014.1_pt1 | contig 16103 bp, 16 predicted proteins | sample 9269411 | NCBI WGS metagenome assembly JAESFN01 (sample SAMN14505399, study PRJNA617100) | algae metagenome | isolation source: Iphinoe sp. HA4291-MV1 and co-occurring heterotrophs from trail next to... | place: USA: Maunawili Falls, Hawaii | collected 2009-07-25
TCTCCTCTTCGCCAATTCCAAGCAGTGGAGCGACTTCCAGGAGCCGCGGCGGGTCAATATCGGCATCATCTGGGGATCCCTCTGGTTCCTCAAGCTGTCGATCCACCAGAGCTTCCGCGGCATGGCCTATCTGATGCGGCGGATCGGGGCGGCCCGCGAGACGGAGGTTGCGGAGCCTGCCGGGAAGCCTGCGCCATGACGGTTCTCGGCCGCGCCATCGCCGTCATCTTCGTCGCCGGCTCGGTGCTCGCGCCCGCCATTGCCGGCGCCCAGACGCCCTTCGACATGGCGCCGGAACGCGGCGAGGCGCCGGCGGCGCCGCCTGCTGCGGCTCCGCCGACGGCGACGCCCGGCGATTCGTCTGCGGGATCGGGATTCCGGCCGTTCGATATCGGCGGCGGGGCGAACGCTCAGCCTCCCGCGGCCTCCGGTACGCCGGCTGCTGCCGGGGGGGTGGTGCCGAACGACCTCACCCGCGACCGCCCGGTCTCCGAGGACGTGCACGCGGACGCCGGAACCGCCAAGCTCGATCCGGGCCGGATCGACCGCTACCTGCTCTCCGAACCCCAGCTCCGGTTCGAGGGCGAGTCGGGACGGCGGAGCTGGGGCTTCTCGCTCACCGGCGAGCAGGCCGCGCGCGACGCGACGCTCGCGATCGCCTTCAACAGCTCGATCTTCGTCTCGCCGGAGGATTCGCTCCTCCGCATCACCATCAATGACAGGCGCATCGTCGACCAGCCGCTTGCCGCGCGCGAGAACCCGACCAAGCTCGACACACCCATCCCGTCCGGCACGCTCCGTCCAGGGGTCAATGTCATCAGCTTCGTCATCGAACAGCGGCACCGCACCGACTGCACCATCCAGTCGACCTATGACCTCTGGACCGAGTTCGAGTCCGATGGCACCGGCCTCGTCTTCGCGGGCGACGATCCGACCACGCTCGCGAGTCTCGACGATCTCCCCGCCGTCGGTCTCGATGCCAGCGGCCGCACCCGGCTGCACCTGATCGCCCCGGGCGGCGAGCGCGTGTTCGCCGATACCGATGTCGCCCGCCTGGTCCAGGCGATCGTGCTTCGCGGCAACTTCCGCCAGGCGGTCATCACCGTCGAGAAGGGCGCCCAGAGCACGCCCCCGCAGGGGGTGCTGCGGCTCGCGGTCGGAACCGCGGCGGAACTCGCGGGGGTGATCGGGGGTGTGCCGCCGGAGGCTGCCACCGCGCCGACCGTCGGCTTTCTCGACGCCCCAGGCGCCGCGCCTACCCTCGTGATCTCCGGCCCGGGTTGGCAGGACGTCAAGGCGGCCGTCGGCTACGTGGCGAACGGCGTCGGCCGGCCGGTCAACGCCGTCCGCAGGACGATCGACACGACGCCCTTCATCTTGCCGCTCGTACCGCTGCTCGAAGGCGGCGAGCGGATGTCGCTCGCCCAGCTCGGTATCCCCACCGAGGAGTTTTCCGGCCGGCGTTTCCGCACCCGCTTCTACGTCGGCCTGCCGGGCGACTTCTACTCGGACGCCTATGGCGAGGCGACGCTCTATCTCGACGCCGCATACACCGACGAGGTGAGGCCGGGCAGCAATGTCGACATCTATGTCAATGGCTTCATCGCCGCCAACATGCCGCTCACGTCCAACAAGGGCGACATTCTCCAGCGGCTGCCGATCAAGATCGCGATGACCCACTTCCGGCCGGGGGTGAACGTCGTCGATGTCGATGCCGTGCTCGACACCGAAGCGGACGCGATCTGCGCCCCCGGCACCACGGCCGGCGGGCCGGCCCGCTTCGTGCTGTTCGACACCAGCGAATTCTTCATGCCGTCCTTCGGCCGCATCGAGCGCTGGCCCGACCTCTCGGCCCTTGCGGGCGCCGGGCTCCCCTATGCCAGCAGCGACCAGCCGGTGCCGCTGGTGCTCGGCCGCACCGACGGGCCCACCTATGGCGCCGCCCTCACCTTCCTGTCACGGGTCGCGGTCAGCGCCGGCCGGGTGATCCCGGTAGAGATGGGCCGTCCGGATGCGGTGGGCACCGATCCGGCGATCTTCGTGGGTGCGCTCGGCCAGTTCACCGGGCCGACGGTGGCGGAGCTGGGTGTTGCGGATACGGCCCGCGCCAAGTGGGACGAGCCGGTGCGCAATCCGGGTGGCGTGATCACCGTCGACATCGATCCGACCAGCGTCGTGCCCAACTCCTTCGGCAATTCGTCCGCCACCGAGGGCGTCTACGACCGCTGGCAGAACGAGCTGGTCAGTCCGAGCGGCATCCGGGGGCGCTGGCTCGAATTCGAGCGCTGGCTCGAGCGGAACTTCGATCTGTCCTTCGCCTCGCTCGCGATCTTCGCCGGGCCCGATGCGGCCTACGACCCCTCCGACCGGGCGACCCTCCTCGTCGTCCAGGCGCCGAAGAGCGCCAACCGGCAATGGACGATGGTCGCCGGCCGCAATGTCGATGAGCTGGTCGCCGGCGTCGAGGCCATCACCACCGCCAGCTTCTGGGTCGGCCTCAACGGCCGGGTGGCGTCCTACGATCAGGCGGCGGGTATCGAGACCATTGCCCCCAAGTCGGAACGCTATATCTTCACGGGGGGGTTCTCGATCGAGAACATCCGGCTCGTCGCCGCGAACTGGCTGTCGGTGAACATCGTCGCCTACGCGATCGCCCTGGTGCTGCTCTGCTGCATCCTCGGCATCTGCACGTCGGCGTTGCTGAGCCGCCTCGGGAGGCCGTCATGATCCGCCGCGCGGCCCGCCGGGGAACACTGTTCCTGTCGCTGCTCGTCGCCGGCGTGGTGGCTGCAATGGCTGCAGGTTTCGAAGGCACCGTCTCACCGGCCGACTGGGCCGCCTATCGCGACCGCTTCGTCATGGCGGATGGCCGCGTGGTCGACGACGCCAATGGCGGCATCACCCATACCGAGGGGCAGGGCTACGGATTGCTCCTCGCCTTTTCGGCGGGAGACCGCGGTACGTTCGAGCGCATCTTCAATTTCACCCGCAACCAGCTTCTCATCCGCGACGATGGGCTCGCGGCCTGGAAGTGGGATCCTAAGGCCAGTCCCCACATCGTCGACGTCAACAACGCGAGCGACGGCGACATCCTCATCGCCTATGCGCTGGGGCTCGCGGGCAAGGCCTGGGGCGAGCCGCGCTATACCCAGGCCGCGGCGAAGCTCGCCACGGCGATCGGCACAAATCTCCTCACCAAGGCCAACGGCCGGGTCGTCCTCAAGCCGGGCGTGGTCGGCTTCACGCCGCCCGACCGCCCCGACGGCACGGTCGTGGTCAACCCGTCCTATTGGGTGTTCGAGGCGTTCCCCGTCCTCAAGGAACTGGCGCCCGAGTTTCCCTGGGATGAGGTCGCCTCCTCCGGCGCCGAGATCGTCGCCGCCGCCCGCTTCGGCTCGGCCGCGCTCCCTGCCGACTGGGTCAGCATTTCCGCCACCGGGCTAGAGCCCGCCGAGGGTTTCCCGGCGGTGTTCGGCTACAACGCAATCCGCATCCCGCTCTACCTGATTCGCGCCGGCATCGACGGAGCCTTTCTCGACCCCTTTGTCGCGCGCGCGGAGCGGGGCGGCATGTCCGTGGTCGAGCTCAACTCAGGCAAGGATGTCAATCCACTCACCGATCCCGGCTACCGGATGATCGATGCGCTTGTCGCCTGCACGCGCGGCACCCCGGTGCCGGAGTCGCTGTTGACCTTCACGCCGACCGCCTACTACCCGTCGACGCTTCACCTCCTCGGACTCTCCTACCTCGCAGCGGGGAAGGGGAAATGCGGCTGATCGCGGCCACGGTGCTGGTACTCCTGGCCGGCGTGGTCGGATGGCTCGCCGGCGTCCGCCTCGGGCCGGAGGTCGGGGGCCTCGTCGATTTCAGCTCGCCCACCGACCGGATCGTCACCAGCGCGGTGGAACCGGACGGCAAGCCGATCCAGCGGATACCGCAGCCAGTCCAGGTGGTCGTCGCCCAGGACGGTGCCGCGACCGCGCCCGATCAGCCGGTCGATCTGACCGAGCCGAGGGGCACCGAAGCGGCGCCGGCGACGCCGGCGGTGAAGGTCACCGGCTCACGGCCGGTGGTCGATGAGAGCGCGCTCCGCTACTTCGCGCGCCTGGGCGACCAGCGTCGGCTCGATGCCGAGATCGCCCGGCTGAGGGCGCTCTATCCGGACTGGGTGCCGCCCGCCGATCCCCTGGCACCCGAGATCTTCGTCGATACCGAGCTCGACGCCCTGTGGAAGCTGTTCTCCGAAGGGAAGTATGCCGAGGTCCGGAGCGGGATCGCCGAGCGCCGGGCCCGCGAGCCCGACTGGGTGCCCCCCGAATCCCTCCTTGAGCTCCTCGACCAGGCCGATGCCCGCATCCGGCTAACCAATGCCTCCAACGCCAAGCAGTGGAAGACGGTGATCGACACCGCCGCGGCGATGCCGAGCCTGCTCACCTGCGACTACGTCGATGTCCTGTGGCGGGTTGCCGAGGCCTTCGCCAACACCGACCGCATGGAGCGGGCAAAGGACGCCTACACCTATGTCCTCGCCAATTGCAACGATCCCGGCGAGCGGGTGGCGACGATGCAGAAGGCGATCGACGTCCTGCCCGAGGCCGAGATTCCGCCGCTTCTCGTCTACGAGCGCGACGGCGAGTTCGCAGCGGTGATCGACACCCTCCTCCGCCGCCGGGTCGGCATCACGGCCGAGAATCCGGACCTGACCTCGAGCCCGGAAGACCTCGCCCGGATCGAGGCGCTTGCCGCGGACGAGGGCAACGCCGCCGACGCCCTGCTCCTCGGCTGGTACTACTACCGGCACAAGGAGGCGGGAAAGGCGCTGGAGTGGTTCGAGAAAGCGCGGAAGCGCGATCCGACCAGCGCCAAGGCCGTTGAAGGCTACACGCTGGCGCTGATCGAACTCGACCGCTTCGCCGATGCCGAGACCGCGAGCTACGACTGGAACGAGAAGACGGAGGACAATCTCGCGGCCTACCTGATCGCGGCGGTGGGGCTGCTTGCCACCGATCCGCCGCTCAAGATCCCGGAACCGGTGCTCGAGCGAATGGCGCAGGTGATCGTCCGGGTGAAGAGCCTCCAGGGCGGCGAACAGCTCGGCTGGTACGCCTACAACCTCGGCCAGGTGAAGACGGCGGTGCGCTGGTTCGAGACCGTGCGGCGGTGGGACCCCAACTACGAACCCGCCGCCTATGGCCTCGCCGTGGCACGCTGGGCGCTCAAGGACCGCACCGGCGTCAACGCCATCATCCGCGAATGGGGCGACCGCTCCGAGCGGATCGCCAATATCGGCAAGCCGGTCCGCGCGGAGCTCCGCGGCAGCACCCCGGTGGTGAGCGTGGTGGTCGATGAGCCGGTGGTGGCGCGGACCCGGGTCGTCGAGCCGCCGGCCTATGCGGAGACCGAGGTTGTCACCGAGGTTGTTCCCGCCGTCGACCCGGGCGTCGCGGTGGTCAGCGGCGGCTCGTCCGGCGGCAGCTGCGCGAGCGGCGTGCCGACGCGTTCGCTGTCGCCCGAATCCGCGCTCCGTCGGGGCTGGTGCCTCATGGACCTCAATCGTCCCGCGGAGGCGGCGATCGCCTTCGAGATCGCACTGCTCTCGACCAGCGCCAAGACCCGCGAGGACGCGGCCTATGGCGCATCCCTCGCCAATCTCCGCTCCGGCGTCACCGACCGCGCCTCGGTGGCGGCCGCCGCCGCGCCGATGTCGTCGAAGCGCCAGGCCGAGCTCACCCTCAACATCCTCAGCCAGCAGGCGACCGCCGCCTATGCCGACGGGCGCTATGTCGAGGCCATCCTCGCCCTCGACGAGCGGGCGCGGCTCGCGCCCGAACAGACCGACCTCATGCTGCTCCGCGGCTGGTCCTACTTCAAGCTTGGCCGCTATCCCGACGCACGCCGCATCTTCCAGGCCGTGGCGCTGACCGGCGTGCCCGACGCCCGCGACGGCCTTGCCGCCGTGCAGGCGGCGCAGAGCGGCATCAACAAGCGATTCTGACCAGGCGGGGCCTTAAGGCGTCCGCGGGTCGAGATGCGTGTCGAGATAATCGCGCGTCTCGCCGAGGAGCTTCTCCATCTTCCGCCGGGCCGTCTTCGCATCGCGCTTGCGGATGGCGTCGAGCACGTCCTTGTGGCGACCGAGAAAGAGCGTGTAGTGGCTGGTCGAGAGGTCGTAGCTCACCAGCAGTCCCACGCCGATCAGCTTCCCCATCTGGAGGAGGAGATCGTTGTGCGCGGCCGACAGGATCGCGCGGTGGAAATCGAGATCGGCGAGGATCGCCGCCTCGGTGGTCCGGCCGACCTCGGCCGCTGCCATCACGACATAGGCCCGGCCGATCGCATCAATCTCCTCCGCGCTGGCGCGCTCGGCGGCGAGCGCCGACGCCTCCGGCTCGATCACCCGGCGGATTTCGAACAGCTCGCGGAAGAAATCCCGGGGCTCCATCGCGCCATAGCGCCAGCCGAGCACGTCGAGGTCGAGAAGATTCCAGTGGCTCGCGGGCAGCACCCGAATGCCGATCCGGGTCCGCGACTCGAGCAGCCCCTTTGCGGCAAGCGACTTGACCGCCTCGCGGATGACCGACCGGCTCGCACCGAACTCCCGGCCGAGATCGGCCTCGTTGGGGAAGGGGTCGCCGGGACGGAGGTCGCCGCGCACGATCCGGCTGCCGAGGCCGTCCACCACCGTGGCGAAGAGGTTCTGCTTCCGGCTGGCGCCGAACAGCGCCGTGGGACTGAGCATCAGCATCGGAACCGCCAGCGTTCGGGGAATCGGCCGGACTGTCCGCGATATTATCAGACAAAAGGCCGCCGCTCCTAGCGATGTCGCATTCGGCAGGCCGGCTGGTTCAAGGCGAGCGTCGTGCGGGCGTCTCAGCCTTCGGGGCGTGGCGAATCCGGCGGCGCCGAGAGCCGCCGGGCGGAATCGACGAGCATCGCGGAGAGTTCGGCCATGCGCTTGTCCCCGGTCGCGCTCGACACGATGAAGCAGATGCAGGCGACGGCATGTCCGGAATGGTCGAGCACCGGCGCCGCGACGCAGGTCGCATAGTCGTCGACGAGGCCCGGGATGGCGCAGATCCCTGCCTCGCGTGCCGCCTTCGCCTCGGCGAGAAACTTCCGCGGATCGACGCTTCGCCCGTCCTGGAGGCGAAAATCCTCCGGGGGGATGAAGGCCTTCAGTTCGCCGAGCGTCATGTGGGCGACGAAGAAACGGCCCGAGGCCGTCCAGGGGATCGGCACCAGCACGCCGACGTCGGAGCCGATGCGGAACAGGCGGGCGCTGTTCTGCATCGCCACCACCGTGTACTTGTTGCCTACCGGCATGCAGAACTGCACCGTCTCCCCGGTCTGGGCGGCGAGCCGCCGCACCTCCTCCTCGCCGAGCCGCACCATGGCGTGCGTGGCGTAGTAGTCGTTGGCGTAGAGGTAGATCGCCCGCCCGAAGAACACCTCCGTCTCGCTCGCGTATTCGAGGATGTCGGCGGCGAGGAAGAGATTGACGATCTCGTAGATGGTCGAACGCGGCGCCTTGAGCCGCCGGGCGATCTCGCCGATCGCGAGCGGCTGCCGCGCGGCATGGAGGAGCTGGAAGATCTCCACCGCGCGGTCGAGCCCGCGGGCCCGCGGCGCCGGCTTCGCGGCCGTGGCGTCGGCGGTGTTCCCCCGACCCTTCTTCGGTGCGGCGGCACGGGTCTTTCCCGGCGTGCTCCCGCCCTTCCGATTCGGCCGTTGCCGCGCGCTCCGTTCCATATTAGCATCCTGATCGCTATTCCGGACATGATGTCCGATATATTGGACATGCAACCAGGGGAGACTAGCATGAAACTCACCGCAGTTGTCATGACCGCCGTCGCAGCGCTCGCCGCTGCGGGCGCGGCGTCGGCGCAGGAAACCGACCGCCTTCAGACCATCCTCGATCGCGGCTACATCATCGTCGGCACCGGCAGCACCAATCCGCCGTGGCACTTCAAGGACGAGGCGGGCAACCTCGTCGGCTACGACGTCGACATGGGCCATCTCCTCGCCAAGGCGATCTTCGACGACCCGACCAAGGTCGAGTACGTCACCCAGACGTCGGATTCGCGCATCCCGAACGTGCTCACCGACAAGGTCGACATCACCTGCCAGTTCATGACGGTGACCGCCGGCCGCGCCCAGCAGGTCGATTTCACCATCCCCTACTACCGCGAGGGCGTCGGCCTGCTCCTGATGAAGAACGGCAAGTACAAGAGCTTCGACGAGGTGAAGGCGGCCGGAGCCGATGCCACCATCTCGATCCTCCAGAACGTCTATGCCGAGGAGCTCGTCCATCAGGCCCTGCCGGAGGCGAAGGTCGACCAGTACGAGAGCGTCGACCTCATCTACCAGGCGCTCAATTCCGGCCGTGCCGACGCCGCCGCGACCGACATGTCCTCGGCGATGTGGTTCGTCGCCCAGAACCCCGACCAGTACATCGAGGGCGGGTACGGCTGGAGCCCGCAGACCTATTCCTGCGCGGTCAAGAAGGGCGACCTCGAGTTCCTCCACTTCGTCGACATCGCCTTCCGCGAAGCCATGACCGGCGTCGATTTCCCGACCTACGCGGCCTCGTTCAAGAAGTGGTTCGGCGTCGAGCCGCCGGCCCCGCAGGTCGGCTTCCCGGGCGAGCTGCGCTAGGTTCCCATTGCGCATCGAGGCCCGCCGCCACGGGGCGGCGGGCGATCGCGAGGGGCCATGGATTACACGCTCAATTTCGGCGCGGTCACCCGCAACCTCGACGACCTCCTCTCCGGCCTCCTTCTGGGGCTGGAGATGGGGCTCGCCGGCCTCGCCATCGGCTCGCTGATCGGCATCGTGGCGGCGCTCGCCGCCGTCTATGGCGGCCGCCCGGCGCGGCTGGTGGTCGGGGCCTATGTCGGGCTCGTCCGCAACGTGCCGATCCTGGTGCTCGCGCTGTTCGCCTTCTTCGCGCTCCCCGGCATCGGCATCCGCTTCTCCAACGTGATCACCTTCGCCGCCGTGCTGGCGATCTACGCTGGCGCCTATCTCACCGAATCGTTCCGGGCGGCGATCCTCGTCATCCCGCGCGGCATCACCGAGGCGGCCGCCTCGATCGGGCTGACCCGCACCGGCGCCGCGATCTGGGTGATCCTCCCGATCGCCCTCCGGAATGCACTACCGAGCGTCGGCAACAACTTCATCTCGCTGTTCAAGGACACTTCTATCGCGGCGGTGATCGCGGTGCCCGAACTCACCTTCCAGGCCCGCAAGATCAACAACGAGAGCTTCCGGGTGATCGAGGTCTGGCTCACGGCGAGCCTGATCTACGTCGCGACCTGCGCCCTGATCGCGGCCGGCCTCCGCGGCCTCGAGCGGCTCTTCCCGAAATTCTGAGCGCGGCGGGTCCATGCAATCCTTCCTCTCCGTCCTCGAACTTTCCTGGGGCCTTCTCCTCCGCGGCCTTGCGCTCACCGTCGCGGTCTCCGCCGCGGCGGTGCTTGCCGGCTCGATCCTCGGCACGCTGATCGGGCCGGTGCTGACCTATGGCGGACGGATCGCCTCTTTCCCGTTCCGCATCTTCGTCGATGTGGTGCGCGGAACGCCGGTCCTGGTGCTGATCCTCGCGAGCTACTACGTGCCGGCCGGGCTCGGCCTCAGCCTCGGCCCGATCGAGGCGGGCATCGTCGCCCTCGCGGTGTTCTGCGCGTCCCATGTCGGCGAGACGCTCCGCGGCGCGCTGATCGCGATCCCGCCCAACCAGCTCGATGCCGCGCGTTCGATCGGCCTCACCTTCCCGAGGATGCTGGCCTTCGTGCTCCTGCCGCAGGCGCTCCGCCAGATCGCGCCGAACTTCGTCAATACCGCGGTCGAGATCGTCAAGGCGTCGTCGCTGCTCTCGGCGATCGGCGTCGGCGAACTGCTCCTCACCACGCAGGAGATCGTCGGCCGCACCTTCATGACGATGGAGTTCTATGCGCTGGCCGGGGGGCTCTATCTCGTGGTCAATCTCACCATCGGTGCCGGCGGCTCGTGGGTCGAGCGGCGCTTCCGGGCGCAATAGGGAGACCCGATGCAGCCGATCCTCACCATCAGGGGCCTGACCAAGAGCTTCGGCGCCAACCGCATCCTCCGCGGCGTCGATTTCGAGGTCTTCCCCGGCGACGTCGTGGCGATCATCGGCTCGAGCGGGTCCGGCAAGACGACGCTGCTCCGCTGCATCGACCTGCTCGAGGAGTTCGAGGCCGGCGAGATCCGGCTCGATGGCGAGGAACTCGGCTATCGCCAGTCGGGCGGCAAACGGGTGCGCCTGCCCGGCCGCCAGCTCGCCCGGCAGCGGGCGAAGATCGCGATGGTGTTCCAGAGCTACAACCTCTTCCCCCACCTCACCGCGCTCGGCAACGTGATGATCGGGCTGACCCGCGTCCAGCACAAGCCGAAGGCCGAGGCTCGCGCCATCGCCGAGACCTGGCTCGACCGCGTCGGCCTCGCCGAGCGGCGGAACCACCACCCCTCGGCCCTGTCCGGTGGCCAGCAGCAGCGGGTGGCGATCGCCCGCGCGCTTGCCATGGAGCCGCGGCTTCTCCTCCTCGACGAGGTCACCTCGGCGCTCGACCCCGAGCTGGTGCAGGAGGTGCTCCTCACCATCCGCCGCCTCGCCGAGGCCGGCACCACCATGCTGATCGTCACCCACGAGATGCGCTTCGCCCGCCAGGTCTCGACCCGGACCGTGTTCATGGACCACGGCGCGATCCTCGAAGCCGGGCCGCCCGAGCAGATCTTCGGCGCCCCCAAGACGGCCCGCCTCGGCGAGTTCCTCGCCAACGTCTCGCATTAGCCTGGACGCCCGCCCCCGTGCCGGTTGACCCGCGGTTGTCCGGGCATGGCACAGACGCTATCTTTCAGTCCATGAGCACCCACACCGTCGCCGAGGCCGAAGGCCATCTCTCGGAACTGATCGACCGCGTTCTCGCGGGCGAGGGCGTGGTGATCACCCGTCACGGCAAGCCCGTGGTCGAGTTGAAGCCGGTACCGCCGCCGCAGAGGCCGACGAGGCAGATGACGAAAGCTGACATCGAATGGCTCGATGCCCATCGTGTGGGCAAGCTCACCGAGGGCGAGAACGCTGGTGAACTCCTCAGCCACATGCGCGACGAAGACGTCAAGTGAGCCTCTATCTTGACGCGAGCGTCCTCGTCGCGTCAGTGGTGGTAGACGACCTGACACCGCGGGCAAGAGCGTTCCTCTCAGCCCAGTCCGACCTGCTCGTCGTCAGCGATTTCGCCGTTGTCGAGTTCGCGTCCGCGGTTGGGCGGCGCGTTCGCATGGGTCGAAACTCCGAGGATGAAGCGCGCCGCGCCTTCTCTGCCCTCGATACATGGGTGGCAAAAGCAACCGAACCGGTTGAAGCCATTCCCGCCGACATGACGGCCGCCACCGCCATCCTCCGTCGCCTCGATCTCACCATCCGCACCGGCGATGCGCTCAACATCGCCATCGCGATCCGGCTCGACGCGAGCCTCGCCACCTTCGACGAGAAGATGGCCTGGAACGCCCGCGCCCTCGGTGCAACGGTCGCTGCCGCCTGAGGCCTACCGCGCCGTCCAGCCACCGTCGATGACGATGGTGTGTCCGGTGATCAGCGAGGCTGCCGGCGAGGCCAGGAAGACCACGGCGCCCGACACCTCGGCCGGCCGGCCGATGCGGTGGAGCGCGGCGATCCGCTCGATCACCTCGGCATGGAACGCCGGCTTCGACAGCGCCGGCCCGGTGCCGGGCGTCTCGATGAAGGTCGGGGCGACGGCGTTGACGGTGATGCCGTACTTTCCCCATTCGACGGCGAGGCACTTGGTCATGTGGACCACCGCCGCCTTCGACAGGCAGTAGATCGATTCGGTCGGCAGCGCGACGAACCCGGCCTGCGAGGCCATGTTGACGATCCGGCCGCCGCCGACACCCTTCATGTGCTTCATCGCCCGCTGGCTGAGGAAGAAGCTCGACCGGACATTGAGGTTGATGGTCAGGTCGAACTCGTCCTCGGTTGCGTCCTCCGCCCAGGCCTCGACGCCGCCACCGACATTGTTGACGAGGATGTCGAGACCGCCGAGCTCGGCGATCGTCCGGTCGATCCCGGCATAGGCCTCGTCGAGCTTGAGCGCGTCCATCTGGAGCGGCAGGGCGCGGCGCCCCATCGCGGCGATCTCGCCGGCGAGCCCGCCGCCGGCCTTCGCGTCGCGGAGCCCCAGCGCCACGTCGGCGCCGGCTGCGGCGAGGGCCAGCGCGATGGCACGGCCGAGGCCGCGCCCGGCGCCGGTGACGAGCGCCGTCTTGCCGGTAAGATCGAAGCTGGGCAGTTCGGACATGTCTTGCCTCCCATCGTCCGCGCACGGAGTGACAGCATCCGCCACGCCATCGTGCGAAGATACCGAATTATCTGATAAATTACATCACTGGAGCTTGGCGAGCAGCAGCTCGGCAGCGCGGACCGCGAACGCCTCGTCGTTGATGTCGGTGTCCATCTCCACGAGGCCGACATTTCCGGGGAGGTCCGCCTTCACCGCATCGAACAGGGCGCGGTCGGCGGCGGGGTCGTGGAACGGCTTGCCTTCGACGTCGATCAACGAAACACCCCGCTCCGGGATCATCAGCACCGTCGGCCCCTTTGCCCGACCCAGCTTCGCCGCGATCATCCGGCCCAGTTCGGCATTCTCCGCAGCCGTGGTCCGCATCAGCGTCACCTGCGGATTGTGGATGTAGAAGGTGCGGTCGGCGAAGCGCGCCGGCACCGTCTCGCGCGGGCCGAAATTGACCATGTCGAGCGCGCCGAGCGAAACCACCTGCGGGATTCCCGCCTCCGCCGCCGCGTCGAGCCGGTCCGGCCCGGCGGAGAGGACGCCCCCCACCAGCTCGTCGGCGAGTTCGGTCGTGGTGATGTCGAGGACGCCGGCGATGAACCCGCCCCGGATCAACGCCTCCATGCTCTGTCCGCCGGTGCCGGTGGCGTGGAACACCAGCACCTCGTAGCCCGCCCCCTCGAGCACGGCGCGGGCCCTCGTCACGCAAGGGGTGGTCACGCCGAACATGGTCGCCGCGATCAGTGGCCGGTCGGCGGCGAGTTTCGGCGGCTCGGCCCGGACCATGCCGGCGATCGCAGCGGCGGCATTGGCGATGATGCGGGCGGAGATGCGGTTGATGCCGGCGACGTCGACCACGGCGGGCATCATGGTCACGTCGCTGACGCCGACATAGGGCCGCACGTCGCCCGCGGCGAGGGTCGACACCATCAGCTTCGGCACGCCCACCGGCAGTGCCCGCATCGCCGCCGTGGCGATCGCGGTGCCGCCGCCGCCGCCCATCGAGACGATGCCGTCGATCCGGCCTTCGCGCTGCAGCCGGGCCACGATTTCGGCCGCGCCCCTGACCATGGCAGCCACAGCCTCGCCGCGGTCGCCCCGGGTACGGAGCGCGGCGAGGTCGGCGCCACCGGCGCGGGCGACGTCCGCCGCCTCGATATCCGGCGCGAAGGCGGGCGGTCCGAGCGGGCCGGTGTCGATCACCAGCGTCGATGCGCCGGCGGCTTCGACCCGCGCCTTGAGGAAGGCGAACTCGGCGCCCTTGGTGTCGAGCGTGCCAAGAATGGCGACCACCTTGCCGGTCATGGTGCGCCCCGGCGCTTCGGTCGCCTCGCGTGCATCATCGCGGTCTCCCTCCCGTGGATTGGGGCGAACCCTAGGGTGCATCTCCGCGCCGGACAAGCCGTCCCTGGGGCGTCCTGGTCGGGAACCGGATGGCGCTGGCGCCGCCGGCGGGGTAAACGCCCGCATGGCGTTCATGGGATCGTCGAGTCGCGGATGGGCATTGGCGGTGGCACTGGTCGCGAGCGTCGCGCCGGGCGCCGTGGCGCCCGCAGGCGCGGCGGAGCCGACCGCCATCGATCGCATCGAGCTTTGGCTCGAACTCCCCGCGCAGGAGCGCCTCGCCGCGACCAGGGCGTCGCCGGGTGCGACGCTTGCGCCGTTCGAGACCGACGGCTGCAGCGGGGGCCTTTCCGCCGGCTGGGCCTTCGCGGCGCGGCACATCCCGGCGCTCGCCGCCCATCATGGCGACCATCCGCCTTGGGAGGCCTGCTGCGTCGAGCACGACCGTGCCTACCACGCCGCCCCGGGCGGCGACGCGCTCGCCGGCTTCACCGCCCGACGCGCCGCGGACGAGACGATGCGCCAGTGCGTGCTCGCCGAGGGCGCGACACGGCGCGAGTCGCTGATGTCGGAATACGGCCTCACCGCCAGCATGGTCGACCTGCTCTACGAGGGCATCGCCGGGGCGATGTACCGCGCCGTCCGCCTCGGCGGTGCCCCGTGCAGCCACCTGCCCTGGCGGTGGGGATATGGCTGGCCGCAATGCCGCTGAATGCCGGGTGGCGGCGATGCTCGCGCTGAACGGACGGACCTGGCGGTTCCACGGCCACGCCATCGTTTCCGCCGACGACCGCATCGCCGACTTGACCGGAGAGACTCCGGCGAGCCTTCGGAACGAGGCCGACTGGGCCCGCTTCCAGGCCGCGCTCGACGCTTCGGCGCTCACCGTCCTCGGCCGGCTCGGCCACGAGGCCAACTCCAATCGCAGGGGCCGGAACCGGCTGGTTTTGTCTTCATCTGTGCCCGGCGTCGAGCGTCGCGACGACGCCTGGTGGTGGAACCCGGCGGGGGCGTCACTCGGCGAGGCGCTACAGGCGGCAGCGCCCGAAGGCGGCATCGTCGCCGTTCCCGGCGGCATGCGCGTCTTCGACCTGTTCCTTGCCGTGGGCTACGACGCCTTCGATCTTGCCCGCGCCGAAGATGTGCTCGTTCCCGACGGCACTCCGATCTTCTCCGCCGTGCGGGTGGGGGTGAGCGCGGAGGCCGTGCTCGCCGGTCACGGACTCGTGCCGGTGGAGCGCACCATGCTCGATCCCGCCGCGCGCGTTTCGCTCACGCTGTGGGCGCCGGCCGCGCCGGCTTGACGGGGCGGCGATCACGACCGACAGTCCGCCGAGCGAGAGGGGAAAGACGGCATGGATGTCCGCGGCATTCTCAATTCCACCGCCTTCTTCAACGTCGTCCTCGACGCCGGGCAGCTCGATACGCTGGCGCGGGCGGTGAAGGTCGTGCATTTCCGTCGCCGCGACGTGATGGTTCGCGAGCGCGATCTCGGCGCCTCGATGTTCGCGCTGGTCGAGGGCAAGGTCACCGTCTCGGTCCACACCCCGGCCGGCGACAAGGCGGTGGCGACCCTCGGCCCGGGCGACGTCGTTGGTGAGATGTCGCTCTTCACCGGCGAGCGGCGGAGCGCCACCGTCACGGCCGCCGGCAGCGTCACCGCGCTCGAGATCACCAAGGAGGCGCTGGCGCCGATCCTCGCCGCCGCCCCGAAGCTGGTCGAACGCTTCGCGACGCTGGTCGAGCAACGCCATGCCGAACTCGCGAGCCGCAACCAGGAGGCCCGACGCTATATCAGCGTCGGCGTCGGCCGCTCCGAGATCGCGGCGCGGATGTCGGCCTTCTATTCCGGCTGAGGCACGGGAAGGACCCCGCTTCAGGCGACGAGGATGTCCCTGGCGTCGAGGTCGGGACTGCCATTGAAATGAGCAATGAGGACCGCGCCGCCGGGGTCGTTCCCGTTCCAGTCGGCGAAGAGGTCGCCACTTGCCTTGTCGTAGACCAGGACGTCGTTGCCGTCCTTGGCTACGCCTTCGGCGAAGAACTTCGCCTTGAGCACGCCAATCCCCTTCTTCCCTTTGCCGGAGACGCCGAAGAGGTCGCCATCGACCTCAAGGCGGTCGCCCTTGGCGAAGTCAGTAACGATGTCCGCGTTGGCGGCGTTGGCGGCGAGCCGGAAGACGAACAGGTCCCTGCCCGGACCGCCGGTCAGTTCGTCATTGCCCCAGGCGCCGTCGAGACTGTCGTCGCCGCCGCGGCCGTCGAGGAGATCGGTGCTGCCACCGCCGATCACGGCTTCCTTGCCGTCCGATCCGCGGAAGTCGAAGCGCTGCGCGCCCTGGCTGCTCGCCACGTAGGTCTCGAAGCCGGTGAACGTACCGCCGTGGAAGGTGCCGGTATTCTCGCCCGGATCATCGAGGTCGAGGACGT
>JAESFN010001015.1_pt1 | contig 16081 bp, 8 predicted proteins | sample 9269411 | NCBI WGS metagenome assembly JAESFN01 (sample SAMN14505399, study PRJNA617100) | algae metagenome | isolation source: Iphinoe sp. HA4291-MV1 and co-occurring heterotrophs from trail next to... | place: USA: Maunawili Falls, Hawaii | collected 2009-07-25
AGACGGCCGACTCGGGTTACCTAACCCGTAAGCTGGCCGACGTGGCGCAGAATGTGGTCATTACGGTCGAAGACTGCGGCACCACGCAGGGCATCACTAAGGGCGTGATCTACCGCGGCGAAAAGGTCGAGGTGCGGCTGGCCGACAGCATTCGCGGCCGCGTGAGCCGGACCAACATCGTCAATCCGATCACCGACGAGGTCATCGTTCGCGAAAGCGCGATGATTACGCCGGAAATCGCCCGCCGGATCGAAGAGCTCGGCCTGGAAAAGATTCAGGTCCGCAGCCCCATGACCTGCGAGGCCGCCCTGGGCATTTGCCGCTGCTGCTACGGCATGGATCTCTCGACCGGTTCGCAGGTCGAAGAGGGCATGGCCGTGGGCATCATCGCCGCCCAGAGCATCGGCGAGCCGGGTACCCAGCTCACCATGCGTACGTTCCACATCGGTGGTACGGCCGCTCGTGCGGTGGAAGAGAGCGAAATCCGCTCGAAGAAGGCCGGTTCCGTGCAGTTCACCCGCCTCAAGGTGGTGAAGAACGACGACGGCCAGAACATCGTGCTCACCCGCAACGGCGAAGTCACGGTGCTCGATCCCAAGGGCCGCGAACTCGAGAAATACGAGATCCCCGCGGGCGCCAGCCTGATGGTGGAAGAGGGCTCGGAGATCGCCGTCGGCGCCATCGTATGCCAATGGGACCCGCACTCGATTCCGATTCTGGCCGAGGTCGGCGGTAAGGTCCGCTATGAGGATGTGATCGAAGGCCACACGATGCGGATCGAAAAGGATCCGAGCGGCCACGAACGCCGGCTCATCATGGAGCACAAGGGCGACTTGCATCCGCAGGTCGTGCTGGAAGACGCCAGCGGCAAGATCCTCGACTTCTACTACATGCCGGAGAAGGCTCACATCGAAGTCGCCGAGGGTCAACAGATCAGCCCGGGCACCCTGCTCGCCAAGACGCCTCGCGAGGTGTCGGGTACGCAGGACATCACCGGTGGTCTGCCCCGCGTGACGGAAATCTTCGAGGCTCGCAAGCCGAAGGACCCGGCGGTCATCGCCGAGATCGACGGCCAGGTCGAGCTGCTCGGCGAAAAGCGCCGCGGCAAGCGAACGATCATCGTCCGCAGCGAGTCGGGCATCGAACGCGAGCACTTGGTTTCGCACGGCAAGCACTTGCGAGTTCACGCGGGCGACTTCGTGCGGGCGGGTGAAGCGCTGGTCGATGGTCCGCTGGTGCCGCACGACATCCTGCGGATCTCGGGCGAAGAAGCGGTGCAGCAGTACCTGGTTCGCGAGATCCAGAACGTGTACCGGAGCCAGCGCGTGGAAATCGACGACAAGCACGTCGAGATCATCGTGGCGCAAATGCTTCGCAAGGTCCGCATCGAGTCGCCGGGCGACACCACGCTGCTCCCCGGCAGCGTGATGGACAAGTTCGAGTTCCGCAAAGTGAACCAGAGCTTGAGCGGCTGCCTGAAGATCACCGAAAAGGGCGACTCGGAGTTCGCCCCGACCTCGGTGGTGCCGAAGGACGCGCTCGAGGCCGTGAACGCTCAGATCGAAGCCCTGGGCGGCGAGATCGCCAAGGGATCGCGGCCGAAGCCGGCCACGGCCAGCACCCAACTCTTGGGCATCACCAAGGCGAGCGTGCAGAGCTCCAGCTTCATCTCGGCGGCGAGCTTCCAGGAAACCACGAAGGTGCTCACCGAAGCGGCTCTGGCCGGCAAGGTCGACAACCTGGTGGGTCTCAAGGAGAACGTGATCCTGGGCCACTTGATCCCCGCCGGCACCGGCTTCCGCACCTTCCAGGAATCGGAAGTCCGCATCCGGCCCGAGGCGCTCGAAGCCTTGCAGGCCGAGAAAGACCGGGCCCTGTCGAAGTCGTTCCCGCTGTTGGATGCGGTGGAAGACGACAATGGCGCGGCCAAGCAGCGTCAAAGCACCGCTGGCAGCCTCGAAGCCCTGCTGGGCGGCGGCCCGGGCAAGACCGAGTAACGCCGCGGACAAGGCTGTAGCCGCAGCAAAGCTGTAAATGAATCGAGCGGGAGCGCTGAAAAGTGCTCCCGCTCGTTTTTTATGCGCTTGGTATAACGGCGGCGTGCTTGCTCAACCGCCGGCGAAGAGCGCCGAGATGGGCGTACCGAGCGCGGCGTCGTGCGGTCGGCCGAGGGCGTCGAACACGCGCTCGCCGGCGTCGATGCCGAGGGCCGCGTAGATCGTGGCCGCCAGATCTTCCGGCGTCACGGGGTCCTGTGCCGGATAGGCCGCGTAGCGGTCGCTCGCGCCGAACACCGCCCCGGGGCAAATGCCGCCGCCAGCCAAGAGCGCGGTGTAGCAGTGGGGCCAATGGTCGCGGCCGGCGAAGTCGGCCCCTGCGCCGCTGGTGATCTGCCCCAGCTTGGGCGTGCGGCCGAACTCACCCACCGCCACGACAAGCGTGTCGTCGAGCATGCCCCGCTCCGCCAGATCGGCCAGCAACGCGGCGAAGCCGCGATCGAAGTACGGCAGCAGCGACTTCGCCAAGAGCGGAAAGTGGTCGCGGTGGGTGTCCCAGGCCTGGTCGAAGCGGCGGCCGCTGGCCACGGTCACGAGAGGAACTCCGGCCTCGACCAAACGCCGCGCGAGCAGCAAGCACTGGCCGAAATGGGGCAGGCCGCCGAACTTGCGGGCTTCGACGGAGCGGTCTTCGCGGTCTGGCAGACCATAGGCCTCGCGCACCGCCTGCGGCTCCTGCGTCAGATCGAAGGCCTTCCGCGCCTGGGGCGAAGCCATGAGTTCGAACGCGCGGCGGTAGTGAACGTCGAGCCCTTGCGACACCGGCGTATCGGCCGCGGCTGCGAGCTTACGATCGAACTGAGCGAGCAGCTTCCGGCGCTCGGCCAACCGCGAGGGCGCCACCTCGACCGGCAGCGACAGCCCCGGCACGCTATAGCCGCGGGCACTCGGATCGCCGGCCACGAACGGATCGTACGCAGGGCCGAGAAAGCCGGCCCGCTGCCCCGGCAAGTCAAGGCTGTTGTTCGACATGATGTCGGGAAGCTGCACGAAGCTCGGCAAGCGTCGGCTCGCCGGCCGCAACTTCGCCAGCACCGCGCCATACGGCGGAAAGTTGCCAGGCTCGTCGCCGAGAATGAGCTGCCCGCCGTTTTGCGGCGAACGCCCGGTGAGCGCGTAATACGCGCCAGCGTTGTGATCGACGACCGTGTGATGCAGCGAACGCACAAGCGCCACACGGTGCATCTGCTTCGCGAGCCGCGGCAAATGCTCGCAGACCGGAATGCCTGGGAGCGAGGAGCCGATCGGGCGGAACTCGCCGCGGTATTCGGCCGGCGCCTCCGACTTCATGTCCCACAGGTCCTGGTGCGCCGGCCCGCCTTCGAGGAATACAAGGATGCAACTCTTGGCTTTGCCGGTGCGCTCGGCAGCCTGAGAACGCGCGGCCAACAGCGCCGGCAACGACAAGCCGACGAGCGAAAGCGAGCCGGCGCGGAGGAACTCGCGGCGGTTGCAATCACTCGCGGCGAGCTGGCCGATCTGTTGGATAGCGTTGAGCATCGGTTCCGCCTGGTGGCCCGACCATACTGCTCATCATCCTAGCACCACCAACAACCGCTGAGACTAGGCAGCCCTGCTTTTCAACTGCGAGCAGCGGGGAAAGGCCGAATCGACTGGGGCATCGGGAATCCCCGATCTAAGCACTCCGCCAGAGAATAGATCTCGAGGGCAGTAATCGTGCTCGTGGTGCCCCAAACGAGTACGCCGACTTCATTACCTGACGCGGTAGTCCCGACGCCATCGGCAATCGGAGAATTCGGCTGATCGCGAGTAGTGAAATCAATGCTGCCGCAACCGCAGTCGCACCCGGACACCGCATGAAGGCTGCTGACTGATTCGACGAGCATGGCTGCATTCGGCGACACGGGGGCGTTTGCGAGCGCCGCTACGATCACAGCGGTCTCCGCAGGCAAAATCGGTCGGTCGAGTTGAAGGTTCATAGATGGCTTAACCGCCGGTCCCTCGCTGAGCGCTTCGCCCACGCAGCGACATCTTCCAACTGACCGAAAGCTCCGGCACCGCGGCCAGTTCCGCCGCAGCCGCCAGGTCGTGCTTGTCGTGGTGCATCACCTGGTTGGCTCGTTCCACGGTCCAATCTGGCTGCGGGCGATCGGTCAGCTCGAACGCAGCGCCGGCTTCCACCGCGCCGCCCGTGAGCACGCGAAAGTACCAGCCGGTCTTGCCGTTCTCCACCACTTGGGCCGCAAGGTCCTTGATCCGCCAGCGGCGGGCCAGCTTCCAACAGGGCTGCCGCGGCTGAGAGACCTGCAGCACGGCGCCGCCGATACGCCAGACATCGCCAATGCAGACCTCGGGCTCGGTGAGCGCCGCGATCGTGAAGTTCTCGCCGAAGGCGCCGGAAGGCAACTCGAGGGCGAGCGCAGTGCGCCAGTCGGGGTAGTGGTGAGCGGCGTAGGCGCAGATCGCCTTGTCGGGACCGCCATGATTCGCGAGATCGGCTTGGCCATCGCCAGAGAGCCCAAGCCGGCCCACGGACACGGGCCCGGAGACCGGCTGCTTGTAAAAGCCGGTCGTCCAGGGGCGGTCGAAGGGATTGGCGGCCTCAGCCTGGCCGTAATCGCGCGGCAGGCCGACTTGGATCGAACTGAGCCGAGGAGCGTCCATCGATCTGGCCCTCTCAAAGCAAGCTGGCACCCTCAAAAGCAAACGGGCGTTCGCCGAAGTGTACGGCGAACGCCCGTTGGAGGGAAATCTGTGGCGATCCGAGCCGCCTTGGCTACTCTTCCGAATGGCCGTTGGTGGCCGGCTCATTGTCGCTCAAGGTCTGCTTCTGGTCGGGGAAGAAAAGCTCGATCGTGGCGTCGAAGAGCGCGAGCTCATCGCGACGGCCGTCGGCAAGCAACTTCGCCCGCAGGCGGTGGCACCAGCCGGCGCCTTCGGGCCAGCGAACGTCCATCACCTTGCCGCACTCCTCGAAGAGCTGGTAAACGCGAGCCCGCGTCACGCCGAGCGACTTCGACTGCACGCGCACGCTCTGCGGCGACCCGGCCAGGCCCAGGCGGCCTTCGACGAGCGGGAATACCGAGGGGCTGGCGTCGGACTTGAGCTGATCGACCAGCGGACGCACGAAGCGCTTCCGCAGTTCGGAGAGCGAGATCGCTTGCGGCTGCGAGGTCGCCGTGGCGATCCAGGCTTCGATGGCGTCGATGAACTTCGGCACCATGCGCACGACCAGGTGCGGCTGCGGCGTCGACTTGCCGAGGATCTCGTTGATGCCGTAGAAGCATTCGAGCACCACGCGAACGCGCTTTTCGCCGTGGGTCTTGAGGGCGCGAATGTCGGCCACCGAAAGCTTGGCGTAGAACTCGAGCGGCGTATTCCAGATCACCGTGGGCAAGTTCTGCAACGACGGGGCCACGCGGCCGAGCTTTTCGGCGCCGAGCTTGTGGCGCTTCACCGTGTCGCGCCATTGCACCCAGAGGGCCTCGGACACGAGCGTGGCGTCGAAGCCTTGGCTGGCGCCATTCGTGTGGCCGTTGCCGCTGGTGTGACCATTGTGGCCGTTCGAGCCATTGCTGTGGCCGTTGAGCGAGCCGCGCTCGGGGAAGCTGGGCTTCCGCGCGATCTCGGATTCCATGCCGAAGGGAACCTGCGGCGGCTGCTCCTTCGTGGCCCGCGAGAGGAGCTTCACGAACGAGTTGATTTTCTTTTGGCCAATGCCCGGTGTGGCCGAGAGCTCTTCGAACGGGGTCGAGAGCAGATCCTTGATCGTGCGGCCCAAGAAGGCCAGGGGCAAGCGGCGGTCGTTGGGCAGGGCCCAAAAGGCGAGCGGCTTGTCGAGCCGGTCGGCGTAGCGATCCAGCAGCAGGGTTTTGCGAATGTTCTCGTAACTACTGACGAGTTTGTAGTCTTCGACCGACGTCGCTCTGGTGAGTTTCACGAACTGTCCTCCGTTGTGACTTCCCCGCGTTCTCGTGGTGGGAAAGCCAGCCTCTTCTGGTGTTGATCCGGATCGAAGCCCAGCTCGTAACGAACCGAGTGCCTGCGTTCCTGTTCGGACGGCAGGCAATTTTCTTGACCCGAGCTCCTTGCGGAGCCAAACGCTCTGTTCCCGTCGTCGGCAAGCTCCTGTTCGGGGAGCCTGGCACAGCGTTCTCGTCACCAAGTTCAACCAAGACGGCGGGAAATTGTTTCGCGGTGAAACAACGTTTTTCCCAAGAAATTTAGTCTGGCCGAAATTTCACGCAGAAAGAACTGCGCGCCACGGTGTCGGTAGAATGCTCTCTTCTGTTCGTGCGCAGGGTCCGAGTTTGCGGACGACGCGGCTGCATTTTCACCACATTCACGCGAGCATGTCAAGCATCTTGTACACTGGCAAATGACTGGCGAGACAAGCTGCTGGCTGAGCGTGGGACACTGAAAAGGCAAACCGGCATAAAAATTCTAGCAATTGCCGGCGCAGAATCCAGTTGCCTTTTGCTTGACCAGCAAAGACTCGCGGCCGCAAACCTGTAGAATCGGCCCAGCTTGGGCAGCTCCACCTTAGGGATTACCCGAACCCCTCGCTGGATAAGCAGTTCGCTTCCCCGAGCAAGGACGGGTCGGCGTTACCCCGTCGTACGCAGCCCGGCGGCAATCCCCTGCACTGATAGCCGCGACAGGTCCTTGATCACCTCGGCCTGGGGGTCGTCAGCCTCGAGTTCGCGTCGCCGGCGGTACATTTCGATCTGAATGAGATTCAGAGGATCGACATACGGGTTTCGCACCTCGATCGACCGCTGCAGCCAAGGGATGTGCTCGAGCAGGTCTACATCGCCCAGAATCTTCTGCACCGCCTTGCGCGTCCGCTTTTGCTCGGCCAGAATGCGGCCCCAGATCGCCTCGCGAACGTCCTCAGGGGCGAGTTGGGCATAGCGTTCGGCGACGTAGACGTCGACCTTGGCGAGCGCCAGGGCCGCGTTGTCGATCGTGGCCTGGAAATACGGCCACTCCTTGTACATCTCCTTGAGCGTCTGCCAGCCGCCGGGGTCTCCGGCCGTATAGTCTTCGATCGCCACCCCCAGACCGTACCAGGCCGGGATCAGGCAGCGGTTCTGGGTCCAGGCAAAAACCCAGGGAATGGCCCGCAGGTCGGAAAGCTTGCGTTCCCCCCGCCGGCGGGAAGGGCGCGAGCCAATCGGCAGGTTCTCGATGTCGTCGATCGGCGTGGCTTGCTCGAAGTAGGCCAGAAAGTTCGGCTGCTCGACCAACTCGCGGTAGGCCTGATAAGACCGGTGCGCGAGCCGGATCATCGTGTCGTCGAACCGGTGCGGCTCCTCGGGGGCCTTGCGGGCACTGGCCATCAGTACGGCATAGGTGATTTGCTCTAAATGCCGGTAAGCCACTTGAGGGTCGTCGTAGCGCTCGGCCAGCACCTCGCCCTGCTCGGTGAGCCGCAGCGTGCCGTTGGCCGCCTCATGGGGAAGCGACAGGATGCCGCGAGCAGCGGGGCCGCCGCCGCGCCCCAGCGAGCCGCCGCGACCATGGAAGAGCGTGAGATGCACTCCGGCCGAATTCGCCGATTGGTAAAGCTGCCGCTGGGCCTGGTGCAACGCCCAGGTGGCGGCCAGGTAGCCGCCGTCCTTGGTGCTGTCGGAGTAGCCGAGCATGACGACTTGCCGGGCGCCTTGGCGGTCGATGTAGGCGCGGTAGCAGGGGTTCGCCAGCATGGCGGCCAGCGTTTCGGCCCCGTGCTTGAGATCGTCGATCGTTTCGAACAGCGGCACGATCGGCAGCTCGCGAGCTTCCGGTTGATCGCCGGCCTCGGCGCAGGCCCACTCCCAAAACCACTGCACGGCGAGCACATCGCTCGGAGCGTGGGTCATGCTGATCACATGAGCGCTGATCGCGGCTGGGCCAAACCGGAGCACGGCCTTCCGCAACACGCGGAAGAGCGCGAGCGCCTCGCGAGCGGCATCTGAGAGCGCCCCCTCATCAAAGCCGCGCGTCCAGGGCATCGATTCGGCCAAGACCTTTTGCCGGCCGGCTTCGTCGAGCGCGGCGTAGTCGTCGCAGAGCTTGGCCTGTTTGAAGATCTCCGTCAGCACTTCGACATAGCGCCGCGAGTCCTGTCGCACTTCCAGGCTCGAGCCGTGGAAGCCGAACACGCGCACCAGGTCGATCCAGGCTTGCATCTCGAGTTCGGCCACGAGCGCGCTCGAGTGCTTGGCCAGGTTGTCGCGCATGCGCTCGAGGTCGGCCTGTAGTTCGTTTGGGTGGCGATACGCGCCCTTGGCCGGCGGATCGCTCAGCCCGCCGAGCCCCGTTTGCTCGAGCCGCCACACGATGAGCGCCAAATAAGCGCGATAGGGCTCGCCCGCCGGCGCGAGCGCCAAGCGATCGCGCAGTTCAGGCCACTGCTTGGCGGCGGCCTCGACCTCGGCGAACAACTCTTTCGCGCCCGGCGCTTCGTGCTCCGAGATGCTCAGCACGATGAAGGCCTGCCGGCTCTGTTGCATGTGCCCAGCGAGGGCCGACTCGCGCAGTTTACCGAGCGTCGCCGCGGTGACATCGGCCGTGACGTGCGGGTGGCCGTCGCGGTCGCCGCCAATCCACGAACCAAAATCCAGGAACGTTGGCGTCTTGAGCTTTTGCCCCGGGTAGTACGCTTCGAGCGCGCGCCGCAGGTCCTGCATCACCAGCGGCACCACTTCCCACAGCGTCGGCGCAAACGAGATGCCGCGGGCGACCTCTTGCATCACCGTGGGGCGCGTTTCACGCAAGAACTCGGTCTGCCAGAGAATGTTCAGCTCGGCGCGAATCCGCGCTCTGAGCCGCTCGGTCTCGCGCGGCAGTAGATCCTGTTGATCGAGCTGGTGCAAAATGTCGCGAATGCGGCGGATCGTGGTGCGGATCGAACGCCGTTTGGCTTCGGTCGGATGCGCGGTAAAGACCAGGCGGATCGCCAACTGGTCGAGCAGCTTTTGCACCTCGGCCGCGGGGCGACCTTGCTCCGCCAGGCGTTTGACTGCCTCGGTCGTCGACTCGCCGCGCGGCTCGGGGTGCCGCATCCGCTCGCGGCTCCGCAACACGCGCACCCGTTGGCGGTCTTCGGCTAGGTTGGCCAGATCAAAGAACGCGCTGAACGCACGGATCACCACGCGGGCTTCGGCCAACGAGAGCTTTTCAATGCGCCGCTGCAGTTCCGTTCCGGCTTGCAGGTCGGCCGCACGCCGCGCCACGGCCAGCTTGCGAATCGCTTCGACCTGTTCGAACGCCGGGTCGCCGGCGAATTCGCGAATGACTTCGCCGAGAACATCTCCCAGGGTGCGGACTTCACGCCGCAGTAGTTCGTCGCTCATGCTTCTCGTTCTTCGGGGCGATCTCGGCCGCGTGAGTCAGCTCACGCTCGTGGGAAACGCCGGCGCGGTTGCGCCGGCCCTTGTCAGGGACCGCCTGGCCCGAATGACTTTGTCGACGGCCTCGGCGGGGGTGTCCGCCAACGCCGTGAGGTGCCCCATCTTACGCCCGGGGCGAGCCTGCGTCTTGCCGTACAGGTGAAGTTTTACGTCATCGTGAGCGCAGAGGGCCGACCAATCGGGCTCGCCGTCGTTCCACAAATCGCCCAACAGGTTGGCCATGGCCGCCGGCCGCCATAGCTCCGTGCTCCCCAGCGGCAGGCCGCAGATCGCCCGCAATTGCTGCTCGAATTGGCTGGTGACGCAGGCGTCGAACGTCAGGTGCCCCGAGTTGTGCGGGCGGGGCGCGAGCTCGTTGACCAGCAGCTTGCCCGCCGTGGTCACGAAGAACTCCACGCAGAGCACGCCCACCACGTCGAGCCGCTCGAGGATCGTGCGGGCAATCTCAATGGCCTCGGCGGAGAGCGCGGCTGGCAGATCGGCTGGCGACGACGAAACGTCAAGAATGTGCCGCTCATGGACATTGGCCACTACGGGGTAAGCCTTGAACTCGCCGCCGAGGCCGCGGGCAGCGACCACCGACACTTCGCAGGCGAAGTCGATCCAGGCTTCGAGCACGGCCGGCTGCCGGTTCAGACCGGCCCAGGCGACCTCCATCTCGGCGAGCGTCTTCACGCGGGCTTGGCCCTTGCCGTCGTAGCCCCAACCGGCAGTTTTCAGCACGCCGGGCAGGCCAACGGCTGCGGCCGCCTTCGCCAGGTCTTCAGACGTGGTCACTTCGGCAAATGGCGCTACGGGGATGCCGGCCGACTGCAGAAAGCGCTTCTCGCGCAACCGATGCTGCGTGATGTGGAGCACCTCGCCCTTCGGCCGCACCGGGGCGAACTCCGCCGCGGCTGCGGCTGTGGCGGCCGGCACGTTCTCGAACTCGAAGGTCACCGCCTCCACCCCTTGGGCAAAGCGGCGGATAGCGTCGAGGTCGTCGTAGGCGGCCACGATTTCGACATCGGCCACCTGACCGGTGGGCGTGTCGTCGTCGGGAGAGAGCGTGTGAACGCGGTAGCCCATGCGGCGGGCGGCGATCGCGAACATGCGGCCGAGCTGGCCGCTCCCCAACACGCCAATGGCGGCCCCAGGCAAGGTCGGCGCGTTCACGTGAGGGTTTCTCCCATCACCCGGTCGGTCTGCCGCTGGCGAAACGCCTTCAGCTTTTCGCGGAGCTCGGGCCGCTGGTTGGCCAAGATCGCGGCGGCCAAGAGCCCCGCGTTGCGAGCGCCGGCGCGGCCGATGGCGAGCGTGCCAACGGGAATCCCGCCCGGCATCTGCACGATCGAGAGCAGCGAGTCGAGCCCCTGCAGGGCCTGGCTCTGCACCGGCACCCCCAGCACCGGCAGCACGGTGTTGGCGGCGACCATGCCAGGCAGGTGGGCGGCTCCGCCGGCGCCGGCCACGATCACCTCGAGCCCGCGGCCTTCGGCTTCCTGCGAATAGTCGCGGAGCAGCTCCGGCGTGCGATGGGCCGAGACCACGCGGCATTCGTGCGGCACGCCGAGCTCGGTGAGCACTTCGGAGCAGGCCCGCAGCGTGTCCCAATCCGACTTGCTGCCCATGATGACGCCCACGAGCGGAGCGGCGGATTCAGCCATGCAACTGCGGCCAGGGAAAGTGATAGGGGTTCGAAAATGCCCCTGCGGCGGCCGGTCGATCGGCTTCGAGGGGCGACTTCGCCAGCATATAATCTGCGGGCCTGCCGGCCTAGCAGCCTGGGGCGGCGCGGGGATTTAAGTTTTGGCAAGCGGGCTGGTCCACAGGCTGGAAGCCTGTGCAACTTTCGTGTTCAGGCTGCCAGTAATTGTTCTAGTGGCACAGGCTTCTAGCCTGTGAATGCGGCTACGGTCCCTCGAGCCTCGTTGGAGAACTAAATGCGCGGATCGTGGAAAATCGGCCGAATCGCCGGGATCGACTTGTTCGTCCACTGGACGTTCTTGATCCTGATCGGTTGGATCCTCACGGCCCACGTCATTCAGGGGGACCGGCTGCGGGAGACGATCGAGGGGGTCGTGTTCGTGCTGGCCATCTTCGGTTGCGTCGTGCTGCATGAGTTGGGGCACGCCTTGATGGCCCGCCGCTTCGGCATTCGCACGCAGGACATCACGCTGCTCCCGATCGGCGGCGTCGCCCGGCTCGAACGGATGCCGGAAGACCCAGTTCAGGAACTGTGGGTGGCGCTGGCCGGGCCCGCCGTGAACGTGGTGATCGCCGGCATCTTGTTCGCCGTGCTCGCAATCTCAGGCGGCAGCCTATCGGCGGCCGCCGACTTTGCCTCGAGCGAAGAAGCGACGCGCACCGTGGTGGCTGCGCCGCTGCTCGTGCAGCTCATGGTCGTGAACGTGTGGTTGGTGCTGTTCAACCTGCTGCCGGCCTTCCCGATGGATGGCGGCCGCGTGCTGCGTGCGCTGTTGGCTACCCGCATGGACTACGTTCGCGCGACGCAAACGGCCGCCAGCGTCGGGCAAGGGATGGCCATCCTGTTTGGGTTCCTCGGCTTGTTCTACAACCCGTTTCTGCTCTTCATTGCCCTGTTCGTCTACCTTGGCGCGCAGAGCGAAGCCCACCTCGTGCAGGTGCGCTCCATCGTGCGCGGCATTCCCGTCCGGCATGCCATGATCACGCGGTTCCGCGCGCTCACTCCGCAGGACCGGCTCTCGGCGGCGGTCGACGAGTTGCTTGCCGGCTCGCAGACCGATTTCCCGGTGGTCGACGGCGGGCAGGTCGTGGGGCTGCTTACCCGCGCCGATCTGATGAAGGCCCTGGCCGAAGGGGGGCAAGAGAATACGGTGAGCTCGGTCATGCACGGCCAGTGCAAGGTGGCCGAGGACACCGAGATGCTCGATGCCCTGTTTCAGCGCATGCAAGAGGCCGGCTGCTCCACCGTGCCGATCGTCCGCCGCGGCCAACTCGTCGGCCTAGTGACGCTCGAGAACATTGGCGAATACATCATGATCCACTCGGCCTTGCGCGGGCTGGCCGAAAATGCTTCAGCAGCTAATAAAGCCCGCTCGGGCTGACGGGCTTTTCCGATCCCGAGGGAACTTTCTTCAAGCTCCCCTCGACTAATCCCCCAGGCGTCGGCGCGGCCGTGCCCTCTTCTGGCGGACTCTCTGGATCGGAGATTGGTCATGTTGCGCCGCTTGCTCATCTTGTTGGGATTGCTGGCCGTTCTGGCCCCATCGCAGACTTGGGCTCAGGGAGTGCTGGTGGTGGTCGACCCGCACCAGATCGTGCGGTTGCCGCGGCCGATTCCGCTTCCCACGCCGGTGCCTGAGCCCGCGCCGACCTACAAGATCAAGGAGCTCGCGGTCGATGCCCGGCTCGATGCCCAGATCGCCCGCGTGCAGGTGTCGCAGTCGTTTGTGAACACCGGCAGCCGGCAGATGGAGGTGTCGTTCATCTTCCCGCTCCCCTACGACGGCGCGATCGACCAGCTCACGCTCTTGGTCGACGGCAAGGAGTTTCCCGCCAAGCTGCTCGAGGCCAAGCAAGCTCGCGAGGTCTATGAGTCGATCGTTCGCAAGAACAAGGACCCCGCGCTGCTCGAATGGCTGGGGACTGGCATGTTCAAGACGAGCGTCTTCCCGGTGCCGCCGGGGGCTGAGCGCAAAGTGACGCTCCGCTACACGCAGCTCTGCCGCAAAGACAACGGCCTGACCGATTTCGTCTTCCCGCTCAGCACCGCACGCTACACCTCGCAGCCGGTCGAGACGGTGAAGTTCCAGATCGCGATCGACGGTCAGTCGCCGATCAAGAACGTCTACAGCCCCACGCACACGCTCGACATCAAACGCCCCGACGACAAGCACGCCGTTGTCCGCTTCGAAGCCAAGGACCATGTGCCGAGCGGCGATTTTCGGCTGCTCTACGACGTGGGCCAAGAGCCCGTGGCGGCCCGCGTCGTCAGCTATCGTCCCTGCGACACCGACGATGGCTACTTCGTGCTCCTGGCCACGCCGGAGATCAAGGCCGACACCAAGGAACTGCCCAAGAAGACCGTGGTGTTTGTGGTCGATCGATCCGGAAGCATGAGCGGCGAGAAGATCGAGCAAGCCAAGAACGCGCTCAAGTTCGTGCTCAACAACCTGCGCGAAGGCGACCTGTTCAACATCGTGGCCTACGACGCCGAGGTGCAGAGCTTCCGACCCGAACTACAGAAGTTCGACCAAGAAACGCGGGCCGCCGCGCTCGGCTTCGTCGAAGGCCTGTTCGCCGGCGGCAGCACCAACATCGACGGCGCGCTGGCCGCCGCGCTCGGGCAGCTCAAGGACACCAGCCGCCCCAGCTACGTGATTTTTCTCACTGACGGCCTGCCGACGCAAGGCGAGACCAACGAAGCCAAGATCGCCGCCGCCGCCAAGCAGCGCAACGACGTGCGGGCACGCATTTTCGCCTTTGGTGTGGGCTACGACGTGAACAGCCGGCTGCTCGACAAGCTGGCTCGCGAAGGGCATGGTCTGAGCGAGTATGTGCGGCCGAATGAGAACATCGAGTCGAGCGTGAGCAAGCTCTACGCCCGCATTGCCTCGCCGGTGATGACCGACGTGAAGTTCGACTTCCAATTCGACAACGCCAAGACCGAGCAAGGCCCGCCGGTGCAGCGAGTTTATCCGAGCGGCACGTTCGACCTGTTCGCCGGCGAGCAGCTCGTGCTCGTGGGGCGCTACAAGCAGGCAGGCGCCGCCAAGGTGGTGGTTCGTGGGCAGGTGGGCAACGAGGAAAAGAAGTTCGAATTCCCGGCCGAGTTCGCCGCGAAGACGAGCGACGACTCGTTCGCCTTTGCCGAAAAGCTGTGGGCATCGCGCCGCATTGGCGAAATTCTCGACCAACTCGACCTAAACGGCCGCAACGAGGAACTCGTGAAGGAGCTCGTGCAACTCTCGACGCGGCACGGCATTCTGACGCCGTACACGTCGTTCCTGGCGGATGAGAACACGAACCTCCGCGATTTGGCGGCCAATTCGATCACGACTTATCAATCGCTCGAGAGCTTGGCTGAGACCGAGGGCGTGCGCGGCGTGGCGCAGCGGCGAGCCAAGGCTGGCTATCAGCGCTCCTACAATGGCGCGGATCTCGGGAGCCGCGCGGTCGACCGCTTCTACGCGGAGTCCCGGCAGCTTGGACGCGGCGGTTCGGCCTACGGCGCTGCGGGCCGCGGCGGGGCAGGCTATGGCGTACCGGCTGCTGGGGCCCAACCTGCGAGCGCGGCTGCGGGGCCAGCGCTGTCGGTAGCGCCCGCGGCGCAGCCCGTGGCGTTGCACGACACCGAGACCGACGACACGACGCTCGTGGCCGGCGTCATGCAGATCGGCAACAAGACCTTCTACCAGCGCAACCACCGCTGGGTCGACTCGGCGCTGACCGAGGAGCAAGAAAAGCAGGCCAAGCCGCTCGAACGGTTCTCGCCGGCCTACTTCGAACTCGCCGCGAACAACACGACCGCCGCCAAGCTGCTCGGAATTGAAGCGGCCGTGGTGCTCGAGATCGACGGGCAGGCGTATGTGATGGCGGAGTAGGCCGCTCATCGCGGTTTCCCCAAGACATGCGGAGTCAGTAGTCGCGTTAGCGACGACCGAAAATAGCCCCGCAGTTTCTGCGGGGCTATTTCGTGCGCGGAGATTCATTGCGTGCAGGCCGGCACGCAATGAATTGGGCGTGGTGGTTCGCGGTCCCCCAAAGTTGAAACGCCGGGCTAGTTTCGGTTCTGCCTGCCGGCGACGCCGCCGCTCAGTTGCCGCCATTTCCAGTAAATCAAGAAAGCTCCGGCATTCAACGCGGCTTGGCGACATTACGCCGCCTATTTGGATAAGCGGACTACGACCGCGTCGCGGCTAATGGCGGCCATAAAAGGACCTGGAGTAGAGCGTATCAGGTCGGAAATCTTGGCAAGATGGCCCACAAGCAGCGATCCGAGCTGACTTCCAGTAAGTCCCGACGACACGACGCAGAACACCCTGGCCTGAGACTGAACGATCGCCTGACGTTCGATCGGCCGATACCTGATCCTGTCGTCGCGGGTGAAGCTGATCCAGCCGCGCCTTGCCACTTCAGGGAGCCAAACCGTATCCAACTCCACGTCGTTGAAGTGCGCGGAGTGCCGCTCGACGTTTAGTCCCGCCGAAACGAGCGCCGTGCAAACTGCGTTGGAATCGATGCTTCGATCCAAAAAGAATGTGCAGATGCTAAGCAGCGAGGCGACTGAGTTGGTATCTAATGGCTTCGTCGATCGCTTCCTGCGGTTGGCCATAGTCGCTCGCCAGCACTTCTAAGGTATCTCCCGCAAGGTACTGGTCGATGATGTTATCAATCGGGATCCCAGCGCCGCGCAAACAGGGCCGGCCAAACTGAACGCGAGGGTTGATCTCCACCGACGGCGGACCGGCTTCTCCGCGTCGGGTGAACGGATAGAACTTTACGGGCACGCCGGCGCGATCTCGTTCGATTCGCGATAGATACTGGCTCATGACTTCCGTCATGTGCCGCTGCCCTTGTTCGGAGACGCTCAGCAGGCCGCCGTAGGTTTCGACGAAGATGTTGCGGCCGTCGGTAAGGATGTCTTGGTCGATGAGAGGGCGTTGCACACCCTTGTCGCGCAGGAACCGGATGGCCTTCCTC
>JAESFN010001016.1_pt1 | contig 16077 bp, 16 predicted proteins | sample 9269411 | NCBI WGS metagenome assembly JAESFN01 (sample SAMN14505399, study PRJNA617100) | algae metagenome | isolation source: Iphinoe sp. HA4291-MV1 and co-occurring heterotrophs from trail next to... | place: USA: Maunawili Falls, Hawaii | collected 2009-07-25
CGGCGGCCTGAACCGGGGGCTTCTCCCGCGCGGGCTGTTGCGGTTCGTCCGCCGCCGCGGTTAGTTCGGATCATGGCCGGTTGCCGTACGGCACCGTTGGTCGGCGCGTTGCCGTGGCTTGCCCGTGATCCGGTCGGGGTCTGTGAGCGAGCCGCGCGCGCCGGTGGCGGGTTCGCCCGACTGCCCGTGGGGCCGATGTCGGTGCTGGTGGTCTCGAACCCGGATCACGTGCATCGGGTGCTGGTCGGCAACGCCGGTAACTACACCAAGGGCCGGATCATGGACGGTATCCGGATCGCGTTCGGTCAGGGCCTGTTCACCGCGGAGGGCGCGCTGTGGCGGAGCCAGCGACGGCTGATGCAGCCCTCGTTCGGGCGGGACGGTACGCGGCTGGTCGGCGAGGTGACCGTCGAGATCTGGCGGGACCGGTTGGCCGGCCGGTCGGGCACGGTGGACCTGTTCGAGGAGTTCCTGCACCTGGACATCGCGGTCATCCTGCGGGTGCTGTTCTCCGCGGATCTGCCGCCCGAACGGGTCGGCGAGCTGGTGCGGCTGGCCGACCGTGTGTTCAGCGGCATGGCCGGGCAGCTACCGGCGTTCTTCCTGCCGCGCTGGGTGCCGGTACCGGGGCGGGCCGGCTACCGGCGGGCGGTCGCCCAGCTCGGCGAGGCGATCTCGGAGCTGATCGCCGCGCACCGCGCCCAGGGTCGCGGCGGGCAGCTGCTGGACACGCTCCTCGCCGCGCGGGACCCCGACACCGACGCGCCCATGAGTGATCGGCAGGTCCGGGACGAGATATTCACCATGTTCATGGCCGGCTACGAGTCGACGGCCTCCAGCTTGGCCTGGACCTGCCAGCTGCTGGCCGAGCACCCGGAGGTGGCCGACCAGCTGGGCGCCGAGGTGGACCGGGTACTGGCCGGCCGGGACCCGACGGTCGAGGACCTGCCCGCTCTGGAGTACACCGGGCGGGTGCTGGCCGAAGGGCTGCGGCTCTACCCGGCGTTCCCGATGTACTTCCGGTCCGCGACCGGCCCGGACCAGCTCGGCGAGCACCCGGTCGCCGCCGGCGCGCAGCTCGTCCTGTGCCCACACGCGGCGCACCGCGACCCGGCCTTCTGGCCCGACCCGGAGCGGTTCGACCCGCGGCGGTTCACCCCGCGGCAGGCGGCCGACCGACCCCGGGCCGCCTACTTCCCCTTCGGCCTGGGGCAACGACGCTGCATCGGCGAACCGATGGCCCTGACCATCTCCACGTTGGCTCTGGTGATGCTCGCCCAACGCTTCACCCTCACCTCCACCCGCCCCCGACCGGCCGGCCGCTACGCCATGACCCACCAACCCCGAGGCGGCCTGCCCACCGTGCTCACCACCCGCTGACGATGCGCGGTCGCCTGCATGTCAGCCGCGCGGAGCTCGTCCCTCTGCCCGGCTGAGCAGGTCGCGGGCCATCGTCTGGTGCACCGCGTCCACCATCTGGCCGTCGACCATCCCCGCGCCGTCCGCCGCGGCGCGGAGTACCGCCCGGGCGTGCGCGATCTCGGCCGGGGACGGGGTGAACACCTCGTGCACGACATCGACCTGGCCCGGGTGCAGGCAGATCTTGCCGGTGTACCCCAGCGCCCGGCCCGCGTGCGCGTCGGCGCGGAGGGCGTCGGTGTCGTGTACCGCCACGGTCGCCTGGTCCAGCGCCGCGACCCCGGCCAGGCGGGCGGCCAGACACACCTGGCTGCGGGCGTAGAGCACCTCGGTCCCGGCCGGGGTGCGCCGTCCACCGATGTCGGCGATGTAGTCCTCGGCGCCGAAGTAGACCGCGTCCGGGCCGGCACCGAGCAGGGGGCGGGCGTCCGCCACCCCGAGCATGCTCTCCACGCCGACCACGATCACCGAGCCGGCGGGCAGGGCGGCCCGGACCTCGTCCAGCTGCTCCGCCCGTTCGTACTTGGGCAGCACGATCCCGTCCAGCCCGCCGGACGCCGCGGCCGCGGCGAGGTCGGCGCCGTGCCACGGGGTGTCCGTGCCGTTGACCCGCATCAGCACGGTGGCCACCGCCGGTCGCCGTTCGGCCAGCTCGGCGAACGCCCGCTCGCGGGCCTCGTCCTTGACCGCCGCCGGGACCGCGTCCTCGAGGTCGACGATCACCGCGTCCGGCCGGCTTCGGTCGGCCTTGGCCAGCATGTCCACCCGGTGCCCCGGGACGAACAACGCGCTGCGCATGCTCACGACCCGACCGCCAGGGATGCGGTGAGCGTGTCGGCGAGTTGCCGGCCGAGTTGTCGCGGGGTGCTCGGGCCGGTGGACCGGTACCACTTGTAGCACCAGTTGACCGCGCCGAGGCACATGTTGACGAACACCGTGGGCGTCATGGGGAGCCGCAGTTCGGGGTGCTCGGCGAGGTGGCGCTCGACGGCCCGGACGAACAGCCGCTCGAACGCCTCCCGCCGGCGCAGCAGCTCGACGGCCAGCACCGGCGGGAGCTCGTGCTCCTCCTCGAAGCAGACCGTCAGCAGCTCCTTGTGCTCGCAGGTGTACTCGACCCGTGAGGCGATCAGGTCCCGGACGGCGTGCAGCGGGGTGGGCGCCGCGACGACGGTGGCCTCACCCATGGCGAGGCTCTCGTCCAGTACGTCGGAGTAGATGCGGACGAGCAGCTCCTCCTTGCTGCGGAAGTAGTGGTAGAGCGTCGGCTTGGACAGCCCGACGGCCGCCGCGATCTCGTTCATCGAGGTGGCCCGGAAGCCCCTCCGGCTGAAGATCTCGGCCGCGGTCGAGGTGATCCGGGCGCGCACGACGTCCGCCTTGCTGACCATCGTCTCCGACATCGCGACCTCCTCGACCGTCCGGTCGGTCGGGCGTATGGTACATCCCAGTACCCGACCGACCGGGCGGTCGGGATTTGCCGAGTCGACAGCGGAGGGCGCATGAGCTGGGAACTGGACGAGGTCCACCGCGACTTCCGGTCGGGCGCGCGGGCGTTCGTCGACCGGGAGGTGCGCCCGCTGGTCGAGGGGGCCGAGGCGGCCGGCGAGTTCCCCGGCGAGTTGTGGAAGCGGCTGGGCGCGGCCGGGCTGCTCGGTCTGGTCACCCCGGAGGAGCACGGGGGCGCGGGCGGCGACGCGCTCGCGGTCGCGCTGCTGGCCGAGGAGCTGGCCAGGGCCAGCGGGGGGATCGCGGTGACCGCGCTGGTCAGCGCCTACATGGCCGGGCCACACGTGGTCCGGCACGGCACCCCGGCCCAGCGGTCGCGGTGGTCGCCGCGGTTGGCCGCCGGGGACGCGGTGGCCGCGATCGCGGTGACCGAACCGGGCACCGGCTCGGACGTCGCCCGGGTGGCCAGTACCGCCCGGCGGACCGATCAGGGGTGGCTGCTCAACGGCCGCAAGATGTTCATCACCAACGCGGGCCTGGCCGACCTGCTGGTGGTCGCCGCCCGCACGGGTGAGGCCGGCCGGGGCGGTCTCACGCTGTTCCTGGTCGAGCGCGGAACCCCGGGCCTGGGCTTCGGTTCGCCGCTGCCCAAGATGGGCTGGCACTCCTCGGACACCCGGGAGGTGCTGCTGGACGACGTGGAGCTGCCCGCCGACGCGGTGCTCGGGACGGAGAACCGGGGCTTCTACCAGATCATGGAGGCGTTCCAGCTGGAGCGGGTCGCCCTGTCCGCGATGGGCCTGGGGCACGCCGCCGAGTGCCTGGACCTGGCCCGGGAGTACGCCGGGCAGCGGGAGGCCTTCGGCGAACCGCTGACCCACCTGCAGACCGTCCGGCACCGGCTCGCGGTGATGGAGGTGGAGCTCGAGTCGGCCCGGGTGCTGACCTACCAGGCCGCCGCCCGGCTGGACGCCGATCACCCCGAGGCGGCCCGGTCGGTGGCCCGCGCGAAGTACCACGCGGCGATCGTGGCCAACCGGGTGGTGGACGACGCGGTCCAGTTGTTCGGCGGCGCCGGGTTCGTGGAGGAGTCCGCGGTGGCCCGGCACTACCGGGACGCCCGCATCCTGCGCATCGGCGGGGGCACCGACGAGATCCAGTTGGAGATCCTCACCCGGGGCATGTCGTGACCATCGGGGCGATCAACGGGACCGGGGCCGTGGACGTCGAGCGGGCGACGACCCGGGCGCTGCGGGGTGGCGACCCGGCCCGGTGGCCGGACAAGATGCCGGTACGCGAGCGGTTGAAGGTGCTGTTCGACTCGGACAGCTTCGTCGAGGACGGGCTGCTGGCCACGGCCGCGGCCGGCGATCACCTGCCGGCCGACGGGGTGGTCACCGGGGTCGGTCGGGTGGAGGGCCGCCCGGTCGCGGTGATCGCGCACGACTTCACCGTGAAGGCGGGTTCGTGGGGCGAGCTGACCTGCGAGAAGCAGATCCGGATCCTGGAGCGGGCGGACCGCGACCTGCTACCGGTGGTCTACCTGGTGGACTCCGCCGGCGGGCGGCTCACCGACCAGATGGGCTTCTTCCCCGGGGCCCGGGGCGCCTCGGCGATCTTCCACCTGCAGGTCCGGCTGTCCGGTCGGGTCCCGCAGCTGTGCTGCCTGCACGGGCCCTCGGCGGCAGGCGGCGCCTACATGCCCGCGTTCTGCGACTGGGTCGGGATGGTGGACGGCAACGCCTCGATGTACCTGGCCAGCCCGCGGGTCGCGGAGATGGTCACCGGCGAGCGCACCACGCTGGAGGAGATGGGCGGGGCCACCATGCACGCCGAGATCTCCGGCTGCGGGGACGAGATCTTCGACGAGGACTGGGAGGCGATCGCCGCCGCCCGGCTGCTGCTGTCCTACCTGCCCGACGACTTCCGCGCCGCGCCGGCCCGCGCCGTGACCCGGGCGCCGGAGAAGGCCGACTGGCCGGACGGTCTGGTCCCGACCGACCCGAACGTCAGCTACGACGTGCGGGAGATCGTGGACCGGCTGGTCGACTCCGGCACCTTCTTCGAGATCAAGGCCCGCTGGGCCCGGGAGATGGTCACCGGGTTGGCCCGGCTGGACGGCCGGGTGATCGGCATCGTGGCCAACCAGCCCGGCGTGCGCAGCGGCGCCATCTTCGTCGACTCGGCCGACAAGGCGACCCGGTTCATCTCGCTGTGCGACGCCTTCAACATCCCGCTGGTGTTCCTGCAGGACGTGCCCGGCTTCATGGTCGGGGTCGAGGTCGAGCGGCAGGGGATCATCCGGCACGGGGCGAAGATGATCTCCGCGATGGCGTCGGCCGAGGTGCCCAAGTACACCGTGGTGCTGCGCAAGGCCTACGCCGCCGGCTTCTACGCCATGGGCGCCCCCGGCTTCCGGCCCCGGGCCACCCTGGCGCTGCCCACCGCGACGATCGGCCCGATGTCGGCCGAGGCCTCGGTCAACGCGGTCTACGCGAACAAGATCGCCGCGATAGCCGACGACGAGGAACGGGCGGCGTTCGTCGCCGCCCGCACCCTCGAGCAGCGCGCCGACATCAACCTGCTGCGGATGGCCGGCGACCTGGTGGTCGACGCGGTGGTGGCGCCCGACCGGCTGCGGGCCGAGCTGTGCGCCCGGATGGTCGACGCCGACCGCTGGACCCGGGAGACCGGTCGCCGCCACCACCCGATCAGCCCGGTCTGAGAGGAGCCCCGATGTCCGCCCCCCGGCCCGTTACCGGCCGCTGGTTCGAGGAGCTGCCGGTCGGCACCGTGGTCCGGCACGCCACCCGGCGAACCGTGACCGAGACCGACAACGTGCTGTTCACGACCATGACCATGAACCCCGCGCCGCTGCACCTGGACGCCGACTACGCCGCCGGCACCGAGTTCGGCCGGCCGCTGGTCAACAGCATGTTCACCGTCGCCCTGGTGGTCGGGCTCTCGGTGTCGGAGCTGACCCTCGGCACGATCGTGGCCCAGCTCGGCCTGGAGTCGGTGGCGTTCCCCGCGCCGGTGTTCACCGGCGACACCATCCGGGTGGAGACGGAGGTGGTGTCGGCGCGGCCGTCCGGGTCCCGACCGGACGCCGGCATCGTGGTGTTCGAGCACCGGGCGTTCAACCAGCGCGACGAGCTGGTCTGCACCGCCCGCCGCACCGGCCTGATGCACCGCCGCCCCGCCGGAGAGGCGGCGCCGGGCTAGCCGGCGAGGGCCTGGACGCGGTCGGTGAACAGGCCGGGGTCGGTGACGGGTGGCCCGTGCCCGAAGAGCGCGATCCGGGGGCGCAGCTCGGCGAGCCGGGCGACGCTGGCCCGGTTGCCGGGGTTGTCGTGGTTGAGCAGCCCGGGGACGGTCATCAGCCAGGGCCGCTTCCGGGTCCCGCCCATGTTCGTGACGGTGTCCCCGCACAGCAGCACCCGGTCGGACTCCCGCCAGAAGGCGAGTGAACCGGGGGAGTGCCCGGGGGTCTCGAGCACCTCGAAGCCGCCGACCACGTCGCCCTCGACCAGCCGCCGGTCGACCGGATGGGCCCGGGTCGGGATGAGCCGGGTCAGCGCGCCCACCACGGGCCCGCCGTGGGTGTCGACGCGCCCGGACTCCATATGATCGGCGTCCGCCGCCCCGACCTGCAGCGGGATGCCGAGCTGCCGGCAGAGCCAGGCGGAGCTGCCGGCGTGGTCGAAGTGCGCGTGGGTGAGCGCGTGCGCGTTGACGGTCATGCCCTGGAGCGAGCGTTTGATCCGCGGGCCGCTCCAGCGCAGGCCGCTGTCGATCACGGTGTCGCCGAACAGGTAGGAGTTCAGCACCCGGCCCGGCCCAGCGGGCAGCAGGTAGACCCCGTCGGCGATCTCTTCACGGCTACGACCCATGGGCAGATCATGAACCGTTACGCCCGATGGCGGCAATGTCGAGTCTTTGCAAGATACGGACACGTAGAGTGGGGCCATGACGCCGCCTCGCCCGCACGTGGTGGTCGTCGTGATGTTCGACGGGGTGGACGCGCTGGACGTCACCGGGCCGGCCGAGGTGTTCGCCATGGCGAACGGGGTGCTGGCCGGGAAGCGGTCCACGATCCGTGGTTACGAGGTCCACCTCGTGGGCCGGGTTCCGGGGCCGGTGTCCACGTTCAGCGGGGTCCGCCTGGTCGCCGAGGAGAGCTTCGAGCACTGGGACGGCGGTATCGACACCCTGGTCGTCCCGGGTTGCGTGCGGCTCGACGGCCTCCGTCCGGTCCCGGTCACCGTGCCCGACGTCGTCGACTGGGTGCGGCGGGTCGGACCCGACGCCGGCCGGGTCGCGTCGGTCTGCGCCGGTGCGCACCTGACCGCCGAGGCGGGCCTGCTCGACGGGCACCGGGCCACCACCCACTGGGCCACCGCGGACGCGCTCGCCACCCGGTACCCGCTGGTGGAGGTGCAGGACGACCCGATCTTCGTGCGGTCCGGGCGGATGTGGACCAGCGCCGGCCTGACCGCGTCCATGGATCTCGCGCTCGCCCTGGTCGCCGAGGACCACGGCCACGCGGTGGCGCTCGAGGTGGCCCGGCTCATGGTGATGTACCTGCAACGCCCCGGCGGGCAGAGCCAGTTCAGCGCCCCGCTGGCCCACCGGCCCAGTGACCGGCACGACCTGCGTGAGCTGCGGAGCTGGATCGGTGAGCACCTCGGCGAGGACCTGTCGGTGGCGGTACTGGCCGCGCGCGTGTCGATGAGCCCACGCCACTTCGCCCGGGTCTTCCAGGCCGACACCGGCACGACCCCGGGGGCCTACGTCGAGCGGATGCGGCTGGAGATGGCCCGCCGGCTGCTGGAACAGGGCGACGACCCGCCGGGGGAGATCGCTCGGGCCAGCGGGTTGCGATCGGTCGAGTCCCTGCACCGGGTCTTCCGCGAGCAGCTCGGCACCCCTCCGGGCGAGTACCGCCGCCGGTTCCGCCGCGCCTGACCGCACCGTGCTCATACCGGTTGCTGAGCAACACACATGAGCCCGTGACCTCCCGACGGTAACGTCGCTCTCCCCGTGAAGCCGCGAACCTGTCCCGAGGTCGACCGCCGGCGCCGCCGGGTGGTCCTGGCCGGGCTGCTCGCGATGTGCCTGGCCTCGACGGCGTGTGTGAAGCTGCCGGGCGTGTTCGGTGGCGGCGACATCCCGGCCGCACCGGGCCAGACGTTGTGGCGCTCGGACGGGTACGGCCGCATCTACGCGCTGCGGGCCGACACCCTCGAGGTCTACCAGACCACCTCGATCAGCTGTACCCGAGGTGACACGTTCACCTCGGTGGGCGGTCCGGACCCCGACGGGACCCGGGTCTTCGGGGAGGACGGCGAGGCCGACGGGGCCCTGCGCATCGGCGCCGACGGCCGGGCCACCTACCACGAGCTCGGTTCGGTCTCCGACGTCGATCTGAACCCGGTGCCGTCGCTCCCGGCCGCCTGCGGCGAGGAGACGTCCGAGGACCCGGTGACCACCTTCGACGTCTTCTGGACCACGGTCGAGGAGAACTACAACTCGCTGCACCGCCGCAACGTCGACTGGGCGGCGATGCGCGACCGGTACCGCCCGATGGTCGACTCCGACACCAGCGACACGCAGCTGTTCGGCATCTTCCGCGCGATGCTCGAACCGCTCGGTGACATGCACACCGGCATCACCACGGCCGGCGACGAGGACTCCGAGGACGAGGACCCCGACGACGAGGACTCGGAGGACGAGGATTCCGACGAGGACTCGGAGGACGAGGACTCCGATGAGGAGTCCGATGAGGACTCCGACGACGAGGACTCCGACGACGAGGAGCTGGCCGGGGCGGAGTTCGAGGGCAAGCGGGTCGGCACGGTCGAGATCGACGCGCAGCAGACCGACGCCGCGGTCGACGGCTTCCTGCTCGCCCAGGGCGCGACCGGACGCCTCACCTTCGGCGGCGGCAAGCTCGTCTACGCCGACCTGCCCGGCGGCCGGGGCTACCTGCGGATCGACGCCTTCGAGGAACTCGCCGGGGCGGACGACCAGTACCCGATGAACGAGGCCGAGGTCCGGCGCCTGCTGGACGCCGTGTTCACCCCGCCGCGCCTCGCCGGCCTGAGAATGCTGATCATCGACCTGCGGAACAACCCCGGTGGCGACGACGCACTCGGGCTGCAGATCGCCGCGCGGCTGACCGACCGCCCGTACACCGCCTACACCAAGGCGGCGCGCAACGACCCGCGGAACCCCGACCGGCACGCCCGGACCCAGGCCGTCCCGGTCCGGCCGGCCGACGCGCCGAGGTACACCGGCCCGATCCGGATGCTCACCGGCCCCTTGACGATCAGCGCCGGGGAGACCTTCACCCTGGCCATGATGGGGCGCACGCCGACCCCGGAGCGGTTCGGCGAGAACACCCAGGGGGTGTACTCCGACACCATGGAGCGCGCGCTGCCCAACGGGTGGACCCTCACCCTGGGCAACGAGGAGTTCGTCGGCCCGGACGGCCGCAGCTACGAGGGCCCCGGAATCCCGCCGACCACCCCGATCCCGGTCTTCCCGGCCGCCGAGCTGGCCGCCCGCCAGGACTCGGTGATGGCCGCCGCGTTGCGGTGAGCGACCCGCGACCGACGATCACCCGTGTCGATCTTCGGCAGGACACCTGCGACGCGTAGGTTCGGTGCTCGTCGAGGGAGGACTGGATGAGCGACTACGACGTCATCGTGCTGGGGGCGGGACCCGCGGGGGAGCACTGCGCGGGCCATCTCGCCGAGGGTGGTCTGCGGGTGGCGATCGTCGAGCGCGAGCTGCTCGGCGGCGAGTGCTCGTACTGGGCGTGCATCCCGTCGAAGACGCTGCTGCGGCCCGGTGAGGCCCTGGCGGCGGCCCGGCGGGCCCCCGGGGCGGCGGAGGCGATCAGCGGCGGACTGGATGCCGCGGCCGCGTTCGCCTGGCGCGACTTCATGGTCTCCGATTACGACGACTCCGGGGCCCAGGCCTGGGCCGAGGGCGAGGGGATCGCGGTCATCCGGGGCAGCGGCCGGCTCGACGGGCCGGGCCGGGTGACCGTCGACGGCACCGCCTACACCGCGACCGACATCGTGCTGGCCACCGGATCCGACCCGTTCATCCCACCGGTGCCGGGTCTGCGCGAGCTGCCCGACGTGTGGGGCAACCGGGAGGTGACCGGCATGACCTCCGCCCCGCGCCGGATGATCGTGCTCGGCGCGGGCCCGGTCGGCGTGGAGATGGCGCAGGCGGTGGTCCGCCTGGGCGGCGAGGCGGTGATCGTCGAGGGCATGGAGCACGTGCTTCCGCGCGAGCCGCGACCGCTGGGGGAGGCGCTCGGCGAGGCGCTGCGGGCCGACGGGGTGGAGCTGCACCTGGGCCGGCAGGCCTCCGCCGCCCGGTACGTCGACGGCGAGTACGTGATCGAGTTCCCGGACGGCGAACCGCTGCGCGGCGACAAGCTGCTGGTGGCGACCGGTCGGCGGCCGCGGGTGGGCGACATCGGCCTGGAGACCGTCGGGATCGAGCAACTGACCGTCGACGCCCGGATGCGGGCCGGCGACGGGCTCTGGGCGATCGGTGACGTCACCGGTATCTGGCCGCTCACCTACGTCGGGAAGTACCAGGGCCGGGTGGCCGCGGCGAACATCCTCGGCGGGACCCGCGAGGCCGACTACTCCGCCGTGCCCCGGGCGGTGTTCAGCGACCCGCAGGCCGCGGCCGTCGGGGCGGCGGACGGGGCCTACACCGGAACCGTGCAGCTGTCCGCCGTGGCCCGCACCGCCACCTACACCCGCGGCTACGACACCGAGCCCGGCTTCCTGACGCTGGTCTCCGACGGCGAGCGGCTCACCGGCGCCTACGCGCTGGGCCCCGAGGCCGGCGAGTGGCTCCAGCAGGCGACGCTCGCCATCCGCGCGCGCATTCCGCTCGACGTGCTGAACGACGTGATCCAGCCCTTCCCGAGCTTCTCCGAGGCGTTCCTGACGGCCTTGGAGGACCTGGACCGCGCGATCGGCTAGGTCGACAGGTCGTCATCAGACGGTCGCGGGTTCGCGCACGAGGTGGGCGAGGTGGTCGGGCGCGCGGAGGTCGGGCCGGAGGTTCTCCGGGCCGAGGTACTTGTCCAGGGTCGCGTGGAAGTGCCAGATGCGGCGTTCGAGGTAGCTGATCGGGATGCCGCCGTGCGCGGCCGCCTCGAGCGAGCGTTGCACGGGTTCGACGTTGACCAGGTCCTCCTTCATCAGGATGTCGGAGCCGAAGAGCTTGACGTTCCACCCGTCGGGCCGGTCGTTCTCGCCCCAGTCGACGCCGTACCAGGTCACGTCCATCTGGGTCCGCGACACCGACAGCGGCCACCACTGGGCCACGAAGAACCCGCTCGCGTCGTCGCTGCCGACCAGGAGGTTGGGGAACAGCGAGAAGCTCTGCAGGTCGGTGTCGTAGAGCGGGTGCACCGACATCTTGGGCAGGTCGGCGGTCCAGATCCGCAGGTCGCCGGCGGAGGCCCGGTACGGGATGAAGGTGGCGGTGTGGCCGCCGGGGTAGAGCTCGACGACCGACCGGCGGATGTCGAGCATGCCGGCCAGGGTGTCCCGGTGGACCGTCTTGACGTGGTAGTCCTCCAGGAAGGCGTCGACGGTGACCTTCCAGTTGCAGTCCTGGAGGTAGGTCATCTTCTCGATCCGGCGCAGCCCGGGCGCGGCGGCGATGTCGTGGTGCACCACGCCGATCGTGCTGAGCCACTCGGCCAGCGGCGGCGCCTCCCGGTCGACGTTGACGAAGATCATGTCGCCCCACGCCTGGCAGGGGATCTCGACCAGGGCGCGGGCGTCGAGGTCGAGGTTGGGGAAGTCCCGCCGCTCCGGGACCCCGGCGAGGGTGCCGTCGAGGTTGTAGGACCAGGAGTGGAACTGGCAGACGAGGTGTTTGGTGCAGCCGGCGGGGTCCCGCACCACCGGGGCGCCCCGGTGCCGGCAGGCGTTCAGGAAGGCCCGGATCCGGTCGTCGCGGCCGCGCACCACGACGATCGGGGCGACCGGGATGTCCGGGACCAGGTAGCTGCCCACCTCGGGCCACTGCGAGGTGTGGCCGGCGAACAGCCAGGACCGCTTGAACACGTTCGCCAGCTCGAGCCGGTAGAAGTCGGGATCGGTGTACCGGGCGATCGGCAGGTCGGGCAGCTCGGGGAAGTCCGGCGGTGCCGCCGAGCGGGCCTGCTCGTCCTGCATCCGCCGGTGGATCTCGTCAGCCAGGGTCGAGTCCATGCCTGCTCCTGAGCGGGTCGGTGACTGTGGGCGGGACCACAAAGTAACCCACGGGTTGCAAATGCTCGGGGGGCGTCGTTCTGGATGGTGGAACGGTGATGGCCGGGGCCGGGGTCGTGGCTACTGTGCGCTATGCCGTCGTCCGATCGCCCCCGGCCGCAGCAACGCTCGGTGCGCACCCGCGAGCGCATCCTCGACGCGGCGGGGCAGGCCTTCCACCGCGAGGGCTTCGACCGGGCCTCGACCAAGCGCATCGCCGCGGCCGCCGGGGTCAACTCGTCGATGATCTTCCGGTACTTCGGGTCGAAGTCGGGCCTCTACGAAGAGGCGGTGCTGGAGCCGCTGCAGCGACGGCTCGGCGAGTTCGTCCGGTCCTGGGACGCCTACGGCAACGAGCCACACCCCGCCGCCCGGACCGCCACCGACTTCCTGGGCGGCCTCTACGACCTGCTCACCGACAACCCGGAGGTGGCGCGGGCGCTGGTCAGCATCGGTACCCACGGCGCCGGCGAGGGAGACGTCGCCGCGCGCATCGACGATCTGCTGCGCCGGGTCGACGAGGTGGTCGATGCGGAGGCGCGGGAACGCGGCTGGTCGGGCTACGACACCCGGTTCACCACCCGCATCTCGTTCGGCATCGCGTTCTCCTTCGCCGTGCTCGGGGACCTGCTCTTCCCGCCCGCCAGGCCGCAACCCAGCCGCGACGAGATGGTCGAAGGCATGGCCACCTACGTCCTGCGCTCGATCTCCAGCCCGGGACCCGATCGCGGCGACCACGGCTAGGCGGCGGTCGTAGGGGGGATGGCGTTGTCGATGAGGACGGCGGCGATGGCGGCCGCGGTGGGGAAGGACTCGACGTTGAGGACCCGGGTCCGGGCCGAGGCGCCGTCGAGGAGCAGTGCCAGTTGTTCGCCGAGCTGTTCGGGGTCGGTGGCGCCGGCCTCGCGGGCGGTGTCGGCGAGCCGCGCAGCTATGGCGTGCTTGTAGTCGCGCGCGTACCGGGCCGCGGGGTGCTCCGGGTCGTGGATCTCGACGGCCGCCGCGATGTAGGGGCATAGCGGCGTGGTGCCCTCTGCCCCGGCCGCCGGCACGTCGAAGGCGGCGAGGAGTCGTTCCCGGGGGGTGAGGTCGGTGCGGTCGAACACGCCGGGCATCACGTCGGGGTCGAATCGGCGCAGGTACTCGGCGATGAGTTCGTCCTTGCTGGTGAAGTGCTGGTACGCCGTGCGCTTCGACACCTGGGCCACCTCGCAGAGCTGGTCCATGCCGGTGCGGTTGATGCCCTGATCGCGGAACAGCTGGCGCGACGCGCCGAGGATGCGCTCGCGTGCGCCCCGGCCGCGGCGGCGGCGTTGGGGGCCCTTCTCCAGCTGCGTCATGTCTCCAGTCTAGCTCGCCTGGGTAACGCCCGGTGTACATAACTTGCGCTTCGGCTGCCCGCTCGATACGTTAAATACACAGAGCGGTGTACTTAAGACTCAGGGAGTGATCATGGGAAAGCTTGACGGCAAGATCGCGGTGATCACGGGTGGATCGAGCGGCCTGGCGCTGGCCGGAGCCAAGCTGTTCGTCGAGGAAGGAGCCCATGTCTTCATCACCGGTCGGCGGAAGGAAGCGCTGGATGCGGCCGTCGAGCGGATCGGCCGGAACGTGACCGCCGTGCCGGGCGATGCGGCCGATTTGGCGGACCTGGACCGGTTGTTCGACACGGTCAGGCGGGAGAAGGGCGCTATCGACGTGCTGTGGGCGAGCGCCGGGATGGGCGAGCCGGGCCTCCTCGGCGAGATCACCGAGGAGCAGTTCGAGGCGACCTTCTCGCTGAACGTACGCGGCACGCTGTTCACCGTGCAGAAGGCGCTACCGCTGCTCAACGACGGCGGCTCGATCTTCATGACCGGGTCGAACGCTTCGCTCAAGGGCTACTCCGGATGGAGTGTGTACGCGGGGAGCAAGGCCGTGCAGCAGGCCTTCGCCCGGGTGTGGCTGGCCGAGTTGAAGGACCGGCGGATCCGGGTGAACGTGCTGACTCCGGGACAGGTCGCCACGGCGAAGCAGGAGGAGCTGTTCGACGAGGAGACGAAGCGCCAGTTCGAGTCCCTGATTCCGAGGGGAGAGATGGGCAGCCCCGAGGAGATCGCATCGATCGCGCTGTTCCTCGCCTCGGACGACTCGAGCTATGTGAACGGGATGGAGCTCGTCGCCGACGGCGGCACCGCGGCGATCTGAGCGGTTCGGACCTGGGCGGCCAGGTGTTTGGCCAGCATGATCGGCCCGATCACCTTGGTGTCGAACGACGACCGCAGCGCTTCCCGGTCCAGGTCCGGGATCAGGCCTCGGGCGCGCGCCGAGGCGGTCGACACCACGTGGTCGATCGGGCCCAGCCGTCCGGCCAGCGCCGCGATCGACGGCTCGTCGGTGACGTCCACGGTCTCGGCCCGCACGTTCGGCTCGCCCCGGTACGCCTCCTCGAGCGCCGCCGCGTCCCGGCCGGCCACCACCACCTGGGCGCCGGCCGCCGTCGCCGACTCCACGATCGCCCGGGCGATACCGCTGCCGCGTCCGACCACCAGCACCGTCTGGTCACGCAGTGCGCCGGTCATGCTCACGCCCCCGCCGGGTCGAGCTTGCCCAGGAACTCCCGGATCGCCTCGGCGATCTCGCCGGCGTGGGTCTCCAGCGCGAAGTGCCCGGTGTCGTAGAACCGCACGTCGGCGTCCGGGATGTCGCGCTTGAACGCCTCGGCGCCCGGCGGCAGGAAGAACGGGTCCTCGTTGCCCCAGACGGCCAGGAACGGGGGCCGGTGGGTGCGGAAGTACTCCTGGAACGTGGGGTAGAGCGCGACGTTGCTGGCGTAGTCGCCCATCAGGTCGAGCTGGACCTCGTCGGCGCCGGGGCGGGCGAGGTAGTGGTTGTCCAGCGTGTACCCGTCGGGGGCGACCGCGGTCGGGTCGGGCACGCCGTGGGTGTACTGCCAGGCCGTGGTCTCCGGGGCGAGGAAGGTCCGCAGGGCGTCCCGGTTGGCCTGCGAGGGGTCCTGCCAGTACGCCCGGATGGGGTTCCAGCCGTCGCTCAGGCCTTCCTCGTAGGCGTTGCCGTTCTGCGAGATCAGGGCGGTGATCCGCTCGGGATGGCGGACGGCGAGCCGGAACCCGGTGGGGGCGCCGTAGTCGAAGACGTAGATCGCGTAGCGACGCAGCCCGATCTCCTCGGTGAAGCGCTCGATGACGTCGGCGATGTTGTCGAAGGTGTAGGTGAACCGGTCGCGGGCGGGCATCCCGGACCGGCCGAACCCGGGCAGGTCCGGGGCGACGATGTGGAACTCGTCGGCCAGCAGCGGGATGAGGTTCCGGAACATGTGGCTCGAGGTCGGGAAGCCGTGCAGCAGCAGGAGCGTGGGCGCGTCGGCCGGCCCCGCCTCCCGGTAGAACACGTCGTGGTCGCCCACGGTCACCTGCCGGTGGTGCACCTTCACCATCTCTAACTCCTTAAGTTGCTGGTACTGGTTAGACAACACCATGGATCGTCGTAACCTGTCAAGGCCTTCAAAGGGGTTAGAGGGGGCGCCGTTCTCAGTCGGCCAGCTGGGTGCGCTGGTAGTGCCGGCGGGCCTTGAGCCGGTTCCCGCAGACCTTCATCGAGCACCAGCGGGCGGTGTTGGGGCGGCTGCGGTCGAGCAGGAACAGCTGGCACTCCTCGTTCGCGCACGGGCGCAGCCGGCCCGGCAGGCGCTCCTGGAGGTCGGCCCAGGCGAGCAGCGCGCGGATGCCCAGCCGCCGGTCGGGATCGACGTCGAGTTCCCAGCTCAGCCCGTCGTCGGCGAGATCGGGCCGCAGCCGGACGCCGTCCAGCAGGGGCCGCAGGGTGGTCGAAGGCTGGGCGCCGCGGACCACGGCCTGCAACCGCTCCCGGACCCGGCGCAGGTGCGCGGTCTCCGTCGCCGACCCGG
>JAESFN010001017.1_pt1 | contig 16069 bp, 14 predicted proteins | sample 9269411 | NCBI WGS metagenome assembly JAESFN01 (sample SAMN14505399, study PRJNA617100) | algae metagenome | isolation source: Iphinoe sp. HA4291-MV1 and co-occurring heterotrophs from trail next to... | place: USA: Maunawili Falls, Hawaii | collected 2009-07-25
TTTGGGGGGGGGGGGGCCCGGCCAGAGCCTCTGCCGGCCCCAGAACTACATCACCAGAATCGGCGACCCACTCGGCACCCGCTGGTACAGATCGATCACATCCTGGTTCAGCAGCCGCACGCAGCCAGACGAAATCGCCTTGCCGATCGTCCGCTCGTCCGTCGCGCCATGCACGCGATAGATCGTGTCGCGCCCGTCCTTGAAGATGTAGAGCGCCCGCGCCCCGAGCGGGTTGGTGATGCTCGGCTCCATGCCGCGGCGATAGGGCTCGAGCTCGGGCTGCCGGTCGATCATCTCGCTCGGCGGCGTCCAGGTCGGCCACTCCTTCTTGTACTGGATGACGCCGCGCCCCGACCAGGTGAAGCCGTCCCGGCCGATGCCGACGCCATAGCGCATCGCCTTGCCGTTCTCCTGCACCATGTAGAGGTAGCGGTGTGCCGTATCGACCACCACCGTGCCCGGCCGCTCGCCCGTCGGATCGTCCACCACCTGCCGCCAGAACTGCGGCTCGATCAGGTCCATCCGCGCCGCCGGAATCGGGAAGCGCTCGTTCGGCATCGCCGCGTACATGGCGAGCACGTCGTCCGGAATGCGCTTGGTTTCAGTCTCCAGCCGGGGCGCTCCAGAGGTGGCGCAGCCGGCGAGGGCGAGGGCCGCAAAGCTCGCCGCCCCGGCGAGCAGCGCCCGGCGGCCGATAATCAGGTCAGTCATGTTGAAATGTCTCGTTAGCGGCCGGGAGGGGCCGCGTTGTCAGGAAATGGCGATGTCGTTGGGGATCAGCCCAGCCGGGGCGGGGGCAGTTCGGCGACCGGCGAGCGGCCCTGCCGCATCGGTTGGTCGGCGAGCCCAAAAGCCCACTGCGCCACGGTGGCCCGTGGCACTTCGACGGCCCGCCGGGTGAGCTCCGGCTGCGGCGGCATCACGCGCTTGCCGCCCTGCATCTCGCAGGGGTTCGGCAGGTGCGCCGGCCCGCCATCATGGCTGGCACTTATGGTCGGCAGCCCACTATTGGCGATGCAAACCCCGGCCGCAAAGCTGGGGCTCAACAGCGCGAGCAGCGCGACGCACAGCGTCAATATGGCAGTAAACCGATGCATGCCGCCCCGATAGCCCGTCAAATAAGGCAGGCAAAGGGCCCCTCACGCCCGCGTGTTGGGTACCCGAGGGTACGGCGAAGGTGTGGTGCAGATCTGCAACAGCGGACCCGCACCACAAGCTCTCAGAGGCTTAGAACGTGCCCTTGATGCCGCCAGTGATGCTGGCCGCGAACAGGTCACCGCCACCGCCATCAGCATCGGTGCCGAGCAGCACGCCGGTGTCGTTGTTGTAGATGTCGGTATCGCCGCGCGCCGTGAATATCTTCTCGGCCGTACCGGCGAGGAACAGGTTCATCCCCTCGGCAACTTCGTAGCTCGCGGAGGCCCCGACCGACAGCAACGGCGCGGACCCGAGATTGTCGATGAAGTTGAGCACCGGCGTACGCATCCAATGGTGATCGTCGCCGATGCCATACAGCGTGAAGCCGCCCTGTGCCGAAACGCCAAACGTCCACTGGTCCTGCACCATCTCGGCGTCGATGCCGGCCACCAGTGCCGGGAAGCTCTGCCGATAGGTGATGCCCGCCTCGCCATCGGGGAAGTCGCCGACGTCATTGCGGTAGCCGCCACTGCTGTACACGTACGAGCCGCCGTAAGCCGCCCACTGCACGTCGGTGTACTTGAACCCGCCGTTGAGATTGACGGTGACGTTGTCGCTCACCGCAAAGTCGTGGCCGAGCAGAATCGAGCCGTTGAAGTACCAGTCGAGATCGGTGTCTTCGTGCTGCGAACGGTGCGACCAGTCATCGTCGCCGGTGCCGGTGGCCCATGGCGCGATCCAGTCGTAATCTTCCATGTAGCTGTCGCCACCGAGGGCGACCTGCGCCTTGGCTGCCAGCGTCCAGCCTTCCGGCAGGTTCACATCGAGGCCGGCCGTCAGCATCGGCGCGGTGCTTTGCCAGATCAGCTGGCTCAGCCGCGTGTCGGAGCCCGGAGCGGCGTAGACGAACTCGTTCGCCTCAAGCGACACGATGCCGATGCCGCCGGTGAACGTGAAGATGCTCTCTTCTTCGACCACCAGCGTATCCTCGGCATCGAGGTCGGCCGCCATGGCCGGCAGTGCCACGCCCAGCGACAATGCAATGGCAAACCCACGCAAGACCTTGCGCTCAATCATTTTCTGCAGCCCCCCTGCAATCAAAAGGTCCGACGCGGTCGGAGATGAAATTCTGTGACGCCCCGCATCAGGGCGAAATACTTCTTAACCATGCTCAACCTGACGACTTATACTTAACACCGAACTAACGTCGGCGCGTTCCGAAGGAAATTTGCTGAATCCTAACCACGCAGCACGCACACTTCGGCCATGTCCCACGCCATGTTCGCCGACGCCGGCCTCTCTGCTCACATTGCCAACTGGCAGCGCGATCTCGGCGCAGTGCGCCGCCTTGCGCCGCTGACGCTCGAGGCCTACCTGCGTGACCTCGGTCAGTTCGTGACGTTCCTTTCGACGCACACCGGCGGCGAAGTCAGTCTCGCGACCCTGCGCGACCTCCGCGCCGCCGATATCCGCGCCTTCCTCGCCGCCCGCCGCAGCGAAAGCCTCGGCTCGCGTTCGCTGGCCCGCGCGCTCAGCGCCATCAAGAGCTTCTTCGGCTTCCTCGAGCGCGAGGGCATCCTCTCGAGCGAAGCCCTCAACACCATCCGCACCCCGAAACAGCCGCGCTCCCTGCCCAAGGCGCTGACCGTGCTCGAGGCCAAGGCCACCATCGCCACCACCGACGAACTCGAGGACACCCCGTGGATCGCCGCCCGCGACATGGCGGTGATCTCGCTCTGCTACGGCGCCGGTCTCCGCATCTCCGAAGCCCTCGGAGTCAGCCGCGCCGACCTCGAATCGAGCGCGCTGCGCGTCACCGGCAAGGGCGGCAAAACCCGACTGGTCCCGCTCATCGCCCCGGTCCGCCAGGCCATCGACACCTATCTCGGCCTCTCGCCCTACCACCCCGGTCCCGACGAGCCGATCTTCCGCGGCAAGAAGGGCGGCCCGCTCTCCCCCCGTCTCATCCAGCTCCGCATGCAGCAACTCCGTGGCGCGCTGGGCCTGCCCCCCTCGGCCACCCCACACGCCCTCCGCCACAGCTTCGCCACCCACCTCCTCGGCAAAGGCGGCGACCTCCGCGCCATCCAGGAACTCCTCGGCCACGCCTCGCTCTCCACCACGCAGATCTACACCGCCGTCGACACCGAACGCCTGCTCGAGAGCTACCGCGCCGCGCATCCCAGGGCGTGAACCTCGCGCCTGCTAGTGGCCCGGCGCCGCAATCACGTCATGTGCAAGCGACAGCACTTCCGCCTTCGCCGCGCTGCTCGCCGAAAAGAACGCCTCCTGCAGGCGGATGACGGTTTCGGGCCGCAGCAGCCACGCGATGAACTGTCGGCTGTCATCCTTGCTCGACCACGACTGGCTCAACCGCAGGTGGCGCTCACCCCTGGCCCAGGTCAGCTGCCGGTTGATGAGCTCTGCCAGCGCCACGCTCGCCGACTCTGAGCGCTCCGCGTCCCACAACTCGATATACGGTCCCACTGGCTCTCCGGCCCTGATGAAGGCCTCGATCAGGGCACCGGGTTCGTTCTCTGCCGCCGGGCCGGCAACGCTTGCGGACAGCAGACCCAGAAACACCCTCCGGACGACGAGGCGCTCCGCCTCGGGCCAGTCGGCCAACCCCGCTTCGTTGAGCTTCCTGAACGTGTACTCCGTGTTCCAGTAGGGCCACGGTCCCTCGGCGCAGCACTCCAGCAGACGGGGGAGGAGCCAGCGCATTTGCTGGCTCGCCGGCGCGCTCGCCTCATGCGCCGAGTTGAGATACTCCGAGATCTGCTCGTGCGTAAGTCGCTCGCGCGGCGTCTTCTCGATCTCCGCCTTCATCTCGTCCGACATGCAAACGCCGCAGGTGCAAACCAGCAGCGGTCCACCCAACCCATTGTCGGAGAACATTCGGTAGGCTTCGGCCACTGCGGCAGCAATGTCGGGCGCATGCGTCATGACGCGAACATCGACCATGCCCCGCGAAACCGCAATCGCCGGGCGAACGCACCGTTCACCCAACCACCCACTTTACAGCCGCCTTGCCCGAGCGTACCTATCCGCTCATGACCGTTTGCATCCTAATTATTGGCAAAACCTGCCTCATCCCCCTCGGGGACCGGGACGCGACGGCTATTTGACCCTCGATTGCTCACCGGCCCCGCCATCAGGCGCGGGACACCGGTGTCTGATGGCGGGGCCAGAACTGGACCCGCCAAATGTCTTCCGACACTGCGCCTGCTTCGTCCATCTCCCGCCCGGGCTTCCGGCAGTTCGCCTGGGCCGGCATCGTCTTGGCGCTCGCCGGCGCCGCCTTCTTTGCCACCAAGGGCATCGTCATCAAGCTGGCGCTGCTCGAGGGCATCGACTCGGTCACCACCCTCACCTGGCGCATGATCGTCGCCGTGCCGATCTTCCTGACCGTCGGCATCCTCGGCTATCGCAAGAAGCTCGCCGCACTACCCGCCGGCGCCCCGCCGGTGCTGACCTGGCCGGTCCTCGCGCAGACCCTCGGCGTCGGCGTCATCGGCTACTATGTCGCGAGCTTCCTCGATTTTTCGGCGCTCGAATACATCACGGCGCAGTTCGACCGGCTGATCCTCCTCACCTATCCGTTCTTCGTCGTGCTGTTCGGCGCCGTCTTCTTCAAGCGCAAGATCACCCTGCCGATGGTCGTGGCGCTGCTCGTCTCCTACCTCGGCATCGGCGTCATCTTCTGGCATGACCTGCGCATCGAGGGCGACAACGTGCTGCTCGGCGCGGCGCTCGTCTTCGGCTCGGCCATCGCCTATGCCGCCTACCAGATCATGGCGAAGCCTTTGATCGACAAGCTCGGCCCGCAGCTTTTCACCTCCATCGCCATGAGTGGCGCCGGCCCGGCGGTGATCGCGCACTTCCTCTTCACCCACCCGGTCACCGACCTCGCGGTAAGCGGCAACGGCTTCCTGCTGATGCTCGCCATCGGCACCGTCTCGACCGTGCTGCCCGCCTACTGCATCTCGGGCGCCATCGCGCTGATCGGCCCCGAACGCACTGCCATCATCGGCAACATCTCCCCGGTGGTCACCGTCACCCTCGCCATCTCCATCCTCGGCGAAGCCTTCACCATCTACCACGCCATCGGCACCATCCTGGTCCTCGGCGGCGTCTTCCTCTTCACGCGCAAGGAGAAGCCAAAGGTGAAGGTCTTGGAGGAAAGTACGGCGTGAGCGGTTGATCCTCCCCCGCGACCGGCGAAGCCGGCGGAAGGGGCGGCCACAACCGCTGGACCAAAACAAAGGGGCCCGCCGAAGCGAGCCCCTGAACTTCTGCGTAGGTTGCCGGGATCAGAGATCCAGCACCAGTCGCTCCGGCGCCTCGAGGCTTTCCTTCACCCGCACCAGGAAGGTCACGGCTTCCTTGCCGTCGACGATGCGGTGATCGTAGCTCAGCGCCAGGTACATCATCGGGCGGATGACGATCTCACCGCCGATCACCACCGGCCGCTCCTGGATCTTGTGCATACCCAGAATGCCCGACTGCGGCGCATTGAGGATCGGCGTCGACATCAGCGAGCCATAGACGCCGCCGTTCGAGATGGTGAAGGTGCCGCCCTGCATGTCGGCCATCGAGAGCTGCCCGTCACGGGCGAGCTTGCCCAGCCGGGCGATATCCTTCTCGATCTCGGCGATCGACATCTGGTCCGCATCGCGCACCACCGGCACCACGAGGCCCTTCTCGGTCCCCACGGCCACACCGATATGGGCGTAGTTCTTGTACACCAGGTCATCGCCGTCGATTTCGGCGTTGACCGCCGGGATTTCCTTCAGCGCGTGCGTCACCGCCTTGGTGAAAAAGCCCATGAAGCCGAGCTTCACGCCGTGCTTCTTCTCGAACAGCTCCTTGTAGGAGTTCCTGAGGTCCATCACCGGCTTCATGTCCACCTCGTTGAAGGTGGTGAGCATGGCAGCGGTGTTCTGCGCTTCCTTCAGGCGCCGCGCGATGGTCTGGCGCAGCCGGGTCATCTTCACCCGCTCTTCGCGCACGTCATCGTTGGCGTTCACCGGACCACGCGGCGCGGCGGGCACCGGAGTCGGTGCGGGCTCGGCGGCCTTCGGAGCCGGGGTCGGCGCGACCGGAGCCGGCTTCGGCGCGGCGACCGGAGCCGCAGCGACAGTTGCAGCCGCCGGAGCAGCAGCAGGCTTGGCAGCCGCCGCCAGCACGTCTTCCTTGAGGATCTGGCCACGGCGGCCCGAGCCGCTGACATCGGCGTCGGTCAGCCCGGCTTCCGCCATCAGCTTCTGGGCGCTCGGCGCCGGCGGCACGGCGGCGCCATTGCCATTGGCCGGCTTCGGCGCCGGCTCGGCAGCAACTGCTGCCGGCTGCGGCACCTCGGCGGGCTTGGCGGCAGCGGCCGGAGCCGCGGCGGCAACCGCAGCACCAGCGGCGGCGATCGCCCCGATCAGCGCGCCGACATTGACCGTGTCACCCGGGTTGGCGGTGATCGTCTCGAGCACGCCGGCCGCCGGGGCCGGCACTTCGATCGTCACCTTGTCGGTCTCGAGCTCCACCACCGGTTCATCGGCAGCGACGGTGTCGCCCACCTTCTTGAACCACTGGCCGATCGTCGCCTCGGTGACGCTTTCGCCCAGCGTGGGCACCCGGATGTCAGTCGCCATCAGTTTTTGTCCTTTGGACTTCGCCGCTTGGGCGGTGAGAACAGGTCCCGCCGCCAGTCTTTCTTACTTCGCGAACGCTTCTTCGAGGAAGGCCTGCAGCTGCTGCAGGTGCGTGCGCATCAGGCCGGTCGCCGTCGCCGCCGAAGCCGCACGGCCGACATAGTGCGGCCGGTCGCCCGGACGCCCCATCTGGTCCATCACCCAGTCGATATAGGGCTGGACGAAGGCCCAGGCACCCATGTTCTTGGGCTCTTCCTGGCACCAGACGATCTCGGCGTTCTTGAACCGGTTGAGCTCGTCGAGCAGTGCCTTGGCCGGGAACGGATAGAGCTGTTCCAGCCGTAGCAGGTACACGTCGTTGATGCCGCGCTTCTCGCGATCTTCCAGCAGGTCATAGTAGACCTTGCCGGTGCAGAGGATCACCTTGCGGATCTCCTCGTCCGGCGCCAGCTTGATCGTCGTCTTGGGCACGCCCGGCGCTTCAGCGTCGTCCCACAGCAGGCGATGGAACGTCGAATCCGGCCCGAACTCGACCAGCCCCGACACCGCCTTCTTGTGGCGCAGCAGGCTCTTCGGCGTCATCAGCACCAAAGGCTTGCGGAAATCACGCTTCATCTGCCGGCGGAGGATATGGAAGTAGTTGGCCGGCGTCGTGCAGTTCGCGACCTGCATATTGTCTTCGGCGCAGCTCTGCAGATACCGCTCTAGGCGGGCCGACGAGTGCTCCGGCCCCTGGCCTTCATAGCCATGCGGCAGCAGCATCACGAGGCCCGACATGCGGAACCACTTGCGTTCGCCCGACGAGATGAACTGGTCGACCACCACCTGAGCGCCGTTGGCGAAGTCGCCGAACTGCGCTTCCCACAGCGTCAGCGTCTTCGGCTCGGCCAGCGAATAGCCGTACTCGAAGCCGAGCACCGCCTCTTCCGAGAGCATCGAGTTGATGACCTCGTAGCGCGCCTGCTGGTCGGCGACGTTGTTGAGCGGCGTGTAGGTCTCGCCGTCGCGTTCCTGGTCGTTCAGCACCGAGTGGCGCTGGCTGAAGGTGCCGCGCTCCACGTCCTGCCCGCTGAGGCGGACCGGGTGGCCCTCCTCGAGCAGCGTCGCGAACGCCAGCGCTTCGCCGGTCGCCCAGTCGATGCCTTCGCCCGACTCGATCGCGGCGAGCCGGTTGTCCATGAACCGCTTGACCGTCTTGTGGGCGTTGAACTCGGCGGGCACCGCCGTCAGCCGCTCACCGAGCTTGACCAGGTCCGGCACGTCGACGCCGGTTTCGCCGCGGCGCGGGCCCTCGACATCGGCGCGCTTCAGGTCCTTCCACACGCCGTCGAGCCAGTCGGTCTTGTTCGGGCGGAAGTCCTGGCCGGCCTCGAATTCCTTCTCGAGATGCGCCCGCCAGTCGGCCTTCATCTTGTCGACCTCGTCGACCGACAGCACGCCTTCTGCGGTGAGTCGCTTCGAGTACAGATCCAGCGTCGTCTCGTGACTACGGATCTTCGAGTACATCATCGGCTGCGTGAAGCTCGGCTCGTCGCCTTCGTTATGGCCGAAGCGGCGATAGCAGAAGATGTCGATCACCACCGGGCGGCCGAAGCGCTGGCGGAACTCGGTCGCGACCTTGGCCACATAGACCACCGCTTCCGGATCGTCGCCGTTCACGTGGAACACCGGCGCCTCGATCATCTTGGCGACGTCGGTCGGGTACGGCGAGGAGCGCGAATACATCGGCGCCGTGGTGAAGCCGATCTGGTTGTTGATCACCACGTGGATCGAACCACCCGTGCGGTGCCCCTTGAGGCCCGAAAGCCCGAGACACTCGGCAATCACGCCCTGGCCGGCAAACGCGGCATCGCCGTGCAGCAGCAGCGGCAGTACCACCGAACGATCGGTCTGGCGCGTATCGGCGAGGAAGCGCCCATCGACCGCGGAACGCTGGTCCTGCTTGGCGCGCGCCTTGCCCAGCACCACCGGATCGACGATCTCGAGGTGCGACGGGTTGGCGGTGAGGCTGAGGTGCACGTTGTTGCCGTCGAACTCACGGTCCGCCGAAGCGCCGAGGTGGTACTTCACGTCGCCCGAGCCTTCGACTTCCTCGGGGTAGAACGCCCCGCCCTTGAACTCGTGGAACAGCGCCCGGTGCGGCTTCGCCAGCACCTGGGTGAGCACGTTCAGCCGGCCGCGATGTGCCATGCCGAGCACGATGTCCTTCACGCCCAGCGAGCCGCCGCGCTTGATGATCTGCTCGAGCGCCGGGATCAGCGCCTCCGAGCCGTCGAGGCCGAAGCGCTTGGTGCCGGTGAACTTGACGTCGAGGAACTTCTCGAAACCCTCGGCTTCCACCAGCTTGTTGAGGATCGCCTTCTTGCCCTCGGGCGTGAACTTGATCTCCTTGTCCGGCCCCTCCATGCGCTCCTGGATCCACTGCTTGGCTTCGGGATCCGAGATGTGCATGAACTCGACGCCGACGGTCGAGCAGTAGGTCCGCTTCAGGATCTCCAGCATCTGGGGAACCGTCGCGTATTCGAGGCCTAGATAGTTGTCGATGAAGATCTTGCGGCCGTAATCGGCCTCGGTGAAGCCGTAGGCCGCGGGCTCCAGCTCCGGCGCCGGCTCGTCGGCCTTCATCTTCAGGGGGTCGAGGTCGGCATGCAGGTGGCCGCGCATGCGGTAGGCGCGGATCATCATGATCGCGTGGATCGAGTCGCGCGTCGCCTGCAGCACATCGATGGCGGTCGGGGCCGGTGCGCCGGCGACCTTGGCCTTCTCGACCGCTGCCTTCTGCACCTTGACCTGGATCTCGCCCCAGTTGCCGTCGAGTGCCGAAACCAGCTCGCCATTCGCCGACTGCGGCCAGTCCTGGCGCTGCCAGCTCGGGCCTTCGGCATTCTTGTCGATGTCGGCGGGAGCATCCTCGAGCCGATCGAAATACGACGCCCAGGTCGGATCGATCGAGGCCGGATCGGCCTTGTAGCGGGCATACAGCCCTTCGATGTAATCGGCGTTGCCGCCGTAGAGGAACGAGGAGAGCAAGAACTGTTCGTTCTTTTCTTGTCGGGTCATGTCCAGCGTCGCGAGGCGTGAACCCCGCCATCCTTCTCAAACGCCCGGGAAATGCTCGACCGGGCCCTTTTTGCGTTGCGGGCCAACCTGCCCACAACTCCTTTGTTTGACGTTAAGGCGCGGGAAACCACCCGCGCCCCGCCACTTCCTACAGCCCTCGCCTCAGCCTTTTAGTACGTCGGCTAGGGTTTGGCCAATCCTCGCAGGCGACTGCGACACCTTTATGCCCGCACGTTCCATCGCCGAAATCTTGTCTTCGGCGCCGCCCTTGCCGCCCGAGATCACCGCGCCGGCGTGGCCCATGGTGCGGCCGGCCGGAGCAGTACGACCGGCGATGAAGCCGGCCATCGGCTTCTTGCGGCCGCGCTTGGCTTCGTCGATCAGGAACTGCGCGGCGTCTTCCTCGGCCGAACCGCCGATTTCGCCGATCATGATGATGGATTTGGTTTCTTCGTCGGCGAGGAACATCTCGAGCATATCGATGAACTCGGTGCCCTTGACCGGATCGCCGCCGATGCCCACCGCAGTGGTCTGGCCGAGCCCGGCATTGGTGGTCTGGAACACCGCCTCATAGGTAAGCGTACCCGAGCGGGAAACAATGCCCACCGAGCCCTTCGAGAAGATCGAGCCCGGCATGATGCCGATCTTGCACTCTTCCGGCGTCAGCACGCCCGGGCAGTTCGGCCCAAGCAGCCGCGACTTCGACTTGTCGAGCCGCGCCTTCACCCGCACCATGTCGAGCACCGGGATGCCCTCGGTGATGCAGACGATCAGCGGGATCTCCGCATCGATCGCCTCGATGATGGCGTCGGCGGCGCCCGGAGGCGGCACATAGACCACCGAGGCAGTCGCGCCGGTGCGCTCCTTGCCTTCGGCCACCGAAGCGAACACCGGCAGCGTTGCCGAAGCGTCGAGGCCGGAGGTCCAGACCTCACCGGCCTTCTTGGGGTTCACGCCGCCCACCATCTTGGTGCCGTAATAGGCCAGCGCCTGCTCGGTGTGGAACGTCCCGGTCTTGCCGGTCAGCCCCTGCACCAGAACGCGAGTGTCTTTGTTGACGAGGATCGACATTGCTTCTTCCTGGCTCAGCGGGTCTTTACGGCGGCGACGATTTTCTGCGCCGCGTCGTCGAGGTCGTCGGCCGAGATCACGTCGAGGCCGGATGAGTTGAGGATGGCCTTGCCTTCCTTCACGTTGGTGCCTTCGAGGCGCACCACCAGCGGCACCTTTAGGCCCACTTCCTTCACCGCCGCGATCACGCCTTCCGCGATGATGTCGCAGCGCATGATGCCGCCGAAGATGTTGACCAGGATGCCCTTCACCGCCGGATCGGCCGTGATGATCTTGAACGCCGCCGTCACCTTCTCCTTGGACGCGCCGCCGCCCACGTCGAGGAAGTTGGCCGGCTCGGCGCCATAGAGCTTGATGATGTCCATCGTCGCCATGGCGAGGCCGGCGCCGTTGACCATGCAGCCGATATTGCCGTCGAGCGCCACATAGGCGAGGTCGAACTTCGAGGCCTCGATCTCCTTGGCGTCCTCTTCGGTGAGGTCGCGCAGCGGCGCCAGTTCGGCATGCCGGAACGAGGCGTTGTTGTCGAAGCTCACCTTGGCGTCGAGCACGCGCAGATGCCCGTTCGCCATGACGATCAGCGGGTTCACTTCGAGCAGCGACATGTCGGTCTCGACGAACGCCTTGTAGAGCGCCGGGAACACCGACTTCGCGTCTTCCGCTGCCGAACCGTCGAGCTTCAGCGCCGCAACGATCTCGGCCACGTCCTTGGCGGTCACGCCGACCGTCGGGTCGATATCGACCGCGATGATCTTTTCCGGCGTGTCATGCGCCACCGCCTCGATGTCCATGCCGCCTTCGGTGGAGACGACGAACGACACCCGGCCGGTGGACCGATCGACCAGCAGCGAGCAGTAGAGCTCGCGCGCGATATCGGCGCCGTCCTCGATATAGAGCCGGTTGACCTGCTTGCCGGCCGGGCCGGTCTGCTTGGTCACCAGCGTATTGCCGAGCATTTCCTTGGCGTTCGTCGCGACTTCCGCCGCCGACTTCGCCAGCCGCACGCCGCCCTTGGCATCGGCCGGCAGTTCCTTGAACTTGCCCTTGCCGCGCCCGCCGGCGTGGATCTGCGATTTCACCACGTAGAGCGGTCCGGGCAGCTCGAGGGCCGCGGCTTCCGCCTCATGCGGCGTAAAGATCGCCACCCCGTCGGCCACCGGCAACCCGTAGGTCTTCAGCAGCGCCTTGGCCTGGTGTTCGTGGATGTTCATATCTTACCTACCGCCTTGTATCGGAAGCTCTGCCACCCGCCGGGTCGTCCCCGCCTTGCGGGATATTCTGAATGGGTGGAGTGGGTTTTGAACGGAAGTCCCCGCGCCGTTGCAGGGAGGTCCAGGGTGGGGGCCGGCCGAACCGGCCCCGCACAAATTACGCCAGCTTCGGCGCGATCTTCTTGCACGCCTCGACGAGGCCATTCACTGCGGCGACCGACTTGTCGAACGCCTTCTGCTCGGAACCGGTGAGCGAGATCTCGACGATCTTCTCCGCGCCACCTGCGCCGATCAGCACCGGCACGCCGACATAGGTGCCCTTCACGCCGTATTCGCCCTTGAGGAAGGCGGCGCACGGCAGGATGCGCTTCTTGTCCTTGAGGTAGCTCTCGGCCATCTCGATGGCCGAAGCCGCCGGGGCGTAGAACGCCGAACCGGTCTTCAAGAGCCCGACGATCTCGGCGCCGCCGTCACGGGTGCGCTGGATGATCTGCTCGAGCTTTTCCTTGCTCATCCAGCCCATCTTCACGATGTCGGGGAGCGGGATGCCGGCGACGGTCGAGTAGCGCGGCAGCGGCACCATGGTGTCGCCGTGGCCGCCCAGCACGAACGCCGTCACGTCCTGCACCGAAACCTTCAGCTCGTCGGCGATGAAGTGACGGAAACGCGCCGAGTCGAGCACGCCGGCCATGCCGACCACGCGGTTGGCGGGCAGGCCCGAGAACTTCTGCAGCGCCCACACCATCGCATCGAGCGGGTTGGTGATGCAGATGACGAACGCTTCCGGCGCGTACTTGGCGATACCCGCGCCCACCTGCTCCATCACCTTGAGGTTGATCTCGAGCAGGTCGTCGCGGCTCATGCCGGGCTTGCGCGGCACACCCGCGGTGACGATCACCACGTCGGCGCCGACGATGTCCTTGTATTCCGAAGTGCCCTTGAGCGTCGAATTGAAGCCTTCGACCGGGCCGGACTGGCTGAGGTCCAGGGCCTTGCCCTGCGGTACGCCGTCGACCACGTCGAACAGGATCACATCGCCCAGTTCTTTGGTTGCTGCGAGCAGCGCCAAAGTGCCGCCAATCTGTCCCGCACCGATCAGAGCGATCTTCTTGCGCGCCATCCACCGAACCCCGTTTTGCTTATGCTGGAAATTGCGCGCCCCTATTAACCCTAGAGGGTGACGGGGGCAAGTCAGCCGTACGTCCTAGCGCCCCGATCTGCAGTGATTGCATGGCTTGCCCACTGTCTAGGCAGATTGGATCGGTTCACCCCGATGCGCAGCTCCAAGATACTCCGCCGACTGCATCTCGATCAGCCGCGATACGCAGCGCGCGAACTCGGCCTTCGTCTTGTCGTCCTGTCCCAGCTCGTCCAGCGGCACCGCAAAACTCGCCGCGAGCTTCGCCCCCCGGTCATAGAGCGTGTCGACCAGCAGGATGAAGCGCTTGGCCGCGTTCGAGCGCAGCCGGTCGAACTGCGGCACGTGGTCGATCATCACTGCTTCGTACGCATGGCTGAGCTTGAGATAATCCCGCGCCCCCAGCGGCTTGTCGCACAACTCCGTGAACTCGAACCGCGCTGCCCCCATCGCCGCCCGCGGCACCGGGATCGCCCGCCCCAGCGAGATGAGCTCTGCCGGCTCGCCCGCCACCCCACCGGTGAGCTTCAGCCACAGCCGGTCCATCGCTGCATCCACCTCCGGCCCCGTGCCGTAGTGGTAAACCGCCTCGCCCTCGAACTTCAGCCGCCGGTAGTCAGTCGGGCCGTCCAGCTCGACGATCTCGGCATGCTGCTTCAGTTCGGCGATGAACGGCAGCACCAGCTGCCGGTTGAGCCCGTTCTCGTAGAGATCGTCCGGCCGCGTGTTCGACGTGGCAACCACCGTCACCCCGGCCGCGAACAGCTTGTCGAACAGCCGCCCCAACAGCATCGCATTGGTGATGTCCTGCACCTGGAACTCGTCGAGGCACAGGAGCCGCACCTCCTCGAGCAGCGGCTTTGTCACCGCCGCCACCGGATCGGCGCTCTCCGCCTTGCCCTTGCTCGATTTGCGGAAAGCCGCGATCGCCTCGTGCATCTCGTCCATGAACTCATGGAAGTGCACCCGCCGCTTCTTCTCCGTCGGCGCCAGCGAGAAGAACAGGTCCATCAGCATGGTCTTGCCGCGCCCGACCTGCCCGACGAGGTAGGCCCCGCGCACCGGCGCCGGCCCGCCGAACAGCCCGCCGAGAAAGCCGCGGGACGCCTGCTGCGCGGCAAGCTCCGTCGCCACGCGATCGAGCGCCGCCGCCGCCTTGAACTGCAATGGATCGGGTGTGAGCGCGCCGCTCTTGGTCAGCGCGTTCAGTCTGTCGGTAACTGGTGTGCCCGCGGGCCCCCGCCGCTGGCGTGACACCGCTAGCCGACCATCGTGATGCCCTGGCCGCCCGCCAGGGTGCCGATGAACTGGGCACCGCTGAGGATCAGCGAGGCGATGATGTCGCCAGCCTCGTCGAACAACTGCACCTGGTTGCCCACCAGTTGCCAGCTCGCCACCACCTTGAGGCCCGGCAGCGCACAACCCGGGGTCGACGCGCGATAGCGCGAGGTACCGGATTTTGCTGTCTGGGTCAGGTTGAGCTTGCATTGCTCGGCGCCCGAAATCACGGTCCAGCCACCCAGCAGCTTCTCGACGCTCAGCCCGGTCGAGAGATCACGCCCCGGCGCCTGCGGCACCGCGCCGGTCCCGCCCAGCGTCGCGAACGAACCGTCCGCCGGCTGCCCGATCTGCCCCGGAGCCGCCTGTCCCGGTGCCAGCGGCGCGGGCTCGCCGAGCGAGGCCTGCTGCACCGTGCTGCCCGGCAGCGCGTTGAGGTCAGAACTCGCCACCGACGAGTTCTGGATCGGGGTGATGGTCTCGCTCGACGCGATGTTGGTCGTCGTCACGCCGCTAGAGGCGCAGCCGCTCAACACGAGCGACAATGCACCCACTACGGCAATGGAAACGCCAGCGCGTCTCGAACTCATCATCGGCCCTGCTCCGCCAGATGGTTAAGAATTGGTGACCGGCGATACAGCCTGAACGGCAAACCCGTCAACGCCAAAGCCCGCTTTTCCTATGCGGCAATCAATGTGGCAGAGTTAGGGAACCAGCGGCAGTAGCGGTTCCTGCGTCTCCCTCCCCCTTGTGGGGAGGGACCAAGGGTGGGGGCGGCCCACGCTCCGGCGCTTTAGCTACCGCCGAACCATCTCCGCCACCAACGCCTCAGCCAGGATCTTCCCATCCGCCGCCTCATCCTCCGGCAGCTCGATCGGAATTCCCTTCGGCCCATACACCCCGGCGAGCCCAGGCAGCCCATGCTCGCCGCCCTCCTTGGGGTGAAACCCATGCGCCTTCAGCGCCGCGATCAGCACGCGGGCAACGGACGGATCCTCGATCTCGGCGACGGTCTCGTACAGCTTATGCGAACTCCTACCGGAGCGCTTTCAGGAAAAGTTGCAGACTTTTCCGGTTCGAAAGCGCGACAAAGCAAAGACTACGCGAACTCCCGCGTCACCATCATTTGCTTGATCTCGGCGATCGCCTTGGCCGGGTTCAGGCCCTTCGGGCAAACCTTGGCGCAGTTCATGATGGTGTGGCAGCGATAGAGCTTGAACGGGTCCTCGAGGTTGTCGAGCCGCTCCTCGGTCGCCTCGTCGCGGCTGTCGATCAGCCAGCGATAGGCCTGCAGCAGCACCGCCGGCCCCAGATACTTCTCGCCGTTCCACCAGTAGCTCGGGCACGAGGTCGAGCAGCAGGCACACAGGATACATTCGTAGAGCCCGTCGAGCTTGGCGCGGTCGTCGCGGCTCTGCAGCCACTCCTTGTCCGGCGTCGGCGTCGTCGTCTTCAGCCACGGCTCGATCGAGCGGTGCTGGTCGTAGAAAGTGGTGAGATCCGGCACCAGGTCCTTGATGACAGGCATA
>JAESFN010001018.1_pt1 | contig 16047 bp, 15 predicted proteins | sample 9269411 | NCBI WGS metagenome assembly JAESFN01 (sample SAMN14505399, study PRJNA617100) | algae metagenome | isolation source: Iphinoe sp. HA4291-MV1 and co-occurring heterotrophs from trail next to... | place: USA: Maunawili Falls, Hawaii | collected 2009-07-25
CCGCGACGCCGTCGGCTCGAAGGCCATCTGCCAGCAGCGGGACGTGCTCGACATCTGGGAGTCCGTCGGCGCCGGTCACCGCATCGCCGCCGAAGGCCTGACCTGGACCACCGCGCGCACCTTCCACCGGGAGCGCGAGCTGTTCAGCTACCCGGTCGCCGATCCGGGTGCCTCGGAGTTCCCGGTTTTCGTCAACATCTCGCAGAGCCGCACCGAGCAGATCCTCGACGACTGCATCGCCGCGCAGCCGTTGATCGAGACCCGCTGGCACCACGAGGTCATCGACCTCGACCAGGGCGACGACGAGGTACGGGTGCGCACAGCCGGTGGCGCGGTGCTCGCCGCCCCCTACGCGGTGTTGTGCGCCGGCGCCCGATCCGACGCGCTGCGTGAGCGGCTCGGTGTGCGCTTCGAAGGCCACTCGTTCGACGACCGCTTCCTGATCTGCGACATCCGGGCCGACCTGCCCGCCTGGGCGCAGGAACGGCGCTTCTACTTCGACCCGGAGTGGAACCCGGGTCGGCAGATCCTGATTCATCCGTGCCCAGGTTCGACCTTCCGGATCGACTGGCAGGTGTCCAGCGACTACAGCCAAGACACCCTGCGCGCCGAGGAAGCGGACGGGCGGCTGGAGCGACGCATCCGCGCCATCGTCGGGACGGTCGACTACGAGGTCGTCTGGTCATCGGTGTACCGCTTCCACTCCCGCTGCGCGAGCCAGCTGCGGGTGGGTCGGGTGCTACTCGCCGGCGACTCCGCCCACCTCGTCTCGCCCTTCGGGGCCCGCGGCCTGAACTCCGGGGTCGCCGACGCCGAGAACGCCGCTTGGAAGCTCGCGTACGTCCTGCGCGGTTGGGCCGGGCCGCGGTTGCTCGAGAGCTACCACCACGAACGGCACGCCGCCGCCATGGAAAACATCGCAGTCACCACGGAGACGATGCACTTCCTGGTGCCCAAGACCGACGCGGACCTGGCACACCGGCTGGACGTGTTGAAACGGGCCGGCGAGGACCCGGTGGCGCACGCGGAGATCGACTCCGGGAGGTTCGCCGAACCGTTCTGGTACGCGGACTCGCCGCTCACGACCGCGGATCCCGCCCGGCCAGCGACCACGCGCCCCCCGCGGGGCCACCGCCCGGCCCCGGCTCCAGGGGTGTTGCTGGCCGACGCCGCCATCTGGCACCAGCGCCGGCGGCGGCTGCGCGAGCTGGCCCGCGAGGGATTGCTGCTGCTGCACGGCGACGACGTGGACCCGACTGTCCTCGATTCGGCGGGGGGCGCGGTTGGGGCCCCGGTCGCCGTGCACGCTGCGGCCACCCTCGACCCGCGCGGTCAGCTGGCCAACGGGCTCGGCCTGCACCCGCTCGACGTCTGGGTCATCCGTCCGGACGCACATATCGCCGCGATCCTGCGCGCACCGGAGCCCGGACAGCTCAGCTCTGCGCTGACCGTCGCGGTCGGTGGACACGCGGCGCAGCAGTTGCCGGCCACGATCCGTGAGGAGGCCCGACGTGGCCCACTACCAGCGGTTAGGTGATATCCCGCCGAAGCGGCACACCCAGCACCGACGCCCGGATGGTGGCCTGTACCGGGAGGAACTCGTAGGCGAGGAGGGATTCTCCTCGGACTCGTCGCTGCTCTACCACGTCGGGTTGCCCTCGGCGATCACCGAAGCGCGTACCTGGGATCTACCCGACCAGACCACCACACCCAACCACCCGTTGCTGCCCCGCCACCTGCGCTGCCATCCCCTGTTCGAGGGCGAGGGGTGGAAGGCGTGTGACGCGGTCACGGGGCGCCGGCTGCTGCTGGGCAACGCTGATGTGCGGCTGTCCTACGTTGTCGCCGGCGTGCCCAGCCCGCTCTACCGCAACGCGATCGGCGACGAATGTGTGTATGTCGAGTCCGGTCGGGCCCGGGTGGAGACCGTGTTCGGTGTCGTGCCCGCCCAGCATGGCGACTACGTGATTCTGCCGAGAGCAATCACTCACCGGTGGGTACCGGAGGGGGATGAACCCTTACGTCTTTACGCGATCGAGGCGAGCAGTCACATCACGGCACCGAAGCGCTACCTGTCGCGGTCCGGCCAGTTCCTCGAACACGCCCCGTACTGCGAGCGCGACCTTCACCCGCCGACCGAGCCGATCGTGGTGGAGGAAGGCCCGGTGCAGGTGTATCTCAAGCACCGCGCGGGCAGCGGTCTCGCCGGCACTGTGCACGTACACGCCAGCCACCCGTTCGACGTGGTCGGCTGGGATGGCTGTCTATACCCGTACACGTTGAACATCGCGGACTTCGAGCCGATCACCGGGCGGGTCCACCAGCCGCCCCCGGTCCACCAGGTCTTCGAGGGCGGGGCCTTCGTCGTGTGCAACTTCGTGCCGCGCAAGGTCGACTACCACCCCCTCGCCGTGCCGGTGCCCTACTTCCACTCAAACGTCGACTCTGACGAAGTGATGTTCTACTGCGGCGGGAACTACGAGGCCCGCAAGGGCTCGGGAATCGGACAGGGCTCCATCTCGCTGCACCCCGGCGGGCACGCGCACGGCCCCCAGCCGGGGGCAGTGGAACGAGCCCTGGGAGCTGACTACTTCGACGAGCTCGCCGTCATGGTCGACACCTTCCGGCCGCTGGAGCTCGGCGAAGGCGGTGCCGCGTCCGAGGACGACGGCTACGCCTGGTCCTGGGCGGGCGACCGATGAGCAACACGAGGCACCACCGCATCCCGAGTCCCCGACAGACGTTCGAGGAGCCGCAACGATGACAGAGCCGCGAACCTGGCTCGATCTGCCCCCGAACACCGAGTTCGGGCTCGCGAACCTGCCCTACGGGGTATTCTCCGAGGGCTGGTCAGCCGCTCGGGTCGGAGTGCGCATCGGGGATCACCTACTCGACCTTGCGGACGCCCTGAAAGATCCGGTCTTCGCCGCTCCCGCGCTGAACCGGTTCATGGCCTCGGGCCGCGCGGTCTGGACCGCCACCCGCGCCCGGATCACCGAGCTGCTCACCGACCCCGCCCACCGCACCGCAATCGAGCCGCTGCTCACGCCAGTCGAGGCTGCGCGACTGCACCTGCCGTTCGAGGTCGCCGACTACGTCGATTTCTACGCCAGTGAACACCACGCCTCCAACCTCGGGCGGATCCTCCGCCCGGACGCAGACCCGCTGACCCCGAACTGGAAGCACCTGCCGATCGGCTACCACGGCCGCTCGGGCACGGTCGTGGTCTCCGGTACGAACGTGCGACGACCGACCGGGCAACGCAAGCTCTCGAACGAGAGCGCACCAACTTTCGGGCCCTCGGTACGCCTGGACATCGAGGCCGAGATCGGCTTCGTCGTCGGCACCGGCTCAGCCCTGGGTGACCGGATCGACGTGACTGAGTTCGCCGAGCACGTGTTCGGGGTGTGCCTGGTGAGCGACTGGTCCGCCCGCGACCTGCAAGCCTGGGAGTACGTCCCGCTCGGACCGTTCCTCGGCAAGTCCTTCGCCACCTCGGTCTCCCCGTGGGTCGTGCCCCTGGACGCACTGGAGACGGCCTGGGTGCCACCACCACCGCGCGACGCACCGCTGCTGCCGTATCTGGCCGATGCCCAGGACCGGGGCCTGGACCTAGCCTTGCAGATCGAGTTGAACGGGCAGGTCGTGTCCCGCCCGCCGTTCTCGAGCATGTATTGGACGGCGGCGCAGATGCTCGCTCACATGACGGTGAACGGCGCATCCACGCGAACCGGCGACCTCTACGCGTCGGGCACGGTCAGCGGCCCGGAGCTCGATCAAGTCGGCTCGTTCATGGAGCTCAGCCAGAGCGGCCAAGAGCCATTCGCCGTGGGTGGCTCGGGCACGAGGACCTTCCTGGAGGACGGCGACGTGGTGACCATCTCCGCGAGCGCGCCGGGGCCGGAAGGCACCCGTATCGGCTTCGGTGAAGTCAGCGGAAAGATTCTGCCCGCCACGTCGCCGGTACGGGTCATCTAGTGCCGCGTCAGGGAACCTTGCCGTCGTAACCGTGTCGGCTTGATCGTTGAGCCTGGGAGTCGGAGGCTGTCGCCAGGAGGTGGGCGATGGCGCGGCAGCCAGAGGTGTTCGTCCGGGAGTTGGACCCGGCGGAGATGCAACGTTTGGTCAAGATCACCAGGACGGCGCGGGACCGGGTCCGGCTGCGGCGGGCCGGGGTCGTGCTGGCTTCGGCGCAGGGACGCAGCGCGGCCGACGCGGCGGGGATGTTCGCCGCGACCGCGCAGTACGCGCGGGAGGTGATCCACGCGTTCAACGATCAGGGGTTCGCGGCGCTGGACCCAAAATGGAGCGGGGGCCGACCCCCTAAGTTCGGTCCCTGGGCCCGTGAGTTGATCTGCCGGGTGGCCAAGACCGCCCCGCAACAGCTCGGACGGCCGTTCTCCACGTGGAGTTTGACGAAGCTGGTCGAGCACCTCGCCACCGAGCATCGGGTCGTGGTCAGCACCGAGACGGTGCGGGGGATCCTGCGCGACGCCGGGATCAGCTGGCAGGCCACGAAGACCTGGAAGGGCAGCCGCGACCCCGACTTCGCCGCGAAGAAGGCCCGCATCCTCGAGCTCTACGACCAGGCCGCGACCGGACAGGTGCCCGGGCGCGGGCGAGTCGTCTGTGTCGACGAGTTCGGGCCGCTGAACCTGCAACCCCGCCCCGGGCATGGTTGGTTCCCACGTGGGCGCCCCGCCCGGCTACGGGCGACCTACAACCGCACCCACGGGGTGCGCCAGATGCTCGCCGCGCTCGACCTGGCCTCTGGCCAGCTGTTCTACCGGTTCCGGGACCGTAAGCGCTGGCAGGAGTTTCTCGGGTTCCTGCGCCAGCTCCGCGTCCGGTTTCCGACCGGACGACTGTTCGTGGTGTGCGACAACTTCTCCCCACACCGCAAAGCCGAGGTCGCCCAGTGGTGCGCGGGCCACGACGTCGAGCTGGTGTTCACCCCAACGAACGCGTCCTGGCTGAACTGGATCGAGTGCGAGTTCACCGCGCTGCGCTACTTCACCCTCGACGGCAGCGACTACCCCTCCCACACCGCCCAGGAGGCCGCGATCGCCGGCTACATCCGATGGGCCAACAAACGCGCCACACCTAAACAGCACTTCGCGGTCGGCTCCAAGATCCGCAGACCCGATTACCTACCCAACGTTGCCTGACGCAGCACTAGGTGATAGCGAAGACACGATGGATGACACCGCCATCGCCGGTGCGTGATCGGGTGACGCAGATGAGGTTGTTGAGCCAGCTGTAGCGGGCATCTCCCGTTTCGATCTGTGGGCAGGCGCGAAAGTAGTAGCGGTCGGCGCCGTCGGGATCGTCGGACTTGTCGAAATCGAGTGCATACTCCCGGTTGGCTTCGTCGACGACCATCAGTCCGTGCCAGTGCACATACAACAGGGCGTCGTCGTCGGTACGTAGGCACATGCGGACATCCAGCGCGCCGGTGCCGTCGGCTCGGATGCGAGACCAATCCGCTCCGGACATGGGGATGACCTCGCCGTTGAGTCGGGGACCTTCGAAGCGGCCGCCGGCCACGTTCACGATCATTCTGTAGCCGTCGGGGGTCTGGCCGATGTGCATTTGATTGGTCAGTGAAATCCGCGCTTCGAAGAGAAACTCTGTTCCGATCTCGGGTGTGTTGTGGCGGTCTGGGGACATTGCGTACTCCAAATGGCGTGGGTAGCGGCGGTCGGACTGTGGTGGGCGAGAGGATCAGGTGAGAGCAAAGACCTCGTAGATGACGCCGCCGTCACCGGTCCGTCCGCGTACCGCGGTGACGATGTTGTTGAGCCAGGCGTAGCGGGGGTCTCCGGTATGGAAGAGGTAGGAGGTGCGGAAGTAGTAACGCGCCGCTCCTGCTGGGTCGTCGGCCTTGTCGAAGTCGAGGGCGTAACCTGAGTCACCGGCTCCGGGGGCCATCCGTCCGAGTGCGGTGGCCTGGATCGTGGCACCGTCGTCGGTACGCAGACAGATCCGGACGTCGAGGCTTGCGCTGCCGTCCGGGCGGGTGTGAGCCCAGTCTCCGCCGGATCCCGGCAGAATCCGCCCCCGAACACGTGGACCCGTGACCGTTCCAGATGTGACCATATGGGCGGTGCGCCGTCCGTAGCCGGTGTCGCCGCAGTCGATCGGTTCTCCAAGTTGAATACGCATCTCGCAGAGGAAATCCGTCCCGAGCAGCTCTCGGGACGAGGCTGCGGCGGGTGAGTGAGGTGATTCCACTCCATAGGCGTCCCAGCAGTCGACGACTCCGTCTCGGACGGACCAGAATTCGAGCCCGATGCCGACACGATCACCGTCCGGGCCGTGAACGTCGTAGCGCCACTGCACAGCGAAGGTGTCCTTTGATGCGACTTTGAGGGTCTTGGAGATCGCGAAGTGCTCCGCGGTGCCGATCGGACCAGCGGCGAACCAGGCCCGTAGCTGTTGGCGATTGCTGGCGATCAGTTGTCCGTTCCAGGTCGCGACAACATCGTCGCTGAACAATTCGGCGATCGTGTCCAGGTTGCGACTGTTGTAGGCGGTGACCGTCGAGGCAAGCATCGCGCGATCCTGCTGATCGTCCGAGCTCATCTCTGACCTTCCGGTAGTCGCAGGAAACGTGACGCGTTGTCGTGCAGGATCGCCCGCTTGTATTCAGTGGGTATCGGCGCATCATTGATGGCATTCACGCCGAGCTCGATCAGGCCCGGCCATACGATCTGATCGCTGCCGAACATGATGCGGTCACCGAAGCCCGCCGTGATTAGTTCCAGCAGGAACCGGTGGTACTCCGCGCGCGGGATCGCCATCTGCAATGTTCCGGTGTCGACATGCAGTTGCGGGTAGGTGTAGAGCATGGCCTTGAGTTCGTCGATCATTGGCCATGCCGCGTGCATGGCGTAGACGCGAAGCGTGGGATGACGAGTCAGTAAGCGTTCCAGGGCGAACGGGCTGTGCAGCGCGGCACGAAAGCGTGGGTGCAGGTGAGCGGCTCCGGGTGGTCCGATGCCGGTGTGGACCGCGATGGGGACGTCACGCTCGGCGACGACATCCCAGAACGGGTCGAAGCGGGGATCGTCCATGGCGGTGCCGTTGTACTGGTCGGTGATTTCGCCGAATACGGCGAAGTCCTCGTGATCGATCAGAGCGGCGATCTGCTTCGGCGTATAGGCATAGCGTTCCAGGTCGAACTCGATCGCCGATATCACCCGACCGACAGCTCTCTCGCGATAGTCACGCACTCGGTCGGGCGGGCCGCTGACCACACCGAGCACGTCCAGACGCTCCATCTCGGCCAGCGTCTGGTCTCGCAAATCCTCATCGCTGGTCGGTGACCAGATCGCGGCGCTGTCGCGAGGGTTCTTGAGCTGCTCGAGCAGTGTGTCCGGCCAGGGGCGCCGCGCGTCGAAGCGCAGCTCGGCGGCCTGGCCGACACAGACGCCGAGCGGAGGTGGCCCCTGGGCATCGACGCCGAACGCGTGCAAGTGCACATCAATGATCGGGCCCTGGTAGGGCCGGTCATCGGAACTGGAACGCTCAACCGCAAGATCCATGTCCAAAAGCATCCAGTTCGCCGACATCGGGGTCTGGCCAGATTCGGACATAACATCGCAGAGGGCCCGAACCCCCTCGGACGGGCAACGATGATGTCCGAAACCGGCCAGCACGGCATGGCCTGCACGGGCAGGATCACGAATGTGCAAGCCACCCGAGCGGCGGTGACCACCGGCATCTACTGCGTGCCCTGGTGTTCAGCGCGGCCCCGGCCCGAGCATGTCCGTGACTTCGGATGCGCGGCGGCCGCCGAGGCCGCCGGTTTCCGCGCCTGTCGACGTTGCAGGCCGTATCGAATTGACCTCTCGCCACCGAAGGCGGCCCTGCCGGGAGCGGCACTCGCGCATCGAGCAGTCACCCTCATCTCAGGTAGCTATCTCGACCACCACAACGAGCAAGACCTGGCCAACAAACTCGGGACGTCAACACGACATCTGCGTCGTCTGCTCCACCAACACACCGGAGCGACTCCTGTGCAGTTGGCGCGCACCCGACGAGCGCACTTCGCCCGCCGTCTGCTCGATGAGACCGACCTCAATCTCGCTGATGTCGCCTTCGCCGCCGGGTTCGGCAGCGTCCGCCAGTTCAACCGAGTCATGGCCGATGTGTTTCGCGAGCCCCCGCAGGCACTACGCGCCCGCCGCCACCGAGCCGACCGAGTTGTTACTGACGGCGGACTGGCCCTACGTCTGCCTCGAACTCTCGACCTTCCCGCGTGGCTGTCCGGTCGAGCCCAGACCGCCATCGCGGGTTTGGAGACCATCAACGACCACGGCTACAGGCGCGTCATCCTGGTCCACGACACCCCGGGCATGATCGAGATAGTCCCATCCGACGGCCCCGCCCTCGTCGTACACCTGCCCCAACTAGATCACCTCATCGACGTCTACTACCAAGCCCGCTCACTACTCGATATCGACAGCGCCGAGCCCACCGGCTGGGACGCCCACGAGCGTGCGGTCCGTTCGGCTTTCCTCAGCGAACTCGGCCCCGATCGCGGCACCCTGGCTCTGGGTGCCTTCGTCCTGCGCCATGGGCGGCTCGTGCCCGGGCTGGCACCCCTCGGACTACACCATGCATTCCCGACCCCGGCCGAGCTTGTTGGGCATAGTCGTCACGGCACTCCGTCGCCGAGGAACTACGCACCATCGGATCCACCACGCTCGAGCCACCGGGTCCACAGCGTCCTGGAGAAATCCGTACCTGCGATCGACTGACCGATCACCCACGGGTCCTCGCGCTGCTCGATCGATCGCTGATGCCCAACGATCTGCTGTCTCAACTCCAGGTCATCCGCATCGGCCCCGGAGAGAAGGCGCAGCTAGTGCGGAACTAGCTCATAGGGCATCCGAGTCGATGACGCCGTCAGCCGCGTCGCGACCGCCTTCGGGGCGCACCCGAGGTGAACAGTCCCGTCGCCGAAGGAGGCGGCGCCGACGAAGGTTCGCGGCGGACCAGGATCACCCCGCCGACAGCCAGCACGCCGCCGATTAACGCCAGGACGGCGGGCTGCTCGCCGAGCCACAGCCAAGACAGCACGATCGCCACGACCGGGACCAGGTAGAGCGCGACGGTGCCGCGGGCGATGCCCGTGCGGGCCAGCGCATCAGACCACACCAGATAACCCAGCGCCGTGGGCACCACGCCGAGGAACACCGCCGCGACCGTGCTGCCCACTGGCGCAGTGGCGGCGTCGGAGCTCAGGGCCGGCAGCGCCGGGAGCGCCAGCAGGGTGCCGGCCCATACCGACCACAGGGTCGCCGCCAACGCTCCGAGCTGTTCGGCCAGGGGTTTGACGGCGACGTGGTACAGACCCTGACACACCGCCGCGGCGAGCACGATCAGCGCAGCCGCTCCGCCGCCGATCCCCTGAGACGTCCCGACCAGCGCGGCGCCGACGAACGCCAGCACCAGTCCTCGCCACCGCCGCCCGATCCGCTCGCGCAGCAGCACCGCGGCCGCAGCGACGCTGAAGATCGGCGCGGTCGCGATCAGCACGCTCGCCGTACCGGCCGGCACCGACACCTCGCCGCTCATCAGCAGCCCCTGGTACAACGTCTGGCCGAGCAGCCCGCAGAGCACGACCCGACCCCACTGACGCCACGCGGGCAGGCGTGGCCGCACCACCACGACGACCAGCAGGAAGACCGCCGATGCGGCGAGCAGCCGCAGCAGCCCCAACGCCCATGGCGAGTAGCCCTCCAACCCGACCCGGATCGCGGGGAACGCCATGGCCCAGGTCAGCACAGTCACGGCCAGGCCTGCATCGCCGCGGAGATCCCGCCCGGTGTGCGCCATGCGGCGATGATTGCTGACCTCAGGCGTCTGCGACAGTATCAGCTAACCTACTTTGCCGTTAGTCAAACTATATGCCTCCGTGCGTTCTGCCGTTAGCCTGACTCCATGTTGGAGATGCGCCGCCTCGAGGTGCTCGCCGCAGCGATCCGCGAGGGCTCGCTGGCCGCCGCGGCCCGCTCACTGGGCCTGACCCCGGGCGCCGCAAGCCAGGCCGTCAGCGCGCTGGAGGCCCAGACCGGCACCACACTGCTCGACCGCCTCCCCCGCGGAATCCGCCCGACCCCGGCCGGCGAGCGGCTGGCAGCGCACGCCGAGGCGGCCCTGTCGACGCTGCGCCGAGCCGAGGCCGAACTAGCCGGGCACCACGGCCAGACGGTGCGGGTCGCTGCGTTCCCGACCGCGGTCATCGGGCTCCTCCCCGCCACGCTGACGCGCCTACGGGCCGGTGCGCCGGACCTCGACGTGCAGATCATCGAACTCGAACCCGATCTGGCTCGCACCGCGCTGCGCGCCGGCCACTGCGACATGGCCCTTGTCTGCCATCACGCCCTGCTCACCCCTGACGCCAACGGGCCATGGGACGTCGTCCATGTGCGCGACGAGCCGGTCTGGGTCGCGCTGCCGCTCGATCACCCCCTGGCCGTCGAGTCCACCGTATCCATCGGGCAGCTGGACACGGACCCCTGGATCACCCAGACACCCGCGTCTCCCTGCCAGGAACTCGTCCACCGGGCGTGCGCGACCGCCGGCTTCGCCCCCGAGGTCCGGGCCACCTGCAGCGACTACCGATCGATCCTCGCCCTGATCGGTGCCGGAGCCGGCGTGTCCCTGATCCCCGACCTCGCCCTCACCGGATTACACCCGCCGCCGGTCGCCCTGCGGCCCACCCACCCGCCCATCCAGCGCCGGATCAACGTCCTGCTCGGCGGACGCAACGCCGTTTCCGGCGCCGCCCGCGCCGTCGTCGACGCTCTCGTCGAGCCGGTGGCCGTGAGCCGGCCTCAAGCGACTGACCCAGGATGTAGCTCGAAGCATCATCCTGACCGCCACCCAGCGCGATCTGACCGAACTGTCACCAGCTCGTACGCCGGACCCGGTTGCGCGGCCACGGCCTTGACGCAAATCCATAGTGTTCTCTAAAGTTCGCGCGGACTCTAAGTTTCCGACGTTGGTCGAGCGGACTGAGATGACCCAGGACGTCAGCGGGCTGTGGCGCGATCGATTGTTCGTTCGCGGCCGGCGACGGCCGGGAGATGGGGCCTCGATCGTCACCGCGTCGAGATTCGGAGCGCCCCCGTGACGGGGCTACGCGAGCAGAACAAGGCCAAGCGCCGTTCGGCCATCTGCGATGCCGCCCTACTGCTGCTGCGTGAGAGCACGTGGCCTGAGGTCACCACCGAACGTGTCGCGGCACTGGCCGAGGTATCACCCGCAACCGTGTACAACCTCTTCGGGACCCGCGAGCAGGTGCTCGTGGCTCTCGTACAGCGCGTGATTGACGGCGTCGCCGTCGAGCTGATCGAACGCGACTGGCCGACCGATGGTGACCCTCTGCTCATGGTCCGACGCGTTGTCGACGATTCCGTCGCCGCTTTCGTCGCGGAGTCCGCGGCGTTCCGGCGGGTGATCGCCGCACTCGGCGCCACCGCCAGCAGCGGCAGCCCACTCGACGTCGACGCCGCCCAACTGCAGGTCGCGGGCATGCGAGAAGCACAACGAGCCGGGATCATCGACGCCCGGTTTCCCGCGGAGTCCCTCGGCCGCCAGGTCTTCCTCAGCTACCTCGGCGCGCTCCAAGCCTGGGCTGTGGGCGCGCTCGACGACTACGGCTTCCGGGACACCGCACGGCAAGGTCTCGTCTTCGTACTCGCCGCGAGCGCCACTCCCGAGCACCGACGCGTACTCGCCGACGAGCTGGCCGAGCTGGCTGCTCAGGTGGCAAGAGCCTCGTGGAGGCAGAGCTCGGACAGCTCCGGAGGAGGCACTCCCACATGAGCTCCCCGGATGTCGCTCGGGCCACTGGGGCTGATGTGATCGGCCAGCTGCCGGGCTTGTGGCCAGGACCGTGGCCCGCCGAGTGTGGTGGGCCACGTCGCCAGAAACGAGCTCGCGGCGGCCTAGCGCCACGGATCACTGAAGCTCTGAGTGCTGTCACCCGTGATACCGACCGCTGGAACGTCATGATCATCTACAGGGCCCAGGACGAAGTGTATCTGCAGTCGATCAGTCAGGTCGGCAGCCCAGACCCGTACGGGCTGTTGGAGCGCATCGACCCACTCACCCTCGAACCGATCTCCCGCTCCGAGGAGCTGCCCACCGGCGGGCACGTCTGGTGTGGCGCGACGGTGGCACACGGCGATGGGCTGCTCTACGTGAACTCGGGTCGTTGGATGCACGCTCTCGACACTAACTGCCACGTCATCTCCGCCCGAGAACTCCCAGCCGACCGACCCTACAACGGCATGATCGTCGCGCCCGACGGGCGGCTACTCACCAAAGAACTACGGCTTCATGGGGCGCTGTCCACACTTGTCGCGCTGGACCCCGTGACCCTCCGGATCGCCGCGACACTCGAGCTACCCGAGCCGTCTATGGGTCGCATCGTCGGCGATCCTTCACCGGGCGGCCTGGACGTCTACGTTCCCGGCACAACCCACATCTGGCGCGTGCGCTACGGCCCGACCGGTTTGCACCTCGACGACTGGCGAGTCTGCTACCGCGAACCCCTCGACACCCGGCGGGGGCTGGCATGGGATACCTGCCTGTCGGCCGGACGGATCTGGTGGCACGACAACGGCGACACAAACGCCATCCGCCGGATTCACAGTAGCCACCCCGCCGGCAACGTCCGTTTCACCGCCGACTCCACCACCGACTGGACCGACCCGGTCGGTCTCCACTCCGCCGCCGCGAACGACCCCACCGACACCACCTACACCCCAGTCTCCAGCCGACCCGGGGGCTGGGTCGTCGCGCCCCCACTGGCGACCAACGACATCGTTGTCGCCTTCGACACGCCCGCCGGGACCGTCGTGGGCATCGACGCGAAACGACCTCACGAGCCACCGCGTTGGCGGACCGAACTGCAGACCTGGATGCAGCCACTCCTTTTCCCCAGAACCGGCGAGCTACTACTCAACGCGGTCAGCCCACTCGGTGATGACCTTGTCGTGCTCAACATCGATGACGGCGCAGTACTCCACCGTGTGCCGACCGGATCCCCCCGGCCCAACGGGATGTTCCTGACGCCGGGAAGCCACCGTGACGTCTACTACTGCTCCGACCCCTGCATAGCGCGAATAGCCGTCACCCCTGATCAGTCCGGCGCGACCTCATCAGCCCAGGCACCCGTATGAAGCCCACTCGCACGCCCCTGCGTCGACAGCGCTGTCGCACTCACGGTCACAGCGCCCGGGCCGACTCCCTACCCGACACCGTTCCCTGGCGTGGGGCTCCCGGACACCTCACGATCTGGCCGTTCAACGCTGAGCCGCCGCACGCTCCCACTGAGCTCACACAGCGTTGGAGGCTTCCCATGAGCACTGTCCTCGTGCATCACCGAGGTCCCGTCACAGTGCTGACGCTCACATCAAGGCCGCCCCAGAGCAACCGCGTCAACAGCATGAAGGTCACCGCGCTGACCGAAGCGATCGACGAATTCTCACGCGCCGAAGATCAGACAGCTCTCGTGATCACCGGACCCGATAAGAAGGCTTTCCACCCGAGCGTGGATCCGCGCGGCGGGCGGTTGGTAGTTGAGCACGACTGGATCCGCCGAACGGGACCATTGGGGTTCGCGGCAGTCGATGCCGGCAAGCCCACGATCGCGGCCATCGACGGGCTGTGCTGTGGTGGTGGCATAGAGATAGCGGCGTGGTGCGACTACCGGATAGCGTCACGCACCGCCGAGTTCGGAGACTTCACGCGCCACTGGTCGGTGCCATTCCGCGACACCGAGGCACCGGACCTCGCCCGCTCATCGAAGTTGACCTACGCCCTGTTCCTCCTGGAGACAGGCGCGAGGATCAACGCCGAAGATGCTCAGCGCATCGGCCTGGTCCAGGAACTCGTCGAGCCGGGAGCGGCACTGACACGAGCACTCGAGCTAGCCCAGCGCATCTGCGACAACCCCCGAACCACCTGTGAGCCGAGCAGAAACTGAGTTTCCGCGACAGGTGGGCGGCGGCATCGGTGACCCGCTCCCTACAACCGCGCAGGTGCGGCGACGTGACTGAATTCGCCGAGCACGTGGTCGGGGTGTGCCTGGCCGACTGTCACTTCCGGCTGACTACTCCCGCCAGTTCCCTTGAACCCACGCGGACCAGCCAGGGTCAGCTTTCAGGCTCTGGCACATTGCGTGATCGTTTCGCGTCATCAGTGGGCAAGTAGGACAACGGCGGCGGAGTAGATCGAAGTTGGCCCGACCGTACATCTGTCTCTTGATCGCCTTGATTCTGGTGACGTTGCCTTCAACCGCGCCGCTGCTCCAGGGCAGGGTGAGTCCGGCGCGGACGGCGTCGTAGTCGGCGAGCAGACTGGTAGCGAACCGACCCAGTTATGGGATGTCGCTGGGTTGGGCGGCGGCGATCCAGGTGTTGAGGTGGTGGCCGTGGCGCTCACGGGCCATGCCGGCGAAGTCGCTGACCAGCTGATCGAGAGTGGCGTCCACCAAGGTCGTGTGCGTCAGGCCTGGTGACGGGCGCGTCAAGGTGCAGGGCGGCCACCGCGTGATCTTCTGGAGACCCTTCCACAGTCCTTCAGAAAAGCGATGCACGCGATGACTGACCGCACCGAGCAGGGCGGCGAACCCCGAACCACAAGGGGCGGCGCTAACTGACGCGCAGCGAGTGCGCACTGTAGCCGGTGGGGTTCATCTCCGCGCGGGCGAACGCGGCCTGGACCAGGTCGTTGACCGATTCCGGGAGCAGCGGCCGGGTCAGAGGGCGGTTGCCCTTGCTGACCTTGCGCAGCACCGGCCCGTCGATGATCGCGGCGGCGTCGAGCCAGGCGTTCAGGGCGGTAACCGGGCAACGCGGGCGGGGGGCGGCGAGGGGCAGGACCACCAGCTCGGTCTCCTCGCCACGCTGGTTGGTCTTCGACCGAGGCAGCGCCAGGACCAGGCCCCGATCATGGGTTCGTATCTGATCGACGGTCAGCGCGGCGAGCTCGGAGCGGCGCAGCGCGGCCCAGAACCCGCAGGTCGGCCTACTCGGCCGGAGCACCGTGGGTACGCCGGATGCCTTCCCGGACCGCGACCACCCGGGCCCCGGCGGTGGGGTCGGGCAGCAACGGTCTAAGGACCGGTATGCATCGGTGCCACAACCTCGTGCTTGTCGGCAGGTATCGGGCAGTCGGTGCACACGCGGTTGTCGCACAGGCGGCAGAGCGTGCGGCATTCCAGGCTACTGGTTCCGATCGCCGACAGCAGCTTGCGCAGAAGGTCGGCGAACGCCTCCTGTTCGGCCTCGGTCAACGGCGACAGCAGCGGCCGGATGGCAGCAAGGCGACCTTGGAGCAGGTCTTCGCGACGGATCGCTCCATCTTCGGTGAGGTGAAGCGCGACTGCGCGCTTATCGCGCAGCCCCGGCCGGCGCTCGACGAGGCCATCGGCGACGAGGCGGTCGACCAGGCGTACCGACCCCGGGTGAGACAGACCGAGGATGCGCCTCAGTTGTTCGTTGGAAGGACCCATGCCGTAGCCGATGACGACGAGCGCGGCGGGCGTCTCACCGGCGCGTCCGAGCACGTCGCGCGCCGTCTCCTCGATGCGATCGGTGACGGCGAGCCCGACGGCGCCGAGCAGGTTGGCAGTGTGGTCGGTCATCGCACAACGATACGTGTGGAGCGCACGTTTTTCTTGACAAAGCGTGCGCTGCGCACATAGTTTCGAGGTCGCTCGCAACCAAGTGAACGGAGCATCATGTCCAACTCCTCCCTTACCGCCGAACAGCAGGATTTCTACGGGCGCTTCAAGTCGTTCTGGGCGGCGCCGTCCGGCCCACGCGTCGCGGAGGTGATCGCCCCCGATGCGGTGATTCACTTCACCGGCGCAGGAACCATGTCAGGGGCCGAGTACGTGGACTGGATGGCACAGATGCTCGCCACGACGGTCGATATGAAGGTCACCCCTCTCGACTGCGCGGGTGATGACGAGCGCCTTTACATCTTCTGGGAGACGTCCGCCGTGATCGGTGGGAAGCA
>JAESFN010001019.1_pt1 | contig 16043 bp, 11 predicted proteins | sample 9269411 | NCBI WGS metagenome assembly JAESFN01 (sample SAMN14505399, study PRJNA617100) | algae metagenome | isolation source: Iphinoe sp. HA4291-MV1 and co-occurring heterotrophs from trail next to... | place: USA: Maunawili Falls, Hawaii | collected 2009-07-25
AGACCGACGCAGCCTCCGTCCGCGCCCTGGTAGAGCAGGTAGGCATCCCGCCCGACGACCAACCGGTCTCGCTAGCCGCCGACAGGGGCATCCCCTACGGCGAGGTCGTGCGGATCATGGACCTGCTGCAGTCGATGGGGCTCAAGAAGATCTCGCTCGATACTCGGAATGTGGAAGCTCGCTAGGGCCCGCCTTCCGCGCAAGAACCCGGTCGGCGTCGCGACCACTTGGTGACCAAATGGGAAGAGTGGGAACTCTCGGTAGCCGCATGGCCCGGTTCGCTGCCAACGCGGTCACCCTTTCTTCCTTCGATTGAACTTACGCTAGCTGGCGTTTCTTAGTAATCTTCGCCGCCGAAAGGCAGAGGCGCAGGGTCGCGCCCCGACTTGCTGTGGTCATGGAGGACTTGTCGCATGTCACCGTCCGCTCTTTGGCGGCGTCTCGATCTCACGATGATCGTGGCGGCGCTGTTGACCGTGGGCTTCTATGCCGCTCTGGAGCATCCGGCGCTAGCGGAATCCAAGCTGCATCGCTACACGGCCGAGCACGCGGTCGAGTATGTGATCGTGGCCTTCATGATCTGGGGCTGCGTCGATGTCATCGCTCGCGTCTGGCCGCTGCGCCGCGAATGGCGCGCGGTCAAAACGCCGCTGCTGCCCCCGATTACGGCCCGCGTGCCGGCCTCGGCGGCCAACGACCTGCGCGGCGACATTCAGTCGGCCCCCGATTGGCTGCAAAACTCCCGCATCGGCTTGCGGCTCTCGAACGCTTTGGCCTATGTGGCCCAGCGCGGCTCGGCCGAAGGCCTCAGCGAGTACCTGGGCCGCTTGTCCGACGATGACGCCGACCGCAGCCACGGCGGCTTTGCCCTCGTTCGCTTCATCTGCTGGGTGACGCCCGTGCTCGGGTTCCTCGGCACCGTGATCCACTTCGGCACCGCTCTGGGCGGTATGAGTTCCGACGACATGGCCGAGCGCCTGCCGTACGTCGTGAGCGAGATGGGCACCGCCTTCGACACGACCACGGCGGCCCTGGTGGCGGCCGTGACCATGATGTTCGCGCTGTTCATCGGCGAGCGTTCCGACAAGAACCTGCTGCATGCGGTCGATCGGCGCACCGCCGACGAGTTGCTCGACCGCTTCGCCACCGATGGTGTCGCGCCCACGGCGCCGGCCGCCGCGCCGATCGCCAACATGGACGCCGCCCTGTTCGAGCGGCACTCCACCGTGCTCTTGCAGGCGGTCGAAAACCTGCAGCGGCAGTTTGATCTCCGCCAGCAACAGGCGCTCAAGGCCTGGCAGCTTGCCTGCGAGCGGCTCTACGAGGAGATTCGCAAGCGCGAGGCGGATCAAGAGCGGCGACTGCTTGAGCGCCTCGTCGGCGGCGGTCTTCCGGCTGACGAAACCGCTTGGCCAGGCGTGTTCACCGGGCTGCGGGAGATCGGCTCCGACTTCCGCGAGCTCAACCAAAACCTCACGGTCGTGCTCCGCGACGGCAGCACGCAAGCGGCCGCGCTCGGCGAAGTTTCGGAGCGGTTGCGGCAGCTCCAGCTCCAGCAGCTCGATCCGGCGCTGCACCAGTTGACCGCGGCCATTCACCTACTGACCGCCCGCGCCAGCCGAGTGAACGAACCCCGGGCAGCGTAAGCCGGGCCGCGAATCGTATTGGCCAAAATGTAGGGTGCCGTCCAGCGAAGCGCAGACGCACCATCGCTTGTAGCTTCGCCACGGTCGACCAGCCCGTTCACCGTTGGTGCGTCCGCGCTTTGCTTGACTCACCCTACGGCGTGATCTTGCCCTAATCGGCTTTGTCACACGACACGTAGCCGCTCGCGTTCTAGCCGCGTGGCGATGAAGTTGAAGGCCGCCGGCGCCATGCGGTTGTAGAATTCGAAGCCGTGGCCGCCGCCGCTGGTGATCAGGTCGTGCTCGTGCGGGATGCCGAGGGCCGAGAGCTTCATCTGCAACCGGTCGGCGCTCTGATGCCAGCGGTAGTCGGCCGGATCGCAACAGAACCACAGGTTGCGCGGCCAGTTGAGCGGATGCACGTGCAGCGTGGCGGTGTCTTGCCGGGCCGATTCCGCGTCGCGATACATGAGCGGCAACGTTTCGTCGCCTTCGTTGAATCGCAGGTGATAGTCGATCGCCGGGCTGATCGCCGCCGCGATCGGAAACAGGTTGGGCCGCTTGAAGGCCAGCCGCAGCGCCCCCTGGCCCCCCATGCTCGTGCCGAACAGCGCAATCTGCGGCGGCACGGCGTTCCACCGGTCGGCGATCCAGGGCAACACGCGCTCGACCACGTAACGCTCGGCCGTGATCGCTGGATCGAACTCGTCGCAGATCTTGTCGGTCCACCAACTCCGCGCCGTCCTGGGGCAAACCACCGGCAGCCCAAGCTTTTCGAACTCGGCGTTGAAGCCCGACTGATCGATCAGCCGGTTGAGATGTACGCCGTGCAGGTAGATGCCGACATAGCCATGCGGGTTACGCGTCTGCGGCTCGAACACGTCGGCCGTGTGGCCGGCGAGCTGGACTTCGGACCAGCCTGGTTGTAGGAAAGTCATGTGAGGGGGCGACGATCCGGACGTTAGGAGAAAATTTGCAGTCGCCGCGGCGAACTACACCAAGCTGTGCCGCGGATCGGAAAGATAGAACATCGCGTCGAGGTTGCCGGTGTCCTTCGACACGAGCGCCCCCGGAGTGATCAGCTCGAGCGGCACTTGATCGACCTTTTCTTGGTTGCGCGCGATGAACTGCCCCACAGCCAGCGCGGTAAAGTGAATTAGTCCGGTAGGGTTTACGGTCGTCGCGGCGAGCTTCCCTTCGCGAATGGCGGTCAGCCCTTCCTTCTGTCCGTCGATGCCGACGAGCAAGATTCCTTCGTGCGGTGTTCCGCGGGCGGCGTCGGTGCAGGCGATCGCCATATCGTCGTTATGGAAAAACGCGCCCCCGAGCGGCTGCGTTTCCTGATTCAACAGCCCTTCGAACGTGTTGCGGGCTGTTTCCTTCGACCAGTCGCACCACCGCACGCCGCCCCCCACCAATTCGATCTGCGGGTAGTCGGCCAGCGCCTTTTCGAATCCCTTGGCGCGGCCCTGAGCGCCGCTGTGGGCGCTGTGTCCGCCAATGTGCAGCACGCGGCCTTTGCCTCCCAGCTTTTCGAACAGATAACGGGCGCTCGTCTCGCCCATGAACTCATGGTCGGGCCCGACCTGCACCCACACGCCGGCGTCGCGCAGTTGCTCGCGCGGCACGAGCAATGTGTCCATGGAAATGACCGGCACGCCGCGGGCTTTGAATTGCCGCGCCGGCTCGGCCAGCGTGTCGATCTGGTTGGCCTGGAAGCAGCAGAAGTCCCAGGGCTCGTCGACGATCAAGTCGAGCTTTGCGCGTTGCTTTTGCGCATCGAGGTCGCCGTCGATCCAGGTGATGTCGATGCCGAGCAGCTTGCCCCAGAGCATGGCCGTTTGATAGCCCTGCTCGCACCAGGTGGTCTGCCGGCCCGCGTTCGAAAACGCGGCCTTGAGCTTCCGCGGTCCCCCGTCGGCCGTGGTAGCGGCGCCTTCTTGGCCCGCACAGCCGGCGGCCAATAGGCCTGCCAGTCCGAAGGAACTGGTCGTCGCCGCTAAGAAACCTCGCCGAGAGGACGCGAACTCTGCTTCACTCATGAAACGTTGGCAGCAAGGAGCTAGTGGATTGTTGAGATGACTTTAGCCTGTGTCGCGCTCGAGCTCGAAGACCGTGATCTCCGGCCGCGCCGCAAACCGCACGCGCCGCAGGTAGCCGAGTCCGCGGTTGATGTACAGCCGGCGGTTGCCAGCGAGCTGATACTCGCCCGACACGTAGCGTTTGTTGCGGACCGGCAGCACCGGAGGCGTGATGCCCGGCACGCGGCACTGGCCGCCATGCGTGTGGCCGCTCAGCACCCACCCATCATAGTCTCCCCACACCGGCAGATCACAGGCGTCTGGATTGTGGGCCAGTACGAGCGCCGGCCGGTCGCTGGCCAGCACCGCTTTGATCTCGCTGGGCCGAAAGCGCGGACTCCACAGATCGTCGAGTCCGGTAACGCTCAAGCCTTCCACGCCCTGAGTTTCATTCCGCAGCAGGACCACTCCCGCGTCGGCGAGCCGCTGCGCAAGGTCGTCGGCCAGTTCCCGATCGTGAAACGATTCGCCGTAATCATGGTTGCCTAATACGGCCAGCGTCGCCTTGCTTCCCAGCGGATGCTTGGCGATCGCTTGCACGGCTTGTTTGACGCGCTCCGGCGTGTCGCAGGTGACGAAATCACCGGTGATTACCACAATCTCCGGTTTCAGTTTCGCCACGCGAGCGAGGGCCGCTTCGAGATAGGCGGGATCAACGACCGGCCCGACGTGCAGATCGCTGATCTGCACGAGCCGCTGGCCTGCAAGCGACGACGGCAGCGCCCTGATCGGCAGCTTGCGATGCACCTCGTCGATCCAGTGCGGCTCGACCCGCCAAGCATAGCCGCCGAGCCCCACGGCCGAGGCAGCCAGCGAGCCCGCGGCGATTTTCAGAAACCGCCTGCGGCCCGTTTTCGGCGGAGTTTGCGGGTTGGGCGTGGGCGGAACAGCGGGCTCGTTCATGGCGGCGGCCTAGTTGAAGTCGGTCGACGCATTCGCAGAGCGCGCAGCGCCGCACGTATTCTACGGGGCAAATCGGGAAACGATCGCTACCACTTCACGCGAACTTCGTGCAAGGTGACGAACAATCCATATTCGCCGTTCGGCAGAGGAAAGGACTGCACGTCGAGCGAGCCGGTGTTGCCGTGCCAGCCATAGTCGAGCGTGAAGCCGGTCAGCGGGTCGCCCACGTTCGTGCGGGAGTTGATCTCGCATTCGGCCTGGGGAAGCTCCTGCTCAAGGCGGTTGCGCACCTCGGCGACGAACAGCTCGCGCGTCGCCGCGCCCGCCGCTAGCGGATAGTTGAGCAAGAAGCGTTTGACGCCGTAAGCCTGTTGCCGCTGCAGAAGGTTGCTCCCGCTCAAGCCTCCGGCCACGGGCCGACCGTTGCTCCACAACCCAGGGTCGAACTGCTGGTAGAAGGGCGAAAGCCCCGGGTTGCGTTCATAGACCGTGCGGGCAACATGAGAGAGCACGAGCGCCACAACGAGCGTGATCAGCAGCAACTCGCGTAGGCTGAATTGGCTCGAGCGCGGCTTCGCGGACGTTGGATCGCTCACCGTGCAGCTCTCTGCCTGTCGCCAAACTAACCGCTAGTCAACCGCCGCTGGCGCAGCCCGTCGATCGTCACCGCGCCTACGATGATTAGGCCGATCAGAATGTCTTGGGCCGGATTGTCGATGCCCAACAGCGGGCAGCCCGCACGGATCACGCGCATGATGGCGGCGCCCATGATTGTGCCCAGCACGGTGCCGCGGCCGCCGCTCAGGCTCGCGCCGCCGATCACCACGGCGGCGATGATCTCGAGCTCGCGTCCTGTGGCCGAGGTCGGCGTCCCGGCGCCGAGCTTCAGGCATTCGTAGAAGCCGGCGATGCCGACGAACAGCCCGCCGAGCAAGTAGACGGCCATCTTGGTGACGGCCACGTTCACGCCGCATAGCCGAGCGGTCGCCTCGTTTGAGCCGAGTGCGAACACATGGCGGCCAAACACCGTGTAGCGTAGCGCGAGCGCGAGCGCCACGCTGAGCGCCAGCGCCAGCCACACACCGAGCGCAAAGTTCGGCAGCCACTCGCCGATCAGCCAAGGCCGCGGCGGCACGGGGTAGACGAACGCTTCGCGCCACTCGGGAAACTGCGATTTCTCGGGCCGGATGCTGCCGTCGCCCGCCATGATCTTGGCGATGCCCAGATAGATCGTCATGGTGCCGAGCGTGACGATGAAGGGCACCACGCGCAGCAGGCTGACCGCCACGCCATTCACCAAGCCGCAAAGTGCGCCAGCGCCGATGCAAGCGGCCACGGCCAGCCACACCGAGTGGCCGTCGACGAGCAGCCGAGCCATCACGCAGGCCGAGAGCGCGAGCGCCGAGCCGGCCGACAGATCGATGCCGCCGGCGATGATGATCACCGTCATTCCGAGCGCCGCCACGATCAGCGGCGCGGTTTGATTGGCCACCGTCTGCAGGTTGCGCACCGAAAGAAAGGTGTCGCCGCCGCGCGCGCGTTCGGCGATCGCGAAGAAGGCAATCACGCAGGCCAGTGCCACGAGTGGCCCCAACACGGCCGACGCGCCGCGCAGCAGCCGCCCCGAATTCGTTCGCTTCGCTTCGCCAGCGGACATTCCCATTTAGCTCCCTTCGCCGGCTACGGCGCATGCCATGATCGATTCCTCACTCCAATCCGCGGCGGGCCGAATCTCGCGCAAACGGCCGCGGGCCATCACCCCGATCCGATCGCAAACCGCCAGCAGCTCCGGCAGGTACGAACTGACGAAGATGATTGCCTTGCCGTCGGCGGCCCATTGCCCCATGCGACGGTAGATTTCGGCCTTCGTGCCCACGTCGATGCCGCGCGTCGGTTCGTCGAGCAGCAGGATGTCGGCCCCTTGATGGGCCACCCGCGCGAGCGCAACCTTTTGCTGATTCCCGCCGGAGAGCTCGGCCACACTCTGCTCCGGGCTCGCGGCTTTGACCTGAAACTGCTGCATCAACCCGGCCACGGCTTGCCGGCGGGCGCCGAGCCGTAGCCAGCCCGCCCGCTGATAGGGCGAGAGCCGGCTGAGCGTAGCGTTGTCGGCGATCGACAGGCCGAGCGCGAGCCCTTCTCCCTTGCGATCTTCCGACACGAGCGCCAGGCCAGACCGCATGCGGGCAGACACGCGCGGCGCGGAGAACTTTCCAGCGATTCGCACTTCGCCGCGGCGAACCGGATCGAGCGCGAGCAACGCGCGAAGGAACTCGGTCCGGCCGGAGCCGATGAGCCCGGCGACACCCAAAATCTCTCCCCGCCGCAGCGACAGCGAAACTTCGCGCGGAGTGCGCACGCCGGCCAGCGACGAGACATCGAGCAGCCGCTCGCCTGCCTCATGCGGCACCGAGGGAAACAACTCGTCGACGGAGCGGCCGACCATCAGCGACACGATCTGGGCTTCGGTCGCGCCGGCCAACTCGCCGCTTCCCACCGAGCGACCGTCGCGGAGTACTGTGTAGCGGTCGCAAATCTCGCGCACTTCTTCCAGGAAGTGGCTGATGTAGATGACCGCCGTGCCTGCTTCGCGCAAGCGCCTGATGGCTCGGAACAGATTTTCCACGTCGCCTCGCGTGAGGGCGCTCGTCGGCTCGTCGAACACGACCACCCGAGCTTGCATCACAAGGGCCCGGGCAATCTCGACGAGCTGCTGCGCGCCGACCGAGAGCTGCCGCACGGGCGTCTCGGGCTTGAGATCGGGATGCCCGAGCAGCGAGAGCGCGGCCCGCACCTGCGGCCGCTGCCGCTTGCGAGACAGCAACCCAAAGCTGCGCGCTTCCTGCCCCAACATGATGTTGTCTTCGACGCTCAATTCGGGCGCCAGCGTCAGCTCCTGGTAGATCATCGCCACACCGGCGGCACGGGCGTCTTGCGGACCGCCCGGGGCATAGGGCTGCCCGCGGAGTTCCATGCGGCCGGCGTCGGGGGCATGCGCGCCGCTGAGGATCTTCATCAGCGTGCTTTTCCCGGCGCCGTTCTCGCCGACGAGCGCCAGCACCTCGCCGGCGCGCGCTTCGAGCGAAACGTCGCGCAGGGCAGCGGTCGCGCCGAAGCGCTTTGAGATCGCCTGCATTTGCAGCATGTGTTCACCGCGACGATGGCGGGCGGGCTACGTCAGGGATGGGACGCCTTCCCCTTACGCAGACCGCCAGCCTTCCGAGTTTTGCCTGGGCCCCGGCAGTCTGCCTCGCTTCCTGCCGTAAGTTGACCATTTTTGCTTAGCCGCGGGGAACTTGCCAGCCATAGGCTCAGACTTCTCGGCGCGGCGCCTGGATGCGGTTTCCCCAAATGACTCGCCTTGACGCCAAAATCCTGCGTTCGTACTCTCCCGCTTGCAAGCCGGGCCAGGATGGCCAGGCAATAACCACGGCACGGACGCAGTGGAATCATCGATGGGAATGGACTCTTCTGGCGCGCGCACCGCGCCTGCCGCGTCGGCGCCCGCCGGCGTGCCTTTGCTCGACGTTGCTCGGCACCACGGCCCGATTCTCCCCGACCTCGAGGCGGCCCTCATCCGCGTGTTGCGGTCGGGTCGCTACGTGTTCGGTCCCGAATGCGAGGAACTGGAACGCCGCTTGGCCGAATACTGCGGCGCGCCGCATGCGGTGGCCTGCGCCTCCGGCAGCGACGCCCTGTTGCTGGCGCTGATGGCTCTCGACGTGGGCCCCGGCGACGAGGTCATCGTTCCCAGCTACACGTTCTTCGCCACGGCCTCGGCGGTGTGGCGTTTGGGAGCGAAGCCGGTGTTTGTGGACATCGAGCCTGAGCATTACACGCTCGATCCCGTCAAAACGCTCGCGCTCGTCGGCCCCAAGACCAAGGCCGTGATCCCGGTCCACCTTTACGGCCAATGCGCCGACATGCAGGCGCTGGCCCCGTTGGCGGCCCGTGGCGTCACCGTGATCGAAGATGCCGCGCAGTCGATCGGAGCCGAGTTCCAAGGCCGCCGCTGCGGAGCGCTCGGGCCGATGGGCTGCTTCAGCTTCTATCCGACCAAGAACTTGGGCGGATTGGGCGACGGCGGCCTGCTCACCGCGGCCACCAGCGAGCTTGCTGAGCGGCTGCGGCTGCTCCGCGGCCACGGCATGCACCCCCGCTACTACCATCGCGAGGTCGGCATCAACAGCCGGCTCGATACGCTGCAGGCAGCGGCTCTGTGCGTGAAACTCGATCACCTCGAGCACTGGACCGCGCAGCGCGCTCAGAACGCGCAGCACTACACCGAATTGTTCACCGAGTTCGGGCTCGACCGCGTGCTCGGGCTGCCGCGTCAGGCGGCGGGCCGCCGCCACGTGTGGAACCAGTACATCGTCCGCGTGCCCGAGGGCAAGCGCGACACGCTGCGGCAGTACTTGGCCGACGCCAAGATCGGCACCGAGATCTACTACCCGGTGCCGCTCCACCGCCAGGATTGCTTCCGCAGCCTGGGCTACAAGACGGGCGACCTGCCGGAATCGGAGCGGGCGGCCGCCGAGACGCTGGCCCTGCCGATCTTCCCCGGTCTGACGCAGGCCGAGCAGCACGCCGTGGTCACGCGGATCGCCGACTTCTACGGCCTGGCGCAGCGCTTCGGCAGCAGCGTTCCGCGGCCGAAGTTCCTCGACCGCACGACTTCGCCGGCCGCACACGGCAAACTCGCCTAAAGGCACTCGCACGGCCGTGGGGCGGCAACTTGCCGCCCCACGGTCGTTTTTATTGCGCGACGAGCGCAACCCCGGGCGGCGTCCGGCTAGCGCCGGCCTTGCCCGGGGCTATTCTCGGGTCGCCCCTGCCGGGGCTGCAGAACGGTCGTGGCCTCAAGCTATTGCCCCCTCTGCAGATAGGGCTCTCTCCCGCCGACCGCCAGAATTTTTCGTGGCGGACTTCTCCCGCTATCCACGCATTCATCGGTGGAAGCCTAAGTGACCTGCGGTTGGCCCGCGGTTGCTTGTGAAGGGCAAGCGTTTTTGGCAAGTGTTGCCAAGACCTGCCCCGGCTTCGTCAGGAGCAAACCGATGAAAGCCGACGCTCGTAACCACCGCGCCCCCATTCGTCGCATCGACGCGATGTCGATCCGCACGCCGGGCATGAAACCGCTGCACCGTCTCGAGGCCGCCCGCCTCGAGCAGCATGTCACCCGCCGCTCGCTGGCCCGCCGCATGGGGGTGACGGTCGCTGTCGTGAAGGAGGAAGAGCGGGCCGATGCCGACGTGGCCGTGAGCACGCTCCGCCGCTGGGAGCAGGCTTTACAAGTACCGATGGTCGAATTGCTCGATAACCCGCTGGACACCCTAGCGCCCGATGTCGCCGCGCGGGCCCGGCTCGTGCGGGCACTCGGCCTGGCGAAGGCGCTCGCGGTTCGCTCCACCGGGCGGACCCGTGAGGCGGCAGCGGAGATCGTCGAGCATTTGTCGCAACTCGTGCCCGAGGCCGGCCAGGTGCGGGCCTTGCTTTCTGGCAACGGCAGACAACCGATCCGCTACGGTCGGGCCGCTGAACGCCCGGTGTCTTCATCGCTCTTTGGCGGCGGCTGCAGCAGCGACGAATGAGACGTTCGAGCGGGCAAGGGGAATAATAAGGATAGAGGACCAGAGGAAGGGATGAGCGATGAACGCCCGCGTGATCATTTTGGCCGCCGATGGCCTGCTGCGTGAGTCGATCGCCGACCGCGTGCGCGAGACCGGCGCGTTGGTGGTGGCTCGCTGGAGCTTGGCCGGCTGGACCGTGCATGACTTGCAGCGGTTGCGGCCGCACGTGGTGTTGCTGGCCCGTGGCGAGACGGGAGAGTGTGCAACGCTGCGGACGCTGACCATGGCCGCGTCGCTCGCGCCGACGATCGTGTTCGACGATTGCCGCCGATCGGAGTGGCTCGCCCGGCTGCTGCTGTGTGGAGCGTGGGGCGTTGCCCCGGCCGAAGTCACTGCTGCTGCCGCCGCGGAATCGCTCGAGGCGGTTTTGGCCGGCGAGTTGGCGTGGAAAGAAGGGGCCGCCAGCCGCGCCGCCCGCGCCATTTTGCAGGCCCACGACCAAGGCCAGTTGGCGAAGCTCCGGCCCGCCGCCGCGTCGACCGGCGAAAAGAAAGCCGCAACGTGCCCAACCGCCGCCCAGCGGCTGTTGCTCGCTCAACTGGCGTCACTGCCCGACCGGCAGACGGTGATCGACCTCGCGCTCGCTCTCGGCTTGTCTCTGAGCGAACTCGAGGCCCGCTTCGACTGGATCGAGCAGGCTGGCAAACCGGTCGCAGGCCCACATCAAAAACCGGCCGAACCGGTGCCGAGACCCTCAGTGCAGTCAGGCTTACGATATCTCGTCAGTTCACTGCGGGCGCTGAGGCACGAAGCCTGAAGACGAGTGCGCAGACCACTTCGTCCGCCCCCGTGAAACCGATTTGTGGCAACGCTGCTTCGCCGCAGGAAGACTCCAGCCTGACTTATCACGCAACAGGTCGGCTAACAGAGCGGGGATCAAGCGGCGCGGTAGCGTCCTGAGCGTTTCGATAAACGCGGTCGAGGGCCAACGCGATCAAGGCGTCTTCAAACGAAGTGCTCTCGAGGGCTGTCGCGTCCGCGGGCGAAATGGCCTGCATGCGCGGGGACGCGGGGTCCCGCATCCCGAGATTGCTCTTTACGAGGGCAAAGTCATTGAGGTCGACAACGCGATTGTCGTCCAGGTCGCCCTCCCAACGCCGCGCGGCCTTCGCTCCAAAGTGCTGCTGAATCACTTCGATGTCGTTCTCGTCGACCACGCTGTCGCCAGTGACATCGCCGCTCATCAAGGGCATGAACGACTCGATCCAGCTCTCGATATCCCTCGCCGTCCTTCGCGTCGCGCCTGGCGGGAGGTGAAGCGATACCAGTTCAGGCCCACGCAGCCCCTGCAGGTAGCGACTAATTAGCACGGCGTCTGTGGCTCTTTCGAAGGCGCCGCTTCCGTCGACATCGAGCATCGCCTGCTCACCGACGCGACAATATTCAATCAGCGCCGGCGCCGTTGGCCGAGGTCCGGTAGCGCCAACGCCTTCTCGAACAAGCCGATGAATAGCAAGGTATGAGTCCGCTCCAATCATAGCGCCGTCCGTGGCGTCCATGACCATGCCGTCTCCGTCAATATCGAGCGAAGTCGCGATGTAGGGAGCGTCCGCCGCACTGGGAAGTACGTCGATCGTGACCGTCCTGACTTCGGAATAGGCGGTCCCGTCGAACGCGCGATACCGAAAGGCATCTTGCCCAACGAAGCCGTTTCTCGGACGGTAGACAACGCGCCCAGACGGGTCGACGAAGGCGAGCGACCCGTATCGCGGAGGTTCGACGATCTCGAGTTGCAGCAAATCGCCGTCGTCATCCTTCGCCGTGGCAAGCACCCCCACGCCACGGCCGCCGAGGAGGAAATGCTCGAGAGATCTCGACCGTACTGCTGGATCATAAATCCAGAGGTTTCTTCCGTCCTTCGAGAGATGCTGGACCGACGAAGAAAACGACCTCGCGCCGAGTAGGGCGCCGGTCGTAGCGTCAAAGAACGACTTTTCTCCCGAGGCCAGACTCCCATTGGCGGCGTGAATCGTTTCGGGAAACGCTCGGACCTCGCGCGCCAGATTCGAGACCTCGCGCTGCGAATTGCCAAAGTAAATGTAAGTGCCGCCGCTCGAAAGGGCGCTGTCGACGCCACGAAACTCTAAGGGCAATTTTGGGTTCGGCTCCTGCAGCAGGCGATCGTCGGCGAAGCCGAATCGCGCGACGGTCTGTTTCACGTTGCGGTCCCGGATCTCGAGGATCAGCCCCGTGGCGGGGTCGTACTCGAGATCTCCTGCAAATACGACCCCATGTCCCAGGTCCCTTAGCCTGCCCTGGGATAGGGGCCAGTCATACAGCACCACCCTCCGCTCGTCAGCGAGCATGGGCCGGTCGCCACGAATGGCGAGTACGTACGTGGCTCGCTCCGGCAGTTCGACGCTTTCCCACAGGGAACTCTTCAGATCGAAACGCAAAACGCGAGTTCCATAGATCTTTGGATCGAGAACACTCGTTCTTGTGGTGTCCTCGACGACCAGAAGATAGCGACCGTCGGGAGTCAAATCGAAGTCCGTAAACAGGCCGTCGGCCAGCCTTCGCTCGAGCAGACTCCCGGTCACCGCGTCTCGAACGGCCACATAGCCAATTCCGCGCGTGAACACGAGGTTGTAGGGCGCCGAAAAGCGGATGTCGTCGACGTAGTCTACGATCGGAAAGCTAGTCAGGTGATCGGCGGTGGGCGCCGCGGCCGCATCGAACGAATTGATATTGAGGTCCACTCCGGCGGTGGCGGTCACACGCACGTCGAAAACCGCTGGCACGTGATTCTCGCGCCGGGAGTCGATCACGTCGATCGATACGAACGCCGAGTTTCCAACCTCATCGCCGTCGAGTACGCGGTACGTGAACGAGTCGGCGCCTACGAAATTCGCGGCCGGTCGATAGACGAACGTGCCTTGGGCGTCGAACGTCACCGTGCCATGGGCGGGGAGCGTGAGCAGTTCCGCTCCGGTTGGTGCGCCGCGCGGGGCCGTGTCGTTCCTCAAAACGCCGTAGCCGGTCGTCCGGAGTTCGAAGTGGAACAACTGCGGCTCGTCGTGCTCCGACGGCCCCGTTGCCCACACATCGCGGCCATCGGCCGAAATGCCGATCGCGGTCATCGTCGCGGGCAACGTGTCAATCGCTGGGGCAAAAGCTTGAGGCCAGATCTGCGTGGGAGTGAAAACGACTCCAAACCCGGCGGCGAGGACCGGAGCGTGGTAGTCGCGTCTTCTGTTGCGAACGTCGAGTAACTCGAACTCCGTGCCATCGTGGTACACGTTACGACCGTCGGTGGAGATCAAGAGGTCACTGTCATACCTTTCGGGATCCCACTCGGTCGAGCGGTATAGATAGTGCAGTTCGTCTCCGTCGAGGTCCGAGAGAGTAAGTCCTGAGGCTACGATGTCGAGCCCTTCTCCTTGAATCACGCGAGAGCGAACTGAATCGTACACAAGGTCGCCGGAAGTGAAGCTGTCGTCGCGAAACAGCTCAACGATTCCGTCCTGCGAATAGGAATTGATTGAGTTTTCCTGGGGCTCTTCGAAGGACTGAAGTAGAAAGCGGCGTTGGTCGATGGCCACAATTCTCCACGCGACATCCGGCGCCCTTTGGACATCCCACGTGCGCTGCTCGAGATCGTAGCGATGCACCCAACTTGCTTTCTTGGGCTTCGTCGGATGAGGCGTTTCTCCGCCAAAGTCCGCGGCGAACAGGAATTTCCCATCCGGGGTAAGATCCATGTCCGAAAAGCGCTCGCGAGGCGCCCGCACCTCGACAACGCTGTTGGAGGCGGCGTCGACAACCGAAATTCGACCGTCGACTAACCTCAGAAACAGCAAGCCGGACGACGACGCGACCAACATCTGCGCCACGTCGCTCTCGAGCGGCGTCTCGGAAACCTGGGTCAGGCTGTAAAAGTCGCGGTTGACGGAGTCGTCAACGACCAGAGCGTGTCCGGAGGGAACCGTGAAGTGGTCGTCGTTGGCGACGAGCGCGAGCGGAGGCTGGCCGTCGAGCATCGCCCGCGGTTCTAAAACTTCGATTCGCCGGACGCGGCTTGGTACTTTCGCGGTCGATATGCGCTTGGTCACGCCCCGAGTGCCTCAAAGACATAGAACGGCACTCCTCGCCTGACAACTGTCCGCTTGGCCCTAGGATAAATGCACGCACAGAGCTTGAGAAGTCAAATTCAAGCTCACCCCTGCGAAAGACTTATGAACCCCCCCAAGCCCCCTGAGGGCACAAAGAACGGCTGGCGGCGAAATCGCGGCAGACTTATCAGATGGACGCTCACTCGCCCCGCAACGCCGGCATCAGCGGGGCTTGCAGGGTGGAGCGAACAGCCAGGCCGCCGGCGAGCATGCCTGCCGCTAGCACGATGCCGAGGGTTGTCGCGAGCCAGAGCCAGGGAATCGCGGCCCCGCCGGCCAGCAGGTGCGGGGCGACCGCCACCAGCGCAGCGAAGATTCCCGCGCCGAGTCCGAGCACCAGCAGCAGCGCGTTCTCCAAGAGCACCATCGTCGCCAAGCGACCGCGGCGAAACCCGGTCGCCTGCAGCAGCGCGAGTTCGCTGCGGCGTTCGAGCACGCTCCGCAACTGCACGGTCGCCAACCCGAGCGTGCCCAAGAGCAGGCCCAGCGCTCCCAGGCTCTGGAACGTTTGCAGATAAGTGTTCTGCACGGCCAGAAAACCGGCGAGCCGATCCGACGCGAGTTGCACGTCGAGACCATAGTCTCCCAGCGTGCCTTCGAGCGCCGAACTGACAGCCGTGAGTTGACCGGCGGGCGCGTCGATCAAAAAGAATCGCTGCCCGCTCACTTCCGGAAAGTGCTTCAGGAGTTGCCGCTCGCCGAGCAGCAGGTCCCCCTGAAACACACTGTTCTGCAGCAACCCTACGACCTGCAGCCGCAGCTTGCCGCCTTGCTCGTCGGTCACATCGTAGGTTTCGCCAACGCCTTTCCACAGGTGCAGGCTATACATGGCCGTGGCCATGTCGAGGATCGCCGGCACGACAGGCACGCCGCCTTCGTCAGGCAACTCGCGTTCGAGCAGCTTCCACGGATTGCTGCGCTCTTCATCGGTCGTAGCCGCGGTCGCCATCCACGCGAACGCATGTCCTGGCGACTGATCGGTGACTTCGGCCAGCTCGGCGGGCACGCCGAGCATGCGCGGTTCGCGCGGCTGATATAGGTTCAAGCAGCTCGCGTCGTCGCCGGCGCGGACGCGAAAGGCGATCGTCTTCGCGCCGGTAAGCGCCTGCTCCTCCTCACCGAAGAAGCCGAGCCGTTCGCGGCCGGCCGGCGAGTTCACGTCGCCGTAAATCGGCTGATCGCTTTGAGCGACGAGCGCAAAGCCGCCTGCGCCGGCCGACGAAGGATCGAGCTGAAAGGCGCTGATCGCCACGATCAGGAACGTAGCGGCCGCCACCAGGCCGATCGTCAGCGTGCTGCGAAGTGCATTACGGCCGGCGTTGCGAATCGCGAGCACCAATAGCGGCGAACTCGTGCCGGCGCGGATTTGCCCCAGTCGCCCCGCGCGGAGCAGCGCCCACAAGGCCGATAGCAGCGCCGACAGAGTGAATACGCCGGCGCCGAAAAACGCGCCGGCTTGGGCCTCGGCGCCCAGGTTCGACGCGACGAGGCCAAGTCCGAGCGCCATCGCCAACAAAACCGCGGCGGCAACCATCCAGCGGCCCGCCGGCCGCGGTTGCCAAGACGCAACGTCACCGGTTTGCCCCGCCAGCAGCGAGCGAGCAGGCAGCCGAGCCATGCGCCGCGCCGTTAGGTAGATAGCCAACAGCGACACCAAAACACCGGCCACATACCCAACGATCAAGCTGGCCG
>JAESFN010001020.1_pt1 | contig 16035 bp, 14 predicted proteins | sample 9269411 | NCBI WGS metagenome assembly JAESFN01 (sample SAMN14505399, study PRJNA617100) | algae metagenome | isolation source: Iphinoe sp. HA4291-MV1 and co-occurring heterotrophs from trail next to... | place: USA: Maunawili Falls, Hawaii | collected 2009-07-25
GTGTTTGTCCGGCCGTTGATGGCGGCGGCCGGTCTCAACGGCGGCTACTCCCGCCTGCCCTCGCGCGATGTCGCGGTTACCCCCGAATTACGCGCCGGTTTCGAGCGGGTTCTCTCATCCGTTCCCATCGCCTAGCTGAACGATTCGAATCGATCGCAGTGAAAGGAGTGGCTATTTCGCCATTGCCGTCCGTTGGTTTTTCGCAAAAGGAGTGCGTTTCGCATGAACCGGGAGCACCAACGACTTATCCAGCAATTCGTTCTCGGCACGATTGATCGTCGCAGCTTCATTAAACGCGCGGCCGCCCTAGGGCTCGCGGCGCCGATGGTCGGCTCGCTCCTGCTCTCGACGCCGCGCGGCGCCGGCGCCCAGGATGCCGCTCCCCAACCGAGCGCGCCCCGGCCTGATGGCACACCAGCGCCGGACGATCAGCAAATTCTCCGGCTCGCGGTGTCTGGTCCGTTCCGAATGGACCCACCCGCGAACACGACCGGGCTCTGGGCGCTGCAATCGCTGGTGTTTCAGGGATTGGCTCGGGTCGAGGCGGGCAACGAGATCGTTCCCGGCGTCGCCGACACCTGGGAAGCAAATGCCGATCTCACGAGCTGGACGTTCAAACTCAACCCGAACGCCAAATTCTCGGACGGATCGCCGATCACCGCCGAAGATGTGAAGTGGACCTGGGAGTGGTTCTCCCGCCCGGCATCCGCATCGGTCGGCTCGGAGCGGATCGCGAACACGATCGTCGGGTACGACGCCGTGCGGGCCGAAACCGCGGAGACGCTCGAAGGGATCGTCGTTGTCGACCCGCAAACCGTCACCTTCAATCTCTCCGTCACCGATCCGGTCTTTCTCGCCAAGGCATCGTCCTACAACACGGCGGTGCTGAAACGGGACAACGTCGAAAGCGGTGGCGCGGAGTGGTGGCGATCGCCGGTAACATCCGGTTTCTTCAAAGTCACCGAGTACACCCCCGGTGACACCGGCACGATGACGCTGGAGCGCAACGAGTACTGGTGGCGCGATCCGGCGAAGCTCTCCCGCCTCGAATTCCAGCTCATCGCTGATACGCAAACCCAGCAGGTGATGTACGACAACAACGAGCTCGATTCGATCGCCTGCTCGCCGGCCGAATTCGCCCAGGCGATCAAACCGGACGGCGATCGCAACGCCGATCTCTTCTGGGCGCCGGTCGATGCCACCTGGTACTTCGGTTTCTTCATCGAGAAAGCGCCGTTCGACGACGAAGAGGTGCGGCAAGCATTCGCGCACGCCGTCGATCGCCAGTTGCTTTCGAGCGCGGTGCTGGGCGGGCTCTACCCACCGCAAACCCGGATCCTGCCGCCAACTATCCCCTGCGGCGGCACCGAGATGTTCCAGCCGGAATACGACGTCGAGAAGGCTAAGCAACTCCTTTCCGAATCGAGCTACGGCGGCCCAGACGGTTTCCCGAAAACCACCATCCTCGTTTCCGAACCGGGCGGCGCCACCGCACCGGGTATCTGGGGCCGGATGGCACAGGCGATCCAGCAGCAGCTCTCGGAGAACCTGGGTGTCGAGGTCGAGGTGGTGCGCAAGGTCTACGGCTCACTCGCCGAGCAACAGCAGGAAGCGCGTGCGATCGATGGCGGTGTGATCTTCCGCCTCAGCTTCGGGGTGCCGATTCCCGATCCCAGCTACATGGTCGGTATCGTCAAGAGCGGCCCGACCAACGCCGCCGGGTTCAACAATCCCGAAATCGACGCGCTGGTCGATCAAGCGGCAATCGAAACCGACGAAACGAAGCGCTGCGAGCTCTTCACGCAGATCGATCAGATGGCATCGGAGGGCGCGATCTTCCTCGCTCCGTTCCGGGGTTCCGCCGCCTCGTTCTTCAAACCAAACGTGCGCGGTATTGCCATCAACATGGGGAGTTTCGAAGCGATCGTGCACAAGCTGTACATCGCTACTGAGTAGGAGCGTGGTTGATGGGGGCATTTGTCATCCGGCGCCTCTTGACCTTTATCCCGATGCTGCTGGTGCTGGCCTTCATCACCTTCGTGCTCAGTTACTACGGCCCCGGCGATCCAGTCGAATTGATCATGGGAGAAGATTGGTCGACGCCGGAGGGCCGAGCAGCGCTTGAAAAGCAGTTCGGTCTCGACCGCCCGCTTCCGGTGCAATTCGGGGACTACCTCGTCCACGCGGTGCAGGGCGATTTCGGCCGATCCTATATCCAGCGCGTCGGGGTGGGTGAGCTGATCGGCAAGGCGTTGCCGATCAGCGCCCAGCTCGCGCTGGCCTCGATCCTGATCATCACCGTGGTCGGCATCATCTCCGGGGTGGTCGCGGCGAAGTGGCATCACCGCTGGCCCGATTCCGCGATCGGCACCGGGGCGGTGGTGCTGCACAGCGTGCCCTCATTCGTGCTGGCGCCGCTGATCCTCGTCACGCTGGTGCTGAAGCTCGGGATCATCTCGACCCCGACCGGTTGGCACGGCTTTTTCAGCTACCAGACCTTCATCGCCGCCTCGATCATCAGCGCCGGTCCGCTGCTCGGCATCATGCGGCTCACGCGCACCAGCGTTGTGGAAGTGCTGGGACAGGATTACATCCGCACCGCCCGCGCCAAAGGGCTGAGTGAGCGGCGGATCATGATCGTCCACATTCTCACGAACGCGCTGGCGCCGGTGACCACCAGTCTCGGGCTCACCCTCGGAGCGCTGCTCGGCGGCGCGATCTTCGTCGAAAGCGCCTTCGCGATTCCCGGGCTGGGGCAGCTCTATTACTCGGCGATCCGCACGAGTGATTACCCGCTGCTCACCGGGGCGACGATCGTCAGCGCCTTCTGGATCATGTTCATGAACCTGGTCGTTGACGTCCTCTACGGTTTCCTCGATCCGCGCGTCAGGTTCGGCGCATGAGCGAGCAAATCGCGCTCGAACAGACGGCGGTGGCAACCGGACAAACCGACCGGCGCTACGTCGCTCGCGGTCCCTGGCGATCGGCCTTCCACCGTTTGCTCGCCAATCGCATGGCGGTGATGGGTGGCGTGATCGTGCTTGGCTTCGTCATCGTCGCGATTGCCGGCAAAGCAATCGCGCCCGACGACCCGATGCATCAAGATCTGCTGCACATGACGGAAGCGCCAAGCAGCGCGCACTGGTTCGGCACCGACGAGCTCGGCCGCGATCTCTTCAGCCGCATCCTGGTCGGCGCACGCACCGCGCTGCTCGTCGCCACTATCGTGACCTTCATTTCCGCCGGTCTCGGCGCGATCATCGGCATCATCAGCGCCTACGTCGGTGGGTGGGTCGATAGCGCGTTTATGCGCTTCGCCGATCTCCTGCTGGCATTCCCGCCCTTCCTGCTCGCGGCGTTTCTGAACTCCACCCTGCGCCCACCGGTCGCGCGCAAAATGATCGATTTCTCCGATTGGTCGGGGATCGGCTTTTTCGGGCAGCGCGAAGTCATCGATTTCGTCGTGGTCTTCGGCTCGCTGGCGGCGGTGAGCTGGTCGGGCTACGCGCGGCTGATCCGCAGTCAGGTGCTGTCGCTGCGGCGGCGCGAATTCATCGAAGCGGCGCACGCGATGGGCGCACCGGCGCGCTCGATCATGTGGCGGCACGTGCTGCCCAACAGTATCGCGCCGATCATCGTGGCGGTGAGCGTGAACTTCGGCAACGCGATCCTCGCCGAATCGGCGCTGAGTTACCTCGGTATCGGCATTCAACCGCCAACGCCGAGTTGGGGCCAGATGATCAACGCCAATCTCGATCAGTGGCGTCACTTCCCCCATCTCGTGCTGATTCCGGGCGGCGTGCTGACGCTGCTCATTCTCGGATTCAACTTTCTGGGAGACGGGATCGCGGATGCCCTCGATCCGCGGCAAGGCAAGCACTAGCACTTAGGGAGCAACAACCAATGCGACTTATCGTGATGGGCAACGAATACACCGGTAAAACCACCCTCGTCCGCACCCTCAAACAGTGGATGGCGGCGCGCCTGGGCGAACCGGCGGCGATGATCCACGATCATTTCATGCCCCGGATCGGCGAGGGGAGGCCAGGCGTCACCCCAGAGGAGGAGGAAGCCGAGTTTTACAAACTCGCCCCGTTCGCGCTGGAGATGTACACCCGCTACGTGACGCACTACCACCTCGGCGATCACTTCTATTCCGACAACGATCACATCGTAGTCAATTGGTTTTACGGGGATGCCGTATACGCGCCGGTCTACTTCGGGTTTGGCGGTCCGGACGAATATGCCGACCGCCACAAAATGGCGCGATCCGAGGAAGCGAAAATCTCGCACATCGCACCCGACACGGTGCTGATCAAAATGACCGCCTCACCGGAGGCAATCCGCGAGCGCATACGCGCCGAACCACGCCCGACCTCTCGCTATCGCGAGGAGGACATCGCCATGATCGGCGAGCGCTTCGATCACGAATTCGGCAGCGCGTTGATTCGCCGCCGCTTCACCCTCGACACGACGGGCACCACACCCGAGCAGACCTTCGCCGAGTTTCTCACCAAGCTGGAACCGCACCTCACGGTGACTGATCGCCTGCGGCTGCTCACCCACTCGCTCGTAACCCCGGAAATGTAAAGCACGCTCCGCGCGAAACCGGCGCCACCCTCTAGACTTATGGCGACGATCGCCGCGCCAGCAGGCGATCACGCTCAGACGAAAAGAGGACACGCAACGTGATCGATCTCACTACGATCGGCGCCGGTGTCGTGCTCAATCCGCACGATCGCGTCGATCTCCACCTGCACACGTACGCCAGCGACGGCGCATGGGCTCCCGACGCCCTAATCGACCACCTCGCCAAGGAGTCGTTCCGCGTCGTCGCCGTTTGCGATCACGACACCCAGCGCTCGGTGGCCGCCGCGACCATGCTCGGCGCCGAACGCGGGCTGACCGTGATTCCGGGCGTGGAAGTCACCAGCTCCTGGCGCGACCGCCAGTTGCACGTGCTGGTGTATGGCATCCACCCGCTCAGCACCGATCCCGACACCGACGCCTTCAAAGCGGTGCTCGCCGATCTCGACAACGAGCTGATCGCCAAAGCAGAGGATGCTCGCCAGCGTTTGGAAACCTCCGGGAGGGCGATCCCGAACGTGCACGAGCTGCACGGCGATCGCCCGATGTGGCCGTTCCACGTGCTCACCGCCTCGATCAAAGCCGGGCACAACAAAGGGCTGAAGGATGCAGCTGAGCTGGTGACTGAGCTGGGCGGCTCGTTCAACGCCGCGCAGCCGCTGGAGCGCGTCGTTTCCGCCGCGCATCAGGCGGGCGGGCTCTGCATCATTGCCCACCCGGGCCGCGCCGATGCCGTCGGTATCGTCACCGAGGAAGATCTCGACAACATCATGCGCGAGGCTCCCGTCGACGGGATCGAGGCCCACTACCGCTCCTACACCGATATCCAGACCACGGAATTCCGCGAAATCGCCGCTGCCCGAGGGCTGCTCGTCACCTGCGGCTCCGATTCGCACGCGCCGAACCAGCCGGTCAATCCCCGCCCCTACCGCGCCGATTGGTGCCGCGAATTCCTCAGCCGCTTCGGCATCACGGTCGAACCGGAACTCACCCAAAGCTGGCTGCCCGGGGCGCATGGCTCAGTCGTCAAGGTTTAGAGGAGATCTTCGGGATGTCGCTTACGATTCGCACCTTTTCCAGCGGCCCGATCGGGACGAACACGTACCTGGTTGATGACGGCAATGGCCGCGCCTTCGTGGTCGATGCTTCGCACGATGTCACCCCGGCGATCCTCGCTGCGGCGAAGGACGCGGGACTGACGATCGAGGCGATCTTGATCACCCACCCACACTGGGATCACATCGGCGATGCCCAGCCACTCCACGAGGCGACGGGCGCGCCGCTGATCGCTCACCCCGGCGCGGTGGCGAAGATGGAGAATCCCGGCACCTCACTCAACATGCCGATCCCGCCAATTCCATCCTCGACGCCTGATTCATTCCTTGATGAGGGCGATACCTTCACGCTCGGCGACGATGCGTTCGCCGTCTGGCACCTGCCAGGGCACGAACCGAGCCACATCGTGCTTTACCACGCCGGAGACGGCGTCGTGCTCGGGGGAGATGTCCTCTTTCCGAACGGTCACGGCCGCATCGATATCCCCGGCGCGGATGCCGGGCAGATGCGCAACTCACTGGTGCGTCTCGGCGAATTGCCCGACGCGGTAATCGTCTACCCCGGTCACGGCGACTCCACCACGATCGGCGCGGAGCGGCGCTGGCTGCCGGTGCGCTAAACGAGGGCGCCAATCCTCCGTAGGGGAGCCCCTCGTGGGCTCCCGTCGCGGTAACACGAATATCCCCGTTGGCAACCCGGGAGCCCACGAGGGGCTCCCCTACGGAATCAAAGGCATCCCGAGCTTATGATTCTTCTTCCGGTTTTAGCGTGCGAAATCCACGCCAGAGGGCGAGATCGTAGATCGCCTTGATTCCGCCGCCGATGATCAGCGGCACCCCGAAGGTGGAGAGGCTGAGCAGCCAGCCACCGATCGCGGGGCTGAAGGCGTTGGCCAGCCCGCGTGGCGCGTTCGTCACGCTCGATGCCGCTGCACGCTCTCCCTCCGGCACCACGGCCATCACGTAGGACGAGCGCGCCGGTGCATCCATGCTCGCGAACAACGAGCGCAGCATCAGCAGCGCCAGCGCCAAGGTGGCGTTCGGCATCAGTGGCGCTAGCATGAGGAAGATGTTCGCCGGGAGATGCGTAAACACCATCGTGTTCACCAAGCCGATGCGAGCCGCCAGCGGCGCTGCCAGCAACTGCGAGATCGCGGTGAGCAACCCCATCCAGAAAAAGATCACCCCGGTGGTGCCGGTGGAAAAGCCGTAGCGCTGCTCCATCCAGAGCGCCAGCAGCGACTGAATCACAAATCCGGTGCCAAATGAATCGAGGGCGAAGAGCGCGGTCAGGCGATAGACAACTCCGCGCGATTCCCCGAGCGGTGGTGTGCGCTTCGGCTCGGCGTGCTCGACTGAGAGATGGCGGTAGCGCAACAGCACCAGCACACCGAGCGCCCCGTAGATCGCGAACATCGCCGCGACGAGCGTGGTTTCGCTCACCCCAAGCGGTTTGCTGAACCACGAGGGCACTCCAGCCAGCAGCGCCCCAACCGCCGCCGCCAGCGAGCCGATCATGCGGTAGCGCGCGAAAATCGCCGTGCGCGATTTTGCCGGGGCGGTGCCAGGCAGCACCGATTGCTCCACCGGCAGGAACACGCTGACATCACCGGCGGTGGGATTCAGCGTGCCGATAAACGCGATCGCCAGCAGTAACCAGAAATCGGTGGCGGTAGCGAAACCGATCCCGGTCGCCACCATGATCGCGCTGCAGGCCATGAGCAACCGCTGCACGCCCAATCGCCCGGTGAGAAATCCGGAAGCGAGCGTTGCCACCGCCGAGCCGAAGAGCGTGGCCGATGCAATCGCCCCCACGGAGGTACCGCTGAAGCCGAGATCGGCCAAGCGCACCGGCAGCAGCACGCTGACGAAGCCATCGCCGAACCCGCGCAACGCCCGCGCCGAGAGCAGCACGGCGGTATCCCGCGTCGATCCGGCGGGCAGCACGAGACCGCGCACCGCGTCACGCCAGCGGTGCGATTCCATTCGCTCTGAGCTCATTTCCGGTGATCCGATTGCAGCAATCAGTCCTCGAATTCGTTAACGCCGCCATCATACTTGAGCCTCATCCCACCACTCGCTGATCGGTGTGAACCAAATCCGGATTCAGCCCGACTACCTAACTGAACCGACCGGCAGCGGCCGCATAGGGGACAGGGAATGGCCAGCCTGGAGGAATCGACCACGGTCGACCGCGAACTGATCGAGCGCATCGCCGGTGGCGATGCTCCGGCGCTCGCGGCGCTCTACGAGCGGATGCGCGCACCGCTCGGTGGCTATCTCGTGTTGCTCGTTCGCGACAGTGGAGTCGCGGAAGAGGTGCTGCAGGACACGATGCTCGCGATCTGGCGTGGGGCCTCGCGCTTTCGCGGCGAATCGTCGGTTCGATCCTGGGTCTTCGCGATCGCCCGTCGCCGTGCGATCGACAGGCTACGCCGGATCAACGATCGCATCGATCGCGACGCCGATCTGGATTCACACATCGATCACCGGCCCGGTCCGGAAACCATCGCGTTGAACGCATTCGCGCAAGCGGAACTGGAGCAAGCGATCGCCGCTCTGCCGCGGCATCACCGCGAGGTGCTCATGCTGCTGTTTCAGTTCGAACTCTCGTACGCCGAACTCGCCGAGGTGCTAGCCGTTCCGATCGGCACCGTCAAAAGCCGGATCAGTCACGCCCGCAAAGCCTTGCGCGCCCGCCTGGGAGAACCGCCGCTATGACCTCGTTGCATCGAACCCATCACATCGAGGATCTCCTCCCGGCGCTGCACAACGGCACCCTCGCCGCCGGCGATCGCCACCGCGTAATCGCGCACCTGCGTGACTGCGCACGCTGCTCAGCGGTGTCGGAGGAATGGGCGGCCATCGCGAATGCGAGTCGCGCACTTTTCCGGCCGGGTCCGGCATTTTTCGGAACAGCGATGTCGTCACTGACCGATAACCTTCCCCCTCAAACTGGAGATACGCTCATGGTCGCATCAGGATCTAATCTCACGGCCCCGATTGCCACTCCGTCTCGAAAGCGCGCGCTCGGCGCACCCGGAGCTATTCCCGCGACACTCCTCGTCGTTATTTTGGCGGTGGCGATCGGCGTGATCGGTTTGCGTCCACCGGGAAATCGCACAGCACCCGACCGCAGCATTCCGGCCGTCGCCCTCTCCGCCGAGAGCACGCCTGTCGGGTCACCATCCACCGAAATTGCCTGCACCACCCCGGCGGGCGATCTCTCGCGGCTTGACCTCACCGGCCCAACCACGACCGAAAACATCATCATGCCGCCGGATCTGAGTACCCAGGAGGGTTCCCAGGACATCGTCCGAATCAGCTGGCGTAGTGTCCCGACCGGGCCGGCCGCCGATGCAACGACCACTGAGGCAGTATCCAGCGTGGTGCGGCAGTACATCGCCTGCGCGAATGCCGGGGATGCCGCGGCCGCGAGTGCGCTCTTCACCGACGACTATTGGCGACGTGCGCAGGCGCTCGATTCGCCGGTCAACGTCGAGAATCCGCGCAGCTTCCTGGCAATCGGGAGTGAGGCAAAACGATCCGATATCGGCCAGCCAGAAATCCTCGGGGTCTACCAGTTGCCTGATGGCCGGGTGCTCGTCAACGTTCGCACGATGGCAACGAATCAGAAGAACTTCACCGCAATCGTTCTGATCAATCAGGCTGGTACGTGGCGGATTGACGAGGGTGCATTGGCGATCAAGAACGCGCAGCTTGAGGTCGCCGTCGACGACAGCGGATTCTCATCAACAAACCTGCTGGTTACTGCCGGAAAAACGGAGCTCAACCTAACGAACACCGGTACTCGCCCCCACAGCATCGTTTGCGACGAACTCAACCTGAGAATTGAAGTTCAGCCGGGCGAGACCGCCTATCAGACCATTTCCTACGAGGAAGCGACGCTCCCGTTCTACAGCGATATGCCTGGTGACGAGGGAGTGGGTTTCCAGGGCACGATCACGATCGACTACTCGGGCGATCCGACCACGCCAGAAGCGTCCCCGGAAACGGCTCAGGAGCTTCCCATCGGGCTGGGATACATCAATCCCGGACTGATGGCTCGCCTCGACGTTTCCTCTCCGGCGTACTACGACCCCAATGCAATCGCCTTGCTGGCAAATCGCGATGCGACGATCGTCATCACCAACGTCAATCCCTGGAACGACGGAACGTTCCGGATCGATGCGCTCGGTATTGATGTCAGCATCCCGGTCGGCGAATCGGTGACGGTGCCAATCAACGCTCCGCCGGGCATCTACGTCTTTTACTCAAGTGATCCCTACTCCGCGATCAACGGCATGTACGGAACACTGATCGTGATCGATCCCGATAGTCGATCACGTGGGTACATCGGCCCAGAGTTTGAACCAACGGCAACACCGGAAACGTAGCGCGATTTCTATGGCAAAGTTTCCCCGGCGGTTCATGAACCGCCGGGGAACTGAATAGTCGGAATAGCGGCGCGTTACGTCGGAACCGTTCTTACGCGCCTTCCACCGCGGCCATGCGGTCGACGAAGTTGTCGATGAGCTGGCGGGAGATGCTGATTTTGCCGGGGATTTGCGGGAATTCATCGGGGGCGAACCAACCGGCGTCGGCGATCTCGCTGGGATCGAGGGTAAGCTCACCCGATGCCCATTTCGCGGTGAAGCCGATCATCAGCGAATGCGGGTACGGCCATGGTTGGCTGCCGAAGTAGCTGATGTCGCGAACCTCGATTCCGACCTCTTCGCGAATCTCGCGCCGCACCGCTTCTTCGAGTCCCTCACCCGGTTCCACGAAACCGGCGAGGATACTGTAGAACCCACCGACGAACGCGGCATTCTGCGCCAATAGCGCTTTACCGTCGCGCTCCACCAGCGTGATCACCGCCGGAGCGAGACGCGGGAAATTCAGCAAACCGCAGCTCGGGCATTTGCGCGCGCGCTCGTAATCGAGGCGCACCGTGGCGTGTCCGCAGCGCCCGCAGAAGCGATGACTGCGATCCCAATCGACAATCTGGATCGCGCGTCCCGCCAGGCTGTACACATCGTCGTCCGCCACGCCGTAAAGCTCGCGCACTCCGGAAAATGACAAGCCGTCGGGGGATTCGAAATCTTTCGGCACCTCAACGGTGAAGACGGCGGCTTCATCGAGCAGGCCAAGGTAGTGCGCTTCTTCGAGCGCAAAAAGCTGGTTCATCGCATCGGCGTCGGGCAGGCTGCCTTCGTCGCCGACGAGCACTTCATTCCCGCGCACAACGAACCAGTGGCGCATGCGCTCTGCCACCGATGATGGTGGCGCCACAAGAGCGGTGAAGGTCCCCATAGTGCCCGGGATACTCCCTGGTAGCGGTACCGGCGCAATGGCCGGTCCGGATTGATGCCATATCTTGAGATTTTCGCATGGGACCGAGCGATTCGAAACCGCCGGGACTCAATTGCCCAGAGCTGCGTCGATCTCGGCTTTCAGGCTGTCCCAGGAATCCCAGCCCAGCGGCTCGCCGTTGTTGATCACGAAGGTCGGCACCGATGAGATGCCGTCCTGCACCGCTGCGGCGTGATCGTTCTGCACGGTGCCGGCGTGCGTTTTCGCATCCATGCAACTGCTGAACTGCGCTTCATCGAGCCCGATCTTTTTTGCCATCGCTTCGAGCTGCTTCGAGGAAAACGCGCCCTTGTTTTCGCCATCCTGGTTGGCGAAGAGGGTGTTGTGCATTTGCCAGAATTTGCCCTGATCGCCGGCACAGTAGGCGGCTTCGGCGGAGGCGAGCGACTCATCGCCCAGAATGGCGTTCGGCACGAAGGTCAGCGCGACCTGGCCGGAGGCGATGTAATCCCGGAGCAGCTGGGGCAGCGCATCGCGGTACATCTCCGCGCAGGAGGTGCATTGAAAATCGGCGTACTCAACGATGGTTACCGGGGCATTGGCATCGCCAATCGTCGAGCCGTTGAAGGGGATCGCGCTATCGATCGCCGTGCCGCTCTTCACCGATGCATCGCTCGAACGCAGCAGGAAAAACGCGACGATGATCGCCACTGCGATCACCCCGCCACCCGCGGCGATGATCAGACGGCGCTGTTGCTGCTGTTTCTGGCGAGCCAGCCGCTCCTGCTCCAGCTGTTCCTGCTGCCGCCGCGCCGCGGCCGGTTTTTGCCGGGGTGGAGCGCTCGGCCGGGTCGGCTTCTTACCCACGCAATCTCCTAGAAGGTTCGGGCTGCCGCTTAGTGCGCAACCACGCGCTCGTGCGGTTTCGGCCGCACGCGACGCCAGAAGAGGTAGATCACGATCGCACCGGCAACCCCGGCGAGCACCGAGATCAGGTAGGCCTGACCGTCGAAATTATCCTCACGTGCCGCCTGCTCGGTGGCGCGCTGCTGCGCCGCCTCGGCAATGGCGTTCATCTGGTCCTTGGGCGCCTGGCCCTCCCCGGTGGTTCCGGCAGCCGCCACCGGCGTGCCGACAGGGCTCGCCATCGGCGATGCCACCGGTGTCGCCGATCCTCCCGCGACCGTGAAGGTGTAGGAGCCGGAATCGGGATCGCCGTCCTCGGCAGACACGCTGGTCCAGTTGACGGTGTAGACACCAGCCGGGAGATTGCCGTACAGCGCCACGGTGACGTGCTTGCGGTTCGGATCCTGCAAATCGAGCGCAGCCGGAGCCGCGATCACGCTTTTGCCGTCCGGACCGATGACATCGATCGTGGTGTCGGCCGCGACCTCCTCGGAGAAGGTGATTTCCAGCACCGGCGGCGCCTGATCGACCGTGCTATCTGCCGCCGGCACCATCACCTCCGGTTCGGCGTGCGCCAGCGCACCGCGCACCGGCGCGATCGCAATCAACAGGAGGGCGGCGAGGGCAGCAATTCGCCATTTACTACGAAACATGAGACTTTCCTTCCGGAATCATTGTCCTGCGTTCCGCCACTCCAACGTGCGGCGAAGCACCCCATAAGCCTATCGCATCACACGGAGAAATCTCGCCGCAAAAACATAATGGCCGGGTACCGGTGCAGAAAAATCCCCTCTCCCAATGCTGGGAGAGGGGATGAAGTTACGCGCAGTGCTGGGTTTTAGTAGTGAATCTCAACCCGCGTGCCGATCGGGGTGATCGAGTAGAGATACTCCGCCACATCCATCGGCAGATTGACGCAGCCGTGGCTCATCGGCGTACCGAAGTTGCTGTGCCAGTAGGTACCGTGCAAGGCATGGCCCTCGTCGGTGAAATACATCACCCAGGGAACATCCGGCACGTTGTAATACTCGCCGCCGATCACGCCTTCCATCGTCTGCGATTCGAGCTTGGAGTTGACGTAGAAGGTACCGGTCGGCGTATCGAGCCCCGGGACACCGGTCGACACGTAGGTGCCGAGCAGCACGTGATCGCCGTTCCAGACAGTCATGTATTGCTCGCTCAGGTTCACTTCGAACCAGAGCTCCTGGTTGGGATCGAAGACGCCGTTGCCTGCATCGGGAGTCGGCTCAACGAAGAGCGATTCGTCGTAGGTCGGCACGTCGCCCTGGTCGACCGGCGCGGTGGAGATACCCTGACGCGCGGCGAGCTCGTCACCGATCGCCACCATCCAGGGATCGTTCCCCTGCTTCCAGGCCAGCTGCCCACGCTCAAACACCTGGTAGGTGGTATCGCCGAGTTTGTACTCCTCGGTCAGCGGGTTACCGAGGTAATCGGCGCCACCGGTGGAATCCCAGAAATTCTTGAAGCCATTCGCAATCGTGTGTCCGGTGGCGGAGATGTAGGTGAAGGTATCGCTCTCCGGCGTGGAGGCGATCTTCTGCGACACCGGTAACCAGGCGAGGGAGATCTTCGCCTGCTGCGCCACCGAGCCGGGGGCGGTCGCCACCGTGCCCTGGCGCATCACGAGCTGTGGGCGCAGTTCCTCGCCGATCTTGCCGAGGTGCACCACGTTGCCATCGACATCTTCCGGCCAATACTCGAAACGCGCGTACTCGTAGTACTGCACGGTGTGACCGTTGAGCTGGAATTCCTGCGTGATGGGATTACCGAAGGCGTTGACGCCACCATTGGCGCGCCAGTAATCGAGGAACACCCCATCGATCGTTTCGCCGGTATCGGGGATGTAGACCGTGCTCGGCGGCGCCCAATCATCGCCGGAGCTGGCAAGGGGAACACTGGTCGCACCGGGAGCGGCGTGGGCGGAGCGGAGCGCGAACGGGCCAAGCGCAAGCAAAAGTGTCAGAAGAGCAATAAAAACCGCGAAGCGTGATCCTGCTGGCCGAGGTGAGCGCGCTGATCGGGCAGCGCACATTGTTCGCGCACGGGGTGCGATCATCATCTGCCCCTTGTCCAAACCTTCCGCACCGAACCAGGGCATGCGCCCTCCACTCGATGCTTCCCCAAAAAGACGAGTGCCACATCACCAAATGGACCGATTATGGTGATCGGTCCCACGCAGGCGGGGCATACCGTTCAGAACGCAGCAACTTGCCGGTTCGTTACGGGCCAGGTACCGGCGACGTGGCAGGCGAACAATACCACTACTGTAATCAAACGATAAGGGAACCATAGAATATTGCCGGTTTGGAGGGTTAGAGAAACGAATTTCGTTATCCGTTCTCCGTCGTCCGTACAAAAAAAACGCACCTGGGATAACCTCCCAGGTGCTCTCAAGTTGATTTTTTCGTTCTTACGGAAAACGGAGAACGGATAACGCCGTCTAGTAGTGAATCTCCACCCGGGTGCCGATTTCCGCGATCGAGTAGAGGTAGGCCGCGGTATCGAGCGGGAGATTGACGCAACCGTGGCTCATCACGCTGCCGAAGTTGTTGTGCCAGTAGGCGCCGTGAATGGCGTGTCCGACATCGGTGAAATACATCACCCACGGCACGTCGGGAACGTTGTAATACTCGCCGCCGAGCACGCCTTCCATCGTTTGTGATTCCAGCTTGGAATTGATGTAGAAGGTACCGGGAGGCGTGTCGAACCCTTCGCGCCCGGTGGAAACGTAGGTGCCGAACAACACCGTATTGCCGTTCCACACCGTCATGTACTGCTCGCTGAGATTGATCTCGATCCAGAGCCCCTTGCTGGGATCGTAGACCGGCACTTCCGGCTCAGGCTCGATAAAGAGCGCTTCGTCGTAGGTGGGAACGTCACCCTGCGCCACTGCTTTGGTGGAAATACCGTGACGCGCCGCGAGCTGACCGCCCACTTCGACCAACCAGGGATCACCGCCCTGTTTCCAGGCCAGCTGCCCGCGCTCGAACACCTGATAGGTCAGATTGCCGACCTGGTACTCCTCGGTCAACGGATTGCCGAGGTAGGCGACACCGCCGGTGGCATCCCAATAGGCTTTGAAACCGTTGGCAATCGAGTGACCGGTTTCCGGCACATACACAAAGCTGTCATCGGCGGGGCGATTGGCGACCGCGCTGCTCACCGGCAGCCAGGCCAGCGCCACTCGCGCCGATTCCGCCACCGAATTGATCGCGGCGCTTCCCGGCTGGCGGCGCACCAATTGCGGGCGCAGCTCCTCGCCGATCTTGCCGAGATGCACGACGTTGCCATCGGCATCTTCCGGCCAGTATTCGAAGCGGGCGAATTGGTAGTACTGAACGGTGTGGCCGTTGAGCGTGAATTCCGGCGTGATCGGGTTACCGAAAACACCCGCGCCGCCGTTGAAGCGCCAGTAATCGAGGAAGACACCATCGATCGAGTGTCCGGTTTCGGGGATGTAAACGGTGCGCGGCGCGCTCCACTCCCCGGCGCGATCGAGCCCATTCGTCTGTGCGGGCGCCGGCGCAGCCGACCCGCCAACTACGAAGAGCGGCGCCAGCATCGCTACGATGGCCATCGCCGCTACGAACCGCCAGGCGCGCTTCATCCCCGCGATCATCGATCTGTCCCTCGCTCACAAAAACCACACAAAAAACCGCCGCCACATCGCGGCAGGCGGGGAACTGCAACACCAGTGCATTTTGATGGTAGCACGTACTATCCCACCTCGTGTGACTTTTTGTCCCGCTCCGCCCCAAACAGTACGAACGCGGCGGCGACGTTATCCGTAGGCGCGTTATCCGTCATCCGTAACTCCGGAAAACGGGCGACGCGCCTACGGGCAACGGCGGTTAGTAGTGGATCTCGACACGGGTGCCGATCGGCGTAATCGAGTAGAGATAGGCGGCAGTATCAACCGGCAGGTTGACGCAGCCGTGGCTCATCACGCTGCCGAAATTGTTGTGCCAGTAGGCGCCGTGGATCGCGTGCCCAACGTCGGTGAAGTACATCACCCAGGGGACATCCGGCACGTTGTAATACTCACCGCCGAGCACGCCTTCCATCGTCTGCGACTCAAGCTTGGTGTTGATGTAGAAGGTGCCGGGAGGCGTGTCGAAACCCTCGCGACCGGTGGAAACGTAAGTGCCGAGAA
>JAESFN010001021.1_pt1 | contig 16022 bp, 9 predicted proteins | sample 9269411 | NCBI WGS metagenome assembly JAESFN01 (sample SAMN14505399, study PRJNA617100) | algae metagenome | isolation source: Iphinoe sp. HA4291-MV1 and co-occurring heterotrophs from trail next to... | place: USA: Maunawili Falls, Hawaii | collected 2009-07-25
GCGGTGAGTATCGCGTCACAAATGAGGAGCGCGATGTCGCAACGACCGCCACAATCGCATACCCCGGCGCGCACCAGCCGCCGTCACGATCGCCAGGGCGGGTACGATCTCACCGACATCTACGAGGCGCGCCTGCTCGCGCAGGGCTATACCGCCAACGATTTCGTCACGCGGCGCTCGTCGGCGGAACCGGGCATTCTCCCCACCGTTCGCCCCGTGCGCATCGGCCGGGGCTCCCCCGCCTGGGACGCCGCCCAGGCTGCGAAAGCCGTTGCAACAGCTCCGGAGCCCGCCGAAAAAGAATCCCCAGAAGTTATCGAGCCAGCGGACGAGGAATCCTTCGACGAAGAACCCGAGCAGTAAAACCCTTGAACCGGCCGTTTTTCGCCGGCCGAAAGCCCGACTTTAGAGCGATCGGGCTGACCGGGGAAGACTCTGCGAGTCTGAGACCGACCGTTGTGTAGTCTCGAAGAGACTTCCCCGGTCAGCCTGGTGTCTTCAGACCCAGGCTTTTCCGCGTCCCGTGATCCTCCCCTACCCGAACGGCTAGGCCTGCATCCTGCATGCTCGGGCGATGCTGAAATAGTTCGAGTGTCGTACTTTGGTAGTCAGCGATCGCCGTTGATCGCTTTCACAACAACGCTGTGCTCCCGGAGGTATTCACCATGCATCGTGGCGGTGGCCGCATCATGTCCGGGCGTCCGCTTCCCGAGGGAGCCGATCGCCCAGTAAGCAAACAAACACTCAAACGCGTCGCGGGATTCTTCAAACCCTACTGGCGTCGCGTGCTCGTAACCGTGGTGGCGATTCTTATCACCGCCGGTCTCGGCCTGATCAATCCGTACCTGCTCAAGTACATCATCGATGAAGCGATTCCCGATCGCGATCTCGATAAGCTCTATTGGGCGGTCGGGTTGATGATTTTCGTTCCAATCCTTTCTGGATTAATCGGCGTCGGGCAAACCTACCTCAACACCGTAATCGGCCAGCAGGTGATGCAGGATTTGCGCAACGCGCTCTACCGCCATCTCCAGCGGCAGCCATTGCGCTTTTTCACCGCCACCCGCACCGGTGAAATCCAGTCGCGCCTCTCCAACGATGTCGGCGGTATCCAATCAGTCGTTACCGATACCGCCACCAGTGTGGTCAGCAATGTCGCGGTCGCACTGTCGACCATCATCGCGATGTGGTTGATCGATTGGCGATTGGCGCTGGTGAGTCTCGGGATGATCCCGGTCTTCGCCGCCATCACCTATCGCGTCGGTATGGAGCGTCGCAAACTTTCCGGCGCCACCCAGAGGACGATGGCCGATCTCACGGCTCTTACCGAAGAAACGCTCTCCGTTTCAGGTGTGCTCCTCACGAAAGCCTTCGGCCGCCAGAGCTATCAGACCGCGCGCTACGCCGACGAGAGCAAACGCCTCTCCGGATTGCAGGTTCGCCAGCAACTAGTCGGGCGCTGGTTCTTCATGATGATCTCGACCTTCTTCTCAATCACACCGGCGATCGTCTATCTCCTGGCGGGCCGGTTCATCATCAACGGGCAAGACAGTCTCACTATCGGCGACATCGTGGCCTTCACCACCCTGCAAAGCCGGCTCTTCTTCCCGATCGGGCAACTGCTCAACGTTCAGGTCGAAATTCAGGGCGCGTTCGCCCTCTTCGATCGCATCTTCGAGTATCTCGACTTGCCCGTCGAAATTGCCGATCGCCCCGGCGCACTCGCGCTGGCTCCCGCCGCGGTTCAGGGATATGTCGCGTACAACGACGTCTCGTTCCGCTACGACTCTCTCCCCGATGACCAGCCCCGCACGCCGTCCCCGGACGCGATCGCACCCGCTGCGCCCACGCCGATGCCGTTCGCGCTGGAGCACGTCGATTTCGATGCCAAACCCGGACAGCTCATCGCCCTCGTTGGACCGAGCGGCTCCGGCAAAACCACGATCTCGATGCTCCTCCCCCGCTTCTACGATGTCACCGCTGGTGCGGTGACAATCGATGGTCACGATGTGCGAGATGTCACCCTGGAGAGCCTGGGGCAGGTAATCGGCCTGGTGACGCAGGAGACCTATCTCTTCCACGACACGATTCGCAGCAACATCCTCTACGGCCGCCTCGACGCCACGCAGGAAGAGGTTGAAATCGCTGCTCGTGCCGCGGCAATCCACGATCGCATCATGGAATTGCCCGAGGGATATGACACGGTTGTCGGTGAGCGTGGGTACAAATTGTCCGGTGGCGAGAAGCAACGCGTGGCCATCGCCCGCGTCATCCTCAAGAATCCGCGCATCCTCATCCTCGATGAAGCCACCAGCGCGCTCGACACCACCTCGGAGCGGTTGATCCAGGATGCGCTAGAGGATCTCATGAGCGGCCGCACGACCATCGCGATCGCGCACCGCCTCAGCACGATCCTCTCTGCCGATCAGATTCTGGTGGTGCAACGCGGCAAGATCGTCGAACGTGGTACGCACCTGGAGCTGCTGGCAGAGAACGGGCTCTATGCTCGACTTTTCAATCAACAATTCGCCGCTGAGCGAGCACCAGCACTCTAGTCACGCTATCCTAAGCCAAAGGTCACGAACCTCCGCACGACCGCCTTCCTACCAGGGCAGGTCGTGCGGAGTTGCCGCGCGATCAATTAAGATGGGACTACCGGAACCATCGCCGCCCATCTGCTTCTTGACCGGCACAGACGATGACCGAGCCGAACGATCTCGCACACCAGTTTGCTGTTTTGGAGACGGCCTCATGACGGACGAGCGCGATACCAAGCAACCCAAGGTAGGTTCATCGCTGCCTACCCCGCCAATCACGCTTCCCGGCCTGGATCGAAACGATCGCGCGAGCCTGATCTCGCTTGCGCTTGACGTCCAAAGCGTCGGTATTTGGGAGTACGATCTCAGCACGGAAACCGTGAATATTGATGAGCGCTGGTGCGAGATTTTCGGCGTAATCCCGCCGGTCAGCAATCTCCCGATGGCGCAGGTCTTCTCCATGATCAATCAAACCGATCTCGAGCGCGCTGAGCGCGAGCGAGCGGCGGTGCACGAAGGAGACCATCACCTCGCCACCTCATTCCGGATCATCACACCGGGTGGAGAGCATCGCTGGATCGAGGCTACCGGCCGGTGGATTCAGATTGAGGGTGAAGCGGAAAAACGGTACGTCGGTATCGTCACCGATGTTACGAGCCGTCGTCTCCGCGAACTCGACGCCATCGAGCGCGAGCGCTTGGTTAGCCGGTTGATCGATACGCTGCCCAACGGCGCGGCAATCGCCACCGGCGATCAGGTTATCGTCAATCGTGCAATCGAAGCGATCACCGGGTTCGACCGCACTGAGCTGGCCACTCGCGATGCTTGGTTCAAATCGCTGTTCCGCGACACCCTGGCCGAAGTGTTCGAGATCTACGAGAAGCACCGCGCAACCGGCTTCCTTGTACCCGTTCAAGTCCCCTTCTTCAGGAAAGACGGGGCTCGCCGGGTCGGCGAGTTCGCGGCATCGATCTCCGACGAAAACGAGCTCTGGATGATGCGAGACATCACCGAGGAACTCGAACTCGCGGGCGCCCTCGCGGATGAGCAAAGCCGTCTCAAGCTCGCGACTCGTGCTGGACAAATCGGTATTTTCGAGATCCGGCTCCCTGATGAAACCACTATCTGGGACGACCAGCTCAGGAAAATCTTCGGGCTCGCCGAAGGCACCCCAACGGACAACGAATCTTTCGATCGAATCGCCCATCCAGACGATCTCGCTCCGCTGAAGGAGAGTTGGTATCGCGCGATCGAGGATCACACCTCGATCGAGTCGCAGTTCCGAATCGTGCGTCCCGACGGGACTATTCGCCATATTCACGCCAACGCAATGGTCGAATACGACGAGAGTGGTGTGCCGATCCGCATCGTCGGCGCGGATCGGGATATTACGGAGGAACTCGAGCTCCAGCAGGCACTGGCGGAGGAGCAAAGCCGTCTCAAACTCGCCACAACAGCCGGGAAGATCGGTATTTTCGAAATTCGCCTCCCCGATCGAGGCATGGTTTGGGATGAGCAGCTCGCCAGCATGTTCGGCCTCGCCCCGGACGCCGAGCGAAATGCCGACATCTTCGCCAGCATCGTGCACCCGGATGACTATCCTGGGTTGCGCACAGCCTGGTATGGCGCTGTCGAAACGCGTGAGCCGATTGAAACCCAATTTCGCATCATTCGCCCGGACGACGAACTCCGGTACATCCGGGCGATGGGACAGGTGGAGTTCAGCCCAGACGGAACCCCGTGGCGAATTGGTGGTGCGAACTGGGATGTCACCGATGAGGTGATGCTGCAACGCGCACTAGCCGAGGAACAAAGCCGCCTCAAGCTCGCCACCGAATCCGGCCGCATCGGCATCTGGGAGCTACGGTTCCACGACAATTCGATGATTTGGGATCGCCAGCTCCAGGAAATGTTCGGGCTTCCGGACGATGCGCCGCGAACCCTGGCAACCATGATGTCGGCGGTTCACCCAGGAGATGGGCCACTGATTCAGGAACGCTGGGATCACGCGCTCGCGACTGGGTCGCGCTTCGATGCCGGGTTCCGTATCGTCCGCCCTTCGGGTGATGTGCGCCACATTCGCGCAATGGGGCAATTCGAATACGACGCCAGCGGCGAGGCGCTACGCATCGTCGGCGCCGATTGGGATGTCACCGACGAGGTTGAGCTCACCCAGGCACTCGCCGAGGAGCAAAGCCGGCTCAAGCTTGCGACCGATGCCGGCAAGATCGGCATCTGGGAGTTGCGCTTCAGCGATGGCCGCATGACCTGGGACCACCAGCTGCGCGAAATGTTCGGGCTGGATGATGAAGTCCCCAGCAGCTGGGATCTCTTCCAGAAAATCGTTCATCCGGATGATCTGGCCACCATGCCGATGGGGCTCGACGCCTGGAATCCCAATCCGCAACTGCTCGAAAACGAATTCCGCATCGTCCGCCCCGATGGCGAAATCCGGCGCATCCGCGTCAAGAGCAAGATCGAAAACGACGCGAACGGCACGCCCTGGCGCGCGGTCGGCGCCGATTGGGATATCACTGAGGAATACGACGCCGCCGAAGCGCTAAAAACCGCCAAGGAATCGGCGGAAGCAGCCGAGCGCGCCAAGAGCGAATTCCTGGCTATGGTCAGCCATGAAATTCGCACCCCGATGAACACCGTGCTCGGTATGACTCGCCTGGCGCTGCAAACCGAGCTCACCCCGAAACAACACAATTACCTGTCGAAGATCAATGCATCGGCCACGTCGTTGATCGAAATCATCAGCGATTTCCTCGACTTCTCAAAAATGGAGGCGGGCAAGCTGCAGCTCGAGCCCTCCACCTTCAAGATCGATTCCGTGCTCGAATCGGTCTCCGCGGTGCTGGCCATGCGCGCCGAGGAAAAGGGCCTGGAAATCATCTTCCACGTCGAACCAGGCACCCCGGAGTTGCTCGTTGGCGATCCGCTCCGTATCGGTCAGATTCTCATCAACCTCGTCAGCAATTCGATCAAATTCACCGATCAGGGCGAGATCGTCGTTTCGGTGTATCGCAACGCCGAGCAGATCGCCGGCGCTCCTGGGCTGAGCTTCTCGGTCCGTGACACCGGCATCGGGCTCGACGATGGGCAGATCGCGCGCATTTTCAAAGCCTTTACCCAGGCCGGGCAACACATCACTCGCTCCTACGGCGGTACCGGGCTCGGACTCGCGATCTGCAAGCAGCTCGTCGAGCTCATGGGCGGCCAGATCTGGGTCGAAAGCGATCTCGGGCAGGGCAGCACCTTCTCGTTCACCATCCCGACTCTGCAACCGGTCGAGGTGACCGCCGGGGTGAATTCGCACCACCTGGCGGCGCTCGATGGCCGTCGCGTGCTGATCGTCGATGACAGCGCCAGCGCCCGCGAAGTACTGGCGACGATGATCCGCGGGTTCGGTATGGAGGCGGAGGTCACACGCAGCGGGCATGAAGCACTGGCTGTGCTCCACGAGAGCCAGCAGCCCTTCGATCTCGTGTTGATGGACTGGCGCATGCCGGGCATTGACGGTCTGGAAACGGCACGCCGGATTAAAATCGATCCCGGCCTGCGCCGCATGCCGGCCATTTTGATGGTGACTGCCTTCGCACGCGAAGAAATCCTTCTCCGCGTCGAGCAGTTGCATCTCGAAGGGGTGTTGATCAAACCGGTTACCGAATCAGTGATGTTCAACACCGTGGCGGAGGCGCTCGGCTACCCGCACGCCGATCAAGCCGGACGGCGCACCCAGCGCGATCTCAATCGCTTGCGCGGTCGCCGCCTGTTGCTGGTCGATGATTACGAGTTGAACCGCGAGGTGATTGCCGAATTCCTGACTCAGGTCGGCATCACCGTCGATACCGCGTCAAACGGGGCGGAGGCGATCCGGCAGCTGCACGAGCACACCTACGATGCCGTGCTGCTCGATAGCCGAATGCCCGATATGGACGGTATCGAGGCCACCCGGCGTCTCCGTAGCGATGCCCGCTTCGCCAGCTTGCCGATCCTGGCGCTCTCGGCCAACACCGATGCCTCCGATCGCCAGATCAGTCTCGACGCCGGCGCCACCGCGTATCTCACGAAACCGATCGAGCCAGGCCAGCTCTACGATGCCCTGCTCAAGCATCTTCCGGCCGGGCCGTCCATTGCCGGTCTCGCCGGTCTGCGCGTGCTGGTCGTCGATGACAACGCGCTCAACCGCGAAGTGCTGGAGGACTTCCTCATCGGAGCCGGGATCAGCGTCGTCACCGCCAGCGATGGGCTCGACGCGATCGAAAAACTGCACAACGCTACCTTCGATCTCGTGCTGATGGATATCCACATGCCGCGGATGGATGGTCTGGCGGCTACGCGGGAAATCCGTAAATCTCACGATCGCAATTCGCTGCCGGTGATCGCGGTCACCGCCGTCGCGCAATCGGCCGATCGCGAGGCGAGCATCGCCGCCGGCATGAACGCTCACCTGGCTAAACCCGTCGACGAGGTGCTGCTGTTCGACACGATCAGCCGTCTGGTGGCCGCGCCGCGCACGCACGCCACTCCAATCACATCGCCGGCGGTAGAGGAGCCAGTGCTTTCTCCGGCCGATTCGCCCGAGGGCATCGATCTCGCGGTGGCGCTCTCGCAGCTTGGTGGCAAACACGACCGGCTGATTCGCTTGCTGCGCGGTTTCCGGCGCGATTTCGGTAACCTACCCGATCTCCTGCCGGTCGATGTCGAAGCAGGCAACTTCGAGTCAGTCGAGCTGATCGGGCACACCCTGAAGTCGTCCGCCGGTTATCTCGGCGCCGCCGAGCTCGCGGAGACCGCGACCGCGCTTGATGCCGCCGCGCGTAAGCGCAACGCGGCTGACGTCTCGGCAATCGCGCCTCGCCTGATCGATCAGCTCAGCACGGTACTGAACGGCATTTCCGGATTGGTTGATCGCATCGAACGCCCAGCCGCGCCGGTGAATATCGATCGCGATGCCGTGGTCGCTCTCATCGAACAAGCGCTCCCCCTGGTGGAGCAGGGCGACTACAAAGCCACAGGACCGCTCGATCAAATTGCGGCCCGCCTGGCATCGACTCCGCACGCTGCGCTCGCCGAAATGGCCCGCAACCAATTCGAGGAGCTCGATCTGGAAGCATCGGCGGAAGCGCTCCGCCGCGCGCTCGCCGGGTTGCAATCGCCGGCCGAGGCCCGCTAAGCGATGAACGATGCCCCGCAGACTGTTCTCATCGTCGACGACGACCGCATCAGCCGCACCATGCTCGCCGAGGTTCTCCGTGAGGACTGTCGTGTCGTGCTCGCCCGCGATGGAGAAACCGCGCTGGAACGGCTGGCACGGGATGGCGACATCAGCCTCGTGCTGCTCGACATCACGATGCCCGGGATCAGCGGATACGACGTACTCATGCGTATGCGCCGCGACGAGCAAACCCGCGACATCCCGGTGATTTTCATCAGCGGCCTCAGCGATGAAGACGATGAGTCGCGGGGGCTCGAGCTCGGGGCGGTCGATTACGTGTTCAAACCGATCCGCCCCGCCATCGCCCGCGCTCGCATTCTCAATCACCTCAAGCTCGTCTCGCAGCGCAATGAGCTGGAGCGGCTAGCCAATCGCGACGGGCTCACCGGTATCGCGAATCGCCGCTATTTCGACATTGCGTTCCGCGCCGCCTGCCTGCGCGCCAGCCGTCAGAGCGAGCCGCTCAGCCTGGCGATGATCGATGTCGACCGCTTCAAGCAATACAACGATTTCTACGGCCACCCTGCGGGAGACGACGCTCTGCGCAAAATCGCCAGCGTCGTGGCGGGCTACGCGACTGGCCCGCACGATGTCGCTGCCCGCTACGGCGGCGAGGAATTTGCGCTGTTGCTGCCGGGGCTCGCCAATCTCGGTGCACTTCCCGAGGAGCTCCGTCTCGACGTTTCCGCCCTCGGTCTGGAGCACCTGCGATCGAGCGTGAAACCGGTGGTGACGATCAGCGTCGGCGTCGTCAGCAGCGAAGGTCGCCTCGATCGCACGCCGGAGCAATTCCTGCAGCAAGCTGACGCGCTGCTCTACGAAGCGAAGCAGAGCGGCCGCGATCGCGTCGCTACCGCCCACCTCGGGGTTCAGCTCGTCGCCAGCCTGTAATCGACCGGACTAGACGTGCATCGCCGCGTGTTCGGCTTTTGACGCGTTGATTTTTTGCGTGGCAATCAGCGATAGCACGACAAACACTGTCCCGAAGAGAAACGGAAACTGGTAGCCGAGGCGGTCCCAAAGTGCAGAGCCGACGATCGGCACCACGATCGCGGTGACGTGCGACAGCGATACGCCCATCGCCAGGCTGGGCGCCAGGTCCTCGCGCCGGCTGATCTTGCGGAGATAGGTGGTCGTACCCACCGAGAACAGAAAGAGAAAGTTGTAGAGGATGTAGAAGCCGTAGAGCAGCCAGACGTTATTCGAGAGGGCGAATCCGAGGAAGGTCACACCGTGGAGCGCGTAGCCAACCGTGAGCACGCGCTGCTCGCCGAAGCGATCGACCATCTGCCCGATCACCCGCCCCATCCGCCAATTGATCAGCGCGACAATGATCAACAGCGTGGTCAGCACCGTCGCCGTGACGTTGAACTCCTCCACCAGCACAAACGGGGCAAAGGCGAAGTAAATCTGCATCCGGCTGCCATCGAGAAAAGCCAGCCAGTAGTAGAGCCGGTACTCCTTGCGCCAGGTGATCTTCGGCGCTGAGCGGGCCATCTCGCGATCGTCGCTCGACATCGGAAATTTGATGATGCCGTAGGCGCCGATCACCGCCGCGATCCCGCCAACGACGAAAAATGCGCGCAGCGCGTTGTCCTGGTGCCCCTTCAGCGTGCCGTAGTGGTGCTCGATCCAGAGCAGCACCGCCAGCACGGTGCCAAGCGCGATCATGCTGCCCGCGAACCCGATGCTGCTTAGCCGCCCTAGCGTTGTCCCCTCAGCGCCGCGCTTCGCCAGCGAAAGCCCGAGCGCCGGTTGCAACTGCATCCAGGAGTGGTAGCCAACACTCGAAACCAGCGTCGGAATTACCAATGCCAAAAACGAGTTCGATTGCGCGAAGAGCGCGAACCCAATGCCGGCGATCAGCAGCGACACTGCCGCCGCGCGCGCCATCCCCAGCCGCAGCATGAACGCCGCGACAAAAATCAGCAGAAATCCGGGAATCTCGCGAATCGCGATCAGGTAGCCGTTCTGCGCGCCATCCATACCGATGACATCGCGAAAGAAGTTCGGCTGAATCGTCTGCGAGACATTCATCGCGATATTCATCGCGAAGGTTGTGATCGCGAGCAGCCAGAAACCGCGCTGGAGCTGCGATTCGGAAAGCCCGCCGATGGTGGCAGCTTCGTTTGCAGACAAGGAAGCCGCGGCGGATGAAATTCCGGCCGCGGCTGAGGGAGTTGTCGATTCGCTTGGCGCCGCCACGAACGTGTCCTCTGGTACGACTCCGGCGCCTCCCCACGAGGCGCTGGGCATCGTTGCCGTGCAAACGCATCATTGCGTGTTCTGCACGGAGCCTACCAGATCGCGCCGTTCCGCGGCGCCGGGCTTAGCGTGAACCGGCCGCCGGGGCGACGCTCGATGTACCGGCAATCCAGCGACCGATCGCCATGAGATGGTTGCCAACGAGCACGCGAATACTGCTGGCTTCCCCGTGAGGCAGGTGTCCGTGCCCCGCGAACTTATCGACATGCGAGCGCTCGTCGACCTTCATCATCGCGAGCTCGTAGGTCATTGCTGGAATAGACATCTGTGCATCCTCCGCCACTGTTGCGAACCGCTACGCCGCGGCGCCGCTCACAGATATGAGAATGCCAGGGTTGTGTCCACCAAACATCCGCCGAACGACGTAATCATGCGCGTAGTCGTACGACGTACGACTACGTCATTCGCGCAATCCCTACGCGAGGCTGTGCCGCACCGCGTACGCAGCCAGCGCCGCTCGCGAATCGAGCGCCAGTTTCCCGAGCATGTTGGTGACGTGTGTTTGTGCGGTCCGCATGCTGATGAAGAGCACGTCAGCAATTTCCTGATTCGATTTACCCTGCGCCACCAGCTTCAACACATCGAGCTCACGGGGAGTGAGCGGCGAATCGTGAATGACCGTTAGTGCCACCGGCGCCTGCGGCTGCGGCGCGCGTGCTTCGAGCAGGTCGAGCTCGCCAAGCGCGAAACGCGCCGCTTCATCGTCATTCAGCAGAGCGCCGCGATCGAACAACTCGTCGTATCGCTCGGTACCGAGCGCCGTTTCCACCTGCGCGTTGACGGGCTCGTAGTTGATCGAGAACGCGCCCGGTTCCATGCCAAGCCGGGCCTGGGTGCGATTGACCCAACCGAGCAAGATCGCGGCGCGCTCGGGATGCCCGTCGCGAAATTCCAGTTCGGCGGCGCCTTCGAGCGAGTGGAACAGATTCTCGGTGTTGTGCTGATTGAGAAACTGCCGCATTCCCCGCATAAAGAGCAAACGTGCTTCGTCATACTGCCCGGCATCGAATTTCAGCTCGGCGAGATTGACGTAGGCATTACCCGAGTGACTGTCGCGCTCGTCGTCCGGCAAGGCCTCGATCGATGCGTAAAAGAGACGCTCGGCAGCAGCCGGATCCTCGCGGATCCAGCTCAACATCGCGTAGTTGTTGAGCACGCTGGAACGGATGCGATGCTTCTCGGGCAGAATCTCCAGCGCCTCGCTCCAGACCGCTTCACCCTGCTCCTGATCGCGACGGAGCATGTAAATCGCGCCGAGCAGATTCAACGATCCGCCGATCAGATCGACATCGCCGGTTTGCCGCGCCACCTTCAGCGCGAGCTCGCCGCGATCGAGCGCATCATCCGAGCGCTTCTGCCCGAGACTGAACCAGGCAGCGCTTTGCAGCGCCATCACCTGCGTCACCGGATCGGCGCGGGTAATCATCGACATCACCCGATCGATCCAGCGGCTTCCCTCCACCCAGTACCCGCGCGTTTGCCAGAACTTCCCGATCCCGGCAACGATCGAAACCGCGCCATCGGCATCGTCATGATCGAAATACCAGCGCAGTGCCTGATGGATGTTGGCCAGCTCTCGCTCCAGGCGATCGGCGCTCCCGACATCGAGCGTTCGAGGAGAAGAGCCAGCGGGCGTCGCAAACGCCCGGTAGTAGGCGGCGTGAATTTCGCGGATCGATTCCTCTTCGTCACAGAGGTGGAGCTGCTCCAGGCCGAATTCGCGAATCGTTTCCAGCATCACCAACCGGCGCTGATCGCCGATTTCGATACTCCGCACCAAGCTCTCTTCGACCAGGGTGCCGAGCCAATCGAGGAGCTCCGGATCGTCGGACTCTCGCCCCAGCACAGCTGCGGCGGCATCGAAATCGAATCCCTGAGAGAAAACGGACACCGCGCGAAATACCGCTTGCTCGTCCGGTTCGAGGAGATCGTAACTCCAGGCGATGGTGTCCCAGAGGGTTTGCTGGCGTTCAGGCAAATCCCGCGGCCCACTATTCAGCACCTTCAACCGGTTATCGAACCGCGCCAGCAGCGCCGCCGGGCTAAGCACTTTCAAGCGCGCGGCTGCTAACTCGATCGCCAATGGCAAACCATCCAGCCGGGCGCAGATTGCGATCAGATCGCTGGCGTTCTGTTCCGTCAGCTCGAACCGGGGGTCGACCGCCTTCGCACGCTCCACCAGGAGCACGACCGCCGGACTCTGCTCCAACACCTCGCGCCGCACATCGATAAAGGTGTCGCCGCGCGGCAACGCCAGCGGTTGCAACGGGAACTCCATCTCGCCGCGCACCCGTAGTGGGATCCGGCTGGTTACCAGTAGCTTGATGCCTGGGAGCTCGTCGACCAGGCGCGCCAACCCGGGCGCGGCATCGATCACCTGCTCCAGATTGTCGAGCACGACTAGGAGCGAGCGATCGTCAAGCGGAGCGGTGATTAATCCGATTTCTTCCGGCGGCTCCGCCACGGGCAGCTGCAGCGCCTGCGAGAGGCGGCGGAAAAGCGAATCTGGCCGCGCCACATCGCTCAGCGGCACGAAAATCACGCCGTCAGCGAACTGATTGTCGGCATCCGAAGCAACCTGCAGCGCCAGTCGCGTTTTGCCGACTCCACCGGGGCCGGTAATCGTCACGATCGAGGCATTCGGATCGCGCAGGCGCGCCGACAACGCCGCCACCTCCGCATCCCGTCCCACCATCTGCGTGCGTGGGAGGGGCAAGCGGCGATTGAAGCGGGGCACTGTTGCCTGAACGTCGTGCGCCTCGGCCATCGAACCTCCTTGAGCCGATTTTGCACCCTAAAGCATAAACGCGGCGAGGCCAATTGGCCTCGCCGCGTTCAGCGAAGAGCATGCTCAGCGCGTTCAACACTACTCGATCAGGCGCGCCCCGCGTTTGTAGTTCACGTAGTCCCAAATCCAGCGCAACCCGACAAAGAGGCGGTTGCGGAAGCTATTCAGGTTCACCACGTGCACGACATTCCAGGCGAGCCAGGCCGGGAACCCGCTGAAGGTGTACTTCCCGACCTGCGCGATCGCGCGATTTCGCCCGATCGTGGCCATGCTGCCGCGATCCTTGTATTCGAAGGGCAGCAGCGGTTGCCCCGCCACGGCAAGACCAATATTCACCCCGGCGTGATGACCCTCTTGAGTCGCCACCGGTGCCACGCCCGGCACTGGTTTGCCATCGCTCTTGGTGAAGGAGGCCTGATCGCCGATGACGAAGATCTCGGGGTGAGCTTCCAGCTGCAGGGTTGAGGTCACCGGCACGCGCCCGGCGCGATCGGTGGGCACACCGACCGTCTTCCCAAGCGGGGAGGCGGCAACACCCGCCGCCCAGATGATCGTTTTCGCGCGAATCTGATCCTCACCGAGGTGCACCACCCCTGGCTCGATCAGCGTGACCATGCCGCCGGTGCGAACCGTCACGCCCATCTCGGTCAGCTGCTTCACCGCGCTCTCAGAAAGTTTCTCCGGGAACATCGGCAGAATCCGCGGCAGCGCTTCCAGCAGAATCACCTTCGCGGTGGCTGGATTGAAGTTGCGGAATTCGCGCGCCACGCTGTGATGCGCGATCTCGGAGATCGCGCCCGCCAGCTCAACCCCGGTGGGGCCGCCGCCGATGATGACGAAGGTGAGCAGCGCGCGCCGCTCCTCCTCGGTCTCGGCCAGCTCAGCCTGCTCGAAGGCGAGCAGGATTTTGCTGCGCAGCGCGAGTGCGTCATCGAGGCTCTTCATGCCAGGCGCATCGGTTTCCCACTCATCTTTTCCAAAGTAGGAGTGGCGTGCACCGGCGGCGAGCACGAGATAGTCGTAGGGCACCGCTTCGCCATTGGCGAGCACAACCTGCTTCGCCTCGGGCTCCACGCGGGTAACCTCGCCGAGCACAACCTTCGCGTTTTTCTGCTTGCGCAGAATTTCGCGGATCGGCTGGGCAATATCGGCCGGCGACAGCGAAGCCGTCGCCACCTGATAAAGCAAGGGCTGGAAGAGATGGTGATTGCGGCGATCGATCAGTGTCACCTCGACCGGCACGCCCTTCAATGAGCGCGCGGCGGTGAGGCCACCGAATCCCCCACCGACAATGACCACCCGTGGTCGACCGGTGTAGGTCTTGACGGGCTCGAGTTTTACCGGTTCAGCAATCTCAGTCGCGGCGCTCAGCGGAATGCTCCTTCCTCGAGCCTCACCTGGCGCCAGAAACCAGGCGGTCGGGTTTAAAGTCGCGAGTGAGCCTAGCAGTGCCGGAGCATTGCAGCAACCTCCCGCGTAGCAAAAGAGCGGCACCCGCGCCATGCTCGCGAAAATGCGTTTGTGCCCGGTGCCTGAAAATCGGTATTGCACGCCTCACATCCCGCTCGCAATTGATCGTGAAATCCATCACAATATGAAGGATGCCCCAAATGGGGCAGGACCGTTTGTTAATCCCTGCACAACCGATTCGTTCGGTTGCTGCGCGAAAATGATTCCAGCGCGGTCGCCAGACCGCCCGTCGCTCCGCCCGGTACGCGTGGCCTCGATCCCAACGGGAACGCTCATGAACCAGACGACGTTGACGATCCTCCTGATCGTCGCGCTTATTGCATTTTTGATCGGTACGCACCCCGTGCGCCGGATTTCCGGCAAATCGCGGGTGGTGCAGCGCTGCGTTGCCCGCGTCACTCGTTCCGCCGCCCGCCAGCCCGCCGCCGATCCTATTCCCCGCATGTCCCGCAACCGCTGGGAACGCCGCGACTTGACCCGCAGCCTGATGACCGACGACGACTACATCGGGCAGATCACCAATCCTCGCTAACCACCGCATGAGAACGGGCGAGCCGGTTTTGGCTCGCCCGTTCTGCGTTTATCCCCCGAAATCGACCCGAAATTCAGGGCATATAGGGACGTCTGGGCCAGTTTGCATCTGCCGATGGTTCGGTACACTCATTCGTACATCGTGAAACGATGAATTTACTAAAACAACATATCTAAAGGGGCGCGAAATGAGGGGCAAATCGCGACTGCGGCACTTACTTGTGCTGGGGGTGTTGCTTTCGTTGCTATTTGGCGGATTGAAAAGCGTAGTGGCGGAAAATGCCGCCACGCCGGTAGCCGAACCCCAGATTAACGAGCCGACGACGGAACCATCCCAACCTGAAACAACGTTCGCGCCCGCTGATGATTCACCGCAACTTGCCGCGGTGACCTCCAGGTTTTCCTCAAGTGTCTATGGCGTCTACAACGATGGCAGCGCGGTGACCGCCACCATCCACATTTCCCCCGAAGATGTGACCGCGAACCGAGGCATCACCATCACTGCAACCGCGCCAGTGCAACTGTCACGCGCAACGGTGACCTGCGAAAACCTGCCCAGCTACATCGCCAACCCGTCGGATGCGCAAACGCTCTCCACCACCCTGCCACTTTTGCAGGGGCAGGCGTGCGACGTGAGCTTTGGCATTTCAGTGGTGGCGGGTACGGCGCCCGGCACACTCACCGGCGCCCTCGGCGCAATCCTCTCTGTGGGCGGCGTTATCGATCCCGCGAATGTCGTTGTCGAGGCACCTCCCACCCCGACCCCGGTTCCGACCAACACCCCAACGCCGGCGGTGGGCGTGAGCTTCGATCAGCCCAGCTATTCGGTGAACAACGATGGCACCGAGGTGACCGCACAGATCGTGCCGTCCGTGACGCAAGCGAACACACCAGTTACTTCGTTCACAGTCTCAGTCCCCGCGCCAATGGCGATCAGTGGCTGGGGCTTCAGCTGCACCGGGCAAACAATCGGCGGAGCCGCACCCGTGGATGACCACACGTTTGGATTCCACGCCGGCGGTGGGCCGGGCACGTGCCCGGTTACGATCAAGTTCGTCGTGCCACCCGGCACTCCGCCCGGCCAACTGCAGAACGGGCTATCAGTGAGCGCCGGCGGCCTTGGGGTGGTGACAAGCGCGGATGTAACGGTGGTGGACGTCCCAACCCCGACCCCGGAACCAACGGCGACCCCAACGGAGACCGCGAC
>JAESFN010001022.1_pt1 | contig 15974 bp, 14 predicted proteins | sample 9269411 | NCBI WGS metagenome assembly JAESFN01 (sample SAMN14505399, study PRJNA617100) | algae metagenome | isolation source: Iphinoe sp. HA4291-MV1 and co-occurring heterotrophs from trail next to... | place: USA: Maunawili Falls, Hawaii | collected 2009-07-25
CGCCGCCCGGGCCGAGGACCACGTGCGGACGGTCACCGGGCTGGGCGCCGGGCTGCCGCTGCTCGAGGCCGACGTGGTGGACCGGCCCGGCTGGGCGCACGCCGCCACCGAGGGGATGGCCGTGCTGACGGCTTCCGCCCGCCTCCCGGAGATCTCCGGCGCCGCCCGGCTGGTCACCGCCAAGGCCGCCGGCCTGCAGACCGGGGCGGTGCTGTCCTACCTGGGCAGCCGGGTGCTCGGGCAGTACGACCCGTTCGGCGGCCCGGACCGGGAGGGCCGGTTGCTGCTGGTCGCGCCGAACGTGGTCGCCGTGCAGCGGGCGCTGGACGTGTCGCTGCGGGACTTCTCGCTCTGGGTGTGCCTGCACGAGGCGACCCACCGGCTGCAGTTCACCGCCGTGCCCTGGTTGCGCGACCACTACGCCGGGCTGGTCGCCGAGTTCATGGCCGCCGCCGAGTCCAGCGCGCTGGGCATCCTGGAGCGGTTACCGGCCGCGTTGGCGTCCGCCAAGGACGGCGCCGACGGGGACGGGCTGGGCTTGATGGAGCTGCTGCAGAGCCCGGAGCAGCGCGCCGTGACCGACAAGATGCTCGCCCTGGCCACCCTGCTCGAGGGGCACGCCGACCACGTGATGGACGCCGTCGGGCCGGACGTGGTGCCCACGGTGGAGACCATCCGGGCCAAGTTCACCCAGCGCCGGAAGGGTGGCGGAATGGTCGACCGGCTGCTGCGGGCGCTGCTCGGCATGGAGGCCAAGCTCCGGCAGTACGCGGTCGGGGCGGCGTTCACCCGGGCGGTGGTGGACGAGGTCGGGATGGCCGCGTTCAACACCGTCTGGACGTCACCGGACACCCTGCCCACCCGGGCGGAGCTGGCCGACCACAAGCTGTGGACGGCCCGGGTGCTCGCCGCCTGAGCTCAGCTCACCAGAGCTGCTCGCTGGCCAGCCGGGCGCCCTCGGCCATGTTGCGGAACTTCAACCAGGTGACCGGCGGGTCCACGCTGTACAGCCCGGCGAAGGTGCCGAACCCGCAGTCGGTGCCGGCGATGACGTTCTCCCGGCCGACCAGCCGGGCCAGCGCGACCAGCCGCTGCGCCACCAGCTCCGGGTGCTCGACGTAGTTGGTGCAGGAGTCCAGCACCCCGGGGATCAGCACCTTGCCCTCGGGCAGCTTCACGTCCTCCCAGACGTTCCACTCGTGCGCGTGCGCCGGGTTGGCCATCTCGAACGACAACCCGGCCGGCCGGGCCTCCAGCGCCACCTCGACCACCTTGCGCATCGGGATGTCGTAGATGTGCGGCCAGGCCCCGTTGCCCCAGCACAGGTGCAGCCGGGACCGCTCGGGCGGGACGTCGCGCAGCGCGTGGTTGATCGCCCGCACGTGCAGCCGGCCCTGGTCCAGGTACTCCTCGTCGGTGAGGTTCTGGTTGTCGCCCATCATCCGGGTCATGGCCAGGTCCGGGCAGTCCACCTGCAACGTGATGCCGGCCGCCGCGATCGCGTCGTACTCCGGCTTCATCGCGTCGGCCAGCGCGTACAGGTACTCCTCCTGGCTGGCGTAGTGCTGGTTGGGCAGGAATGTGGCGATCACCCCGGGCGAGGCGGCGGTCATGAACAACCCGGTCGGTCGGCGCTCTCCGACGGCGGCCTTGAACTCGGCGATGTCGCGGTGCACGGCGTCCGGGTCGGTCAGGGCGACCGGCCCGTTGCAGGCCGGCAGGCTCATCTGGCTCAGCGGCCCGGCCAACACACCCACGGTGCCCGGGTACTCGGCCATCTCTCGGTGCACGATCGCGTGCGCCTCGCCGTCGAACCCGGACAGCCGCTCCTTGACGTAGGTGGAGTAGCCGATCTTGCCGACCTCGCCGTCGCAGACCAGGTCGATACCGGCCTCGATCTGCGCGTCCACCACCTGCACGGTGACCTCGTGCACCCGGGCCTTGAGCGCCGCCTCGTCGTACGGCCGGTGGTTGTCCCGGTCGTAGAGCAGCGCATCCAGATCGTCCGGGCGGGGCAGGCTGCCCACGTGCGTGGTCAGGATCCGGTCGTTGCCGCTGGTCATCCGAGCCTCCGTCGGTTCGTGGTGTCCATGCTGGTTTCCGCGCTGGTGTCCGCGATCACATCCAGCCACATCCATGCGCCGACCGCCATACGAGACGCCCGGGTAGCGTTCCCCCGCGTGATCGTGGGTTCCGGGTGACGGGGCCGCCGGCGGAGGTCGCGGCTGTGCGGTTGGCGGTGCGGGCGGCGCTGGCGTCGGTCCCGCCCGGCACGCCCCTGCTGGTCGCCTGCTCCGGAGGAGCGGACTCGACCGCGCTGGCCGCCGCGGCCGCCCATCTCACCGACCGGTGGCCGGTGCACGCCGCCGTGGTGGACCACGGGCTGCAGGACGGGTCGGCGGGCGTCGCGGTCCGGACCGCAGACCTGCTGGAGGGCCTGGGCCTGCCGACCCGGGTGCTCACCGTCGAGGTGGACGGGCCGGGCGGGGTGGAGGCCGCCGCCCGCCGGGCCCGGTACGCCGCGCTGCGGGCCGCCCGGCCGACCCCGGAGTCGCCGGTGCTGCTCGGCCACACCCTCGACGACCAGGCCGAGACGGTGCTGCTCGGGCTCGGTCGGGGCTCCGGCGCCCGGTCGCTGGCCGGGATGGCCGCCTGGAACCCGCCCTGGCTGCGGCCGCTGCTGGGGCTGCGCCGGGAGACCACCCGGGCGGCCTGCGCCGCGCTCGGCCTGCCGGTGTGGGACGACCCGCACAACGCCGACGCCCGGTTCACCCGGGTCCGGCTGCGGCGGGAGGTGCTGCCGCTGCTGGAGGACGTGCTGGCCGGCGGGGTGGCCGAGGCGCTGGCCCGGACGGCGGCGCAGCTGGCCGACGACGACGCCGCGCTGACCGCCGTGGCCGCCGCCGCCCGAACCGCCGCCGAGCGCCCGGCCGCCGAGGGCCCGGCCGGGTCGCCGAACGCCGCCGAGCGCCCGGCCGCCGAGCTGGACGCCGCCGTTCTCGCCGGCCACCCGGCCGCGGTGCGGCGTCGGGTGCTGCGGTCCTGGCTGCTCGATTCGGGCGTGCGCGAGCTGACCGACGACCACCTGCGGGCCGTCGATGCCCTGGTCGGCCGCTGGCGGGGGCAGGGCGGGCCGGCGCTGCCCGGCGGGCTGGAGGTGGTCCGGGTGGCCGGCCGGCTCACCGTCCGCCCGGTTACGGCGGAGAATCTCACGTCGGGAAGTTCTTTCGCAGGCCCCAATGAGGGCACCCTTGATGCCTAGACTGTCCCGGTTCCCGCCATGGCGATACGAGGAGGCTGCTCGCGGTGTACGACGGTGACGTCGCATCCGTCCTGGTCACCGAGCAACAGCTCCGCGAGAAGATCGCCGAGCTCGGCAAGCTGATCGCCGAGGACTACCAGGACACCTGCCCCGGTGATGTGAAGGCCAACGACCTGGTGCTGGTGGGTGTGCTCAAGGGCGCGGTGATGTTCATGACCGACCTGGCCCGGGCGCTGCCGATCCCGACCCAGCTGGAGTTCATGGTGGTCAGCTCCTACGGCTCGGCGAACTCGTCGTCGGGCGTGGTGCGGATCATCAAGGACCTGGACCGGGAGATCGCCGGCCGGCACGTGCTGATCGTCGAGGACATCATCGACTCCGGCCGCACCCTGGCCTGGCTGCTGCGCACCCTGGAGGCCCGCCGCCCGGCCTCGTTGGAGATCGTCACGCTGCTGCGCAAGCCGGCGGCGGCCACCATCGACGTGCCGGTGCGCTACGTCGGGTTCGACATCCCGGACGAGTTCGTGGTCGGCTACGGCCTGGACTACGCCGAGCGCTACCGGGACCTGCCCTACATCGGCACCCTCAACCCGGCCGTCTATACCTGAGGCGTCTCCCGGACCAGCAGTCCCTCGAGCAGCAGGTCGGCGTACGCGGTGGCCAGCTCGTCCGGGGTCAGCCGGCCGTGCGGGTCGAACCAGCTGAACACGAACCCGTTCATCCCGGCGATGGCGTGCCGCACCGCCGCCGGGTCGATGTCGGTGAACCGGCGCAGCCGCCGCGCCCTGGCCAGCAGCAGCCGCAGCCGCTCGGTGTAGCGGGTCTCCAGCTTGCGCACCGCGGCCAGCCGGTCCGCCGACAGCCACTGGTCGAGCCAGCGCATCTCCTGGAAGTAGACGCCGATCTCGTCGTGCCACTCGATCGACTTGCGCACCGAGACCACCATCAACGCGCGGAACTCCTGCTCGGGGTCCTCGTCCCCGGCGAGGGTCTCCTCCAGCCCGTCGAGCAGCGACCGCAGCGGCAGGTGCACCACGTCGAACAGCAGCTCGGCCTTGCTCGGGTAGTAGTGGTAGAGCGTGCCCTTGTTCAGCCCCACCTCGGCCGCGACCATGTCCATCGTGGTGCCGCTGTAGCTGTGCTTGCGGAAGACCCGGGCGGCGGCCCGGCGGACCTCGGGGCGGCGCTTGAGGTTGGCCCGCCCGGTCACGGGGTTGACGGTCACGCCGGCGGGACCAGGCCGGCGCGGGTGACCCGGTAGCCGGCCGCCTCCCGGTCCCAGGTGGCCGGGCCGTGGCCGCGCTCGCGCAGCACGTGCTTGCGCACCCGCAGCGACGGGGTCTTGGGCAGTTCGTCCACCACCTCGAGGTAGCGCGGCACCATGTGGTGCGGCATCCGGCCGGCCAGGAAGACCAGCAGCTCCGCCGGTTCGAGCACGGTATCCAACGCCGCCACCAGGAAGACCTTCACCTCGTCGTCGCCGGGCAGGTCACCGGGCGCGGCCACGCAGGCCGCCTCGGCCACCCCCGGGTGGGCCAGCACCTCGCGCTCCACCTCGAAGCTGGAGATGTTCTCCCCGCGCCGGCGCAGCGCGTCCTTGCGGCGGTCGTGGAAGCGGTGGTACCCGTCGGCGTCCACCCGCATGGCGTCGCCGGTGTGGAACCAGCCGTTGCGGAACGCCCGGACGGTCGCCTCGGGGTCGCCGAAGTAGCCCTGGGACAGCTCCCACGGCCGGTCGGTGCGCAGCACCAGCTCGCCGACCTCGCCGGGCGGCACCGGTCGGTCGTACTCGTCGACCAGCCGCAGCTGGTAGCCGTCCCGGACTCGCCCGCAGGTGCCCGGGCGGGCCTCGGTGCCCAGGGTCTGGACCAGCGGGACGCCGGACTCCGTCGAGCCGTACGCGGTGCACATGCCCTGGAGCCCGAAGCGGGCGACGAACCCGTCGACGTCGGCGGGCAGCGGCGAGCAGACGATGAACCGCATCCGGTGGTCGCGGTCGGTCTCCCTGGGTGGCTGCGCCTCGAGGAACTGGGCCACCGTGCCCGGGGCGATGGCGAACGTGCTGCCCAGGTCGCGGGCCGTGGCCCAGTACCGGGTGAGCGCCGGACCTTCGGGCACCGCGATCCGCCCGCCGACCCGCAGCATCTGCACCACCGGGGCGAACGCCGACAGGTGGAACCACGGCATGTCGGCCTGGAACACGTCGTCCGGGCCGACGCCGCACCCGGTGACCAGCCAGTCGCCGAACCGGCAGAGGAACGTGTTCGTAGTGATCGACGCCTTGGACGGCCCGGTGGTGCCGGAGGTCATCAGCAGGCAGTGCGGGTCGCTGGGCAGCGGGGGCGGGTCCAGCTCCGGCACCGGCCCGCCCGGTTCGCGCAGGGTGCCGGGGTCGACGAGACGGCCGCCGGCCTCCGTCGCCCGCCCGGCCGCCGCGCCCCCGGCCACGACCGCCGCCGGCCCGGTCCGGTCCAGGACGTCGGCCAGCAGCTGCCCGCGCAGCTCCGGGTTGACCGGCACGGAGACCGCCCCGAGCAACGTCGCGCCCCACCACGCCCGCAGCCAGTCCGCCCCGTTCGGCAGCAGCAGGAGCACCCGGTCGTCCCGGCCGACCCCGTGCCGGGCCAGGGCGGACGCCGCTGCCGTCGCCTCGTCCAGCGCGTGCGCCCAGGTCCACCGGCCGCCGTCGGCGAACACCACCAGCTCCCGGCCGGCCCACCGACGCGCCCCGTCGACCAGCAGCCCGTGGATGGTGTGCTCGCCCGGGTGCTTCACGACTCGCGCAGGTCGGCGAGGCGGTCCAGGGCGTCGGCGGTCTGCCCGGCCAGCTCGTACACGATGTCCCGGGCCGAGCGCACGGTGTTCATCCGCCCGACGATCTGCCCGACCGCCTCCCCGACCAGCCCGGGCACGTCGTGCCGCTCGGCGACCTCCTTGACCGGGGCGTACAGCATGGTCTGCAGCGGGATCTGCAGCGGCTTCGGCCCCTGGCCGGAGTCCCAGGCCTCGGTCCATGCGGTGCGCAGCTGCCGGGCCGGTTTGCCGGTCATCGCCCGCGACCGCACGGTGTCCGACGAGGTGGCCCGCAGCAGCGCGTTCCGCAGCGTCGGGGTCACGTGGCTCTCCGCGCAGGTCAGCCAGATCGACCCGCACCAGGCCCCGGCCGCGCCCAGGGCCAGCGCCGCCGCTACCTGCCGCCCGCTGCCGATCCCGCCGGCCGCCAGTACCGGGACCGGGCCCACCGCATCGACGATCTCCGGGACCAGCACCATGGTGGCGATCTCCCCGCAGTGCCCGCCGGCCTCGGTGCCGGAGGCGACGACCAGGTCCACCCCGACCGCCACCTGGTCCAGGGCGTGCTTGACGTTGCCGACCAGCGCGGCGGTCCGCACGCCGTGCTCCCGGGCCCGGTCGGCGACCTCGGCCGGCATCGGCCCCAGGGCGTTGACCAGCAGCGACATCCGGTGCGCGAAGGCCACGTCGAGCAGTGCCTGGGCGCCCTCGTTGCTCAGCCCGCTGGCGTCCAGGGTGAAGTCGTCCGGGTCGAACCCGGTCACCCCGGCCTCGGCGACGATCTTCGCCCGGTACTCCTGGTGCTCGGCCGGGATCATGGCCAGGAACGAGTCGCGCAGTTTCTCCGGGTCCACCGCGCCCCGGCCGGCCTGGCGCGCGGGCATCACCACGTCCACCCCGTACGGGTGGTCGCCGACGTGCGCGTCGATCCAGGCCAGCTCCCGTTCCAGCTGGTCCGGGGCGAACGACGCCGCCCCCAGCACGCCGAACCCGCCGGCGTTGGTCACCTCCGCCACCACGTCCCGGCAGTGGCTGAACGCGAAGATCGGCAGGTCGATGCCGAACAGGTCGGTCGCGGCGGTCCTCATGTCAGCTCCCCACTGAACGAGATCATCGGCAGGTCCAGCTGGGTGTGGATGCCGGGCGGGGCGTCGCACACCCAGGGCACGGCGTTCACGATCGACGCGGCGGTCGAGTAGAGCGCGTCGTGCATGCCGTCCCCGTCCGGCTCCCAGAACACGCTGTACGACGGCTTGCCGGTGATCCGCAGCTGGTAGAAGGCGTTCGGGTGGGCGGCGTACGGCCAGCCGGTCTGCAGGTCGGCGTCGACGGTCCAGGCCTGCGCGTACCGCACCCGCTCCACACCCCCGCTGGACATCGTGTACTCGGTGCGCACCCCGCCGACCGTGCCCTTCTCGATGACGCGACCGTGGAAGGCGACGTCCCGGTCGGTCATCACGAAGTCGTGCCGGGCCTCGCGGCCGTCGATGGTGAAGCCCAGCGCGGCGCCGAGGAAGTCGCCGCCGGCGAACATCGCGCTGTCGTTCAGGGTGCCGAACAGCGCCGGCTGCTCTTTCTCGAGCCGGTCGGCCGACCACCCGAACCCCATCGCCTCGAAGATCATGAACTCGCTGAGCCCGGTGAGCGAGCCGGGGGAGTACTCGACCACCTCCAGGTGCTCCACCTCGCCGTTCAGCGTGGTCAGCGAGGCGGCCAGCCGGTCGGAGAAGAACCCGGTGTTGATCCCGGCGGCGTAGAACGTGGATCCGCCGTCGGCGCAGGCCTGTTCGAGGCGGGCCCGGCGCCGGCCGGGTTTCATGAACACCGCGCCGACCTGGGTGGCCACGTCGATGCCCGCCGACAGCAGCCGGCAGAACAGGTCCACGTCCGACCAGAAGCCGGAGTAGATCACGCAGTCCGGCCGCAGCGCGATCAGCGAGTCGACGTCGTCGGTGGTGAGCACCCCGACGTCGCGGCCGAGCCCGGCGGCGTCCCCGGCGTCCCGGCCGCGCTTGGCCGCCGAGTGCACCCAGCAGCCGACCAGCTCCAGGTGCGGGTGCCGCCCACCGCTGAGCATGTCCAGGCTGAACCGTCCCTGGTTACCGGTGGCCCACTGCACCACCCGGTACCGCTCCTTCCCGAAGCTCCTCATGGCCTGCGGCCCCGTGAGTGATTAGTAGTGCTATAGCGCGACTTTTCACTCACGGGTCGTAGCCAGAGCTCCTCGACGCCGCGGACCACGGCGGGGTAGCGCTTGGCCGGTCGGCCGGGGACGAGGGACCAGTCGCCGATCCGGGCCAGCAGCTCCTCCAGCAGTAGCCGGAGCGACTGGCGGGCCACGTTGGAGCCGATGCACCGGTGCGGGCCGGAACCGAAGGCGAAGTGCCGGTTGCGCTTCCGGTCCAGCACCACCTCGTCCGGGCGGTCGAACTCGGCCGGATCGTGGTTGGCGGCCAGCCAGTGCAGCAGCACCGTCTCCCCGGCCTTGATCGGGTGGCCGTCGATCTCGGTGTCCCGGACGGCCACCCGGCGCAGCGACATCAGCGGGGAGAAGTAGCGCAGGAACTCCTCCACGGCGACCGGTATCCGGTCCGGCTCGTCGCGCAGCAGCCGCCGCTCGGCCGGGTGCTCGGCCAGCCACTCCAGGATGTGCGAGCCGGCGCTGACCGTGGTGTCCAGCCCGCCGACGAAGATCGTGGACATGGTGAGCACGAAGTAGGTCTGGCTCATCGGTTCGCCGTCGATGTGCATGGTGGTGAGCAGGGTGGGCACGTCGTCGGTCGGCTCGGCCTTGCGGGCGGCGTACACCTCGCCGAAGTAGCCGAGCATCCCCAGCATGACCTCGCCGATGTCGTCGCCGTTGGCCAGCACCCGGGCGGCCCAGTGGCTCAGCTTCGGGCGGTCGGCCTCGGGGAAGCCGAGGAACTGCGCGGCGACGTAGCCGGTCATCGGCTGCAGCAGCTCGTCGACCACCTCGAACTCCGGCTTGGTGATCAGCGCGTCGATCAGCCCGCCGATCATCTCCCGGTTGTAGGGCTCGTGCCGGGCCACCGCGCGCGGGGAGAACCGATCCAGCAGCGGCGCCCGGAACTGCTTGTGCAGCGGCGGGTCCACCTCGATCCGGGGTACCGGGGGGAACGGGTTGGACGGGAACGGCACCCCGTCCCCGGACTTGAACGTGCCCGGGTCGATCGCCACCCGGTGCACCTGCTCGTAGCCCAGCAGCGTCCAGTGGCCGCCGTAGCGGTCGGAATGCACCACCGGGCACCGCTCGCGCATGGCACGCAGCCCGGCGTACGGGTGCGCGGTGGCCGAGGCCGGGGCGAAGTCGTACTCGGGGCAGTCCACCGGTGGTCCCCCTCCCCGACCGTCGTCGGTCGTGTTCCACGAGGCTAGGTCGGCCGCAACGCAGAAGTCAACCAGTCGGTTGGGAAATAGGTCTGGCCAGCACAGTAGCTATCGACTGGACGGTCGGAGCTTCGTAGAGTGGTCGGTCATGGACACCATGCGGGTGGAACGGTCCGGCGACGGCCTGGTCGCGGAGGTCGTGCTGGTCGGGCCGCCGGGCAACCCGCTGGGCCGGGTGTTCTGGGACGAGCTGCCGGGGGTGTTCCCGGCCCTGGACGTCGACCCGGACGTCCGCGTCGTCCTGCTGCGCGCCGAGGGCCGCAACTTCTGCACCGGGCTGGACCTGCGCGAGGCCGGTGACCTGCTGGCGCCCGCCGGCGGTCCGGCCGCCGACCGGCTGGCGTTCCTGCGCTGGCTCCGCCGGCTGCAGCGGTCGATCACCGCGATCGAGGAGTGCGCCAAGCCGGTGGTGGCCGCCGTTCAGGGCTGGTGCATCGGCGGCGGGATCGACCTGATCACCGCCGCCGACATCCGGCTGGCCAGTGCGGACGCCCGGTTCAGCGTGCGCGAGGTGCGGATGGGGGTGGTGTCCGACGCGGGCGCGTTGCACCGGCTGCCCGGGATCGTCGGCGAGGCCCGAGCCCGGCACCTGCTGCTCACCGGGGAGGACTTCGACGTGCAACGGGCGGAGCGGTGGGGGCTGGTGACCGGCGTGTACCCCGACCCGGAGGCCCTGCTGGACGCCGCCCGGACGACCTGCCGGGATCTGGCCGGGCTACCGCCGACCGCCGTCCAGGGCACCAAGTTCATGCTCAACGCCGGCCGCGAGCAGTCGGTGCGGGACGGCCTGGACCACGTCGCGGCCTGGAACACCGGGCTGCTGGCCACCGACGACCTCACCGAGGCGATGACCGCCGCCCGCGAACGCCGCCCGCCCCGTTACCGCGGCCACTGAGGACGGGACAACGACAGCGGCCCCCGTTCCCGGGTGGGAACGGGGGCCGCCGTCGCGGAGCGGAAGATCAGATGATGCCGAGGCCGAGGCCGCTCTTGAAGCCCTCGGTGCCGTTGACCAGCTGCAGGTCGTCCAGCTTGTCGCCGTTCTCGCCGGCGTGCTCCCGGGCGTAGTCCATGGCCTTGGCCAGGTCGGTGACCCCGTTGGCGCCGGGGATCGGGGTGAGGCTCAGGGTGCTCAGCACACCGAACGCGCTGCCGTCGGCGTCCAGGAAGCCGCTGCCCGAGTCGCCGGGGATACCCGGGGTGACCGTGGTGACCTGGTGGGTGCGGCCGCCGCCGCTGTCACCCAGGCTGACGCCGGTCTTCGGGGAGAGCAGCTTGATGCCCTGGCGCAGGTCGGAGTTGCCGAAGGTGTAGACCTTGGCGCCGGCGCTCAGGCCCTCGGTGCGCAGCCCGGTCGGGCCGCCGAACTTCGGGATCGACGGGTTGACCTTGCCGACGTCCGCCGGGTCGATCTCGATCAGCGCGAAGTCGTTGTAGGCGCAGAGGTCGGCGTTGTCCTCCTTGAGCGCCTTCATGGTCAGCCAGGAGCTGTAGGCGAGCACGCCGTCCCGGGAGGCACCGTCGATCTTGACCTTGGTGCCGAGCGGGTTGGAGTCGGACTTGCAGCCGTCGGTCTCGTTGGCCGCGCCCTTGCCCACGCAGTGCGCCGCCGCGCCGATGTAGACGGTGTCCCCGTTGGTGTAGACGAAGTTGGCGGTGCACTGGCCGCCGTCGCTGTTCAGCGCCACCCCCGGGTGGATCTTCGCGTCCCCGGCGGAGGCCCAGCGGGGGGCGGCGGCCGCGCTGGCCGGCGTGGAGTACGCGCCCACGGCGGACGCGGCGGCCACCAGGCCCACCACCGCCAGCCAGCGGACGACGCGGCCGCGTCGGGCCACGTTTCGGAACGTCATGGTTCACTCCAGCCGAGGCGATCGGGTAGCAGGACGCAGGCTACCGCCGTAACGAGGTCTCTTTGGGGGTTTCAACGAACCTCGAACCGGTGGGTTACCGGCCCATTAAGGTGATCTGAGGTTTGCCTCAGTCGGGTCCACGCTGGCCGGTTCGTGCACCGCCACGCGTTCCGCCCGCACGCCCGGTAGGCTGGCACTCTCGGGTGGACACGCCGACCGGCGCGGGAGCAGTCCCGGACTGACTGCGCGACGAGATGCGTGGCCGCGACACATCGCCGCCCCCCGACCGATCAGGGAGGGCAGAGGCCCCGGAGGCCGCAACTCATGGACCGCAAGCGCCTGCTTCGCAACCCGCTGACCTGGATCTTGGTCGCGTTGTTGCTCTACGTCGTGGTGAGCCAGTTCTTCGACGACTCCCGCGGCTACGTCCAGGTACCGACGTCGCAGGCGCTCGAACAGGTCGCCCGGAACAACGTGGCCAACGGCACCATCCAGGACAAGGAGCAGCGGCTCAAGCTGGATCTCAAGTCCCCGATCGGCGCGAGCAACGGCAACCGTGACGCGGTGCCCACCACCAAGATCATCACACAGTACCCGATCGGTGGCAGCGAGAAGGTCTACACCGCCCTGATCGACTCCAAGAGCAACTTCACCACGCAGGTCCGTCAGGAGTCCTTCCTGACCCAGCTGCTGATCTACATGATCCCGCTGGGCCTGGTCCTGCTGCTGCTGTTCTGGATGATGAACAGCGCCCAGGGTGGCGGCAACAAGGTGCTCTCCTTCGGCAAGTCCAAGGCCAAGGCGCTGTCCAAGGACATGCCGCAGACCAAGTTCGACGACGTGGCCGGCGCCGACGAGGCGGTCGAGGAGCTCTACGAGGTCAAGGACTTCCTGCAGAACCCCGGCCGCTACCAGGCCCTCGGCGCCAAGATCCCCAAGGGCGTGCTGCTCTACGGCCCGCCCGGCACCGGTAAGACGCTGCTGGCCCGAGCGGTGGCCGGCGAGGCCGGGGTGCCGTTCTACTCGATCTCCGGGTCGGACTTCGTGGAGATGTTCGTCGGTGTCGGCGCCTCCCGGGTGCGCGACCTGTTCGAGCAGGCCAAGGCCAACTCGCCGTGCATCATCTTCGTCGACGAGATCGACGCGGTCGGCCGCCAGCGCGGTGCCGGCCTGGGCGGCGGGCACGACGAGCGCGAGCAGACGCTCAACCAGCTGCTGGTCGAGATGGACGGCTTCGACGCCCGGGGCGGCATCATCCTGATCGCCGCGACCAACCGGCCGGACATCCTGGACCCGGCGCTGCTGCGGCCGGGCCGGTTCGACCGGCAGATCCCGGTCGGCGCGCCCGACCTGGCCGGCCGCCGGGCCATCCTGAAGGTGCACGCCAAGGGCAAGCCGTTGGCCCCGGACGCCGACCTGGACTCGCTGGCCAAGCGCACCGTGGGCATGTCCGGGGCCGACCTGGCCAACGTGCTGAACGAGGGCGCCCTGCTCACCGCCCGGGAGAACGGCTCGCAGATCACCGCCGCCGCCCTGGAGGAGGCCGTCGACCGGGTGCACGGCGGTCCGCGACGGAAGAGCAAGATCATCTCCGAGACGGAGAAGAAGCTCACCGCATACCACGAGGGCGGGCACGCGCTGGCCGCCTGGGCGATGCCCGACCTGGAGCCGGTCTACAAGCTGACCATCCTGCCCCGCGGCCGCACCGGCGGGCACGCGCTGGTCGTCCCGGAGGACGACAAGGGCCTGCTCACCCGCTCGGAGATGATCGCCCGGCTGGTGTTCGCGATGGGCGGGCGCAGCGCCGAGGAGCTGGTGTTCCACGAGCCCACCACCGGCGCGTCCAGCGACATCGACCAGGCCACCAAGATCGCCCGGGCGATGGTCACCGAGTACGGGATGAGCGCCCGGCTCGGCGCGGTGCGCTACGGCCAGGACCACGGCGACCCGTTCCTCGGCCGCACCATGGGCACCCAGTCCGACTACTCGGTCCAGGTGGCCCAGGAGATCGACCAGGAGGTGCGGGCGCTCATCGAGGCCGCGCACACCGAGGCCTGGGAGATCCTGAACACCTACCGGGACGTGCTGGACCAGCTGGTCATCGAGCTGCTGGACAAGGAGACGCTGACCCGCAAGGACCTGGAGCGGATCTTCTCCCGGGTGGAGAAGCGGCCGCGGATCACCGCGTTCAACGACTTCGGCGGCCGCACCCCGTCGGACAAGCCGCCGATCCGCACCCCGGCCGAGCTGGCCCGGGAGCGCGGCGAGGTCTGGCCGCCGGAGGGCGAGAAGCCGGCCGAGCCGCACCGGCAGCCGGCCAAGGTCGGTTCGATCACCGGGGTGCCCGCGCCGGCCGGCCCGAACGGCGCCCCCGGCACGCCGCACCCGGCACCGCACACCGGCCCGATCGGCCCGCCGCACGCCGGGCCCAACGGCGGCCAGCCGCAGTACGGGCCGCAGCCGGCCTACCCCCAGGGCGGCGGTTACGACCAGCAGCAGGGCTACGACCCGCAGGGCGGCTACGACCCGCGCCGCGGTGACCAGCGGGGGGAGCACCAGCACGGTGACCACCCCCGCGGTGACCAGCGCGGCCAGCGTGGCCCGGAGCAGCCGCGTCCCGGCCCGCCGAACGCCGTGCCGCCCAACTACGGGGCCCCGGCGAACTGGCGTCCGGCGATCCTGCCGCAGGGCCAGGAGTGGCCACCGCCGGCCAAGTGGGACAACGGCGGCCAGCAGCGCGACGAGACCGAGGGTCGCGAGTCGCCGGACGGCCGATGACCGGGATCGACGAGCGGCTGGCCAACGGCAACGGCACGATCGACGGCGTCCCGCTGCGCGGCCCGGTGGCCAAGGGCGCGTTCGACCGGGAGCGGGCCGAGGCGGCCGTGCGCGAGCTGCTGATCGCGGTCGGCGAGGACCCGGAGCGGGAGGGGCTGCTGGAGACCCCGCGCCGGGTGGCCAAGGCGTACCAGGAGATCTTCGCCGGGCTCTACGAGGACCCGGACGAGATGCTCTCCAAGACCTTCGCCGAGGACCACGAGGAGCTCATCCTGGTCCGCGACATCCCGATGTACAGCGTCTGCGAGCACCACCTGGCGCCGTTCCACGGGGTGGCGCACGTCGGCTACATCCCGTCGGTGGACGGCCGGGTCACCGGCCTGAGCAAGATCGCCCGGCTGGTCGACCTGTACGCCAAGCGCCCGCAGGTGCAGGAGCGGCTGACCGCTCAGGTGGCCGACGCGCTGGTCCGCCGGCTGGCCCCGCGCGGGGTGATCGTGGTGATCGAGGCCGAGCACCTGTGCATGGCGATGCGCGGCATCCGCAAGCCCGGGTCGCGCACCACCACCTCCGCCGTGCGCGGCCAGTTCAAGGGCAACGCCTCGTCCCGCGCGGAGGCCTTGGCCCTGATCCGCGGCTTATGAACTGGACCGCGGGGGTGCCCCGGCCGGGCCGCTGCGTCGTCCTCGGCGTGCTGAACGTGACCCCCGACTCGTTCTCCGACGGCGGCCGGTTCCTGAACGTCGACGACGCGATCGCGCACGCGGTGCGGATGCACGCCCAGGGCGCCGACCTGATCGACGTGGGCGGCGAGTCCACCCGCCCCGGCGCGCACCGGGTGAGCGCCCAGGTGGAGGCCGACCGGGTGCTGCCGGTGATCCGCGCCCTGGCCGCCGAGGGCGTCCCGACCAGCATCGACACCACCCGCGCCGAGGTGGCCGAGGCTGCGCTGGAGGCCGGGGCGGCGGTGGTGAACGACGTCTCCGGCGGGCTGGCCGACCCCCGGATGGGCAAGCTGGTGGCGGTCGCCGGGGTGCCGTGGATCCTCATGCACTGGCGCGGGCACAGCGACCGGATGGCCGACCTGGCTGTGTACACCGACGTGGTGGCCGAGGTGCGCGCCGAGCTGCTGGCCCGGGTGGACGCCGCGCTGGCCGCCGGGGTCGACGCGTCGCGGCTGGTCATCGACCCGGGCCTGGGGTTCGCCAAACGGCACGAGCACAACTGGCCGCTGCTGCGACGGCTGGACGTGCTGGTCGACCTGGGGCTGCCGGTGCTGGTCGGGGCGTCCCGCAAGGGCTTCCTGGGCGGGCTGCTGGCCGGCCCGGACGGCACCCCGCGCCCCCCGGACGGGCGGGAGACCGCCACCGCGGTGATCTCCGGGCTGGCCGCCGCGGCCGGCGCCTGGGGGGTCCGGGTGCACGACGTGGCCGCCTCCCGGGACGCGGTGGCGACGGGTGCGGCGTGGCGTCAGGGTGGGGCATGATCGACCGGATCACCCTGACCGGGCTGCGGGTGCGCGGCCACCACGGGGTGTTCGAGCACGAGCGGCGGGACGGCCAGGACTTCCTGGTCGACCTCACGGTGTGGCTCGACCTGGCCGCCGCGCAACGCACCGACGCCCTGGCCGACACCGCCGACTACGGTGCCCTGGCCCAGATCGCCGCCGACGTGGTGAGCGGGCCCCCGTATGACCTGATCGAGGCGGTGGCCGGGCGGATCGCCGACGAGGTGCTGGCCGCCGACGACCGGTTGACCGCCGTCGAGGTGACCGTGCACAAGCCGTCCGCGCCGATCCCGCTGACCTTCGCCGACGTGGCCGTCACCGTCCGCCGGGAGCGCCGGCCGTGACCCGCGAAGCCGACAGCGAGGGAGCATCGCAG